>JAEIGA010002579.1_pt1 | contig 28836 bp, 33 predicted proteins | sample 9270691 | NCBI WGS metagenome assembly JAEIGA01 (sample SAMN17057246, study PRJNA624740) | gut metagenome | biome: biome; isolation source: fecal sample | host: Bos grunniens | place: China: Xizang | collected 2019
CGCTACCAAACCTGCGACCATCAGTCCACCACAAAGATACAAAAAATATACAAAATAGCAAGATGCTTGCAAGAAAATAATACAGCTCTGTAAATTGCAACTGTAAGGTACAGAATGGAATATGAACTTAATATAGCAGAAAAATGGCAAGACCACCAAAATTTGATTATGATAGCGACGACTTCTACGACGAGATATTAGCCCTTGCAATGCAAGGACTCAATGACGCTGAGATAGCGGACGCTCTAGGAGATAAGTTCGGAGTATCACTCAGTCCTGAGCGCTTCTATTGCATGAAAAACGGCAATTATGAGGCTTGGACGGAGGAAGAAAACGCAAGGCGCTCAGAGAGATTATGTAAGGTCTTAGCGCGTGGAAGAAGGAAAATAGTCTCTTTGGTACGAGGTGCGTACCTCAAAGGGGCGCTTGGAGGCAAGAAGGTAAAGTCAAAGACAGTGGTCACAAGGAAGCTCCGAGTTGATGGAGTCTATACGGATGACGTAGAGATTCAGACATCAGAGACAGAAACGGAAATGCCATATAATATGCAGGCTCTCGCAACATGGTTATATCATCATGACCAAGAGTGGAGAAAGAAGAGCATGAGGAGGGATGTTGAAGATGCGGAGGAGTCAGAAGCTCCGAGAACACTGACAAAGGACGAAGCAAAGGAATTGTGGAGTACATTGGAGAATGAGTATTAGAGACGTTGACATAGAGAGGACATTTGCGTTGTCTTCCACATTGAATTTTACCCGCTATATCTTTAAGAAGAAAACGGGCAATAAGTTCGTAGTGGGAGAGCATCATGTAAAGATATGTGACGCGCTCGACAAGGTGATAAGAGGTGAGACGAGAAGGCTTATTATTAATATAGCGCCTAGATATTCCAAAACCGAGATAGCCGTAAAGAACTTTATTGCTTACGGGTTAGCTCTCAACCCAAGGTCAAAGTTCATCCATCTTTCATATTCAGATGACCTTGTGCTCGACAGCTCCAAGGAGATAAACGGTGTAGTCCGCTCGGACTATTATCAGAGGCTGTTTCCCGAAGCCGCCACAGACAGCAAGAACGCAAAGAAGTGGTATACCAATGCGGGCGGTGGAATGTATGCCGTCTCTACAGCGGGACAGGTGACGGGATTCGGTGCGGGTCAAGTTGAAGACCCCGACAAGGTAGCGGAGCGAGAGGGTAAGGAGATAGACGACTTTATGCCTGCATGGGACACCGACTTTGCGGGTGCAATCATCATTGACGACCCTATCAAGCCAGAGGATGCGCTTTCGGAGACCGTCAGAGAACGAGTGAACAACCGATTCGAGACGACCATCCGAAACCGTGTAAACTCCCGAAATACACCGATTATTATCATCATGCAGAGACTGCACGAGCACGACTTGTGCGGCTATCTGCAAGAGATTGAGCCCGATGATTGGACGGTAGTCTCCCTTCCATGTATCACATACGACGAAAACGGACAAGAGAAGCCTCTTTGGGAGTTCAAGCATACTCTCGAAGAGCTTCATGCTATTGAGAGGGCGAACTCATTCGTATTCGAGACTCAGTACATGCAGCATCCTACTCCTATTGAAGGATTGATGTACCGAGAGTTCAAGACATACGAGGTGCTTCCGAGAGGTAGGGACTGCATCAAGAAGAACTACACCGATACGGCCGATACGGGTAACGACTACTTGTGCTCTATCTGTTATATCGACGCTCCCGAAGGTAACTATGTCACCGACGTGCTCTACACCAAAAAGCCTATGGAATACACCGAGCCAAAGACGGCTGAGATGTTGACCAAGAACGAAACAGAGTGGGCGGATGTAGAGAGTAACGCTGGAGGTAGGAGCTTTGCCCGTAACGTAGACAGAGAGTGTCGACTGATAGGCAATACCCGTACATTTGTCAACTGGTTTGCACAAACAGAAAACAAGCAAGTCCGCATCTTTACGAAGTCCGCGGATGTCAATAATATAACGTATTTCCCTGTCGGTTGGGAGCATAAGTGGCCAGAGTTCCACCAAGCTATTACCAAGTTCCGAAAAGAGGGCGGCAATGCGAATGATGATGCGCCTGACTGTCTGACGGGATGTTACGAGAAGAGAAAGGTGAGAGTGAATGTGAACGTAACCAAGGAGTCCTTGGGAATATTTTAATTTAGACAATGGCAACGACCAATTACTTACAGCAGATTCTAACTTACTTCCGCAACATGGCGCTCAATGCAGCGGGTGCGGAAAGAGATTTATTGCAGTATATCCAAGATGGGGATATCAATTCTGCAATCAATCTTATGCAGAACCACGACGCGGAAGTCGACAAGGCTCTTGAGGAGTATAATCCTCAGACGCACGACGTGATGCTCAGGCCGAACAAGTTCCGCAAGAACGACAGTCCGTACATTACCGAGAAGCTACCGCGTACAAGGCAGAGGTACATCAATGAGGTGGAGCTTTTCTTCCTCCTTGGTAATCCTATTCTCTGGAAGAAAGAGGGCGGCGACGACGAAGCATTCAAACTCTTTACGGACTTTCTGAAAGAGCAGAGGTTCAACTCTTCTATGCGTAAGGTGAAGAGGCTTGCGGGAGCAGAGACACAAGCGGCCAAGCTCTATCACATCTTCCGTGATGAAAAGACAAACGAGCAGATGGTAAGAAGCGTGGTGCTTGCAAGACAGACGGGATACAAGCTCCGCCCTATGTTCGACCAGTACGGTAATCAGAGGGCGTTTGCCTATGGCTACACTCTTACCGAGAGAGGCAAGCAGATTCAGCATTGGGATATTCAGACTCCCGACTTCCTTTTCTACTGTAAGAAGACTACGATAGGTTGGGATGTGCAGACTTTCCCAAATCCTACAAAGAATATTAACATCATCTATTACCCTCAGCCAAAGGCGTGGGATGGTGCAGAGCCTCGCATCAAGAGAGAGGAGATGCTTGACTCGAAGGTAGCGGATACGAACAACTACTTCGCAGACCCAATCGCAGCAGCCTCGGCGGATGTCATCGCAGCTATGGCAGACCCTAACTCGGTAGGAAAGCTCATTCAGCTCACGGGGCAAGGCTCTAAGTTCGAGTATATCAATCCTCCTCAGAACTCAGCGGCAAGAGAGGCAGAGAAGCAAGACTTGAATGATTCCATCCTCTTTGATACCATGACCCCCGATTTCTCATTCGAGAAGATTAAGGGCATGGGTACGCTCTCGGGAGACGCAATCAAGAATGCGATGATTCTTGGCTACATCAAGAGAGACAACCGCAAGGAAGTCTACGAGGAGCTAGTCGATAGAGAGAAGAGTGTCATAATCGCTATACTCAAATACCTTCATCCCGATATGGCGAAGAAACTCGATGAGCTTGTCATCTCTTTTGAGTTTGCAGAACCATTCGCGCAGGATAAGCAGAAGAATTGGGATTCAATAGCGAGCCTCTATCAGGCAGGAGTCATCTCCCTTGAGACAGCTGTAGAAATGCTTGCTCTGACTGACGCCCCAGAAGAGGAGATAGAAAAGATAAAGAGCGCTCAACTGCAAGCCGCCATGATGAAGCAAGCAGCAGAGCAAGACAATAAAGCCGAACTTAACGAGTAGGCTTCTTCATTAGTTTGTGTGTGTTTGGCGGGGAGTAATATCCCCGCTTTTTTATTATATATGGTGCGTTCTTAATTTTGTGATAAAAACAAAGAAAATACAAAATCTTTGAAAGAAAAACAAAGAAAGTCTTGTTTGTTTGATTTTTTCTGCTTACCTTTGCATCATCAAATCAGATAAATAACTAATACTTTAATCATGACAATTAAAAAGGTTCATATATCGACTATAGCGAATGGCGATACTATTATTTGTAGAGATGGTATTATTCGTACGGTAGGGCACAATAATATAAAAAGAGATTCATTTATGGGGATTACTCTTTTTGGCGATTCGTATAACTTAGGCACTATACTTGTCGATAAGATATTGAAGTTGAATTAAAAGATATATACGATTATGCAAGAGGTAACAAAAGAGCAATTTTATACTGAAATCAGAGAAAAGAGATTAGACGTATGTTATAGTCCAGTAGGTGATTATCCTTTTTCGGGCGAGTTTAGATTCAAAAACAGGGAGTTATGGGGGATTGTCAAGGCAACAGAAAGAGACCCGAAGAAATATCCGAATTATCCGTTTTATGAAGAGAAATACTATATAAACAGATAGAGGTATGGAAAGAAAGTATTCAAAAGCAACATTAGAGAAAAGGCTGGCAAGACTTGAAGAAAGCCTAAGAAAAGAACAAGAAAGACAGCACGCCGTGCTTGAAAGGCAAGGCTTTGGCCATGCTATGAGAAACACAAGAACAGGGGTTTCATTCAGACGCGAAGACGAACTCAAAGAGAAAATCAGAGATATAAAAGAGCAGTTGCGGGAATTTGCTCAATACGATTAGTTATGGAAGAAAAGGATCTCAAGGACGATTAGACTTTGATTGAGTTATCCTGAACAAGCAAAGCAATATTACGAGGGTTTACCTAAAGCGACACCAGATGCAAATAATAAGGATGCTTAGAAAAATATGAGAGATTGAGATATGAGCATGATAGGAACATTTGAATGGCAAACAGGCACGCCGACAGAATACGGAAGTTATCTCGTTTTGCATTTAGATAGCTATAATCAACGAGTAATCAATCATGATATATGGTTTGACGATAGCGGACGATGGCAAAGTAATTGGCACAACATCATAGCTTGGTGTAAGTTTAGCGACATAAAAATTTATAAGACAATATAACCACAAGTATAACAGGTAGGCGAATTTAGGCTTAAAACAGCCCTAGAATCAACGAACACGCTAGCAGTAATGTTGGCGTGTTTTTTATTGCGTTTTGACCTCAAGAAAGCCTTTAAATGACAAATTCGTGACACTTGACAAACTGTCACATATAAACTCTCTTGTTCTTTCTTTTTGCTTCGCAAATTGATTTCCTTTGACTCAAACAATTTTCGTAAATGTATGAGAGATAAAATTTTTCAGAAGCTAAAACAAGAGTATTCTCATCTTGGGTTAGGAAAGGAAGTCTTGCAGGCACAGGCAGACGCACTCGCTGCGACTGGGATTGTTACTGACGAGAATATCGACATCATCGTTTCATCACAGAAGGCGTTCCTTGAATCCGTACAGAAGGCTAACGACCAAAGGGCTACAGATGCTCAGCGCAAGGCCAAGGAAGATGCGCTCAAGGAGTATGAGGCTCAGAAGGAGAGAGAAAGGAAGACCGCTGAGGATGAGGCAAAGAGAAAAGAGCTAGAGAAGCAGATGCCAGACTGGTATGTGAAGGAGAAGCAGGCAAGCGAAGACATGCTCAAGAAGCTCGCAGAGAGCAATGAGCTCCTTCGTAAGGGTCTAGAGGCGATGCAGCAAGAAAACACTGCATTCAAGGCTGAGAAGGCCGCTACCGAGCGTAAAAATCTGATTCTGTCCAAGGCTAAAGAGTTGGGCATTCCAGAGTATCGTATCAAGGAGGGATTCTCGATTGCGGATGACGCGGATGAGAGCGCCATCACAAGTTACCTTACCGAGGTTTCGAACAACATCAAGGCTTTTTCTCTGCCAACCAACAGAGAGGCATTCCCGATGTCGGGTCAAGAGCTGAAGAAGGAAGAGCTCGACAGCATCGCTAAGTCTCTAGTAATTTAAAGTCTAACTTAAATCTGAACAAAAGATGTTGAATGATTTGACACCTAACAAAAACCAGATGGTCTTCGGAGACGACAACGTCGTTATTCAGAAGTACATCAGCGGAATCAAGGGTGGTCGCACTCTTGATGTCACTGGCTTCGCTGAAAAGGTTATCAAGGCGGGTCACGTGATTATCGTAAAGGACGGCAAGTACATGCCTATGCCAGTCAGCGGAACAGCTTACGCAGCTCTCCCTGAAGGTGCAGCTTACGCAGGTATCCTTTACCGCTCAATTCTCGCAGCAAAGCCTGCTGCATCAATCATGACATGGGGTGAGGTTAACGCTGTAGCAGTTCCTTACGCTATGGATTCTATTCTTACAGCGTTCAAGACAGCTTGTCCGCATATTGATTTCATTAAAGACGAGGAGGCATAGTAAATGGAAAAATCATTGTATTTTGAGATAGTACAGAAGTACTTCCCACAGCTCGTTACTTCAGTAGTAGAGCGTATTAATGAGAAGAGAACAGCTCAGCTTCCGTATCTCTTCAAGGAGCGTCTTATCCCTTCATTCTCTGCTGATGGCCGTTGGGCTAGCGTACTCGCAGAGTACAACCGCGTTGCGGCTGACGTAGTGGCTCTTGATTCAGAGCTCCCGCTCAAGTCTCGTGACTCTATCGAGACTGCAAACGGTGAGATTCCAAAGCTCGGTATGAAGCTTTACCTCACTGAGAAGCAGATGAAGGACATCGATTCAATGATTGCACAGGGTCTCCCTATCAATCAGGTTCTTAACAAGGTATTCAACGACCTTCCACGCTGTATCGAGGGCGTTTGGGAGCGTATCGAGGACATGTTCCTCTCAGGTCTCTCAACAGGTGTAGCTCTCTCTACTCGTAACAATGGTACTGGTGTTCGCGTGGACTACAAGTTCTACGACGCTAACAAGTTCGGCGCTGTTGTAAAGTGGGAAGACCGTGAGAATGCAACTCCACTCACAGACATGCAGAAGGTGTTCGACAAGGCTCTCGACGACCAGAACACTATCACTGACGTATGGATGGATGACGTTGCTCTCCGTAACTTCTACGCAAGCAAGGAGGTTCGCGAGCAGTATGCTTTCGACAATAAGGTAGTAGCAGCGGGCGGCACAGTTCCTGTACTCGATTTCGAGAAGGCAGGTCAGGTTCTTCAGACAAAGTTCGGCGTGACTCTCCATCGCATCTCTCGTAAGATTAAGACTGAGCTCAACGGTCAGAAGGCGTCACACGCTCCATGGCAGCAGGGTATGGTTGTATTCACTTGCGACGACATGCTCGGAAGCCTCGTATGGACTAACACAGCTGAGGCAACACGTCCAGTAGGTGCGGTTCAGTATCAGACAGTGGATGACTACATCCTTCTTTCTAAGTACTCGAAGAACGACCCACTCCGCGAGTTCACTAGCTCACAGGCAATGGTTATTCCAATCATTGACAATGTGGATAGAATCTATACGCTCAACTCTAAGGAGGTTCAAGAGTAATTATGAAGGTAAGAATCTTACATAAGTTTCACGATAGGGTAGACTTTATGAAGGTCTACCTTGTCGGTGAGACTGTTACATTTGATGACGCTCGTGCTGAGTCTCTTATTTCAAGAGGTCTTGTAGAGAACGCTGAAGAAGTAATTGAGACTGACGAGGCGGAAGCTCCCGCTGAAGAGGAAACAAAGGCGGAAGAGCTTGTCGAGGTGTCTGAGGTAGATGAAACCGAAGGCGGAGAAGAGGCTGAGACTGAGGTGGTGGCAGAAGCTCCCGCTGAAGAATCACCAAAGGCGGTAAAGCCCGTAGTGGCAAAGAGAAAGAGCCAGAAGGATAACTAAAAGACGCAAGAGGGATGACAATACAAGAATATGTTTCTCAGAAGCTTAGAGCCTTCAGCTTGACTGAGGCCGACTTGGTGGACGTCATGATGTCGCTAGGAGATATATCGTTGGATGAAGAGTACACATTCGATATTGCCCCATCTGTAGGCAAGGCAATGGCCTCGGCTATCGAAGGCCTTGTGCTTGCACCGCGTCTTTCCAATATCAATGAAGGCGGATTTTCGATGTCGTGGGATTTTGGCGACCTCGGTAAATACTATGTGTACTTATGCAAGAGGTGGGGAGTGCCCGTAAACAATGACGTTCTGTCTGCTACGGGAATCTCTGCAATTATGGATGCTTCAAAACTTTGGTAATGTTATACGCACCTCATATCCTATACAAGAAAGTAAAGAGCGGAATCACGCTCGATAAGCTCGGAAAGCCCGTTGCTCCTAAAGAAGAGGAATGGGTAAAGATTGGGGTATGCAGGTGTGATGACAATACCACCCAAGAGCTGAGGTCTGACAACGGCCAAGCATATTGGTCACGCTATCATGTCGTGTATGACAAGAGCAATGCTATTGTTGAAGGGGATGAGATACGGTGTACCGATGAGGCGGGAAACGTCAGAGGAAGCGGAGTAGTGGGTATGGTAAAGAGCACAAACTATCTAGGATATTCTGAGCTATGGACGTAAAGAGTACATTCGATGACTTGTCGTCACTTGCAGATGAGCTTGAAAGAGAGGTAGAGGAGATAATGGACTCTGTCGGCCAAGAGGCCGTGGCTTACGCGGTAGCGTATGGCTCATACAAGAACAGGACGGGAAATCTTAGGCGCTCCAATAAGTACAAGGTAGAGAGAGACGGGTTGCTGTTACATAATGATGCTGAATATGCGTCACATGTTGAGCAGAGGGGCTATGACGTGTTGAGCGGTGCAGCCTTATATGCGGAAAAGAGATTAAAGGAGGAATTTGAATGATAACAACATCTGATATAGCTGACATTCTTTATGAGGCGTGCATGCCTTTTGGAATGGACATATACAGAAGGGGTGCAATCCCCGACGGGATTGTGACTTCCGAGAGGGTTATTATCCTTCCTAAAGAGCAAAGCCCACAGACATATTGGAAAAAGAGCTTTGTGGAGGTTAACATCTGCGTTCCTGACATCGGCGAAGGCGTGGCCGATGTGTCGCGTTTACAAGATATAGAGAGAATGGCACAAGGAATGCTAGATGGAGTCACGGGAGAATATGATTCCGACTATTATCGCTATGGAATTGAATCCATCAGCGGAATAAACAGAGACGACAGCATGAAGTGTCACTATGTTAATGTAAGATTGTTATTTGAAGTGTTAAACTGTTAAAAGGAAAAGAAATATGAAGCCATTTATCGGACTTGAGAAGATTTGGTACGGCGCTCCTCTTACAGCAGAGCCAAAGTCATACGCTGATGTGACAGCTCTGACTAAAGGAGAGGGATTCACCGAAATAACCAATGTTCATGATGGAACATGGGCGTACACTCAGGACGACCCAACCATCACAGAGTACATCAATATGCTTTCGGGTCAGCCTTACTACCGTGAGATTACCAATGCAGGTAACAAGACCATCGCTTTCACTATGGGTCAGTACGAGTTCAAAGACCTCGTGGCTCTTCAAGGTGGTGAGGTTGTAGGCTCTGACGGATGGAAGGCGGGTGCTCCTAAGTTCATCAATCAGTGCGTAATCGCAAAGACCAAGACTGGAAACTATATCGTGTTCTCGAATGCGGGTGTTGTTGCAAAGACAGGCGCCGCTGAACAGAACCTTGGACTTGCGGTAACTGCCGTAGCTATGGATAGCGACACTACGGGTATCGCCCCAGAGTATCGTTTCTCTGCGGCTAACGCATAGTATAGAATTATATCGAATACGGATAGGGAAGGAGGTGGCATCATTTCCTTCCCTTTTTAATTTGCAAGTATGAAGAGAATAAACAAAAGCGCGGCCAAGGTGGTAAGTGCCGCAATATTAGGCCTTGACGGGAAAACGGTACTAGTGGGAGGTCATGCGTATCATATCATGCCGCCCACAATCAAGAGGATAGCTCAGGCCGCGTATTATCTTGCGGACGTGGAAGAGGCGGAGTCGTTGCGGGAACTGTTTCTGTCAATCGGAAAGCCCGAGCCGCTGTGTAATGCGCTCTCGTGTATGATTCGAGGCGATGAGTCTCTTTGTGAGGCTCTGAAAGAGGGTACTATGCAAGAGGTGGCGGAAGCCTTGGAGATTGCCTATTCGTTGGCATCGGTGGAAAATTTTTGGAAGCTGTCGGCTTTAGCGAGGAATGTAGCAAGTCTGACAGCAAAGCAGAGGTAATAGGAAACGACTGCCTCCTAGGTCAGATAGCGACATTCCAAGAGTCTCTTCATCTTAGCTACAATGAGGTGCTTGATGAGATACCTTATCGCAATCTGATAATCATGCAGAAGGATAAGCTCAGGACACTGTTCAACTCAGAAAAGATGGTGGAAGTGAGCGATGAAGATTTCTTTAAGGACAAAGGACAAACATTTTAAAACAAGATATGGCAGAATTATCATTTAAAGTCAACGCCGATTACGAGAAGGTCGCCAAGCTGAGGGAGGAGATTGCCAAGCTTGAGGCTCAAATGAAGAACTTCGGACGCAATACGTCTAATTCTGAGATGCAGACCTTGGAGACTCAGCTGGCGGCAATGACAAGTCAGTACGAGGAGCTTACGAAGAAGATAGCTGAGGCTGAGGCTGAGTATGAAGCAATGGCGAAGAAGATGGCCGAAAAGGCGAGGGAAATATCCGCTTCGCAAGAGAAGATAATACAGTCGGTCGCAGCGCCCTCCCCGAGTCAGAATGCGGTGTTGACGCCCGTAGTAGACCAGTCTGTTCAAGCGCAGGCGAGGGCTTATGACGAGCTGAAAGCAGAGATTGATGCGATAGCGGGTTCGAAGACAAATCTCATTAATCAGATGATGAGCGAACAGAATGCTATCCGTCTTATCAATGCGGAGATAAAACAGCTGAATGCTATACAGCAAGAAAACGGAAAGCTAACGACAGCGCAAAAGGAAAGACTGAATCAGCTTAACGGCTCTTTGCTCAACCACAAGGAAGCACTGAGCGAGGTGCGGCAGTCCCTTACTAACTACGTCAAGCTTGAAAATGCGGCAACGGGTTCGATGAACGAGATTTCTCAGTCGCTTTCGAGGATGAGGATGGTGTATAGGGATTTGTCAGAGTCTGAGAGAGAATCCCCATTCGGAAAGGAACTCCTTGCATCCATTCACCAAGCGGACGAGAAGATAAAAGAGCTCGATGCGACTATCGGAAATCATCAGAGAAACGTAGGTAACTACGGGCAGCAATGGAACGGCCTCAGCATGTCGATTCAGCAGCTTGGAAGAGAGCTCCCGTCGCTTGCATACGGCCCGAAAGTGTTCTTCTCGGCTATATCCAACAACTTGCCGATACTCGCAGACGAGATAAAGAGGGCTAGAAGTGAGTATGATGCGATGGTAGAGGCGGGAGAGAAAGGTACTCCCGTATGGAAGCAAGTAGCCTCGTCTATATTCTCTTGGCAGACCGCCTTGACGGTGGGTATCACCTTGCTAACAATGCACGGAGATAAGATTATAGAGTGGGGTCAGAGATTGATTCAAGGCAGCAAGGGTGTTACAAGTACCGAGAAGGCGGTCAAGAAGCTTAATAAGACTATTGCGGAAGGCGCTAAGGAGGCGGCAAAGGAGGTTGTAGAGCTCAAGGTGCTAGAGAGGGTTGCAACTGATATCAACCGCTCAGAAGACGAAAGAAACAAGGCTGCGAAGCGCGTTCTGGAGACCCTTGACAAGCAAGTGACCTCTACCAATATTCTGAAGGTGAAGAATGGCGAGTTTGCGACAAGCATTAATGAAGTTACAGCCGCTTTGATAAAGCAAGCCCAAGCGCAAGCCGTAATGACAGAGATTCAAGATAAGTACAAATCTGTCATTGACGCTCAGAGTAAGTTGACGGAGAGAGAGGGAAAGGGAACTACGTTCATGGATAAGCTCAAAGCGGGATGGATGAGCGGAACTCTTGCTGAAGCGGGAATGGATGGCGTCACGGCGGAGCAAATAAGGCAAGACAGGATAGACAAGCTCAAGAAAAATGCGGAAAAGGCGCAAGAGGAGTTTAGCGTATGGCTTGAGTCGTTTGCAGGAAAGTTTTCTTTTGATGATATGTTCGGCAAGACCGCGGACTCAGAACTTCACAACTACCTCGTGGATTCCATGGCTGAGATTGAGCAGATTACCAAGATGCAAGCCGATTACGCCAAGGAAAAAGCTAGGGCGGCTAAAGACATGGAATACTCTGTCGAGCAAGCGCGTATTGACGCCATGAAAGATGGCTACATCAAGACGAGAGCACAGAGGGCATTGAATAACAGACGCGAGCTTGAAGACCTAGAAAGGCAGAAGCAAGACTATATTGCGAGGGTGGTAGAGCAAGAAAAGGCAATCTTCGAAGCCCAAGAGGAGCAGCGGGCAAAGAATGACGAGAACTATAAAAAGCAGACGTTCAATCGAGCTGAGGCCGAGGCTAATGTGGACACCACGGCCTACGACATACTAGCGGAACAAGCAAGGCAGAGACAAGCCGCCGCGGAAGACGCGTATGTTGAAGGATTGTACAAACAGTATCAGTCATATACGGATAAGAAGAAAGAGCTTGAGAAGGCTTATCTAGACGACATTCTAGCGCTTAATACCGAGTACACCCTGACGGGAGACGAGAAGTACAAACGCAGCATAGAAGAGAGAAGGAAGGCTTATGTAAAGTCGATGAACGCCCTTGAAAAAGAGTTCAGTACCGACGAGTACAAGCTTATCTTTGGCGACCCCGAGCGAATGACGAGCGCTACCATTGACAAGGCTCTCGAAGCGGCTAGAAACAAGATTGCTCAGCTCGATAAGGAGGCAGACCCCGAGACCTTCCAAGCATTATCAGAGGCTATCGCGGGTCTTGAGAATGCGAGGGACAACAATCCGTTCCAAGGATGGGGAACGTCCGTTATGAGTATCATACAGAATCTCTATCAGATTCGCAACATCCGCAAGGATATAGCAGAGTATGAAAGGTTGGGTGACGAGCAAGGGGCGGAGGATGCAAGGTCAAAGCTCGAGAAGGCCAAGAAGGACTTAAATAGGGCTATAGCGGGCACTGGAATCGCTGCATTCGGCAATACGCTTACGAAGGCGGCGGCAACCATGAAGGAGGTGGCAGCGGCGAGCGGAGATATTCATCTAGAAGAGCAAGCTGAGGCGCTAGAGAAGGCGGGCGGATTCATTTCTTCAGTTGCATCGGGCGCTGCCTCGGGTAGTTGGATTGGCGCAATCATTGGCGGTGCAACGTCCTTGATGGATATGCTCGTGTCTTCCATCACAGAGAGCAAGGCTGTTGCAGCAGAAGCGAAGAAGGCGTATGATGACTACCTCGATGACATATCATCCAAGGTGCGCTCGATTGACGATAGCGACTATGAGACCATCTTTGGTGTTAGAGCGCTTGAAAGGGTGGTAGGAGCGTCTGAAGCGGCCAAAAAGGCGTATGAGGACTACCAAAAGTACGTGAACGAACCAACGAACCAAGGCCATTGGAGTAATGGCAAGGACTGGGTGGACGAGAATGACCTTCAAAGCATGATTGTCTTCGAGGGTAAGAAGCAGAATTACAAGAACGCTCAAGCCTCACAGACACTTGATGAGAAATTCGAGGGACTGTTTGATGAAAATGGAAACCTCAATCTCGAAAAAGCGCGAAGCATTCTTGAGGCATATAGCGAGTACTCCTCTGAGAACTGGTACGAAGCCCTAAGCGATGCGACACAAGCCCTTGAGGACTATGAAGAGAACATACAGAAGGTAGATAGTTACCTTGGCTCTCTCTTCTCAAACATGGGCGATGAGATTGTCGACGCCATCATGAGAGGTGACGATGCTCTTGAGGCACTGCAAAGCAGCGTGGGAGATGTATTCGCCAACATAGCCAAGCAGCTTATTACAGAGCTCATGATTTCCGATGACTTCATTGAGAAGTATAAGAAGAAATGGCACGGAGCGATTGCGACGCAAGACAACATGGCTGATGAGGCAGCGGTTGCGGAAGAGATGGCAGCCGAGCTTCAGAAGAATATCACTGACGCCCAAAAGGTGTGGGAGGAGATTCAGAAGATTGCCGAGGAAAAGGGAATCGAGATGAATCTTAACGGCGAGGACGAGCAGAAGGCGTCAAGCAAGGGATATCAGACTCTTTCGGAAGATACGGGTAACGAGCTTGTGGGCAGAGCGCTTGCGCAGTACGAGTCCAATCTGAGGATGGAGGAGTCGATGAGAGCGGCCAAGGACAGCATAGACATCATGGCGGCTAATCAAGTACATATACGCGACATAGCGGCGGAATCTAGGGCGCTTATTGCTGATTCATACCTCGAGCTTCAACAGATACGAGAGAATACGGGAGCTGTCATTAAGCCAATCAAGGATATGAGCGCCAAGATGGTAGAATGGGATTCATACATAAAGAGACTGTAAAGATGACTGGAGAACTTTATATCAACGGAAAGGACGCATGGTTGGAATGGGGCGTCAACATGGGCGGTGATTTCCTTAACGCAATAGATTCATTTGCACCCATGAAGGACTACATTGAGAATGAAAGCAGGCTCGAGCACGGAAAGAGGGTATTGGTCAAAGACCCCAAAGTAGCATCGCGCGAGATGACTCTTAGGTTTACGATAAAAGGTGATGATGAGAGTGATTTCAGAACAAAACGAAAGGCATTCGAAGCGGAGCTGCAAGCGGGCAAAGTAGACGTCGAGATACCCGCTCTAGGCGACGAGGTCTATCACCTCATTTACTTGGGCAAGAGCGTGAGTTATGCGCTCAGCCTCTCTCGAACCTTCTGTGCAATGTCATCCAAGTTTGAAGAGCCGAATCCTATGGATAGAGCCCGAAACGATTAATTTGTGACATTTGCTTTAGCGTCAAGAATTTAAGCCCCTTGTATAAGGGGCTTTTCTCTTTTTTGTAAGACATTTACAATATGATAGAAATTATATCAGCATCGGGCGCTGTCCTCTTTGAAGTTCCTATTCTTAGTGACGCCGTGAGCCACGAAGAGCTCATGGGGCAGGACTTTGTGCGCCTTTCTTGGTCATCTGATAAGGGTGATGTGATACAAGCGGGAGCGTATATCAGATATAACGACGAGAACTACTCACTGCTGGAGCCATATACGCCAGAGATGGTCAGTGAAGGGGAGTTCCGTTACAGACCTGAGTTTCATTCAAGGGTGGACGCATGGGATAAGCACCCCGCGTGCGTCTATTCTTATGATGATGATGCTGAAGTGTCTTCAAAGGAGTTCGATTGGACATTTGTCGGCTCACCCGCAGATGCGATGTACATTATTGCTCAGTCAATACTCGAAGAGACGGGGGAGGAATGGTCGGTAGAAATATCTGATTCATTGCCTGCAACAATAGAGCTGACATGCCAAGCTGATTCTATCAAATCTATTCTGTCGGCGATAGCAGAGCAATGTGATACCGATTGGTGGGTTGACAAGCCTACCAACACCCTTTATTTGTCGAATTGTAGCCGTGGAGAGGTTATGCCGCTCGCGGTAGGAAAAGAGGTCGGCGTGCCGTCTGTTTCCACTCCTAACGATGGCTACTACACGAGATACTACGCCCTAGGTTCGACGAGAAATATATCCCAAGACTCTAATGAGGGCAGCTATATAACAAACAAGCGACTTACGTTAGACCCCGCGGTGTATCCCTATGGATACAAGGACGTGAAGGGACACTTCGAGAATGGCGTGTTTGTCTCCGATTTGCAGCCTAGTGAGGTATTCAGCAAGGTTCTGAAATTCGATGATATATATCCGTCTTCTCCTCTGATTATATCCGATGTCCGCGCCCGATTGAAGTATCGAGTGAAGGACGGTGGCGAGAAGATAGTGATAGGAGGAACTAAGGAAGACCCGATATATGACCAGTACGCCATCTGGTATTTCAAGATTGATGGATTCTCTTTTGACAAAGATGCCATCATCAAGGGTCAGGAGCTGTCCGTGCACTTCAACGACGGAAGGTTGGCGGGTCACGATTTCAAGCTTGCCTACCACGATAAGGATGAGACAGTATCCAAGGAGGGTGATGTAGCGAAGTTCAAGATAGAGAAGGGTGATTATGAAATACTCTTCGTTGAAGAGGGCGACATGATTATCCCTGACCTCGCGTATATCGTTCCATCTGACGGCGATTCGATAACCCTTTATAACATCGAAATGCCATCAGAGTACACGGCTTCTGCGATGGCAGACCTTGAGGCCGCGGTTGATAAGAAGATTGCTGAGGATAGTGCAGACCAAAATACTTACGAGTTCAATAGTAATCCCGTTGCGTTTCACGAGCAAGAAATAGACCTTTTGTTGGGTCAGAATGTAGCTCTCATCAGCGGAGATAAGACTACTGAAAGCAGGGTGACTATGATTGAGAAGCACCTTGATTTCTCTTTCGAGCAGAAAATCCGCATAGGCCGAAAAGTGGCCAAGAGTACGACCACACAGCTCAAGGAAGGCCTTACAAGCGTCAATTACAACCTTAACGTGATTGAGGCGTTTAACAAGCTTTCGGAGTCAATTTATGAGAGCCATGTACGTACTCAAGCTCAGATAAATGAAGCGCTCCTCAAGCTGTCGGACATGTTCTATTGGCACGATGAGGCGAAAACCATCATTGCGACCAACTACGGACTCATATCCAAGCAAGATTTCGCATCGAATGCCAAATCACAAGGTGGTGGAGGAACTGGAGGCAATGCCATAATCATCGAGAACTGGTATGACTTCGATCCATCTCTCTCGCAGGCATTGGGAGCTGTCCTCGGAGTTGAGCTGAACGAAAGGCTGTCAAGGATTGAGGGCATAGACTTCTCGGAGTATGCTACAGAAGCCTATGTGAAGAAAGCCATTGATGACCTTATTGACGGTGCTCCAACAGCTCTTGACACTCTTTATGAGATAGCACAAGTACTTGAGGGCAATGTCGACAGCATCAATGACATTCTTGTTGCAATAGGCACTAAGGCTGAGAAGAAGGATTTGAATGACCTTGCGAAGAGGGTAGATGTGCTTGAGGATAGCAATGACATGTTCTCTTGGTTGGATGAAGAACATACTACCATCATAACTGACAAGAACCTCGTAGTTGGAGGCGATATCTCTGATGGTGGAGTAGGAGAAGCGGTTGTCGGAGTGACTGTCATCAGAATCAACGGTGATGACTACTACGACGAAAGGCTTGAAGGCGTCATAGACATCTCCGATGCATTCCGTAATCTTGATATTGATCTGTCCGATTACTACACAACTACCGAGATAGATGTCAAGTTCTCTAGCTACTATACAAGTAATGAGATAGATAAATTCCTTGAAGATATAGCAAGAACTGACATGTTCGAGTGGTATGATGAAGACCATACCGCTATAGTCGCAAAAACAAGTCTTGTCGTAAGAGGTGATATTTCTGACGAGGGAACTGCTGAGGCAGTGGTAGGAGTAACGGCCATCACTATCGGAGACAACGTGTACTATGGTGAGGATGGAGTCATAGACTTGTCTGAGGCTCTCGGCAGCTTGGATATAGACATGTCTGGATACTACACATCTGATGAGGTAGATGGCATGCTGAATCAGTATCAGCCTATCAGCACAGCCATCAACACAGATAATATCGAGTCTCAGAGGGTGGCTTATGCAGGCATTTCTGATATTGCTGTCGAAGCATACGGCCTTATTAACGGCTATGATTCTCCCGTGCTGACCATCCATAGCGGAGCAGATGATGGATACGATACTTTCTACTTCTTAGGACATATTCTGCCTGAGTATAACGACTCATTCTTCATCGGAAGTGACGAATACTTCTACAAATGCACTAGCACGAACAGAATCTTTGCTGGCTCCGATGACAACAATTTGTGGCTGCTTGCAGGAAATAAAAGCGGCAAGAAGATAATCTTCGGAAATGCGTTAAGCTGCTATACTGAAATCGAATACAGAGAGAAGTTTGCAGAGCTTGGAGAGCTTGGACTTGAGGTCTACGGAAGTGTGTTCATCCCCGATGGAAGCTTGTGGATAGGAGACAATGAGTTTTGCGGCTTGGACGATGCTGTAGAGCTTAGGAGTTCTCTTATTGTGACTGGAGACGTATCAACTGCAGCGGAATCAGGAGGAGGCACTATCGTTCCAGACCTCGACGGATATGCGACAGAAGCTTGGGTTGGGGAAAATTTCTACACGATCAGCGATGTCGACACAATGTTCGAGTACTTTGCCGACAACTACTATACAGATGGAGAAGTTGATGCGATGATTGCGGACTTCATATCTTTCGGAGATGTTGAAGAAATGCTTGAGCTGTATCTTCCTATTGAGGGAGGAAGCGTCAATAAGCTTCATGTTAATGACTTTTCCGCATCTTCTTTTAGTATTCAAGCGATATATGATGTAGACTTTATTGGTGCATGGAACGGACGCTTGGATATAGACGGCTGGGTAGTAATAGATGGCGGCTTGGATGTAGGTGCACTGTATGTTTATGGAGGAGGTATCTACTTCGATGATGATGACATAAACATGATTGAAGTATCTGCCGACGGTTTTTTCATTTCATCTAAATTGAGTGTTGGAGGACAGTTAGTAGTCGACGAGTATATATATGTTGATGGTGATCTAACGGCAAATGGAGACCTCTATGTAGATGGAGAAATTAGCGGTACTACTATTGACGAAATCAACGCAAGACTAGACGCATTGGAAGGTAAATAATATACATAAAGTTATGATAGACGCATCAGGAATATTCAAAATAGATGACCCGAATACTGAGACATTTGGAGAACTCATGTCTCAGCTCGGAAGCATCCTTGCCGTAGGAACGAGAAGTGACGGCAGGTACTATCTTTCGGACTTGTGCCAAGCAGGTTCGATCAATAGCTGCGCCCGATTCAAGCCAGAGGACTATGACAAGCCTGTCAATCTCACACTTGCGGAGAGAAGGTCTAACAAGTTCGGTTTTGGAGACACGCCTTGGATTGACCCTATAGACGCAAGCATTCCGCATGCTGTTTATGGGTATCGCAAACCCCAAGGTGGAGAACACTCAAGAAGTAGGCTCTTCGATTTCAATGGATATAATCACAAGGCAGGAAGCCCTCTGAGCATCGAGTGGCCGAAAGGAAAGATACAGCGTGACCAACTCAACTACGTTACAGTCAAGGTCAACTTTCAGGTTGACCGATGGGAAGCAAACAGCTGCGTGAAGATGGGCGAGATAATGGATGACGTATCGCAGAGCTACTACTTGGCTCTTCTCGTCAACAATGGAAGACACTCCTATGTGCTTCCTTCCAACATACCTGTAAGCAGAATGAGAGAGGATACCTATATCCTTGCTACTTTCCTCTTCGCCAAGAATGCGGACTTGTTGGGAGATAACAGCTATCTGTCAGATATCGTGTTTCCGTTTGTCATCTCCGATATGGAGGATGATACTAAGGACACTAAATACACCATAGCCGCTGTGGCATGCGCTACCTCTTATCCCGATGACATGCTTCCGGTAGACCAACGCTCGGTTAAGTCAATGGAGATAAAATACGGCATAGACAGAAAGGAGTTCAGCGTGGCCACCTCTGAAGCATTGGACGGATTGTACGGTTATCTGTCACCAGAGTGGAGCATATCGGAAGGCTCTACCGTCAACAGCTTCACTCCGTTCTATCTCGATGGAACGAAGCTGTATGCAAACCTTACCACAACGTCTGAATGGAGGCGAACTTTTGCTTATATAGCTGTTGAGATTTCGTCTGACTATGGCTTCATTACAGGAGAGGACGGTGACGATCCAGAGAACAGGATATTCGTCCTCACACTTGGCAAGGAGATTGGTATCAACGCCAACGTCAATGACCTTTATGAGATTGCCGACTTGTCAAACTACACACTTTGGGCGGCGGAGAATGCCAATCCTAAGACCATAACTCTTAGGCTTCTAGCTTATCCTAACGGCTCGATGTCAGGAGATTCGAAGGTGCTTCAGATAATCAAGGAGACCATTTAAAAAACAGTATATACATGAAAAAGATTGAAGCAGCAAGACTCGCAAACGCAATGGCGCAAGTGAGCAACAATGGGCTAGACCCGAAGAAAGGACTCAAGCTCTACAGATTCTATCAGAGCTTGAAGAACGTACAAGATGAGGTTAGAGAGTATGAGCGGAAGCTCCGCAAGGACTACGGCATCAAGAAGGAAGGGAACGACCTGGAGATGATGAGAAAGTACAATGAAGCTCTTGCAGAGATTCTGAACGAGAATGCGGACATCAAGGTAGAGCCGTTCCTCACGGAAGAGGAGGCAATAGAGGTTCTTGGCAAGGCTCTTACGATGGAAGGACTCAGTGCGGTCATTCCTCTCGTGGCAAAATAGATTAACAAACAAAAACAGATTCGACATGGTGAAATTTGGTCAGATTGAGAAGAAGGATGTCAAGATTCCTTTCAAGAAGGATGACATCGAGGGCTACGTCATCACAGGCGTTGCCGGGTATGACAAGGAAGACAAGTTGACTTACGGGAGAGGCGAAATCAGCGATGCCAGCGGTGTGCGTATCGCAAGCTTCATGCTTAACAATGTTAGAGACGGAGCAAGGGTAAGCATCAGCAACTGTCTTGCGGACAGGATGAACGATGCTGTCAGCGTGGCGGAAGCTACTATCGCAGACCTCGCGTTAGGTTATGAGGCATAGATTCAGCGATGACCTTTAGACAAGTATAATATGAAGAGCGTACGAATAGGTAACGACATCAATGTTTCTTGGAGCATCATGAGTGATGGTGCTCCATACAGCCTTGAGGGTCTTGACGTGAGCCTCTATCTGAGGGGTGCATTTGCAAAGAAGTCCGTCACCGATTTCACCGTCTCGGAGAATAAGGTGCTTTGGACATTTCTTGGAAAAGATCAGAGCCATTCCGGCAAGTATTCGCTAGAGCTTGTCATCAACGAAGGAAAGCATAGCATGGTCACTACCGATGCGTGCGACTTCGTTAACTTGGTATCATGCTCATGCAAGATCGGAGGGAATGACGAGGGCAACATCACCACGGAGGTAGTCGATATATCTACGGACATGGGATTTGTGCCAATCATCGTTGACGAAGAACTTTCCGAGACTTCTGAAAATGCCATTGCCAACAAGGCTGTGACAGCAGAGCTCAAGAAAAAGGCAGGCCTGAAGGAAGTAAGCGAGGAGTTCAGACTTGTGGACGAACAAATCGAAAACCTTGAAAGAGACAAGGCTGACGCTTCAGACGTGAACAAGGCTCTCAAGCTCAAGGTGGATAAGATTGCAGGCAAGGGTCTTTCCTCGAATGACTATACCAATGAAGATAAGGCTAAGCTTGCAAGTCTTCAAAACTATGATGACAGCGAATTGAAAAGCTCTATGTCTAGCCTTGAGACTAAGGTAGATTCGAACAGTAAAAAGGTTGATGAGGAGCTAAAAAAGAAAGCAGACGCATCAAAGGTCGAAGAGCTTACACAGACAATCAACGAGGAGTCATCAAAACGAGAAGAGAAAGATGCTGAGTTGACATCATCATTGTCAGAGCTGCAGCATAAGGTGGACACATATTACGAGCTGTTGTCTCAGTCTCCGTTTTTGAAGATCAACCTCTTGGGATACGCATACCTTGATTTTGCAGTATTAGGATAAACCTTTTAAAAAGACGTATATGGATTACGAAAGAATTGATTTCAAGACGGGACAAGTCTTGACAGCCGATGCTCTCAATCACATGCAAGATGGCATCGAGGCGGCCATTAAGAGGGATGACGTCACTCTGGCCGCATACGCAGACCTCGTTTCTCTAAGGAATGAGGGTAAACTAAAGGCGGGCAAGTTCTACCGCATTACCGATTACATGACCACGACAGCCCAGTTCGGCACATTGTCAGCAGGGCATCCATTTGATGTGATTGTCCTTGCGTTGAGCAAGGATGCTCTCGCAGAGGAGGCTTATGCAGTGCATTCCGAGAGGGATACCGAAGGCTATTTTGCCAACAGCAACTTGTCTGCTTGGAAGATATGGTACTCGTTGGACAATGACACCGCAAAGTTCGCTTGGGCTGATGCTGAGAACGGAAAGGGAGTCATTTATAGGATGATTGATGAGTTTAACAACGACATCCCGTATGACTTCAAGAATATCTTGTATTCGTTAGACGATGCTATAGTAGAATGTGAAATTCAAAAATACGGTTCTTGGTTTAAAGGGTCGTTTACAAGAGATTCTTCAAATGACAAAGTAATCAATAATGAACAATATTACGCTTGGTTTTATAAAGTTACAGCAGGCCCGAGTGGCTCAGGTATATGTTATACTAAAGAAGAGCGCATTTCTGTAGATTCTATACTTTATAATGATAGCGGTTCGGAGTTTTCTGATGTTAAACTTTTAAGTGTTATATCTGAGGTATATACCTTTGGCAGGGGGAAATCAGCCGATTTATCAGTTAATTGCCATAACAATTCCATCGGAGTATATATTACAAATAGCAGACAAGAGCTTAATAGAATAACCTTTGGAGACTACTGCCGCAGCAATACCTTCGGAAACGGCTGCTATAGTAACACCTTCGGAAACAGCTGCAACAGCAATATTTTCGGAGAGAACTGCAACAGCAACATTTTCGGAGAGAACTGCAGCAACAACATTTTCGGAGACTACGGCTACAACAACACCTTCGGAGACTTCTGCCGCAACAACACCTTCGGAAACAGCTGCAGCATCAACATCTTCGGAGGGAACTGCGACGCAAATACCTTCGGAAACGGCTGCTATAGTAACACCTTCGGAAACAGCTGCGACAACAACAGCTTCGGAAACGACTGCTACAAAAACAGCTTCAGAGAAAGTGCAAGTGAAAACGCTTCCATAATCAACTATTGTCAACATAATCATTTTGATGACGGATGCGTTTATAATGTAATATGGTCTACGATAAATCCATCAAGTGCCAACCCTCTTAGAAACATTAACATCAATAGGGGAGTTCGTGGTAAGCTTGATGCGTACAATTACATCAATATTGAAACGTTGAACTCCGATCATGAGATTAATGTAAATCAGATTGATGGAATCGTATCGGTTGGTGAGATATTGAGCATCAGACACGCATCCCTCAAGTCACTCAGAGATAACGGTCAGTTGATTGCGGGTCAGCAGTATCGCATTATTGACTATGTTGCTACTACATCTCAAGCTAATACTCAGTCGGCTGGCCATCAGTTCGACCTTATCGTTACAGCTGATGATAATAAGACTTTGAATGAGAAGGCTAGGGCTATTCAGCATGAAGGTGATACCTACTTTGCCAATAGTGACCTTAACGCATGGGAGGTATGGTATTGTCTTGACAATGACTCAGAGAGGTTTGCTTGGGGAGGTGAACCAGAAACTCGAACAGCAAAAATCTCTGCCCCAAATGGAGTAGAAGCCACTTTCAATTATGCCAATGTTGTTTCTCACATTGTGTGCGATTCAAAAGTAACTGAACTTAAAAAAGGTGAAAGAGTTCAGATTCTTGCTGGCCCCCCTGTCTATATGACGTTATCGGATGATGGCAAATCAATATTCTTGGAAGACCCAACAAGATACACGCCTTCTCATCCTATCACCGTTCACTTCAAATCCTCTGGTGTCATCTACCGCATGATAGACGAGTTCGGAAATGACTGCCCTTACGACTTCAAGAACATTCAGTTCAAGAGGAAGATAACTGATGGTAGTCTTGATGTAGAAAACGGAGTTGAAACTTATTGCTACACATTTAACGCATATTGCGTGGATTCTGGAGCTATAGAAGACGCATCTGTGATTGCTTTAAAAATAGCTATAGATGATGATTATAATAGATGCTATGGTAATATCATTAAATCGTACAGCCCATTAGGTGTAACTTCATCCGAGCTTAATGATATAGTTTTTCTAAATATATACGAAATAGATAATGTATATGTGAACTGCCAAAGCAATATCTTTGGAAACGACTGCCAAAAAAACACCTTCGGAAACGGCTGCTATAGTAACACCTTCGGAAACAGCTGCGACAACAACAGCTTCGGAAACGACTGCCAAAAAAACACCTTCGGAAACAACTGCCGCAGCAATACCCTCGGAAACAACTGCCGCAGCAACACCTTAGGAGGCAACTGCATTAGCAATAGCTTTGGAAACGACTGTAGTGGCAATACCTTTGGTAATAACTGCAACGACAACAGCTTTGGAAACGGCTGTAGTGACAATACCTTCGGAAACAGATGTGAGAAAGTCACCTTTAATTATGACGGAGAACATGCGAGATGTTCATACTGCGTGATTCATTCTAATGTTAAGAATGTGGTAATAGAGTGTACAGACTTCGGGGATATTACTTCGATAAGATACATTCATGTATATAGCGGCATAGAAAAAACCACACTAGAGGTTGGTGCTGACCGAAACTATGTAACTACATTCGCCAAGAACTCGTCAGGCAATGTTGTAGAGTTCTGTCTTGCAGACCTTAAAAACTCATAGTCATGGCAAAGGATAGAGAACAAGTCACATGCAACGGAAGAGCGGCATTGTATGCAATTCTATGGGAGGACATCCGCAATGCTGCGATGGATTGCGGATGGGCTGTAGCCCTTCATGGAAGTCTTTCGAGTGACATGGACATCATGGCAATGAAGTGGGTTGAAGATTGCACTGATGCAGACACGATGATAGACACCATCATAGAGAGGTGCTTCGGAGACAATATCATATCCATGTATGGCAAGAAGGTTGACAAATCTTCTAAGCCTCACGGAAGGGTCTGTTATTCGATACCTATTTACGGTGATGTCTACCTAGATATAAGTCTGATGGATAAGTAATAACAAATCAAGCTCCCCTTGTCATCTGCTTGGGGAGCTTTAAAAAGGTAAAGAAGAAATGTGGAATTTGCATTTGAATCTGACTCAGGACATCGGTCACGGAATAACAATCATATTCCTCTGCTGCATACTTGTTATAGTGGCATGTTTTATTGACTTGTGGACTGGCATAGATGCGGCACGAAAGAATAAGGAGAAGATTCGCAGTAAGGCTTTGCGAAGGACAGTAGCAAAGGTCTTGGACTACCTGAGGGTAATAATATTCGGAGTATTAATTGACGTGTTGGGCTTGGCTTTCCCTTGGTATTCGATTCCTTACCTGGCAACAGTTGTCACTTTGGGAATCCTCTTCATTGAGGGTAAGAGCGTGTTAGAGAATTTTCAGAAGAAGAAGTCGGCTGCTGCCAATGTGCTTGATGCCATTGAGACTATTGTAAACTGCACCGACAATGAGACTGCTGAGAAGATAATCAGGGCAATCAAGTCTGACGGTAAAATAAGGGAGGAGAAATGATATGGCAAAGTTGCAAGCTATATTTGAGACTCAAGATAGGCAGTTGATTCCGCTGGATGACATTCAGCATATCAACGCAAGACCTAACGATGCTCTGAAGGAGGGATATCAGACACTCACCATCTTGTACAAAGATGGAATGAAGGTCACTATCCCTGCTACGGAGTATGATAGATTGAAGGCGGCATGGGAGGTTAGGAAGCATGGTAGGTAAGTTGTCAAGAAACTTCGATTGGAAGGAATTTTCAAAAAGCGATACTGCCACTAGGCTTCACATCATCAATGAGATTACGGATTGGGATGTGAGGGATAACATCAAGGCATTGGTGGATAACATCCTTCAGCCATTGAGAGACGCATGGGGTCAGCCATTGTTCATCAACTCAGGCTATCGATGCTTGAAGCTGAATGCTGCTGTAGGAGGAGTTCCGACATCGCAACACATTATGGGAATGGCAGCCGATGTAGCTTGCTCTAATCCCTATGAGTTGGCTAAGTTGGCGGTAAAGTTGAAGCTCGACTTTGACCAGTTAATAGTATATGACACCTTCGTACATTTCAGCTATGACAAGGACGGAAGGAATCGTGGTCAGATACTTTACAACAAGAGGTACAAAGGGGCGAAAGACTTGTAGTAAATGATTTAAAGTGGTCGAATTTGACCACTTTTATCGTATAGTATATGGTATAGTATATGAAAAAGAACATCATCCTCGGAGCATTGTTGCTCATCCTCGGCTTTGTGATAGGAATCCTCTGCCGACCTCATCGTATTGAGAGAGTGGTGGACATTCAGAGAGACACTACAATCTTGATAGACACCCATATCATCGAGAAGCCAGTCTTTATTGAGAAATACATCAAGGACTCCTTCTTGGTTGCGGTACATGATACAACTCGCATTCATGATACTCTATACCTTGCCTTGCCAAATGAGACCAAGGTCTATTGGGGAGATGAGTATTACGCAGAGGTAAGCGGATATAATGCCAGTCTTGATTATCTAGAGCTGTTCACCAAGACCAAGGTCATCAGGGAATCCGTGACAAATCGTAACGCTTTGGGTATTGGTATGGAGTTTCAGTACCTTGGGAATCCCTACATACCTATATACCTAGAATACTCGCATTTATTACAAGGAAATGCAGAATTATATGCAAGAATCTTGTATGACTTGCCGAGTCAGTCCTTGGGAGTAGGATTAGGAGCGAAGGTAAGTATTGGATGGTAATACACTTGGTACGTTCTCTTGAAAAACGAGGTGGGGAAATGCTTGTTTGACAAGATTTGGAATGCTATTTGTTTAAGCTCATTTAAAATCGTTTAAATATGAAAACAAGAGAACAAGTTATAGAAGAGCTGAAGTCAGCAGGCTTCTGGAATGAGGATGCAGTAAAAAGCATGCGACCAGACTTTGTTGATGGCGTATTGGATTTCTTTCGCTTTACCGAAGAAAAGTATCGAATTGAGAAAGAGCAAAAGGACAAAGAACTGTTAGAATCAATGGCAAGGTTGATGGATAATCCACATAGTCAAAATATACAATGTATAGATGTTGACTTAGGTATCTTTAAGAAAAGATAATATCTTTGCAGTATGTCGCTCTCAGAACGATTGACTGGCTTTCCGCTTGCCGTAATAGCGGAGCAAAAGAAAAACTAATACAAATAAAGACTACCAATCAATTATGCGTTAGTTCTATGGGAAGGGTTCAGGCCTTTCCCTTTTTTATTTAGCAATAAGTTTAAGTCACATCAAAACGATGTGGCTTTTGTTTTGGCACGATAGATGCTATGATAAAAGTGTACGCAGGCATATTAAGGAGTTGGGGCTGTAGTGATATAGCCCCTTCTTCGTATATAGAAGAGAGGTAGAGCCTAAGCCCCACCTCTCTCGATTAACCTTTTATCCTTGTATTAGTAAGCGTATGAATACCTCTCTGTATATGGTAGAAAGTTTCTGTTTGAATACCAACAGCCTCGGTAGTTAGAAAAAGCGCCGTAGAGTCTGTATTCGCCTCGCTCGTCGATGTATGCGAACCTTGAGCCGCCGATGATTTCGTGATTTGCCAAGATGAACTCATCAGAGTCAAATCCATACTTTCTGATAACGGGTATAATCCGCGTTTTAAAGGCTGTTTCAGAGTCTGTCATATCATTGTGAGGTGTGATGCTCAGTACGCCATTATGAGCGAATGAAACGCCCGAAACGTCGTCTCTGAATGGGTGACAGTTTGACGCCTTGATGCTGCCATGAGTAGCGTATCTGAAATGCAAGATTGCAGTCTCGTTTTTGCCGATTGTCCTTAGCTCTCTCTTGAAGTCTTCAAATGAAAGAGTCTTGTATATTCTGTTTCTAGTGGCGAATCCAAATCCGTGGGGATTGAGAGCCGCGCATCTGTTGATGATTGCCATTGGGGGTACTCTGACCCCCGCAGGCTTGACGATTATCACGCACATTGTTTTTATCTGTTAAGGGTTTCTTTTCTTTCGTTGAAGTATCTCTTCTGAGCGGCTGTCAAGAATGGGATTTCGTCGATGCTTGACGCGCTGATGATTGTCTCATTGTTGATTGAGTACTCAAGAAGGCCTCTGAGAAAGTTAATCCAGTTCTCTATCTTTGTGAAGTCTGTTGTACCCGAATGATGCCTAAACTCGATAGTCTTGTGGCCTCTGAAAGCCATTACATTTACCTTATGATATCTGTCGTGGTCGAAAGCCTCATAGATATCATCCATGTCGCTAGCGTTGATACAGTTATCTGCCTCGCATCTGATTGACTTGCAGTAAACGTTATTATCGCCTCTTCTAGACTGAGGCATGAATGAGTCGATAATCTCTTCGAGAGCGCCATAGTTGCGAATGATACGAACCCACTGAGCGATAGTGAAAGATTCAGCACCAAAATGTACATGAAGACCACATGACCTATTTACTTGTGCACCTGCTTCATTGATGACGTTGCAGACCTTTTTAAGGCTGTTAAGATTGTTAAGGATAGGTGATACAACCTCACAGCTGTCAGCGCCTGCTATTGAGCAGTCTGAGCCTAATTTATAGGTATCTTTATAGTCAGTATGATTGTAGCCTGTAGCGATAGCCTTAACTCTCTGAGCCTTGAGCGTGTCAATGATTGACTGCTTATTGATGTTAAAGCACTCAATCTCTACACCTATAGTAAAGCGAAGAGTTGCTTCTGCTACTGTTGCAGGGACATTGCCCTTATTCATGAAGACGATAGTTGCAATCTGATTGCGTGCAGCTGTTGCTGACATGCCTGTCATCTTCTGCATTTCTTTTACCTTCTCAGACTGAGGCTTGTTCGACAATGCGATTGCTTTGAGAGTATCAAAAAACTGTGACATAATATAAAGGTTTAAAAGGTTAATCTCAGCAAGTGTTTAATGTTATTTATCATTTTGTTGATGCAAAGTTAAATTAGATTTTTCATATATGCAATACTTTTGTCAAATTTTATTTAACAAAATGCAATTTTTCTGAAAATTGTGTAAAGTTTAATTAATTTTACTACCTTTGTGGCGTTTAATAATATTATACGATATGACTCAATTAAGAATTAAAGAATTATGCAGCGAGAAAGGCGTTTCTATCGTCGAGCTAGCAAAGCGCATAGGCATGTCGCGCGTATCTATAAGTAACATGATAGCGGGACGTCAAAGCCCTCCCGTTGACACGCTTGATAAGATTGCTGACGCCCTAGGTGTAGAGGCGTGGGAACTGTTAAAGTCTCCC
>JAEIGA010002580.1_pt1 | contig 28831 bp, 21 predicted proteins | sample 9270691 | NCBI WGS metagenome assembly JAEIGA01 (sample SAMN17057246, study PRJNA624740) | gut metagenome | biome: biome; isolation source: fecal sample | host: Bos grunniens | place: China: Xizang | collected 2019
ACGTAAGTTCCGATGGGTTCGCCATCCATTACCTTCTTGAGGTTGCCCACGACGTCCATGTTGAAGACGTAGATGGGGAGGTTGTTCTGCTTGCACATGGTGGTAGCGGTGAGGTCCATCACCTTGAGTCCACGAGTGTAGATCTCGTCGTAGGTAATCTCGCTGAACTTGGTGGCAGTGGGGTCTTTCTCGGGGTCGGCAGTATAGATGCCATCTACGCGGGTACCCTTGAGCATCACGTCGGCCTCAATCTCGATGCCGCGGAGCGATGAACCTGTGTCGGTAGTGAAATAGGGATTGCCAGTACCACCACTGAGGATGACCACCTCGCCAGCCTCCATGCAATCGATGGCTTTCCACTTGGTATAGAGCTCGCCGATGGGCTCCATACGGATGGCTGTGAGCACACGAGCCTTGACACCAATAGCGGTGAGGGCAGAGCTGAGAGCGAGGCTATTAATCACTGTAGCGAGCATACCCATCTGGTCGCCCTTGACGCGGTCGAAGCCCTTGCCTGCACCTGTGAGGCCGCGGAAGATGTTGCCACCACCGATGACGATGCCTATCTGCACACCCATGTCGTGGATTTCCTTAATCTGGGCAGCATATTCGCCCAAGCGCTTCTCGTCGATGCCGTAGCGCTGCTCACCCATGAGGCTCTCGCCACTGAGCTTGAGGAGGATTCTGTTAAACTTTGCCATAATCTTGATTTATGATTTATGATTGGTGATATATGATTTTGATTGGTGCAAAGCTAATGATTTTTAGTCGAAGACACAATGTTTTGATTTTTTAATTTTCTTTTTCGACGTCTCAGCACCCTACTGGAGCATGAAATTTGGATATATCGTTGTAAATCCGTATCTTTGCACGAATTTGATATAATATTCACTAATTAATAACTACAATTTTATGTTTGAAGGACAACCGAAAGGACTTTATGCATTAGCCTTGGCGAACACAGGTGAGCGCTTTGGCTACTACACAATGCTTGCGATTTTCACCCTCTTCTTGCAGGCAAAGTTTGGTTTTTCAGCTGCTGAGGCTGGACAGTTTTATTCAATTTTCTTGGCTGGCGTATACTTCTTGCCCATGGTAGGTGGTATCCTCGCCGACAAGTTTGGCTATGGCAAGATGGTTACCATCGGTATCTTCATCATGTTCCTTGGCTATGCTCTCTTGGCTATTCCTACTGGTGCCGACACCATGGGCTTGACCATGATGATTGGCGCTTTGGCTCTCATCGCCCTGGGTACAGGTTTGTTCAAGGGTAACCTCCAGGTGATGGTGGGTAACCTCTACGACGAGGCTAAGTACTCAACACGTCGCGACTCTGGCTTCTCATTGTTCTACATGGCCATCAACATCGGTGCGATGTTTGCCCCCACCGCAGCTACTGCCGTTACCAACTGGATCCTCGGCAAGGCTAACTTGAGCTACCATGCACGTATCCCCGAGTTGGCTCACCAGTACCTCGATGGCACCATCAGCGCTGACAACCTCGTAGCTCTCGGCAACTTGCAGGCTCAGCAGGGCTTCGTGGGCGACATGGGCGTATTCTGCCAGACTTACCTCGACCAGCTCTCACAGGCTTACCACTATGGTTTCGCTGTAGCATGTATCTCATTGATTGCCTCTATCGCTATCTACTACAGCTTCCGTCCCACATTCAAGCATGCTGACTACAACGCTAAGACACAGCCCAAGACTGGCGATGTAGCTGTAGAGGAGCTCACTCCGAAGCAGACCAAGGACCGCTTGGTGGCACTCGTACTGGTGTACATCGTGGTGCTCTTCTTCTGGATGGCATTCCACCAGAATGGTGCTACACTCACCTTCTTCGCTCGTGACTACACGGCTCCCTTCGCAACAGGCTTCATGAGCCTTGGTATCAGCGTATGGAACCTCGCTGTAGCTGCTATTGCCGTATATGCAATCTTCGGTATTTTCCAGAACAAGAACAAGGTGGCTCCCTCGGTGATTGCTGCCGTTTGCTTGGGCTTCCTCGTATACCAATACATCGGCCTGCCCGAGTCTACACCTATCCTTCCCCAGATCTTCCAGCAGTTCAACCCCTTCTTCGTAGTTGCGCTCACTCCTGTCTCAATGGCTGTGTTCGGTGCATTGGCCAAGAAGGGCAAGGAGCCCTCTGCTCCCCGCAAGATCGGTTTGGGTATGTTGATTGCTGCTCTCGGCTTCGTAATCATGGCTGTTGCCTCTATCGGCCAGCCCAACCCCACAGCAATCAGCGCTGGTGCTGAGGCCAACCTCGTATCGCCCAACTGGCTTATCTCTACCTACCTCGTGCTCACATTTGGTGAGTTGCTGCTTTCACCCATGGGTATCTCATTCGTTACCAAGGTGGCTCCTCCCAAGTACAAAGGTTTGATGATGGGTGGATGGTTTGCTGCTACCGCTATCGGTAACTACCTCACCGTTATTGGCCCCACCTTGTGGGACAAGAACATCCCCTTGTGGGTATTGTGGGCTGTAATGATCGGCGTATGTCTCATCTCATTCGTCTTCATCTTCTCTATCATGAAGAAGCTTGAGGCTGTAGCGAAGTAATCTCGCTATAGACCCTATTACACACGGAGCTGCATGTTTTGACATGCAGCTCTTTTTTACCCCCCCCATTTCTGTTAAATATTCTAAAAATGCGCCTCAGAATATCTCTGGGAGCATTTTTATGACTAACTTTGGGGATAGAATCCTTGCGGGTTCGATATTGAGTACAGTTGATTAGGTGCGTTTATGGAGCAAACGATGTGTGAGATGATGTTGAGGCTACCCCTATTTCAGGGTATGAGCAGCGATGAGTTGTTTGAGGTTATTGAGCGAATGGTATTCACATTTCGCAAATACGAAGATGGTAAGTTGATCTATAAACAGGGTGAGCCGTATAAAGAGCTCGCCTTTTTGATGAAGGGAACCCTACTGGTCGAGACCGAGGCTCACAATGCCCGCCTCTCATTCACGGAGACCCTAATACCCTATGTCGCCATCGAGCCACAGTCACTCTTCGGAATGCGTCCGCACCACAAAGCGACCTATATAGCACAGGGAGAGGTGTCGCTATTCTGTCTCGACAAACAATACCTCTACACCTTGTTGCGCGAATACGAAGTCTTTAGAATCAACTTCTTTAACCTCCTAGCAAGCAAAGCTGAAAAACTACACGAGAGGCTATGGGACATCGCTCCAAGGCACCTCGAAGGACGACTAGCTCTATTCATACGCAACTTGTGCACCACACCTCAGGGGCCCAAAGTGCTACGAGCAAAGATGGATGACCTCGCAGCCCTACTCGACGACACACGCCTCAACGTATCTCGTATTCTCAACAAATGGATGACAGAGGGGCTCATGGAAAAACGCCGCATGGAATTTATCTTCCCCAATGTAGAGCGCTTGCCGCACGATTTTTCTACGCTACCCTAATGTTTGGAGCTTTTTTCGCCCCATCCTCGTACTTTTCTCACAAAAAAGTCGTAACTTTACCCGACTAAATCGATTTGTGATTTCGGAATTATGATTTTCACTCTTAAAAGCCATTCGCACGAATGTAGAGGAAGGTCATAGTCCATGAATCATATATCATAAATTATCACACATGAGCGACGAACTGAATATGCCCATCGAGGAGCAGGTGGAGTACACCGACGATAACATACGCCACCTGAGTGACATGGAACACGTGCGCCTACGTCCTGGTATGTACATCGGTAAACTGGGCGACGGCACACAGAACGATGATGGTATCTATGTACTGCTGAAGGAGATTATCGATAACTCCATCGATGAGTTTAAGATGCACGCTGGCAAGCGCATCGAGATTGAGGTCACCGACCACAAGCAGGTGAGCGTGCGCGACTATGGGCGCGGTATCCCCCAAGGTAAGCTGGTGGAGGCGGTGAGCGTGCTCAACACGGGTGGTAAGTACGATAGCAAAGCCTTCAAGAAAAGCGTGGGCCTCAATGGTGTGGGTGTGAAGGCAGTGAATGCATTGAGCTCACACTTCGAAGCCAGTTCATACCGCGACGGCAAGGTGCGCACCGTGGTGTTCGAAAAGGGCAACCTCATCAGTGACACCACCACCGATGCAGGCCCCGAGGAAACAGGTACACGTATACTCTTTGAGCCAGACAACACCTTGTTCGTGGGATACTCGTTCCGCACGGCATACATAGAGACCATGCTGCGCAACTATACCTACCTGAACACGGGGCTCACCATCATGTTCAACGGCAAGCGCATCCTTTCGCGCAATGGTCTTGTAGACTTGCTTACCGATAACATGACGGCCTCGACGCTCTATCCCATCATACACCTCAAGACTGAGGATATCGAAATCGCCTTCACCCATACCGACCAGTATGGCGAGGAGTACTACTCATTTGTTAATGGTCAGCATACGACACAGGGTGGTACACACCAAAGCGCCTTCAAGGAACATATAGCACGCACCATCAAGGAGTTTTACAACAAAAACCATGAATTCACCGATATTCGCAATGGTATCGTAGGTGCTATTGCCATCAATGTGGAGGAGCCCGTCTTTGAGAGTCAGACCAAGGTGAAACTGGGTTCTACAGCAATGGAGCCTGGTGGTCGTAGCCTCAACAAGTTTGTGGGCGACTTCATCAAAACCGAGGTGGACAACTACCTGCACCGCAACACCGATGTGGCAGACACCATGCTGCAGAAGATACAAGAAAGCGAAAAGGAGCGCAAGGCCATTGCAGGTGTCACCAAGATTGCGCGTGAGCGTGCCAAAAAAGTCAATATGCACAATCGCAAACTGCGTGACTGCCGCATCCACCTCAACGATGCCAAGGGCGACCGCACTGACGAATCGTGCATCTTCATCACCGAGGGTGACTCGGCCAGCGGATCTATCACCAAGAGCCGCGACGTGAACACACAGGCCGTATTCAGCCTGCGCGGTAAACCGCTCAACTCCTTCGGCCTCACCAAGAAGGTGGTATATGAGAACGAGGAGTTCAACCTCCTGCAAGCCGCACTAAACATCGAAGATGGACTCGAAGGATTGCGCTACAATAAGGTCATCGTAGCAACCGATGCCGACGTCGACGGTATGCACATCAGACTGCTGATGATCACCTTCTTCCTGCAGTTCTTCCCTGACCTCATCAAGAAGGGACACGTATACATCTTGCAAACGCCACTCTTCCGTGTGCGTAACAAGAAGCGCGCCATCAAAGGCTATAAAAAGGAGAACGAGACTGAGGCCGAACGCAAAAGTGACTCCATCACCCGCTACTGCTACTCAGAAGAAGAACGTCTCAAAGCTATTGCTGACCTAGGCCCCAACCCCGAAATCACTCGATTCAAGGGTCTTGGTGAGATTTCCCCCGATGAATTCAAGCATTTCATTGGCAAGGATATGCGTCTTGAGCGTGTTACTCTGAGCAAGAATGACGCAGTGATGGACCTTCTCGAGTTCTACATGGGCAAGAACACCATGGAGCGCCAAAACTTTATCGTGGACAACCTCGTTGTTGAAGAAGACAAACCCGAAGAAGAGTAATGAGAACGGCAATATTTCCCGGCACCTTTGACCCCTTTACCCTAGGGCACGAAGCATTGGTCCGTCGCGCGCTTAGCATTGTAGACGAGCTATACATCGCAATTGGTGTCAACACCGAGAAACGCACCATGCATACCTTAGAAGAACGCATGAATCGCATAGTCGGCCTATATAAAGACGAACCTCGCATCCATGTAGTCAGCTATGAGGGCTTGACTACTGATTTTGCCCAATCCATCGGAGCAAAGCTCATCGTCCGTGGTGTGCGCAATGCCATCGATTTCGAGTATGAACGCAACATCGCAGATATAAACCGCATGCTCACTGGCATCGAAACTGTCCTACTCATCAGCGAGCCCCAATTTGCCGCTATCAGCAGCAGCATGGTACGTGAGCTAGCCCACTTCGGAAAGGATATTAGTCCCTATCTTCCGTGAAGAGAGGGAGGGTACAATTTAAACCAAAACCATAACGAGAGTAAGATATTGCAACAATAAAAGCCCGACGATATGAAAAGAAAATACATCCTCACACTCCTTGTCTGCTGCAGCACTCTGCTGAGCGCCCAAACCAACATGGCAAGCATGGAGCAGGTGCGCAAACTGGTGACAGCGCATAGCGCCATAGCAAACCTCTATGTCGACGAGGTGGACGAATCGAAGCTAGTGGAGCAGAGCATACGAGCCATGCTCAAGGAGCTGGATCCTCACTCGACCTACCTCACTGCAAGCGAGGTAGAAAAGATGAATGAACCACTTCAAGGTAATTTTGAGGGTATTGGCGTACAGTTCAACATGGCTGACGACACTCTTTTCGTAATACAGACCGTAAGCAAGGGGCCCTCAGAAAAGGTGGGCATCTTGCCAGGAGACCGCATCGTGATGGTAAATGACACCGCCATTGCAGGAGTAAAAATGGAGCGCGATGAAATAATGAAACGCTTACGAGGACCGAAAGGCTCGGTAGTAGAGCTAGGAGTCGTGCGCCGTGGCTATGAAGAGCAATTGGTATTTCGCGTGACGCGTGACAAAATCCCCGTGCACACACTAGATGCATCCTATATGATAGCTCCCAAGGTAGGGTATATCAAGATAAGCAGCTTCGGAGCCACTACACATGAAGAGTTCTCCTCGGCTCTTGCGAAACTCAAGAAGGAAAAGATGCAACACCTCATCCTCGACCTTCAAGGTAACGGAGGAGGATACCTAAAGGCTGCAGTAGACATGGCAAGCGATTTCCTGCAAGAAGGACAGCAGGTAGTGTACACAGAAGGGAGCAAATCGCCCCGACTGGAGTTCAACGCCGAAGGTCCAGGACAGTTTCGCGAAGGCAGACTCGTAGTGCTCATCGATGAATACTCCGCATCAGCAGCAGAGATTGTCACAGGTGCCGTACAAGATTGGGACCGAGGAGTCGTAGTAGGACGCCGCTCCTTTGGAAAAGGTCTGGTACAGCGCCCTGTACCCATGCCTGATGGCTCGATGATACGTCTCACGACTGCCCGATATTACACCCCTTCTGGACGTTGTATACAAAAGCCCTATGGGGAAGACATTGATTATCGAAAGGACTTGACGGAACGATTCAACAAGGGAGAGATGATGCACGCAGATAGCATACAATTGCCTGACTCGCTGAAGTATCAGACCCGAATGAAGGGACGCATAGTCTATGGCGGTGGAGGCATCATGCCTGACTATTTCGTACCACTCGACACTATGAGCTATACCAAATATCACCGCGAACTTACCGCTAAAGGAGCCATCGTAAATACAAACCTTATAGTCATCGACCGCTACCGTAAGGAATTGGAGAAGCGCTATCCCGACTTTAAGACCTATAACAAAAAGTTCGAGGTGGACGACGAAATACTCTCTATCCTCTTAGCTGAAGCAGATAAGGCGGGAGTAAAATATGACGAAGAGCTCTACCAAGCTTCGCTCCCCCTCATCAGAGTGCAGCTAAAAGCGCTCATCGCTCGTGATCTGTGGGATATGAGTCAATTCTATGAAATATTCAATCGCACCGATGAGACTGTCATGAAGGGACTCGAAGTGATACAGAGCAAAGAGTTTCCCGAATTTTGATTTATCAACTACTCGGAGCCTCATCTTTCAGGAACGTGCCTACCATTCAAATCAATCTTGCAATTGCAGAGGATTGATTTAGTTCAATAGAAGCTTCCGGTTCAGTCTTCTACCTTTTCCAAGAAGCAGAAGATAGGATAGTGATCGGACTCTTTGATGCTACGATCCACGGTGCAGTCATAGGCTTTGAACTGCGAAGAATGTAAGATATGATCAATTCGGTAGTACATCCCATGACGATTATAGCTTATGCCAGGTCCATTGCCACTAGCCATAAAAGCATCGTCAAGTTTTCGTCGTAACCGATTGCAAGTGTAAGAGATGGGTGAATCGTTAAAGTCACCACAGACGATGACATAGCGCGAGTGCTCACGCTTAAGGTCATCGATGATGACATCTGTCTGTATGGCACGCTTGGCTGTTGCATCACGCAGTTTCTTCACTAGTTCCTTGGTATCTCTGCTACGTAAGTTGTCTTTAGGATTAAAGATGAGTTGCTTATAGGTACTCTTATCGTCGGTCTGCAAACCATTGGACTGAAGATGGCAATTGTAGACCACAATGGTGTCACCTTCGTGAAGGATACGGTACTTGGTGCAACCATTGGCTGTAGACTCCAATTGGAGCTGCTCGACACTAAGTATGGGATACTTGGACAAACACCCGAGATGGTGAGCAGCGGCTTGACTCTCATTGGACACGTCGTAAGACTTGTAAGGATATTTCTTCAACAGTTGTGGATGCTTTTTGAGCGATGCAAACTGAAATTCTTGTAAACAGATAATGTCTGCATCGACTTCCTCAAGGTAGGCAATGGTAGCATTGGACTTATTTGCATTCGAAGCACTGATATTAGGGCTTAGAATATTGTATGACATCACCTTAAGAGCCCCCTTCGGTGCATTCTGACCACTCAAATTAATGGGGAAGAAAGCGCATATCTGAGGTAAGCAAACGATGAGAGCGACGAGCGGAAGCAACACATAACGACGATAGACAAATAGCCATAATATAAGGAAACCAAGGTTGGCAGCCAAGGCAAAAGGGAAGCCCAGCCCACCTAGTGAAAGAAGAGGAAACTGAGCGGCAGGAAGCAAAGGGCTATAAGCACACGCAATGAGCAGCACCACAACCAAAAGATTGAGAGCGAGAATGGGCAGTAGTAGTATCCTAAGCACTTGTTTCATCGTTTACTAGCTTCGAAGAGGCGACGTTTCTCCTCATCGCTGAGGCTGCTGTAGCCTGATTTCTTGAGTTTCTCCAATATTCTGTCCACCTCATCGGACTGAGCTTTTTTACGAGCGTTATAGTCGTAATCGCTCATTCGCGAGTTAGTAGTATGTACCTTCATTTTAGGTTTACGAGGAGTCCGCTTGCTAAATAATCTGCCAATGGAATCGAGACATGCATTTATCCAATGTGTAATATCACGCCCACTGCTAATGCCACGAGCAAACCACCATCCAGCAAGCGCTCCACCTAAATGTGCGAAGTGTCCTCCTGCATTACTAGAACCTACCGAAAGGATATCATAAAGCACGATGAAAAGGGCAAAATACTTCAATTGAACGGGGCCTATAAACATGAGGTTGATGCGATACTCTGGGTCACGCACAGCTGTGGCAATAGCGATGGCTAACACAGAAGCTGATGCCCCTACAAGCACTGAATGATAGAGGTCCTTGCTGAAAATGGGAAAGAGATTATAGGCTGCGATATAGAGTAATGCCCCAAAGAGTCCACCCAAGACATAGAGTCCACGCAGGTGTTTGGCCGAGAAGAAGTAGAGAAACATCTTACCAAACCAATAGAGCCACAACATGTTGAACAGCAAATGTAGAGGACCTGCATGCATAAACATATAGGTTACCAAAGTCCAAGGGCGACGCAGCAACTGCAACAGATCGGCAGGAAGCTTTAGGCCATCAATAAGTAGCGAGGCGTCAATCTTGAAAAGTCCCAACACAACGCTCAACAGTGCACATAGCACAAATGAGGCAACGTTGATATAAATAAGGCGAACAACTATGTTCCCTTGCCTGAAGGTACGCTTCAGGTCGTCAAAAATACCTGCCATGAAAAGTCCCTTTCTTTTTCCAATACATGATGAGAAGGAAGCCAAACAGCATACCACCCAGATGAGCGAAATGGGCAATCCTATCGTGGACATTCATACCCAAATATAGCTCCAACACGACATATCCAACAATCATCCATTTCGCCTTGATGGGCATGGGGAAGGGAATGATATACATGGGTTGATTGGGGAAGAGCATGCCAAAGGCTAACAAGATAGCATAGATTGCCCCCGAAGCGCCCACTACAGGATGCAAAGGCAGTCTATTATAGAGCAAAGTAAGCCACTGTGAGGCTGTGTACGAAGCGCCACCAATAGGTACGATCTCGCTAGGAGGATAGGCCTCGAGTAGACGCATGTCATGCAATATTGGCAAGGATGGGATAGTCTGCACAATCTCTTGCACGACTCCAGCACCTATACCACAGAAGATATAGAAGAAGAGAAATCGCTGTGAACCCCACACCGTCTCAAGTACACGTCCAAACATCCACAAGGTAAACATATTGAAGAAGAGGTGCGTGAAGTCACCATGCATAAACAGATAGGTAAAGAACTGAAAAAGATTGAAATCATGGGATTTAAAAAAGTAAAGTCCCAACACATCGTTCAAGTCAATACCAAAGCGTCTATTTACGACCATCGTCGCAAAGAAACAGAGGGCATTGATGATAATGAGATTTTTGGTTACGGGTGGCGTATTATTCATTCGTCTAAACTATATCCTATCAATTAATCCTTTTACAAAAACATGCAAAGTTACACATTTTCTTCTATATGCTCCTTGTTTTTTGTTTATAGTGCCATTTTTTTATGTTTTTTAGCACACTGCAAGAATACACATGGCAAATCTCACCATTTTTTCGTATCTTTGTCATCCTTTACAAAAAATCACAGATATGGCAGAAGATATAGTGTTGACCCCGATGATGAAGCAGTTTTTAGAGCTTAAGGCCAAGCATCCTGACGCAATCTTACTGTTTCGTTGTGGAGACTTCTATGAGACCTACTCGACCGATGCTATTGTGGCAAGTGACATATTGGGTATCACCCTCACGAAACGAGCTAATGGCAAGGACAAGCAACTTGAGATGGCAGGATTTCCCTATCATGCACTCGACACCTATCTGCCTAAACTCGTACGCGCAGGTCGCCGTGTAGCCATATGTGACCAGCTCGAAGACCCCAAGCTGACCAAGAAACTCGTAAAGCGAGGCATCACCGAGCTGGTGACTCCAGGTGTATCTATCAACGAAAATGTACTCAACTACAAGGAGAACAATTTCCTCGCAGCCGTACACTTCGGAAAAGGGACATGTGGAGTATCCTTCCTTGACATCTCTACGGGTGAGTTTCTTACAGCAGAGGGTCCCTTCAACTATATCGACAAGCTTCTTGTCAACTTTGCGCCCAAGGAGATTCTCTTCCAGCGCGGATTGCGTAGCCAGTTTGAGGCCAATTTTGGCAGTAAATACTGCACCTTCGAACTTGACGATTGGGCCTTCACGGAATCATTCGCCCGTGACAAACTTATCAAACATTTCCAGGTAAAGAACCTTAAGGGCTTTGGCATCGACCACCTCAAGAGCGGCATCATTGCTTCTGGAGCTGTGCTACACTATCTAGAGGTGACACTACACACACAAATAAAGCACATCACCACTCTATCACGCATCGAGGAGGAGCGCTACGTACGCCTAGATCGATACACCGTGCGTAGCCTCGAGCTCATCAACCCCATGAACGAGGGAGGTAAGTCACTATTGGACGTTATCGACAAGACGATCAGTCCTATGGGAGCTCGTTTGCTCAAGCGTTGGGTGGTATTCCCCCTTAAGGAGGAGCGTGCCATCAATGAGCGCCTCGACATTGTTGAATACTTTTTCCGCCACCCTGACTTCCGCGAACTACTCGACGATGCCTTACACCAGATAGGAGATCTCGAGCGCATCATTTCCCGTGTAGCAGCAGGACGTGTGTCGCCACGCGAAGTGGTGCAACTCAAGGTAGCTCTCAGTGCTATCGAGCCCATCAAAGCCGCTTGCGAAGCATCGGACAATGCCAGCATACGCCGCATAGGTGAACAACTCAATGTCTGCCGCACAATACGTGACCGCATAGCCCACGAGATCAAGAACGATCCGCCTCTGCTCGTGGCTAAGGGAGGCGTCATCGCTGATGGCGTGAATAGCGAATTGGATGAGTTGCGCCGCATCGCCTATTCAGGCAAGGACTACCTACTCCAGATGCAACAACGCGAGAGTGAGACCACCGAAATACCTAGCCTCAAGATTGCCTACAACAACGTATTCGGCTACTACATCGAAGTGCGCAACACACATAAAGACAAAGTGCCCGAGACATGGATACGCAAGCAGACGTTGGTCAATGCAGAGCGCTACATAACCCAAGAACTCAAAGAGTATGAAGAAAAGATTCTAGGTGCAGAGGATAAGATTTCAGCACTGGAAACACGCCTTTACAATGACCTCGTATTTGCTCTCAACGAATACATCCCAGCCATACAAATCAACGCCAATCAGGTTGCACGACTCGATTGCTTGCTCTCTTTTGCCAATGCAGCAGCACTTAACCGATACGTACGCCCTGTAGTGGACGACAGCAACACCCTCGATATCCGTCAAGGACGACACCCTGTCATTGAGCAACAGCTGCCTGTAGGCGAAAGCTATATAGCCAACGATGTACTACTCGATACCGAGCACCAACAGATACTCATCATCACGGGTCCCAACATGGCAGGTAAATCGGCCCTACTACGCCAAACGGCCCTCATCACGCTCATGGCACAGATTGGCAGCTTTGTTCCTGCCGAGGCGGCACACGTAGGCTTAGTGGACAAGATATTCACTCGCGTAGGAGCAAGCGACAACATCTCTGTGGGCGAATCAACCTTCATGGTCGAGATGACCGAGGCATCAGATATCCTCAACAACATCAGCCCTCGCAGCCTTGTCCTCTTCGATGAACTTGGACGTGGAACCTCGACCTATGATGGCATCTCCATAGCGTGGGCCATCGTGGAATATATCCACGAGAATGTCAAGGGACGCGCCCGTACGCTCTTCGCCACTCACTACCACGAGCTCAATGAAATGGAGAAGTCCTTCTCTCGTATCAAGAATTTCAATGTGGCTGTTCGTGAAGTAGACAAGAAGGTCATTTTTGTGCGCAAGCTTCAGCCTGGAGGCTCCAATCACTCTTTCGGTATTCATGTAGCCAACATGGCAGGTATGCCCAAGAGTATCGTCAAGCGTGCTGAAAATATCCTCAAGCAAATGGAGAGCAATGCCGCTGCAGATGGCATCAGCAAGCCCACAGCGGTCATTGCAGACAGCCGTGAGGGATTACAGATGAGCATTTTCCAACTCGACGACCCCATCCTCTGCCAAGTGCGCGATGAGATTCTGGGTATTGATGTCAACAACCTCACCCCGCTCGAAGCACTTAACAAACTCAACGAGATAAAGAAGATTGTACGCGGCAAATAAGGCTATCGCTAGTCGAAGGCTCTAAACTCATACCCTTCAGACAAGAGCCATTCGATGGCCCGCGGAAGAGCATAGCGTAGGTTATGCGGCGCACGAAGCGAGTCATGAAAGGTAATGATGGATCCAGGGCGTGCATAACGCTTTACTATATCGAGCACCTGTTCGCCCGACAGTTTCGGGTTGTAGTCACGCGTTACGAGATCCCACATGACAATGCGATACCTCTTACTGAGCACTTGGTATTGGCTCCTGCTCATCAATCCATGAGGCGGACGGAAGAGATTTGTCGAGAGGTAACAATCTGCCTTCTCCACATTTGCCACATAGCGTGTTGTCGTTTCCCTTAATCCTCTTAAGTGATTATAGGTATGGTTACCTATGCGATGCCCCCTCTCAACTACCATCTTGAATTCATCGGGATGCTTGCGCACATTGTCTCCCACCATAAAGAAGGTAGCCTTAATGTTATATCGATCCAAAACATCAAGTATCCAAGGTGTTATCTCAGGGATGGGGCCATCATCAAAGGTGAGATACACGGACCGTTCTGTAGCATTCATCCGCCAGCATGCACGAGGGTACAGCTGGCGGATGAATTGTGGAGGTTGCTCAATAAACATTGAGAGAGTATTTTGCTCTTGACTAGCGTCAACACACGGGGATTATTTCACCCTCATCTCCAGTTCTCGGAATAGTTTGTCAAAAATCTCCGAGTAGTGATCTTGGGTCGCCTTGTCGGCAGAGCGTTCCATAATCTGCATGGTCTTCATCAAAGTACTCAGACAACTGCGCACTTCATTGAACGATGTCTCGAAACGCCTATCGTTAAGACTAAGATACCATGTGATGTATTCAATATCGTTATCTGCCATCTGGGTAAGGATATCCATACCCTTTTCTTTCTCGCCCAAAGTCAGGTAAGCCTGTCCGATGAGATGAGACTGACTCTGCCAATAATTATGGGGAAGGATGGAGGCAGGGAACTCTTCGTCACACTTGTTAAGCACAGCGAGCGCCTTTTCTTTCTTACCTTCACGGATGAGTTGGTTGGCCAACATGGTGTAGAGACGACGGTGTGTATAACCCATGCGAGTGATAGTCTCATCGATGTAGATGCCAGGATTCTTCATACCACCGAAAGCAAAGCGATTCATCAGATTGTCATACATCGTCTCGCTATCTACAGCGTAGCCACCTTGTGGTGCTATGCCCAGCTCACGGAAGTTGAATGGTGTGATGCGATAAGCCAAACCTTCTTGGAGGAAGAATGGCTCTAGACCCACATAATTGTCACTACCCACAGTGGTCGACATGTAGAGCGGACGTTCCCAATTGGTGTTAGCCAACATCTCAAGCAACATGATATGATTTTTGGTGAGCATGCGTCGACCCTTAAGTGAGATAGCCATACGGTCAGGCATCTTGCTCATGGTTTCCTCATCGGTAGCACCACGGAATTGCTCGGGGATGTACATGCCTGAGCGTAAGATGGCGGCCTTGTCAAGAGTGACGTAGACAGTATCGGTAGGGATATAATGAAGCCCCGCGTACTTACCCTTCACCCAGATGTCTAGTATATTACGTAACTCGAAAGGATTATCTCCAAACTTGTTGCGTGCACCTTCGGGCGAGTCCTTATAGAGACCCAACACGACATTTTTTGCATCGGGACGAATCTCTATAGCCTCGTTTGTACCTTCGGCATAGTCGAGACGCTCCCAATGAATGGGTACTGAAGGTGAGTCATAGGCAGGGCGACGCATCTGGTCGATGTACCAGTCGGTCTGCAAATAAGAGAGGTTGCATACGCGTGAGTCGGTGCGCACGCCCTCAACTTCTTGGTTATACCAGAGAGGGAAGGTATCATTGTCTCCGTTGGTAAAGATGATGGGGTAGCCATCCTTGGGGAGCGTATTGAGGTAGTTTGCTCCGAAGTCACGGGCCATATAGCGATCGCTACGATCGTGGTCGTCCCATGTCTGGCTAGCCATCTGAAGAGGTACCAATACACATACCAACGTAGCGACAGTTGCGGCTACTGCCTGATTCTTGGTAAGCTTCTGTAAAAGCTGTGCAATACCTGCCACACCCATACCAATCCATATAGCAAAGGCATAGAACGAAGCAGCATAGGCGTAGTCGCGCTCACGGGGCTGCATGGGCGTCTGGTTGAGGTACAGTACAATGGCCAATCCCGTCATGAAGAAGAGCATGAACACCACCCAGAACTGACGTGCGCCACGCTTGCCTCGACCCGCTTGCCAGAAGAGACCGATGAGGCCGAGCAGCAGGGGCAGACCATAGAAGACATTGCGTCCCTTGTTGTTGCGCAGCTCCGAGGGTAGCAAGGTTTGATCTCCCACAAGCATCTTGTCTATGAAGTTGATACCAGTGATCCAGTTGCCGTGCTCCATCTCTCCGTGGCTCTGTATATCATTCTGTCGTCCCACGAAGTTCCACATGAAGTAGCGCCAATACATGAAGTTGACCTGATAGTTGATGAAGAACTTGATATTGTCAATCTGTGTAGGCACCTTAATCTTTTGACTTTGTCCACCTACGTTGACCATGGCATCACGTCCCTGTATGCCACCCACCCAACTATCGTAAAGGTTGATGGTCGACCCTCCTGCTGGCCAGTTGGCATGATCAGCACTGTGCATGCGAGGGAAGAGCATCGCAGGCTCCATCACATACTTATCCTTGGTACGCACTACGAAATATTGGTCCTTTTCATCGGGGTTTTCCTTCTCCTTAGGGGTATACACTTTAGCACCTTCTTCTACCACAGGTACGAGATACTGTCCCTCCACCTTGCGCTTCACTTTCGAAGCATAAGAGCCTCCATAGAAAAGCGGAGTGTCGCCATACTGTTCACGGTTAAGGTAGCTACCGAGCGTAAAGATGTCTTCAGGTGAGTTTTGGTCCATAGGAGTATTGGCCGCCGAGCGCACCACGATGACTGCATACGAAGAATAACCAATCACAATCATCAAGATGGACACCAACGCGGTGCTCATCACACGAGCACTCATACGCCACTGTTCCTTGATCAAGTCTTGACAGAAGAGGTAAACAGCCAATACGCCCAGCACGATGAGTCCGAGCACCACACAAGCAGCACCATGTCCATAGAAGGGGAGTCCTGTGAGAGCCACCACAGCAATGAATGCAATGTTGGTACGCAACTGCGACTTGGCTGCGTGAGTCTCCCAGATGCTCCACACGAGAGTACCCACAAGGAGTACGATATAGACAATTAGTCCCGTATTAAAAGGCATAGAGAGACCATTGACGAAGAGCAGTTCGAACCATCCGCCCACCTTCACGATACCAGGCACGATGCCATAGAGGATAGCTGCTACAAGAATAGCCGACACAACGAGAGCCATGAGCGATCCCTTCCAGCCTGCGTTGGGACGCTTCTTGTAGTAATAGATGAGCACGATGGCGGGAATACACAACAGGTTGAGCAGGTGAACACCTACCGAGAGTCCCATCATATAGGCAATAAGGATAAGCCAACGATCGCTGGTCACACTATCAGCCTCCTCCTCCCACTTGAGGATAAACCAGAAGACGACAGCCGTGAAGAACGAGCTATAGGCATATACCTCACCCTCGACGGCACTGTACCAGAACGTATCGCTGAAGGTGTAGGCCAAGGCGCCCACCATTCCTGCCCCGATGATGGTAATCATCTGCCCCGTCTGGATGGTAGTGCTATTACCACAGATGAGACGTCGCGTGAGGTGAGTGATGCTCCAGAAGAGGAAGAGTATGCATCCTGCACTGAGCAGTGCCGACATCACATTTACCATGTAGGCCACCTGCGAAGGATCGCTAGCCAGTTGTGAGAACAGATTGGCCGTGAGCATGAAGAAGGGCGCACCGGGTGGATGTCCCACTTCGAGCTTATAGCCCGTGGTAATAAACTCGGGGCAATCCCAGAAGCTTGCCGATGACTCGATGGTCAGACAGTAGACCACTGCAGCCACAGCAAACACAAGCCAACCCATGAGGTTGTTTACTAGTTTGTATCGTTTCATTGCTATGAATATTATTGTCTCCTTAATCAACGTACTACGGGCTTACCAATGAGTGTTGCCGAGCTGGCATCAGTAATCTCGACCATCACGAAGTCTCCTATGCGGTAGTCTTGCTTATCGAAGACCACGGTCTTGTTCTGCTCGGTGCGTCCGCAAAGTTGCTCACGCGAACGCTTCGAGTATCCCTCAGCCAACACCTCGTAGGTTTTGCCTATACAGCGACGATTACTCTCGGCCGAGAGTTCGTTCTGCACGGCAATTATCTCATTCAATCGACGTATCTTCACTTCCTCTGCGATATCGTCGGGCAAGTGACGGCTGGCATAGGTACCAGGGCGCTCGCTATACTTGAACATGAAGGCCGAGTCGTATCCACACAGCCTCATCAGAGAGAGTGACTCCTGATGGTCCTCCTCCGTTTCTGAATGGAATCCCGAGAAGATGTCGGTGCTCAGACCGCAGTCGGGGATGATACGTCGTATGGCCTCCACTCGCTCAAGGTACCACTCTCGGGTATACTTACGATTCATCAGCTTCAGCACTCGCGAGCTACCGCTCTGTACGGGAAGATGGATATGCTTACATATGTTGGGCACCTCGGCAATAGCCTGCAGGGTCTCATCGCTCATATCCTTAGGGTGCGAAGTAGTGAATCTCACACGCATCTGTGGTGCTGCGGCTGCCACCATGCGAAGCAACATGGGGAAGGTGATGACCTCACCCTCTCGTTCGAATCGGTACGAGTTGACGTTCTGGCCCAGCAGCGTCACCTCCTTGTAGCCCTTTTGTGCCAAGTCGTTCACCTCTGCAAGGATGCTCTCCACATCACGGCTACGCTCGCGACCACGGGTATAGGGCACGATACAGTAGTGACAAAAGTTGTTGCAGCCACGCATAATCGACACAAATCCAGAGATATGGTTACCGCAGATGCGTGAGGGAATGACGTCGCGGTAGGTCTCTGTGGTCGACAGTTCCACGTTCATAGCCTTCTCGCCAGCCTCCACCTGAGCGATGAGGTCAGGCAGTGAAAGGTAAGCATCGGGGCCTGCCACGAGATCCACACCATAGTTCTCTATGAGGTTCTCCTTCACACGTTCGGCCATACACCCCACCACGCCTACGATGAGCTTGCGTCCCTTCTTACGAAGGGCGTTGAGTGCATCTAGTCGATGGAATATCTTCTGCTCGGCATTATCGCGTATGGAGCAAGTGTTGAGCAATACAGCGTCGGCATTGTCAATCTCGTCACATGGCTCATAGCCAGCCATCTTCATCACCGAGGCTATCACCTCACTATCGGCCACGTTCATCTGGCAGCCGTAGGTTTCTATGTATAAGTACTTCGTATTATCCTTATCGCTCAGCATAGGCAGAGAGTCTTTTTTCGTTTTCGGGTGCGAAGATACGGTTATTTTGCGAATTATTTGTCAAAACTTGCCGCTTATGCAACCTTTTATGGTCGAAATTGTGCGTTATTCTGTTTTTTTAATAAAATTTTTCCGTTTTCTTTTGCCATTCAGAAAAAAAAACCCACCTTTGCATCATACATTAGATTTTTTCATAGTTAAGGTTTAGGTTAAAAAAAGAGGAAGAGGGGCTGTGAAGTTCCTCTTCATTCATTTTACCCTGTCTCGCGACAAGAGTCCACTTCCTTCAACTCAGGGGCTAGCACGACTTTAATCCGCTGCGCGGCTTCAAGATAGGCTGCGCCTCAGAAAAGTGCAAGTAAACTTGCTTTTTCGTTCGGCTTGCACTATCTTTGCCGATTCTTAAGGAGAAGACAACACATATAATATATTAAACAAAGATGAACAAGGTGAAACATATCGTTGGCGCTCTGGCTATCGTCGGTGCAGCCGTAAACATGACATCGTGTATGAACAACAACAGCAATCCCTTCTACAGTGAGTATGACACACCGCATCAGACGGTGCCGTTCGATGAGATCAAGCTCGAGCATTACGAACCAGCCTTCATGGAGGGCATCAAGCAGCATTCGGCCGAGGTGGAGGCAATCATCACCAACCCCGAGGTGCCAACCTTCGAGAACACTATTGTTCCGCTAGAGTATGCTGGTGACCTGCTCAATCGTGTAATGACCGTATTCTTCACCCTCAACAGTGCCGAGACTTCTGATGAGATGCAGGCCTTGGCGCAAAAGCTGTCACCTATCCTCACCGAGCACTCAAACAACATCTCACTCGACGAGCGCCTCTTTGCCCGCGTCAAAGCAGTGTACGAGACAACCGATATGAGCACCCTCACCACCGAGGAGCAACGCCTGCTGCAGCAGACCTATGAAGGGTTTGCCCGCAATGGAGCCAACTTGAGCGAAGAGGATAAGGCCAAATACCGCGAGCTCACCACCGAGCTGAGCAAGGCGACTCTCGAGTTCGGACAACGCACACTGAAGGCGACCAACAGTTTCGCACTCAACATCACCGACGAGACACGCTTGAAGGGTTTGCCCGAATCGGCTCTCGAGGCTGCAGCACAGGCGGCCAAGGAGCGCGGACAAGAGGGATGGACATTCACCCTACACGCACCCAGCTATAGCCCGCTGATGATGTACTGCGAAGACCGCGACCTACGTCATGAGCTTTATGTAGCCTACAACACACAATGTGTGCAGGACAATGAGTACAACAACGAAGAGTTGGTAAAGAAGATTGTCAATCTCCGCCTCGCCATCGCCCAGCTCTTGGGCTATGAGAGTCATGCCGACTACGTACTCGTGAACCGCATGGCCGAGAACGCCACCAACGTGAGTCAGCTGCTGAGCCAGCTGCTCGAGGCCTACCTCCCCGCAGCCAAGGAGGAGGTGAAGGCAGTGCAGGAGATAGCGGCACGCACCGAGGGCAAGGACTTCGTGCTGATGCCCTGGGACTGGTCATTCTACTCAGAGAAGCTGCGCAGCGAGAAGTATAGCCTCAACGACGAGATGGTGCGCCCTTACTTCAAGCTCGACAATGTGACCCGCGGCGTCTTTGGCCTCGCCACACAGCTCTATGGCATCACTTTCGTGGAGAACAAGGACATCCCCGTGTATCACCCCGACGTGAAGGCTTATGATGTGCTCGACAAGGATGGCTCTTACCTTGCAGTCATCTACACCGACTTCTTCCCCCGTGCTGGCAAGCGCTCAGGAGCATGGATGACCAGCTTCAAAGACCAGTTTAGGAAGGATGGTCAGGACAGCCGTCCCCACGTGACTATCACGATGAACTTCACCAAGCCTACAGAGACCAAGCCCGCACTGCTCACCATGGATGAGGTAGAGACCTTCCTTCATGAGTTCGGGCACGCTCTGCACGGCATCTTCTCGATGACTACCTATCCTTCGATGGGTGGCACCAGCGTCTATCGCGACTTCGTAGAGCTCCCCTCACAGATCATGGAGAACTTCCTGCCCAAGAAGGAGTTCCTCGCCACCTTCGCTTTCCACTATGAGACGGGCGAACTCATCCCCGACGAGCTCGTCGAGCGCATCGTCCGTGCCCAGAACTACAACGTGGCTTACCTCTGCGTACGCCAGTTGAGCCTCGGCATCCTCGACATGGCCTGGTATTCACGCACCACCCCCTTTGAGGGCGACGTGAAGGCTTATGAGCGTGAGGCATGGACAAGCACACAGCTCCTCCCCGTGGTGGAAGAGTCAAACATGACGACTCACTTCGGCCACATCATGTCGGGCGGATACTCTGCTGGATACTATAGCTACAAGTGGTCAGAGATGCTCGATGCCGACGCCTTTGCTCTCTTCGAGGAGAACGGCATCTTCAGCCAGGAGGTGGCAGAGTCGTTCCGTGAGAACATCCTCTCACGCGGTGGCTCTGAGCATCCGAAGGTGCTATATCGCCGCTTCCGCGGACAAGATGCTACCATCGACGCATTGATGAAGCGCGACGGAATCAAATAATTTACAATTTGACGATTTACAATTTACTATTTATTGAGAGATTTAATAATTTAAGCATTTCGACTTCGCTGCGTTTGTAAATTGTAAAATAGGCAAGATTGTAAAATCTATTGTAAATAGTAAATAGCTAAATAGTAAATTACGACCATGGACGAAAAATTCGACAAGCGATACATGCGCATGGCCTCCATTTGGGCCGAGAACTCCTATTGCGAACGCCGCAAGGTGGGTGCATTGGTAGTAAAGGACAAGATGATCATCTCGGACGGATATAATGGTACGCCCGTGGGGTTTGAGAACGTATGTGAGGACGCAAACAATGTGACCAAGCCCTATGTTCTCCATGCCGAAGCCAATGCCATCACCAAGATTGCCCGCTCAAGCAACAACAGCGAGGGGGCCACGCTCTATGTCACGGCCTCGCCCTGCATCGAGTGTGCCAAGCTCATCATACAGGCTGGCATCAAGCGTGTGGTCTATGGCGAGAAATACCGCCTCACCGACGGCATCAACCTGCTCGAGCGTGCCGGTGTCATTGTTGAATATCTACCTTTGGACGAATGAAACAGAAGTTGTCTGCCCTAGCCCTGCTCCTCGTGGCAGCCGCCACGCTAGGCTCTTGTATACGCATCGTCGGCCCTTCGGACAGCACCAGCAAGCTGGCCGAGCTGATGCACCTCATCGGAGGGCAATATGTCGACACTGTGGACATGGACGAGCTGGTCGAGAAGACCATCCCCAAGGTGTTGGCCGAACTAGACCCCCACTCGGTGTACATCCCTGCACGCGATGTCGAAGAGGTGGAGCAGGACCTACGCGGCAGCTTTAGCGGCATCGGCATACAGTTTATGATACAGGCCGACACGATCTACGTGAGCGACGTCATCTCAGGCGGACCTGCCGAGAAGGTGGGCCTCATGCCTGGTGACCGCATCGTCACCATAGACGACTCGCTCTTTGTGGGCAAGAAGGTCAACAATGACGAGGCCATGAAGCGCCTCAAGGGTCCCAAGGGCACAGAGGTGACACTCGGCATCAAGCGCCAAGGCGAGAAGGAGCTGCTCTCGTTCACCATCGTGCGTGGCAACATACCCGTCAAGAGCGTCGATGCCAACTACATGATTGACGATCGCTGGTGCTACGTCAAGATCAACAAGTTTGGCGAGACCACCTACCCCGAGATGCTCCTAGCACTCGCTCAGGGCATGCAGCGCGACATGGAGGGATGCATCATCGACCTGCGCGGCAACACGGGTGGCTACATGGTGGCTGCCATACAGATGGTCAATGAGTTTCTCCCCAAGGGCGACATGATTGTCTACACCGAAGGGCTCAATGCCTCACGCCAGGAGCAGTATGCCAACGGACGCGGCTCATGCCAGCAGCTCCCCCTCGTGGTGCTCACCGATGAGACCTCTGCCTCGGCCAGCGAGATATTTGCGGGAGCCATGCAGGACAATGATCGCGCCACCATCATCGGCCGCCGCACCTTCGGCAAGGGCCTCGTGCAGCAGTCTTTCGACTTTGCTGATGGATCCTCGGTGCGACTCACCATCTCGCGCTATCACACTCCATCGGGCCGCTGCATACAGAAACCCTACACCAAAGGTGAGAGCGAGGAGTATGAGCTCGACCTCCTGACCCGCTACGAGCATGGAGAGTTCTTCACCCAAGACAGCATCAAGCAAGATGAGAGCATCGCCTATCAGACCAAGAATGGGCGCACCGTCTATGGCGGTGGAGGCATCATGCCCGACATCTTCGTGCCCCACGACACCACTGGCTACACCTCATACTATGCCGCTGTGGCCAAGATGGGCCTCTTCACCCGGTTCCCCTTCGAGTACACCGACAAGAACCGCCAGGAGCTGAGCAGCTACACCGACATGGACGCACTGCTGCAGCATCTCAAGCGCCAAGACATCATGGAGCAGTTTGTGCAGCACGCTGCAAGCAAGGGTATCAAGCGCCGCAACAACCTCATCCGCCAGTCTCGCCCCGTGATGGAGGAGATTCTCTATGGCAACATCATCTACAACGTGCTCGGCATGGAGGCCTACACCAAGTACCTCAACCTCACCGACCCTGCCGTATTGAAGGCTGTAGAGATACTCGAGAGAGGGGAGTCGAGACCGAAAGGAATAGAAAATTGAAGTTAGCCGTCCAGATGTAATTCTTAATTTCCCACTCACATGAGCGTCATAGACTCTATAAAGAACAACACCCGCACAGCCTTCTCGTTCGAGGTGCTCCCCCCGCTCAAGGGCACAGGCATCAACAGCCTGTTCCGCACGATCGACGAGCTGCGCGAGTTTGACCCTCGATACATCAATATCACCACCCACCGCAGCGAGTATGTGTACCAGGAGTCGCCCGAGGGTGTGTTCCACAAGGTATCTCTCCGCCGTCGCCCTGGCACTGTCGCCGTGGCTGCCGCCATCAAGAACAGGTACGACATCCCCGTGGTGCCCCATATCCTCTGCAGCGGCTTCACCCGCGAGGAGACCGAGTATGTGCTGCTCGACCTCCAGTTTCTCGGCATCACCGACCTTCTGCTCTTGCGTGGCGACAAGGCCAAGCACGAGAGCGTGTTCACCCCCACAGCGAACGGGTATAGCCATGCCATCGAGCTTCAGGCTCAGGTAAACCGCTTCAACGAGGGCTTCTTCTGCGACGGCTCGCCCATCAAGGAGCCTGGCCAACCCTTCACCTATGGTGTAGCGTGCTACCCCGAGAAGCACGAGGAGTCGCCCAATATGGACATGGACCTCCACTGGCTGCGCGAGAAGGTGAAGGCAGGTGCCCAGTATGCAGTGACGCAGCTGTTCTATGACAATGACAAGTACTTCCGCTTTGTGGAGCGTGCCCGAGCCGAAGGCATCACCATCCCCATCATCCCTGGCATCAAGCCGCTCAAGACAGCCCGCCAGCTGAACATCATCCCCAAGACCTTCAAGGTGGACATCCCCCAAGCCCTCGCCACCGAGGTGCTGCGCTGCAAGACCGACGAGGAGGTGCGCCAGGTGGGTGTCGAGTGGTGTACTGCCCAGTGCCGCGAGCTCATCGCTCATGGCGTCCCCAGCATACACTTCTATGCCATGGCCGCAGCCGACAGCGTGGGGCAGGTGGCCCGTGCCATCTACTGATATATAGGGGATATATCGAATAGAGGGGCCGACACGCCCCTATACCTTCTCACATGAGCATGTCCTATGCTTTCTCGCAGCATATGAGCACCTTGGACTCGTCGTGCAGCGTGGTGGCAAAGAGATACAGTTCCCCGCCATCCGACAGCTTGAGCCTTTTGCGCAGCGCATCCACATGCTCGGGGAAGTTGCGCACGGCGAGGTTGGCCTGCCTGCACTTGAGTGCCTTGAGCTCCTTCTTGCTGAATCCATAGACGGCCTTGACCATGAATGTGCGTCCGGGGAAGTCCTCGACCATGGCGTCCGAGGTGTAGAGGTGCGTGTTGGGATGTAGCTTGCTCAGCCCGAAGCGCCCGCAGGGGAGTCGGTGACACCCCGCCTTCATGAGTGAGCTGTTGGGTTCATACAGGTACTCGCCCACCCCCTCTGCATAGCTGCATGCCGCTGCAGCCTCCTCCTCGGTGGTATAGTCGAACCGCTGCACCCCGCTACCTTGATAGTTGATGGTGTGTATGGGCACATCTGCTCTCCCCTCACCTCTGAGCACGAGCAGCAGCTCCTTGCACTCATTGCCGACCGACACGACATGTATCTCGCTCACCGTGTGCAGCTCACGCACTGCTTGGGCGATATCCAGCATGGGCGAACACTTGACCATCACTGCCGTGGCCTTCTGCAGCAGCGTAGTGCGCAGCTTACACACGTCGGGCTCACAATCGCTGAGCGACACCACCTTGTTGCCTGCCCTGTCTCTCCGTGCGGGGTCGATGAATATCCAGTCCTGCGGTGTGAGCTCGGCCAGTGCCTCCTCGCTGTCAGCGTTGAGCACGGTGATGGGCTTCTCCAGCAGGGCAAAGTTGTGCGCTGCGATGCGGCAGAGCTCCTCGTTGCGCTCGATGTAGGTGGTGTGGGCAAACCGCTCGGCCATGTAGCTGCAGTCGATGCCGAAGCCGCCCGTGAGGTCGGCCAGATGCTCCCCCTCGACGAGAGAGGCTTTGTATCGTGCCGTGGCCTCCGAGGAGCATTGCTCCATGGAGAGTCGCACGGGATAGATGATGTCCTCGACGGCCGCCCATGTGGGGAGCTTCGTGGCAGCTATCCTACGCCCCTCGATCTGTGTGGCTGCTACGCGCATGTCCACTCTGGGGTAACGTGCGGCTTGCAGGGCCAGCTGGCGCACATCGTCGCCCTTGTGGGCGCGGATGAAGGCCCGTGTGTGTTCGTCAATCATAGTTCTATTCTTCTTTGCTGCTGCGAAGGTACTGCATCGTTGGCAAACGGCAAAATTTTTGGCGCTTGATGAAAAAATATTGCCGTAAACCGCGTATCTTTGCGAAATGAAGGACTCCCGACGACTACACCGCTATCCTGTGCCCGACAGACGGGTCACAGCGTTCAGCACCACACGCCACGGCGGATGTGGCAGTGGGGCCTATGCCTCCTTCAATTGCACTCCCTACACGGGCGACGATGCCGCGGTGGTCAAGGCCAATCAGGCCACACTGTGCGAGGAACTGGGCATCTGCGAGGAGCATCTCGTGATACCCTATCAGACCCATAGCTGCAACGTGCTGCCCATCGACGCAGCCTTCATGCAGCTCTCTGCCGAGGAGCGCAGGGCTCTGTTGCAGGAGCGCGATGCGGTGATGACCGACCTCACGGAGGTGTGCCTATGCATCTCTACGGCCGACTGCATCCCCGTGCTGCTCTACGACGCCACGCACGGGGCCATAGCTGCCATACACGCAGGGTGGAGAGGCACGGTGGGCCACATCGTGAGCCACACGTTGCAGGCCATGCGCGAGGCCTACGGTACCACGGGGGCCGACGTGTATGCCACGATAGGTCCGGGCATCTCGCTCGAGGCTTTCGAGGTGGGCCTGGAGGTCTACACCGCCTTCGAGGAGGCTGGCTTCGACATGGAGCAGATGGCCCGCTGGCACGAGGCGAAGGGCAAGTACCACCTGGACCTCCCCGCAGCCAACCGCATGCAGCTGCTTGCTGCCGATGTGCCTCCCGCGCAGATCCACGACTGCGGCATCTGCACCTACACCCGCCATCACGACTTCTTCTCGGCCCGCAGGCTGGGCATCAAGTCGGGGCGTATACTCAGCGGCATCCTACTCAGAGAATAAATCATAAATTAGAAATTAGAAATTAGAATTCATAATTCACAATTCAGAATTCATAAATCAGAATTCATACCATGTTTACCATCACCGTATCCGACGAGATCAGAGAGCGATGTCCTCAATACCGAGGTGCTGCCGTGTACGCAGCTGTCACCAACACCCCCTACGACGAGGCGCTATGGAGCGAAATCGCCCATTTCACCGAGCATTTGCGCGAGACCGAGAGCACCGAGAGCATCAAGCAGCAGTCCGCCATCGTGGCCACCCGCGAGGCCTACCGCACCTGCGGCAAGGACCCCAGCCGCTACCGTCCCTCGGCCGAGGCGCTGCGTCGGCGTCTGCTGCGTGGGTTGGAGCTCTACCGCATCGACACGCTCGTGGACCTCATCAACCTCGTCTCCCTGCGCACGGGCTACTCCATCGGTGGCTTCGATGCCGACAAGATCGTGGGCAGTCGGCTCTGCCTGGGCATCGGCAAGGCCGATGAGCCCTTCGAGGGCATCGGGCGCGGCCCGCTCAACATCGAGCACATGCCCGTCATCCGCGATGCCGTGGGCGGCATAGGCACCCCCACCAGCGACCATGAGCGCACCAAGATGGACCTCTCCACCACCCACATCCTCGCCATCATCAACGGCTACAGCGGCGACGAGGGGCTCGACGAGGCCGCTGCGATGACCGCCGAGCTGCTGCAGCGCTATGCCTCGGCCACGCAGTGTGAGGTGTGGCGATTCTGACGGTGAGGGGCGGTGGGGTCACTCCCTGTTCTTGCTGTCCATGATGATGGTCACGGGACCATCGTTGATGAGCGCGCACTGCATGTCGGCGCCGAAAACGCCCGTTTTCACCGGTCTCCCGAGGGCGAGAGTCAGCTCTGTGCAGAACTTCTCATAGAGCGGCACGGCGATGTCGGGCTTGGCCGCCTTGATGTAGGAGGGGCGGTTGCCCTTCTTGGTCGATGCGTGTAGGGTAAACTGGCTCACCACGAGCAGCTCCCCTCCGATGTCGAGCACCGAGCGGTTCATCACCCCATCGGCATCGTCGAAGATGCGCATGTTCACCACCTTCTTGGTGAGGTATGCGATGTCGTCGTCTCCGTCGGCCTCCTCGATGCCCACCAGTATCATCATGCCTTGCCCGATGGCCGAGTGCAGCTGCTGGCTGATGGTCACCGACGCTTGGCGTACGCGTTGTATTATGATTCTCATTGTCGATCGGTATTATTAATTTCTTAGGAGTTAAAAGGGAGTTAGAGGGAGTTAGAGGGAGTTAAAGTTTTTATGGAGTTAAAGGGAGATAAAGGGAGATAGTCGCTTCGCTCTTTGGGGAGATAAAGGCCAATAGTTTTATCGTGCGAAAAGACATTTAACTTTGTTGATACCGCGCCAGCTCGGCAGAGTTTGCGAGCAATCTTTGCTCTCGCATAATTGCAGTATTGGCATTTAACTCCCTCTATCTCCATTTATCTCCTTTTATCTCCATACAAGAAATTCTCTCCTTAGTGCGCCTCCAGCCAGTTGGCTCCCCAGCCATAGTCGGCACGCAGGGGCACCTGCATGGGGTAGGCGCTCTCCATGGCCTCGACGACGATCTGCTGCACCCGCTCGCGCTCGTCGGGGTAGACGCTGAAGTTGAGTTCGTCGTGCACCTGTAGCATCATCGTCGAGCGCAGTCCCTCCTCGCGGAATCGGCGGTAGATCTCTATCATGGCCACCTTGATGATGTCGGCCGCGCTGCCCTGTATGGGGGCGTTGATGGCGTTGCGCTCGGCATAGCCGCGCACCACGCTGTTGTGCGAGGTGATGTCGGGGAGGTAGCGCTTGCGGTGGAGTATGGTCTCGATGTAGCCCTTCTCGCGTGCCACGCGGATGCTCTCGTCCATGTATCGCTTCACGCCGCTGTAGGTGGCAAAGTAGTTGTCGATGAGTTCCTTGGCCTCGGCACGGCTCACGCCCATGCGCTCGGCGAGTCCGAAGACAGAGATGCCGTAGATGATGCCGAAGTTGGCCGTCTTGGCTCGTGAGCGCTGCTCTCGGGTGACCTCCTCGAGGGGCACGTGGTATATCTTGGCGGCTGTGGCGGCGTGGATGTCCTCGCCCGAGCGGAAGGCCTCGATGAGGTTGTCGTCGCCACTGAGGTGTGCCATGATGCGCAGCTCTATCTGCGAGTAGTCGGCCGAGAAGAACTCACACCCCGGCTCGGGGATGAAGGCTCGGCGTATCTCCTTGCCGTCGTCGTTGCGGATGGGTATGTTCTGCAGGTTGGGTCCCGTGGAGCTGAGTCGTCCTGTGGCGGTGACCGTCTGGTTGAACGAGGTGTGTATCCTCCCCGTCTCGGGGTTGACGAGCTCGGGCA
>JAEIGA010002581.1_pt1 | contig 28824 bp, 20 predicted proteins | sample 9270691 | NCBI WGS metagenome assembly JAEIGA01 (sample SAMN17057246, study PRJNA624740) | gut metagenome | biome: biome; isolation source: fecal sample | host: Bos grunniens | place: China: Xizang | collected 2019
GACATACAGCAATGGAAACGTCACCCTTGGGATTAAGGGAGAACTGAGAGTAGAACGACGCAACGCCGTAAACCTCCTCCATCGGTACCTCAAGACCTGCCGCGATGTGCTTGATTACTTCGATGGGCAGGTATCCGTAGATTTCCTGTGCGCCCTGAAGTACAGGCATAAGCGCGCCTTTTACTCCCTTGTAATCAGCAATAAGCTTGTCAAGCTTAGCTTCCATCTCGGGAGTGCCCTTGAATGCTACTGTGGTCAACTTCTTTTTCATGTGCAGTGCCTATCCTCCTTGAAAGGAATTTAAAATTATTCAGTCTAAACAAGTGTATCACAAGATTGTTAATTTTATAACAATCTGTATGTATACCACTCTTTTTTGACTTACTTATATATTATACTACATATTTCTCTAAATGTCCACCTTTTTTGCAAAAGTTTTTTAATATTTTTTTGTAAAGTTTTTGTAATATTTGCACTATTACGCTGGGTGTGCTGTTTAATGTATATGCTGACCGCTAAGCAAACAAAACTTTCGCTTGAAAACATAGAAAAGGGGCTGTCCTTTCGGACAGCCCCAAGGCACGGTAAATCTACACTTCTTCTTTGGTGTAATACTGATTTCCGTAAAGGGTTATATATTCCTTTCGCGCTTCAAGGTCGTCACCGAGAAGAGTCTCAAAGATTCTTGCCGTTTCCTCGGCATCGGCTTCGTTTACCTTGATAAGGCGGCGCGTTTCCGGATTCATTGTGGTCTGCCACATCATATCCGGCTCGTTTTCACCAAGACCCTTGGAGCGCTGGAGCGTATACTTTGCATTTCCAAGCTTCGCCACGATGTCCTGCTTTTCCTGCTCGTTGTATGCAAACTGTATCTTGTCCTTGCAGGTTATCTCAAACAGCGGCGACTCTGCGATGTACACCTTTCCCTTCTTTATAAGCGTGGGAAGCAGTCTGTAGAACATGGTGAGAATCAGCGTTCTTATCTGATATCCGTCCTCGTCGGCATCGGTACAGATAATAATCTTCGACCACCGCAGTGCGTCGTAGTCAAACGCCGCGATATCGCCCTTGACCTTGCCCTTTATCTCAACTCCGCAGCCGATGACCTTAAGCAGGTTCATAATGACCTCGGACTTGAATATCTTGTCGTATCCGCTCTTTAAGCAGTTAAGCGTTTTTCCGCGGACGGCAATAATAGCCTGAAATTCCGCCGCACGTCCAAGCTTACAGGATGTAAGCGCCGAATCACCCTCAACTATATAAAGCTCGCGGCGCTCCGGGTCCTTGCTTCGGCATCCCACGTATTTATCAATACGGTTGACAATGTCGATTTTTCCGGTAAGCTGCTTCTTTATATCAAGGCGCGTGGTCTCCGCTTTCTCACGGGAACGCTTGTTTATGAGTATCTGATTTGCCATGCGCTCGGCTTCGGTGGGATTCTCCGCGAAGTATATTTCAAGCTTCTGCTTTAAGAAATCCGTCATCGCCTCAGCAATAAAGGTGTTGGTGATGGCTTTTTTCGTCTGATTTGCGTAAGATGCGATGGTAGAAACACCGTTTGACACAAGAACAAGGCAGTCCTTTATGTCGTCGTAGGTGATTTTTGCTTCATTTTTGGTATATTTACCCTGTGCTTTCAGGTACTTGTCCACGGCATACACAAATGCGCTTCTTACCGCCTTATCGGGAGAGCCTCCGTGCTCAAGGTAGCTTGAATTGTGGTAATATTCGATAACATTGACCGTATTTGAGATAGAAAAGACCACATCGACCTTTAATTTGTAGTCCTTCATATCCGCACGGTCGCGTCCCATGGTTTCAAGATGCCACTGTACCGGTGCGATAAGCTGTGAGTCACCGCAAAGCTCGTTTAGGTAGTCCGCGATGCCGTTTTCGTAGAAATATACGTTTTCCTCAAACTCCCCGTCCGCTTTTTCAAGCTCTAAGATAAATTTCACCTTGGGGTTTACGATGGACTGCTTTTTCATGGTTTCGGTGAAAAATTCGTGGGGGATATTTATGTCCGTAAACACGTCAAGGTCGGGAAGCCAGCGTATTGTAGTTCCAGTGCGGCGGTTCTTCTTGTCAAGCGGCTCAACTACAAGCTCCGTTGTGGGATAGCCCTTCTCAAAGCTTATGCGGCTCACGGTATCGCCCTTGTATGACGCAACCTCCATATATGCGGAGGAATACTGTGTTGAGCAGGCGCCAAGACCGTTCAAACCGAGAGAATATTCGTAGGACGAATCACCGGAGTTGTTATCGTATTTTCCGCCTGCGTAAAGCTCGCAGAACACCAGCTCCCAGTTGTATCTTCCCTCCGCCTCGTTCCATCCCAGCGGCACGCCGCGTCCGCGGTCGTCCACCTCGATAGAATGGTCGGCAAACACCTTTACCCGTATTTCGTCGCCATATCCCTCGCGCGCTTCGTCGGCGGAATTTGACAGTATCTCAAAAAAAGAGTGCTCACATCCCTCAAGTCCGTCTGAGCCGAATATTACCGCCGGACGCTTTCTTACTCGGTCCGGTCCTTTAAGACTCGATATGCTCTGGTCTCCATAGGTCTCTTTCTTCTTTACAGCCATCTTCAAACCTCTCACTTTTCATTATTACTGTACATTATACCATATTTTTTTCAAAAAGTAAATACCATTTGTGAAAAATATCTTGTAATAACCCTGTGTTTCTGTTATAATATTATTGGTATGGTGTATATTAACGTAAAGGGAGTTACGGTCGCTTTTTGAAAAAAGCTCCGCAAAAACTTTATACAGGATTTTTAACCACGCCCCAGCGTTTGATATTACGCAATTTAGAGTGTAAAGCTCCCAATCGTGGAGTTTTTGATGTGCGACAGTGCGTTCGCATACCGCGCTCTCAGGAGCCGGGCCCCTTATCCCGGCAAATCGTTTGCGGTAACCGTTTCTTCTGCGAAACAGCGTTTCAGAGTGCAAATAAAAGTTAGAATTACCGCAACCCAAGCCGCCGGAATGGTGCGGGGCCATGCAGGCGGCGCAAACGAAGCTGTTAAACGGTCTGCAATCACATCGCCTTTGCTTAAAATAAATTCCCTGTATAAAGTTTTTTGCGGAGCTTTTTTTCAAAAAAGCGACCGTACTCTCCTATCCCCCACCCAGGAGAAGAAACCATGCCGGAGATTGTAAAGTATAAAACATTTGTTACGTATCTTGTTGCAAGACTGCGTTCCACATCCATATGGAGTCTTGCGGACAGAGTGATAAAATATACGCGCCGATTTTTGCTTGTGGGGCGTATACTTAAATATATATCAATAGCATTCGCTATAATCGAAACAAGCGCAGTGCTTTTGCTTGCCGCCGCGGCACTTGCGGTAATTATCCCTGTGGCATTCATCGCCCTCACTGCAATATACATCGCCGACCTCGTTATCGGCGCACGGATACTCCGAAGCCGACAGCTTCGCGAATACCTTTCGCGAGAGCGCATCTGCGTTATCTCGCAGGCAGGAGAGTTCGGCGAGGGGTTTGCAAGAGAGCTTTCGGATGGCGGAGGGGCGGTGTTCGTCATAACCGCCGCACCGTCAAGAAAATTTATCAGCGCACGGTATGAGGACGGCGTGTACTATGTGCGCCACGCCTTTTTCTTTCGCCTGAAACGCCGAATACTCACAAAGCGAGCTGACAGGCTCACATATCTTTTGTAAGGAGAGATCGTATGACCGAATTTATATACGGAAGAGCCGGAAGCGGCAAAACCCATAACGTGTGCCTTGCCGCCGCCGATGCGGTAAAGCGCGGCGAGAGAGTGTTTCTCATCGTCCCCGAGCAGACGGCACTTGACACCGAAGCAAAAATGACAGCGCTCATGGGCGATACCCCCTCTCTGTCGCTTGAAATATTAAACTTCAGACGACTCTGCAACAGAATCTTCCGCGAATACGGCGGACTTTCCTATAACTATATAACAAAAAGCGGAAAACAGCTTATGATGTGGAGAACGCTCACCGAGCTTGCTCCTATGCTTAAGCAAAAAACGCCGCCGCAGCGTGCAAACGTTTCGCAGATGCTTGGCGCAGTTGCCGAAATGAAGGCTTACCGAATATCTCCCCACGCCCTTGAGCGAGCCGCCGCAGACCTTTCCACGGATAGCCACAAAAAGCTTGCGGACAAGCTTCTCGACCTTTCCCTTATCTTCGCCTCTTACACTAACCTTGTTGGCGAGACGCTTGACGATGCGGCTGACGACCTCACAAAAGCCACAGAGCTTCTTCGCGGCAAGAAGCTTTTTCGCGGTGCCCATGTGTGCTTTGATGCATTCAACGGCTTCACGCCCCAGGAGTACACACTCATCGAAGAAATATTCCGCCAGGCAAAGGACGTCACCGTTTCCATCTGCCTTGACGATACCCCCGAGTGCTCACAGGATGAGTTGTTCCAGAATCAAGTCTCCGCCGCATCAAAGCTGAAGCGGCTCGCAGAGCGTGCCGGATGTGAGATAAAAGAAACCGTCCTTAGAAAAAATCGTCGCACTGCGTCACCGGAGCTTGCTTTCCTCGAATCCGCACTGTGGTCGCTTGACCTTACTGAGTCCGACGCCTGCACGTCAGATGCACCGCCGCTGAAGCTTGTAAGCTGCCCTGACCTTTTTTCCGAGTGCGAAGCGGCAGCCGCAGACATATGCCGACTTGTGCGCGAGGGCGCATCATGGCGTGACTTTTCGGTTATCACAAGAGGTGTTGACCGCTATAACGGCATACTTGACGTAATTTTCGAAAAATACGGCATCCCACACTTCACCTCGCGCAGAACCGATATAAAAAACAAGCCTCTCATGAAGCTTATCCTCTTGGCACTCACTCTGCGCTCAGGCAATTTCAGAACCTCGGACGTGATATCATACATAAAAACAGGACTCTGCGGTATCACTCCCGATGAAATATCACAGCTTGAAAACTACGCTGAGCTTTGGAAGATACGGGGTGCTAAGGCGTGGACGTCCGAATGGCAGATGAATCCGGCAGGATACACCGCCGATTTTACCGAAGAATCGGCGCGTCTGCTTGATACGATAAACGAGGTCCGCGAGAGAATTGTAACGCCGCTCCTTGATCTCCACACCGCCCTTGACGGTGCTATTGATGTCCGCGACCATTCACGGGCAGTCTACAATTATCTCTGCGCTCTTGAAATCCCCCAAAAGCTGTCCGCTGCCGCAAAGGAGCAGAGGAAGCTTGACCCTGCCGCCGCAAAGGAAACAGAACAGCTTTACGGCATACTTATAGATGCCCTTGACGAGCTTTGCGCCATAATGCCGGATATGCCGACGGACTGCGCATCCTACTCCGAGCTTCTTAAAATCATCTTCGACGAGACCGACATCGGGCGAATCCCCGGAACGGTGGACGAGGTCATAATTGGCGATGCTTCTCTGCTTCGCGCAGGCGGCAAGCATATTATTATCCTCGGTGCAAACGAGGGTATATTCCCCATGACCCCGTCGGAGTGCGGCATATTTACCGACTCGGACCGCCAGGTGCTGGCAAGCGCAGGAATCGAGCTTGCAGGCGGTGCAGAGAGTGAGGCAGCAGACGAGCGCTTCCACTTCTACCGTGCGCTGACATCTGCATCCCACTCGCTGACGGTCATTTGGTCAAGCTCCGACCTATCGGGACACACCATGAAGCCATCCTTTGGAGTCACACGGCTTCGTGCGCTGTTCCCTAATGTGGAGGTAACGGATTATTCTTTACTGCCAATTGAAAATCGCCTTGAAGGACGTGCAAATCTCCTTGAATTTATAGCCGAGACCGACAAAACGCCCCTCGGCGCGGCACTGCGCGACTATGCCGCAAAGGATGAATCCCTGTCGAATCGCCTCAAAAAGCTTGACATCCCCCTCTCCGAGGAGCAGGACTGCGTGTCTCCGGAGACCTGTCTGGAGCTTTTTCCCGGCGACCTTGCGCTGACGCAGTCCAGACTTGAATCCTATGTTCTGTGCCGTTTCTCCTACTTCTGCAAGTATATACTTAAGCTTCAGGAGAAGAAATCCTCCGGATTCGATGCGGCGGATATGGGTACGTTTATACATCACGTCCTTGAAAAATTCCTGTCGGCAATTAAAGAATCGGACGATATATCGGCTATTACCGATAAGGAAATTGAGGACATGGTTGAGGACATAATCACCGCCTACATGACAGAGGTGTGCCGTATAGCACCGGAGTTTTCCGGAAGCCGCATATCCCACCTTTTCGCAAGACTTCGCCGCTCATCAAGACTTCTTTGCAAGAATCTCGCGGCGGAATTTTCGGGCAGTCGCTTCCGCCCGGCATTCTTTGAGCTTCCCATCCGCCGTCCCGCTCCCGGCGAAACTGCGGTAGAGCCGCTCAGCGTTAAGCTTTTCGACGGCGCGGCGGCGTATATTTACGGGATCGCCGACAGAGTGGACATATACCAAAACGACGGAAAATACTATGTGCGCGTGGTGGACTATAAAACCGGCGCAAAGGATTTCTCCGAGGAGAACATAAAAATGGGGCTTGACCTTCAAATGCTTCTCTACCTGTTCTCCATCGAGAAAAACGGTGCAAATCCGAGAGGTGCGCTGGAGTTTGCAAAAGACAGCGAGATACTGCCTGCCGGCGTACTGTATTTCTCCGCCGGTGTCCCAACGGTCACTCTTGACTCCGAGGCTTCAGCCGAGGAAGTGGAACAGATGGTGCAGGACAAGCTGGCACGTCGGGGACTGTTGCTTGACGACCCCGATGTGCTCCGTGCAATGGAGTCGGAGCTGTCCGGCAAATATTTACCTGTAAGAATGAAAAAAGACGGAAGCTTTACAAATTCCGACTCGCTTACATCCCTTGAGGGCTTCAAGGCACTGCTTTCGTCAATTGAAGATACGGTGAGAGGTATCGGAAACGAGATAAAGAGAGGCAATGCCTCGGCTATTCCACTTAAAAACAAAAAGCAGGATGCCTGCAAATACTGTGAAATGCGTCCCATATGCCGAAAAGCCGCGGACGGGAAAGGAAAGTGATATGGCAAGAAACTATACAGCCGCCCAGACAAAAGCTATCGAAGCCTCAGGGCGCGATCTTCTCATATCCGCAGGTGCAGGCTCGGGAAAAACAGCGGTACTTACCGAGCGCATAATACGCCGTCTTACAGACGAGGCAAATCCTGCCGACATTACCCGTATGCTTATTGTAACCTTTACAAAAGCCGCCGCAGGAGAGCTTCGGGAGCGTATATCCGCCGCTTTGTCGGACGCGCTTGCAAAACAGCCAAAAAACCGCAGGCTTGCCCGTCAGCTTGTGGCACTTGACAGAGCAAAAATATGCACTATCCACAGTTTTTGCCTTGATCTTCTAAAAGAGAACGGCAGTGCGTGCGGACTGCCTGCGGATTTCCGCATTGCGGACGATGTTGAGATAACGCTCCTTCGAAAAAGCATAATGAACGAGCTTATTGACGATTATTATGCAAAAAACGCCCCTGAGGGAGATATTGAGGGCTTTGATAACTTCGCGGACACCTTTGTTGGCACAAAGGGTGATGACGGACTTGCGGATATACTTCTCGGCATCGAAAATGCCCTTTCAAGCTTCACGGAGCATATTGATTTTATTAAAAATTTCGCCGAGGAGCTTCGGTGCGACAACCGCGATTTTGCCCTCACGGGATGTGGTGCGGAAATACTTGACCTTGTCAGAGGCAAGCTTCTTTCCTACCGCGCCGACCTTGAATCCGTTACCTCGGAGCTTATTGACGACGATAAGCTCTCAAGGGCGTATCTTCCTGCATTCTCCGACGATATCGCTTTTATCGACAGGGTAATTTCGGCAACGCACAGCGGATGTTATTCAGATGTAGCCACACTTTTTGAAAATTATGTACCCACACGGCTCGGGGTAGCGAGAAACGTCATACTTACGGGGTCAGTGGAAAAAGCTAAAAAGAGGCGCACGGAATTTCACGACGAACGCCGCAAAATTTCCGCGAAATTCTTCTCCCTCTCCCCCGAAAAGTTGGCAAAAAACCGCACCGACACCGCCGATGCGCTGACAAAGCTCTATACCCTTCTCTCGGTATTTCTTGCACGGTTTGAGAGAGAAAAACGAAACCGCGGCATTGTGGATTTCGGCGACCTTGAGAGGCTGGCGTACAAAATGCTGGTGGAAAACGGTGCTCCCACTCCTGCCGCCGCGGAAATTTCACTGCGCTTTGATGAAATATTCATAGACGAGTATCAGGACGTAAACGCCGTTCAGGATGCCATATTCGCCGCCGTATCAAACGGACATAACCGCTTTATGGTGGGCGATATAAAGCAGTCCATCTACGCCTTTCGCGGTGCGGAGCCGCGCATCTTCGCCGACTACCGAAAGAAATTCGTAAACCTCGGTGACGACGGTGACGAAAACGGTGCCGCCATATTCCTCTCCGACAACTTCAGATGCGATTCTTCCGTTATTGACTTCTCAAATATCGTTTCAAGCTGTCTTTTCACAAGCGGCAGAGGGGATATTCCATTCACCGAGGAGGATATGCTCATCCACTCAAAAATCGACACCGAATCGGGTGAGCCTGTACGGGTGGTGCTCGTTGACGGAAGTGACTGCGAGGAATCCGAGGATACCGATGAGGACAGCGATGCCGTATCACAGCGTGAGACGGAATATGTGGCTGGCGAGATATCAAGGCTTCTTAAAGAGGGCAAGAAAAACGACGGTACTCCAATTCGCCCGGGCGATATCGCCATACTTATGCGCAGTGCCAAGGCTCACTCCGCCGTTTTTGAGGAAGTCTTTGCAAGATATAAAATTCCCTGCTACAACAACGTCACAGGCGGATTTTTTGAAAACGCCGAGGTACTTTTAGCACTTTGCATACTTAATATTATAGACAACCCCACAAAGGACATTTACCTTGCAGGCGCGCTCCGCAGTCCCGTGTTCGGCTTTACCCTTGACGAGCTTATAAAAATTCGCCGCGCATCAAAAGAGGGATGTCTTTACGATGCGCTCAAGAAATACTGTGAGACAGCAGATTTCAAAAAAGGCAAGGATTTTCTTGACACGCTTGAACTGCTTCGGAGTAAAGCGGTGGGACAGCCTGTTGACAGGCTTCTTTGGTACATCTACACTATAACCGATCTTCCTGCGCTTGTTTACGACAGGGAAAACGCCGCACGCCGCGCAAATCTCATGCTTCTCTATGAATATGCAAGGCGATTCGAGGCATCGTCGTTTAAGGGACTCTACAACTTTATTCGGTATATAAACGACATTCTTGAGGAAAAGGCACAGCTTGAAACAGCCAAGCTGTTCGGCGAAGCAAGCGATACGGTAAAGCTTATGACCATCCATCAGTCAAAGGGTCTGGAATTTCCCGTGTGCTTCATCTGCGGCACGGGCAAGAAATTCAACGATGGCGACCTCAGGCAAAATGTGGTTATTGAGCGAAGCCTCGGAATATCTCTTAAACTGTCGGATTCCACAGGCTTTGCGCGCTATGACACGCCCATACGTCAGGCGCTTGTGAAGCGGCTTGCGGACAGTCAGCTTGAAGAAGAAATGCGAGTTCTGTACGTTGCAATGACACGTGCAAGAGAGCGGCTGTACGTCACCGCGCTTACAAAAAATCCCGACGAGCTTCTCGCCGCTGCCGCGGCGGATGCCAAGGCGCTTAACCGCTACACTGTCATGAAAAACAGCGGATATATGCGGTGGATATTAACGGCACTTGAGCATCACAAGCTTGTATCTGACCTGCCGCTCCCGGCGGTTATAGAGATAGCGGCTCCCACTCCCATGCAGGACACAACCACACAAGTTTCAGAAGAAACGCAGTCCGACACCTGCGAGGATATTGACTCGCTCCGCGCACTTGTGCGTGAGCGGTTCGATTTTGTATACCCCAACACCGCCGCATCAAAGCTTCCGGCGAAGCTTTCGGTTTCAAAGCTTGTCCCCACTCTCCTTGACGAGGATGCCGCAGAGCTTGAATATGAGGATGAGCCATTTGATTTTGATGCCAAGCGTCCGCGCTTCCTTGACTCTGACCATGAAGCTCCCACCGCCGTGGGTGCTGAGCGCGGCACTGCTACGCACCTTTTCATGCAGTTCTGCGATTTCTCCCGTTTTGCGGCATTTTCCGATGATATAGCAGAGACGGTGGAAGAAGAAGCGGCAAGACTCCGCGATGCAGGATTCATCACCCGGCGCGCGGCATCTCTCATTGATGTGCGCCGCATTGCCGCATTTTTCGTGGGGCCCATTTTTGCGCGCATATGCGCGGCGAAAAATGTTTGGCGCGAGCATCGCTTTAATGTGACGCTTCCGGCATCGGATTTCACAACCGATACGGAGCTTGCCAAGGTACTAAAAAATGAAACGGTGCTCGTACAGGGAGTCATCGACTGCTTCTTTGAAAATCCCGACGGCACCCTAACGCTTATAGACTACAAAACCGACTTTGTTCCCTCCGGGTATTCAGCCGAGGAGGGGCGTGATATGCTCCTTCAGCGTCACCGTTTGCAGCTTATGTATTACAAGGCGGCACTTAAAAAAATAAGCGCGAAAAAGGTGTCTGACACTCTTATTTACTCATTCTCGCTCGGTGAAGCTTTTTCGGTGCAGTGACGGTATTGCGGCTGTTAAGCTTGATTTTGAATGGTTTCTTGAACAATTAACGGCAGGAGCAAGCCCCTGCCCTACAGGATTCCGATATTCTCGGTCGTAGGGCGCGGACTTGCTCCTGCCGCTTTGGCTATGCTGTCTTACATAAACCGCCCTCCCGGAGGGAGCTTCATCATCTTCCTGCCGCTTACACAAACAGCGGACGAATCTGACGTCCCTCCATCGCCGCCGTGACCGCTTCGGGGATGCGTTCAAACTCCGCCACAAGGGAATGAGGCTTTCCTGCCGGATCATCCTGTGAGAGCGGAACGAAATATACCGCCTTTCTCGTAAGCAGTCCGGCTATATTCTGAAGATTCGCCGACATGGCATCATTGCTGGCAAGGGCGATAAGAAGCGGACGGTCACATCTGAGATGTGCCTTACACGCCATTGTCACGGACGTGTCCGTAATACCCTGTGCAAGCTTTGCAAGGGTGTTTCCCGTACAGGGCGATACTATGAGAAGATCAAGCTTCACCTTGGGACCAAGCGGCTCTGCGGCTTCAACGGTTGATATGATATCACGTCCGCAGATATCGGAAATTCTCTCCCGTATTTCTTCCGCTCTCCCGAAGCGCGTGTCGGTGGAATGTGCTATAGCACTCATTATTGGGATGATCTCATGTCCGTCGGCTCTCAGCTTTTCAAGCACCGCAATGCTTTTTGAAAAAGTGCAGAAAGAGCCGCACATTGCGTATCCTATGAGCATGATTCTCCCTCCTTCCGATTACTCCCGATATGGGCGAGGATAGTATCGGCAATAATATGTCCTGAGGTAACAGGCGCCACCTTTCCGGGAAGCGAGAGTGCCCATATCACGTTATGTGAAAGCCGTTCCGCTTCTTTAATATCAACACCGCCGGGTTTTGAAGCAAGGTCAACTATAAGCGTTCCGGCTTGAATCCTTGCAAGCTCTTTAGCACCCAGCACCGTGTGCGGAACGGTGTTGAATATAGCATCGTACCTCTTTTTAGAAAGCACCTCGGAGAGTTTCCCTGTTTCGGCAGGCGTATAGCCCTCTGCCTTTATCCACGCAAGGTCGGCAGGCTTCCTGGCACTTACGGTAACATCCGCTCCAAGTGCGCAAAGCAAGCGAGACAGCACCTTGCCGATCCGTCCGTGCCCGATAACAAGAGCAGATGAGCCGTCAATTGTTACCGGCAGTTCCTTCATGGCGATCTCGATCGCTCCCTCGGCGGTGGGAACAGCATTGGCAATGGCAAACTCCTCCCTGCCGTAATAATCAAAAACCGATATTCCCCGGCTCTCACACAGCGTCACAAATCCCGATGGCAGCTTTCCGCCGCAAAGAAGCCTCACATTGCAGCTTGCCATTATCCCGCAAATCTCCGCCAGCGTCAGCACCGTATTTCCTGCAAGGGGCATTGATATGCGCACCCCGTCCTTTGATGCCGGAAGCGGAAGTATCACAGCATCGCATCCGTCAATTGCCTCTTCAGCCGAGGAGCATACAGCACCGCAGTCACGCACGTCGCCGCCTGCCAAATTATGGAGAAGCTCATGGGGACGTGCACAGCTGGATGAACAACAGAGTGAGTCCACTACCGCGGTACTGTCAGCTTCAGTCTCACCGCAAAAGCCGTACAGATTCACCTCGTATCCTGACTCGCCAAGTCTTGCTGCGGCAATCAGGCTTCTTGCGTCGCCTCCGATAACGGCAATTTTTCGTACATTTATATTTTCCATAATGTTCCTCTCATTACTTATGTTTAACAAACGAGCCTTTTTGGCCGCATTACAGTTTATGTGCTTTTAGCTTGGAATGTTTATGAAACAAAAATGCCGGATAATGTACGCCTTTGGCAAAAATATTCCAAAACCCTGATTTTTGTGCTCAAATGCACTTGAAAAAGCGTCGGCGTTGTGGTATAATAGAAGATGCATAAAATAATTTTCGATTGTCAGCTTGAAAGGAACAGTATATGGGAGGATTATTCGGAGTAGTATCAAAGAGCGACTGTGTGTTTGATCTCTTTTTCGGCACAGACTACCATTCTCATCTCGGAACTCGCCGCGGAGGCATGGCAGTATACGGTGAGCGTGGATTTGACCGCTCTATACACAATATAGAAAATTCGCCATTCCGCACGAAATTTGATAAGGATGTAAGTGAAATGAGCGGATGGATGGGCATCGGATGCATTTCCGACAGTGAGCCTCAGCCGCTTATTGTACGCTCCCATCTCGGAAATTTCGCTATCACTACGGTAGGACGCATAAATAACGAAGCAGAGCTTGTTGACCTGTGCTTCAAAAAGGGTCACACCCATTTTCTTGAAATGAGCGGCGGTGACGTAAACCCCACCGAGCTTGTAGCGTCCCTTATAAATCAGAAGGACAGCATTGTGGAGGGTATACGATATGCACAGGAGCTTATCGACGGCTCTATGACAATGCTGATCCTTACAAGCGACGGTATGTATGCCGCCCGCGACAGGCTTGGACGCACGCCTGTGGTTATAGGAAAAAAAGACGGGGCCATCTGTGCTTCATTTGAAAGCTTCGCTTACCTGAACCTTGGATATACCCACTACAAAGACCTCGGTCCATCGGAAATAGTATATATTACCGCCGATTCCTGTACGACCGTTGCCGAGCCAACGGAGGATATGCGTATCTGCGCTTTCCTCTGGGTATACTACGGCTACACCACCTCCAACTACGAGGGAATCAACGTTGAGGTAATGCGCAACCGCTGCGGCGCAAAGCTAGCGGCACGGGATGAGGGCAAGATATCGCCCGATATTGTTGCAGGCGTTCCGGATTCCGGCACAGCTCACGCTGTTGGCTATGCAAACGCTTCGGGAGTGCCCTTTGGACGCCCGTTTATCAAATATACGCCCACCTGGCCGCGCTCTTTTATGCCTACCATTCAGGCACAGCGCAATCTTATCGCAAAAATGAAGCTTATTGCCATAGATCAGCTTATCCGCGGCAAAAGCCTGCTTCTTATTGACGATTCCATCGTCCGCGGAACACAGCTTCGCGAAACCACGGAATTTCTGTATCAGAGCGGAGCTTCGGGAGTGCATATCCGTACCGCCTGCCCACCGCTCCTTTACGGATGTAAATATCTGAATTTCTCACGCTCCAAGAGCGAGCTTGACCTTATCACGAGACGTACAATACTCCGCCTTGAAGGATCTGAGGAAAAAGCCGCAGAAAAACTTCATCTGTATGCTGATCCGGAGACTCCGGAATATGCAAACATGGTTGAGGAGATCCGCCGGGAGCTTAACTTTACGTCTCTTGCATTCCAGAGGATCGACGATATGATAGAAGCCGTAGGCATTGACCCAAGTAAGCTCTGCACATACTGCTGGACGGGTAAGGAGTAATTTTATCTGTCAGCACAGTCATAAATAGAAAATTTTGACCGCCTGCAATCCTTGCAGGCGGCATTTTGACTTATTCTCATCATTTTCCCACAAAAAACCACCGCCTCTTAATAAAATCTTAACCTATCGCCCCCTTTTTTCTTAATACGGCATAATGTATAATAATATTAAGAAATGCTGCACGATGTGACAAGCTATAAATCAACAGGAGACTTGTATGTACAATATACTGATATGCGATGACGAAAAGGATATACGGAATGCTCTGCGCATCTATCTTTCCTCGGAGGGGTACAAAATCTTTGAAGCGGCAAACGGCTGTGAAGCTATCGAAACAGCAACAAAAGAAGATATTCACCTTGTGCTTCTTGATATCATGATGCCGCAGATGGACGGCATCACCGCCATGTCAAGGCTTCGGGAAATTTCAAATGTACCCATAATTCTGCTGAGCGCAAAATCTGAGGACACCGATAAAATACTTGGCCTTAATGTAGGTGCTGACGATTATGTAACAAAGCCGTTCAACCCCGTAGAGCTGCTTGCCCGTGTACGCTCACAGCTGAGACGCTATCTGAGTCTTGGCGGAGGTCAGATAAAAGCCTCTCAAATTCAGGTTGGCGGTATTCTTCTTGACGATGACGCCAAAAATGTGACCCTTGACGATGACGAGGTTTCTCTGACTCCGAGAGAATACGATATCTTAAAGCTACTGATGCAGAATCAGGGAACGGTGTTTTCCCCGAAGGATATCTACCGCCGTGTTTGGGGAGAAGAGCCTTTCGGTGCTGAAAATGCGGTGGCGGTGCACATACGGCATCTTCGCGAGAAACTTGAAATAAACCCTGCCGAGCCGCGATATATCAAGGTGGTATGGGGACAAGGCTATAAAATGGAGGGATCAAAATGAAGCTTACTCAGAGTAGAGGACTCAGAATAATCGCAGGCATACTGTTTTTTATAACCGTGTTTCTTGCGGTACTGTCAGGGCTGTGTATAATCCTTATGGTGTACAACAACGTGTACAGTGACGGCGGCGCATATGTGCGCGAGGACATTGCCAGACTGATTTTCCAGCGTAAGGACAATGCTTACTACAGTTACGCCTTCAGCTTAATGGAGGGGGACGCAGCACCGTCAGTTAAATCTAAATACGACGAGCAGATGTCACGTGAAAACAGCAATCTTGCAGTAACAGTTACGTTTACGGACGACAGAAATGAGGATTCGGAGCAAATACTGCTCAAATCATACGAAACGCTCTCTGATTATCAGTACAAATTCACCTCCACATGGGATTACGCCCATGTAAAGAACAACCATAAGCATATCACAGTCACCGCTTATCTTCAGAGTGAGCTTACCGCCAAGGATGCGTATTACTACGTCATGCCTTTAGTAGATTTTATTATAGGCGCACGCTATACTCTTATATGGGTGACAGTGCTACTTGTGATCTTTGCACTTGTCATGCTGATATTCACCATGTGCGCGGCAGGTCATAGGAGAGAATATCCCGGTATATACTTAACGCGCTTTGATAAAATCCCGGCTGATCTTCTGTGCCTTTTGTATTTCTTCGGATTTATGTTTTCAATACAAATCGGCGATGAATTTATGTATAACGATATGTCGGCAGTCATATTTTTGGTGATTTTCGGGATTTTGTGGCTTTCCCTTGCATATACGCTGATTCTCAGTATCGCCGTGCGGATAAAATCCCGTACACTCATAAAAAACACGCTTATTTGGCGCGGACTGAAGCTTCTCTACAAAGCCGCGCGCATCGGAGTGCGTGTTCTTGCAAAAATACCGCTGTATTATAAGACAGCCATCGTATTTGTGGTTTGGAGCGCGGTTGAATTTTTATTTTGGGCAATGGGAGAGGAAGATTATATACCATTTTGGGTAATTACCCGACCGCTCGTCATGACGGTGCTGGCATACATTGTCCTTATGCTTAGAAAGCTCCAAAAGGCAGGCGAGGAGCTTGCCTGCGGCAATACCGGCTATCATGTTGACACAAAATATATGCTCAGCGATTTTAGGTCACACGGTGAAAATCTCAACAATCTGAGTACAGGATTTAGTCTTGCGGTGGAGGAGCGAATGAAATCGGAGCGCATGAAAGCCGAGCTTATCACAAATGTGTCCCACGATATCAAAACACCGCTGACGGCTATAATAAGCTATGTGGACCTTCTGAAATCCGAGGGACTTGATTCAGAGAACGCTCCCGAATACTTAGAGGTGCTTGACAAGCAGTCGGCAAAATTAAAGAAGCTTACCGAGGACCTTATAGAAGTCTCAAAGGCGACATCGGGTGCTGTAAGCTGCACTTTACAGCCAACGGACGTTGGAGTTCTCCTCTCGCAAGCACTCGGTGAATATGAAGAACGCCTGCGTGATGCCGGCATAGAGCCTATTCTGCAAATATCGGAGGAATCCGTCACTGTGCTGGCGGACGGCAAGCTTTTGTGGCGCGTATTTGACAATCTTTTCTCCAACATAAGAAAGTATGCAATGCCGTCAACAAGAGCGTATTTTTCCTGCGAGATATCAAATCAATATGCGCAAATCACGTTCCGAAACATATCTGATCTGCCGATCACCGTAAGCTCAGATGAGCTTTGCGAGCGATTTGTGCGCGGCGACAGATCCCGTCACACCGACGGAAGCGGCCTTGGCCTGTCCATTGCACGCAGCTTAACAGAGCTGCAGGGAGGCACATTTGATATAGTCGTCGACGGTGATCTTTTCAAGGCAGTGATAACGTTTGCGCTGTGCGAATAGAAAAGACGCATGGTGAGCCGTGACGCAATTATCATAAAACAAACCGGAAAGGGGAGCTTTTGAAGCCCCCCTTTTAATTATTTACATTCCTTTTTATCGAATGCAGGGTTGATAGCGAAGAAGTTCTTCGAATCAAGGTTATCCTGCACGATACGAAGCAGTTCGCCGAAACGCTGATAGTGAACGATCTCGCGCTGACGAAGGAATTTTATGACGTCGTTAACGTCCGGGTCGTCGGAAAGGCGAAGAATGTTGTCATAAGTGGTTTTCGCCTTCATTTCCGCCGCCATGTTTTCGTGGAGATCGGTGATGGGGTCGCCCTTTACCTGCATCATGGCAGAGGTGTAAGGCGTGCCCGATGCCGCCTGAGGATACACGCCCGTGGTATGATCCACAAAGTACGTACCGAATCCCTGCTTATCAATCTCATCAGGAGACAGGTTGCGTGTAAGCTGGTAGACTATGCTTCCTACCATTTCGAGGTGGGCAAGTTCCTCCGTGCCGATGTCCGTAAGTGCGCCCTTTGCCTCAGCGTAGGGCATACTGTACCTCTGGCTGAGGTAGCGGAGCGATGCACCAAGCTCACCATCCGGTCCGCCGTATTGGCTTATGATAATTTGCGCAAGACGTGGATTGGTGTTTTTGATCTTTACAGGATACTGAAGCTTCTTTTCATAGATCCACATAACTCAGCATCCGCCTCCCTTCATGTTGGCGGCAAGCTCCCAAGGCCACGGATCGTCGATCCAATGCCATACTCTGCCGTCCTCGTGTCTGCCGCCGGCACATCCGCAGTCGCCGTGCCCGTGGTCATGGTCTACAATCCCACGCGCATCGTCTGTGTGACAAGCATAGGTACACTTAGTTCCCTGTGCCTCGCAGAGCTTCTTGTAAGCGGAAAGAGCCTTTTCGTCGCGCGGATGGGTGTCAAGATACAGCCGCAGTTCCCATGCGGCAAAGCTCAGAGCGTGGGAGTCATCCTGGCATTCGCATCTGTTCTCGTCAACTCTTGGCTCGGTTTTGTCGCACGCCATGCGGTTGGTCTGCATATACCGCATGGAGGCATATTTCGCCTGATCGTACTTCGCCTGATCGTATTTCATCGGTTCTCTGTTCATTTCTTGCCTCCCATTACACTTCTGCCGCAGAAAGGCTTATCAAGCTCCGGAAAAAGCGTGCCGCGCCTGAACGCATCCTCGGGCGGATACATTTCATCAAGCTTCTGCCATCTGACATAAGCCATGGCAACGGGGAAACTGTCCGCAAGGCGCATTTCACCAAAGCTGTTAAGATCTTTTTCGATCAGATCTATCATCCTCTTTCGTATATATTGACAGCAAGACAAACCTGCCGTCTGATATAATTCTATGCCGCAAAAACCCACACGTTAAAGCTCCCGCCGCCGAGATTCGGCAGACGGGAGCTTTTTTATAATATTTTAATGTTACAGCGCACGATTTCGCGCCCTTTGGCAAAATAATTTTTTTCGCGCTACGCGCATTTACCCAACAAATATCACCTAAATGTGCGTGTACACTATATCCTCGCCGCAAAGCTCCGCGCGTATCCGATCTCCCTCTTTAACACGCCGGTCAAGTATCGCCGCGGCAAAGCTGTCCTCGATCCGCTTCCCTATAACACGGCGAAGGGGACGGGCACCATAGGCAGGGTCATATCCCTCCCTCGCCACAAGTGCAATGACGTCTTTGGTAAATTCAACGCTTATCCCCAAAGCCTCGATTCGCCGCTTCACGCCATCAAGCATAATGCCGGCTATTCTTTCAATATCGCCTTTTGTCAGCTTGCTAAATATTATTATCTCATCCACGCGATTAAGAAATTCCGGTCTGAATGTCTCACGCAGGCTTGCCATTACCGCCGCCCTGCCGTCATCATCCTCCGTTTTTCCGAATCCCAAGGAGATGCGTCTGTCCGTAAGGTTTGAAGCTCCTACGTTTGATGTCATTATGATGACCGCATTTCTAAAATCCGCACGCCTGCCTGTTGAATCGGTCAGTGTACCGTCCTCAAGTATCTGTAAAAGCAGACTCCACACGTCGGGGTGCGCCTTTTCTATCTCATCGAAAAGCACCACCGAATATGGCTTTCGGCGTATCTTATCCGTAAGCTGACCGCCCTCGTCAAAGCCCACATATCCCGGCGGTGAGCCGATAAGCTTGCTTGTGGAATGACGCTCCATAAGCTCTGACATATCCACTCGTATCATAGCTTTTCGATCCCCGAACAGCACCTCGGCAAGCACACGGCACAGCTCGGTTTTACCGACACCCGTAGGCCCGAGGAATATAAACGATCCCACCGGACGCTCCGGATTTTTTAGACCCACACGGCTTCGCTGTATAGCTCGTGCCACCGCCTCCGCCGCCGCATCCTGCCCGATTATCTGCTCTTTTAAAAGCTCGCCGAGTCCGGTGATACGTGCACTTTCTTCCAAAGCAAGCTTTTTTACGGGTATCCCCGTCCACGCCGTCACCACATCGGCAATCTCGTCACCGCCAATTGATAAAACACGATTTTCCTCCGACCGCTTCCAATTTGCACGCTTCTCCTCGCATTCCTCGGAAAGCTTCTTCTCATTTTCACGTATTGCCGCCGCTTTCTCGAAATCCTGTGAGCGTATAGCCTCCTCCTTGTCAGCTCGAAGCTCAGCGATCCGATCCTCGGTCTCTTTTATTTCCGGCGGCGGTGTGACTCCGGCAATACGCGCACGGGATGCCGCCTCATCTATAAGATCAATTGCCTTGTCGGGAAGATAGCGGTCTCCGATATACCGAACAGACAGCCGTACCGCGCTCTCAACCGCCGCGTCTGTAATCTTCACACCGTGGTGGGACTCGTATCTGTCCCGAAGTCCAAAAAGCATCTCCATAGCCTGCTCCGGTGTCGGCTCATTTACGTTTACAGCACCGAACCGACGCTCTAACGCCGCGTCTTTTTCTATATATTTGCGGTACTCCGCCGTGGTGGTAGCACCTATAAGCTGTACTTCCCCACGTGCAAGTGCAGGCTTCAGAATATTCGCCGCATCCACAGCACCCTCTGCCGCACCTGCTCCCACAAGCGTGTGGATCTCGTCTATAAACAGTATAACTGACGGATTTTTCGCCGCCTCTGCCATCATGTTTTTCATCCGCTCCTCAAACTCACCGCGGTATTTAGCACCTGCTATCATCGACGGAAGATCAAGCATGACAATGACCTTTCCGGCAAGTGTTTCCGGCACTTCCCCTTTGGCTATCCTCACGGCAAGTCCCTCAACCACCGCTGTCTTTCCCACCCCCGGCTCACCGATAAGACAGGGATTGTTTTTGGTACGCCTTGACAGTATGCCGATAACACGCTCACATTCTGCGTCACGCCCCACAATGGGGTCAACCTTCCCTGCCACCGCAAGAGCGGTAAGGTCGCGTCCGTACTGCATGAGGGTCGGCACATCACGAAGCGTGGTCTTTGGCGGAATTTTGCCGCCGGTACGTATGTCTCCGCTCATTTCCCCAAGGAAATTTGCAACGTCCGTGGCTATGTCCTTTGCAGGTGCACCAAGCGTTGTGAGTATTGAAGCTGCCATGCTGTCTGCCTCGCTTGTCAGTGCCAAAAGAAGATGCTCCGTGCCTATATAGCTTTGGGAAAACTCAGCCGCTCGCACAGCACCGGACTCGATGATACGCTTTGTGCGCGGAGTCATATCACCGGCTGTGACCCGTGTTGGCTCGCCTGTACCGATTCTTGCTATAATGGCGTTTTTCACGCCGTCATAGTCAACGCCTCGCGCGTCAAGAAGTCTTGCGGCAACACTGTCTGCCTCGGATGTAAGAGCGAGCAGAATATGCTCGCTTCCGATGTATGTGTGACCAAGCTCTGCGGCAAGATAAAGGGATTTATTTAAAACATTTGTGGCCTTAGCAGTGAATTTTGACATTTAACTCCGCCTTTCATAAAATTCTCCCTATATTGTACCCCATAAAGGGTAAGTTTAACGTCGAATTTTGCCCGTGTACCATATTTTTTTACTGTTCGCAATTGACTACGGCTTTATTGTGTGATACAATATTATAAGATATTATAAATTTGGGAGAAACGCTATGAAGATTCTTTTTGCTCATATGTGGATGGTCATAGGCGGTGCTGAAACTCATGTGGTTGAGCTTTCCCGTGAGCTTGCAGCCGAGGGACACGATGTTACCGTCGCTTCAAACGGCGGCGTGTATGTAGATGCGCTGGTAAGCGCCGGAGTGAAGCATTTTACAGTGCCGCTTCACACAAAAAATCCTGCCGCTATGATAAAAAGCTACAGGCTTCTTAAAAAACTCATTAAGAGAGAAAAATTCGACATCGTTCACGCCCATTCCCGAATCCCGGCGTTTATATGCGGAGCGCTTTCAAAGCGGATGGGATTTCGGTTTGTTACGTCCACCCATGCGGTATTCAAGGTAGGTCCGCTCCTTGAACGTCTTTCAGATTGGGGAGACCACACATTTGCCGTAAGCTGTGACATAAAGCAGTATCTTATCGACAACTACGGCACTCCATCCGATAATATCACGCTTACAATAAACGGAATTGATACCAAGCGTTTTTCATCGGCGGCTGACCCATCACGGGTGATTGAGGAATTAAAGCTTAACAAAGATGCATTCCGTGTAGTATATGTCAGCCGTATCGACAATGAGACCGCTCTGCCCGGATTTTTGCTGTGCGATGCCGCAAAGGAGCTTTGTTCTCATATACCAAACATCGAAATTCTGATAGTTGGCGGCGGCACTGCATTTAACAGGCTTTCCGTTGCCGCAAAGACCGCAAATGCCGCTATTGGCAGAGAGGCGGTAAAGCTTATGGGCCCGCGCACGGATATAGATGAAATATGCGCGTCGGCAGACGTTTTTGTGGGCGTATCCCGTGCGGCGCTTGAAGCCATGAGTATGGAAAAGCCTGTTATCCTTGCGGGACAGCAGGGATATATCGGCGTGCTTGATGAGAAAGCAATGCCCAAAGCAAAGCTCACCAATTTCACTTGCCGAGGCGAAAAAATGCCCGATGCCAAGCTTATCGCAAATGATATTCTCACGGTATACAATATGACCGCCGAAAAGCGACGTGAGCTTGGTGCGCTCTGCCGACGCGAGGTGCTTTCCTCTTATTCCGTAACCCGAATGGCAGATGACCACATAAAAATCTACAATCGCCTTACTCCTTACGTGAAATACAACCGCGGTGATATAATCATAAGCGGATATTACGGCTTTGAAAACATAGGCGACGATTCCCTGCTCACCTCCATAATCGACGGTATCCGCATCTATTCTCCCGGAGCTAAAATAACGGTGCTTGCAAAGCATCCGCGCAGGCTCTCGCGAATCACGGGAGTGCGCACCATAAACCGATTCAATATTCCCCTTGTGGCACTTGAAATGAGACGTGCGAAGCTGCTTATCTCCGGCGGCGGAAGTCTGCTTCAAGACGGAACAAGTAAGAAGAGCCTTTACTACTATGTAACCGTTATGCGAATGGCAAAGCATTTCGGACTTAGGCTTATGCTTTATGCAAACGGTCTCGGACCGCTTGTTTCGGAAAACGGACAGAGGGCGGCGGCTTCTATTATCGAAAAAGCGGATTACGTCAGCTTCCGTGAAGAATCCTCGCTTAAGCTTGCACGCACTCTCGGTATGAAATGCGATATAAAGGTAACGGCAGACCCGGCTTTCTTGGTTGAACCGTCTCATGTGCTGTGGAAGCACCACATCACGGCGCGCGAGGGTATCGGCAGCAAATATTTTATCGTCTCAATAAAGGACGGCAACAATTTTGACGGTGCGGATACAAACAAGGATACTGTATCTGTAATGGCAGACGATATTGCCGCCATAGCCAAGAAATATTCGCTGACTCCCATATTTGTACCTATGTTTCCGGAACGCGACACAGCTATCACCCGTGAGCTTGCAAAAAAATGTGGTATTGGCAAGGTAGTTACGGGACTTACCGCAAGTGAGCTGTGCGCTGTGATGAGCGATGCGCAGTTTGTCATCGGAACAAGGCTTCACACGCTGATTTTTGCGGCATCTCTCGGCATACCAATGCTTGGAATTTCCTACGACCCCAAAATTGACGCATTTCTTGATTATATCGGCGAGGGCAGCCGTACGCTTGATATCCGCACCATGGAAAAAGGTCAGCTGGCAGACGCCGCCGACATTCTTATTAAAAATGCACCCGAGGCAAGAGCGCGTCTCTTGTGCATAGCAGATGAATTAAAGAAAAAAGCCGAGTGCGACAGAATGGCGGCATCCGGACTTGCAAACGGCAATTAAGGAACAACGAAAGGCACCAAGTATATGAAATTCTTCGGATTTTCAAGGCGGCGGATAGGAGATGAAAGCGCGCACGCTCACCCCTCCCCCATAATAAGCTTTGCAAAAAAGAACGCAGTATTTCTAATCGCCCTTGCGGCGGCGATTATCACCATGTTCATAATACCGCCGGACAAGGAATATACGGGATATTTTGATGTAAAGACACTCACCTGTCTTTTTACAGTCCTTGCCGTGGTCTGCGCTCTTAAGAATATCAACTTTTTCTATATTCTTGCCCGTGAGATAGTGCGCCGATGCGGAAATCTGCGGCTCTGTGTCATAGCGGTGGTGTATATCACCTTTATCGGCTCAATGCTCATTGCCAACGACATGGCACTCCTCACATTTCTCCCTCTCGGCTACTTTGTTCTCGATGTTACCCATAACCGACAATACACAGCACTTACGTTTATTCTGCAAAATATATCGGCAAACCTCGGCGGAATGCTGACACCTTTCGGGAATCCGCAGAACCTGTATCTTTACAGCAGGTTTAATATTCCAACCGGTGAGTTTATGGCAATAATGGCACTTCCCTTTGCCATTTCAATTTTCATAATCACCCTGTGCTGTTTCTTTGTAAAGCCTGAAAAAGTGCAGATACCGAAAGACGATACGCCGCCCCTTCCGAGAGGGCGCACCGTCATACTGTCTTTACTTTTTGTGCTTGCGATTGCCATTGTTTTCCGCGGTATTCCGTATTTTGTAGGACTTATCGTCATCCCGGCAGTGCTTCTCGTTATTGACCGCAAAGCACTCCGTGACGTGGACTATCCCCTGCTTCTTACATTTGCGGCATTCTTCGTGTTCTCAGGAAACATGGCACGAATCGGAGCGGTACGAGACTTCGTTTCGGGACTTCTTGAAAAGAACACGCTCATTACATCTATCCTGTCCTGCCAATTTATTTCAAATGTGCCCTCGGCGATACTCTTGTCGCAGTTCACGGACAACTACCGCGAGCTTCTCATTGGCGTAAACATAGGCGGTGTGGGCACGCTTATAGCGTCTCTCGCCAGCCTTATAACCTTCCGCGAGTTCACAAAGAATTACCCCACAAGGACAAAGTCTTACATACTGCTGTTTCTGTGTATGAATTTCGCGTTTTTGCTTATCCTTACAGTTATAATGTCCCTTGTCGTGGCAAGGTGATTAAGTTGACTTTACGTATTCATTGCGTGGGGAATAAAAACAAAACCGTTTGCGCTTTTGCACCGCACTTCTTCACTATTAACTATTACCTTCCAAAGAATCCGTACACCGAACTCGTGAAAAAGTAAAAATCCGTACACTTTCGTGTACGGATTTTTTGTCTCTCGTGTCCAAAAAAGAACGGGTTGAAAACCTGATTTTCTTTTATATTTGCAATTTATATACTTACCTTTTCTGAGTGTTATTTCTTTTTATCGCCTTCTTAATCACAAACAGGCTGATTATATCGGCACAAAAAAAGAACTGACAAACCATAGCAATTATTAAAAGCGGCTTAGAACAAAGCCCTCCCTCTATTAATGATTTCGCAAGTGAATATACGCTTATCATTCCACTTATCCAAAGAGTTAGCAAATCAATAATTATTAAGAGTAAAATGAACGGGAATGTCATAAAAAACATTAATCCCATTAAAACGCCTAATACAAATATCAATATATAGGTAGGTATATGTACTGCCTTAATTAACAATGCGGTTTTTATTAATTCTTTAGCGGTATTTTCTTTCGCAGTGAAAACATAAATCAAATTACATACAAAAGAAAGCACCAACGTAACAAAGACAAAAATGCCAAGAATTTCTATCGTTGTATTAGAAAAACTTTGAGCAATAAAGCCATATCCTAAACACAGGCATACCGTGTACGGAAATAAAATTGTTGGTAATAGCAAAAGTTTTTTCATATAATCACCATCCTGAATGTATTATAGCATAAAAGCGGTGGAGTGTCAAGGGTTAGTGATATTCTGTGCTTCGCACAGAGTGATATTATGCCTTGCGGCATAGTGATATTTTTGCCGTTGGCAAAAGTGATATTATATTCGCCTCTTAACTGCCCGAAAGGCAATATCACTTAGGCGTAGCCTAAATATCACTGCGAAGCAATATCACTCGCCGAAGGCGAATATAACTGAAAAAACTCTTGTTCGAAAGAACAAGAGTTTTTTCTGGTGCCGGCAGTGGGACTTGAACCCACACGGTATCGCTACCAACGGATTTTGAGTCCGTCACGTCTGCCATTCCATCATGCCGGCGATTATAGTAAGAAAGCCACCGCTTCTGCGGCGGCTTTCTCCACTTCTGGAGCTGCTAATCAGAATCGAACTGATGACCTCATCCTTACCAAGGATGCGCTCTACCATCTGAGCCATAGCAGCAAAACTATTATTCGATGTCACATATGCAAATGTCGCTCACGCAACAGAGATATTTTATCACACCGAAATGTAAATTTCAAGATATATGCGGTTTTGTTTACATATTGTTAACAACTCAATATACCGCTCATCCAAGTTGATATATTACGCAAACCGGAACCGCAGATTATGTTTCTTTTTATCGCAAAGTATTGATTTTTCCGCTTTTTGATGTTATAATTATTGTTGATTGGTAATTTGTGAGTTTAGCCGCAAAACTATGCCATAAAGGAGAATTTCATGGAATATCGAATAGAACACGATTCAATGGGTGAAATAAAGGTCCCTGCCGATAAGCTTTGGGGAGCGCAGACACAGCGAAGCCGTGAAAATTTCAATATAGGTGTTGGCATCGAAACCATGCCGAAAGAGATAATATACGCATTTGGAATCCTCAAAAAAGCGGCGGCACTCGCCAATGGAGAATTAAGACCCGAGAAGATGACGAGCGAAAAGCTGTCAGCTATATGCGCCGCCTGCGATGAGGTTACAGACGGCACTCTCCTCCGGCACTTCCCTCTTGTTGTGTGGCAGACCGGCTCCGGTACGCAGTCCAACATGAACGCAAACGAAGTCATCGGAAACCGCGCAAATCAGATAGCCGGCACAAAGCTCACTCACCCCAATGACGACATAAATATGAGTCAGTCAAGCAACGACACCTTTCCAACCGCAATGCATATTTCCGCAGTCCTTGCGATCGAGGACAAACTTATTCCGGCACTCACCAAACTTATCGCAACACTAAAACGCCTTGAAGCGGAAAATGAGGATGTTGTAAAATCGGGACGCACCCATCTCCAGGATGCCACTCCCATTAAATTCAGTCAGGAGATAAGCGGATGGCGCTCATCTCTTGAGCGCGATGTTGAGCTTTTAAGGGTTTCCTTAAAACCCCTGTATGAGCTTGCGCTCGGCGGTACAGCGGTAGGTACGGGACTTAACGCCCCCGACGGCTTTGCCGAGCTTGCGGCAAAAAAATGCGCAGAGCTTACAGGAAAGCCTTTTGTTACGGCAAAGAACAAATTCCACGCGCTAACCTCAAAGGATGAGCTTGTATTTGCACACGGCGCAATCAAAGCCGCCGCCTGTGATTTAATGAAAATAGCAAACGATGTGCGTTGGCTTGCATCCGGTCCGAGAAACGGTCTTTTTGAGATAACAATACCCGAAAACGAGCCGGGGTCATCCATAATGCCAGGCAAGGTAAATCCTACCCAATGTGAGGCACTTACCATGGTTGCTGTGCAGGTAATGGGAAATGATACGGCGATTTCGGTTGCGGCTTCCCAGGGAAATTTCGAGCTTAACGTTTTTATGCCCGTTATTGCGTACAATTTTCTCCAATCGGCACGACTGCTTGCAGAGGCAATCATTTCCTTCGATGTCAACTGTGCATCGGGCATCAAGGCAAACCGCGAAAAAATGGAAAGCAATCTGCACACATCCCTCATGCTTGTGACAGCGCTGAATCCCTACATAGGCTACGAAAACGCGGCAAAAACAGCTAAAAAAGCGTATGCCGACAACATTTCGCTGAAAGAAGCCTGCGTTGAGCTTGGTTTTTTGACGGCAGAAAAGTTCGACGAAGTATTCCACCCCGAAAAAATGTGCTGAGATTGAAATATTAAAAACTAAAGGTATATCCGAGGAGGGCATTTTTTTGAACAAAGCCGAAGTGAAACCGAGGAAAATTCGCGGTTCAAATAAAATTGATATGTGCGAGGGAGCGATTCTTCCTCTTATAATACGGTTTGCCATACCGCTCTTGATAACGGGTATTCTGCAGGTGCTCTTTAACGCCGCAGATATAATGGTAGTGGGAAAATTCGGAAGCGATCATTCCCTTGCCGCCGTAAGCTCCACAGGCTCTATAACGGCACTTATTGTAAATCTGTTTATCGGTCTTTCGGTGGGTACAAACGTACTTTGCGCAAGATTCTTCGGTGCAAGGGACGGCAAAGCACTCTCGGAAACCATCCATACATCAATGGTCGTTGCCGTAATTATCGGCGCGGTGCTTACATTTGTAGGAATAGTCTCATCAGCCCCCCTTCTTCGCATGATGGCAGTTCCGGATGAGGTTCTCCCTCTCGCCGCTCTGTATATGCAGATATATTTTGTGGGCATGATCCCCTCACTTGTTTACAATTTCGCTTCCGCTGTACTCCGTTCTGTGGGAGATACCAAGCGGCCCATGTACTTTTTGACCTTGGCAGGAGTTATAAACGTGCTTCTCAATCTCCTGCTTGTAATTGTATTCAGACTTGACGTGGCAGGTGTTGCTATTGCCACCATCGTTTCGCAGACCGTGTCGGCTGTACTTTGCGTCATCTGTCTTTTCCGTGAAAGCGACGACGTAAAGCTTTGCATTGACAAGCTAAAGATCACAAAGCAGCGTCTTGTGCAGATAATAAGAGTTGGACTTCCCGCAGGACTTCAAAGCACCATGTTTTCCATTGCAAATGTTGTTGTGCAGTCCTCACTGAACCCATTCGGTGCGGCAGTCATCGCCGGAAGCGGAGCGGCAGGCTCTATTGAATCGCTTCTGTTCACGGCTCTTGATTCCATATATCAGGCGATCGTATCGTTCACGGGACAGAACTTCGGACAGCGCAGCTACAAACGCATACTTCGCGCACAGTTTTGGGGACAGGTCATTGTGTATACATTCGGACTTGCGCTGTGCGTACTCGCCGTTGTATTTGCACATCCCCTCATATCATTGTATGCGGACAAGCCGGACGAAATCGCCGCAGGTGTGGACAGACTAAGAGTTCTCGGAATATCGGTATTCATTTTTGCAAGCTCCAACGTAGCGGTCGCCACGATCCGAGGACTTGGATACTCACTGACACCAATGATAACCTCCCTTATCTGCGTATGCGGTGCAAGGCTTTTGTGGATAGCCACAATTTTCAAGCTTCCGCAGTTTCACACGGTTTCAGGGCTGTATGCCGCCTTCCCCGTATCCTACATACTGTCGCTCGTAGTGCAAAGTGTGTGTCTTGTATTTGTGTACCGCAATGCGGTAAAACGTTATCCGCCAATGGATTTGTAAATAAAGCATCAAGACCACCGGATTTGATATGCACCCCAAAAGTTAGACACTTTTGGAGGTGCATATTTTATGGCAAAAAAGGGACAAATTCAAAGAAGGTACTCGTCAGAATTCAAAATATGTGTTATAATGGATATGCGAGAACACCGGTTGAGTTATCATGAA
>JAEIGA010002582.1_pt1 | contig 28815 bp, 28 predicted proteins | sample 9270691 | NCBI WGS metagenome assembly JAEIGA01 (sample SAMN17057246, study PRJNA624740) | gut metagenome | biome: biome; isolation source: fecal sample | host: Bos grunniens | place: China: Xizang | collected 2019
AAGACCGTTTTTCTTATATATTTATCGTATAATATAAAGTATAGTAAAAAAGTTTGTAAAGGAAATAGCAGATGCGTATACTTATTTTTGCTGACTTGCACATGTGTCCGAGGGCAAGTATTATAAATAAATGGGGCACAAAATATCCAAGTAGACTTGAAAATTGCATTGAGTCTGTAAACTGGCTTGAGAGAAAAGCAGAAGAGCTTGGCTGTGAGTATATCATCAATCTCGGTGATTTCTTTGATAGACCTGACCTTACCAGCGAAACTATCACTGCGTGCAATGAAATCAAATGGTCTAATATATTTCATTATCATTTGGTTGGAAACCATGATGCATCAAATAGCTCTCTTACTTTTAATTCTGTAAATTGCCTCGCGCGGGACGACCATGATATTGTTACTGAACCGGCAGTACTTCCGCTAATAGATTGCGATATTTGCTTTCTACCTTATGTAACCGAGTGTGATAGAAAGCCGCTAGAAGAATACTTTAAAAATCTAGGCCCAAATCGTCCAAGAGTAATTTTGTCTCATAACGACATCAGTGGAATTCAGCTTGGTCCTGTAATGTCTAAAACTGGTTTTAGTGTAGAAGAAATTGAGGCTAACTGCTCTAAATGGATCAATGGGCATCTTCATAATGGACAGGCTATTACGCCAAAAATTATAAATTTAGGAAATTGTACTGGTAAAGATTTTGGTGAAAATGCTCTGCAGCATAGTCATAACGTAGCAATACTTGATACTAAAGATTTATCGCTGACTTATATAGAAAATCCATATGCTTATAATTTCTATAAGCTTCAGATTGATTGTGAAAGTGATATCTACTGTTTAGACCAGCTTAAAAATAACGCTGTACTGTCTATCAAATGCGAGCAATCTTTAGTGGAGGCGGTTAAGCAAAAAATTGGCACACTCACTAATGTTGTAGAATCTAGACTTATTATCACTAAAAATTATACAGAAAGTACAGAGGCTACTGAAGAAATTGACCTTTCTGTAGACCATCTCGCGCGATTTATTGAATACTGTAAAGCAACTATGGAGAATAGCACAATCTTGGAAGAGGAGATTACTGAGGTATGTAAATAAGCTTTTAATAAAAAACTTATTTATTTAATTTATCGTATTATATAATATGGGAAAACAACAAGTTAAACAGTTAAATAAAGCTTATAAGAAAAGCTTTAATACCTTAAATAAATCTTTCTTCCAGTCAAAAACTGTCGGGCTAAATATATTTGTAGAGCATCTTAGATACTTACGAGACTTAATGATTTTATCGGCAGATACAGAATTAGAAAAAGTCAATAGGACAAATGCAAGGCTCGCAACTATTGTTACTGCAATAGCTGAATATGAAGCCAGTATAAGCACTGAACAAAGTATTTTTCACTGGAATAATTTTTGTGAATTAGTTAAACAAAATATGGAGGACTGGTTGGAACTAGATGATTCAATTTAAAAATATAACAGTACATAATTTTGGAAGCTATGCTCATGCGACACTCGACCTTCAAAATAAGGGATTTTGTTTAGTTTCCGGACAAAATAACTATGTGCCAGATAATGCGCTATCTAACGGTGTTGGTAAAAGCTTATGTTTTAGTGCAATTTGTTATGCGCTAACTGGTGAAACTGTAGGTGGCATTAAGTCTGGTTTAAGAAATATTAATATAGACGAAAATGACTGTTGGGTAGAACTTGAGTTCAGTTATAACAAAGATACTTATGTAATTACTAGGACACTTGCGCCAAAAACTGATATGAAGATTATTAAAAATGATATTGATATTAGCGGTAAAGGCGTCAGAGAATCAGAAAAAAAGCTAGCTGAGGTGCTGCCTGAGATTACAAAAGATCTTATAACTTCTACTATTATCATGGGTCAGGGCAATGTAAATAGGTTTTCTTCCTTTAGCCCCAGTGGACGTAAAGAGCTGCTTGAAAAGCTTACTAAGTCAGATTTTATGATAGAAGATCTAAAAAACAGAATTTGCATCCGTCAAACAGAGCTTTCTACAAAAATCAGAGAATATGAAGACAGTCTAGTTGCAAATAATACACAGCTTAATATAAGCAACAATAAGTTAGCTTCACTTAGGAAAGAATATGCTGAACGAGCTATGCCGGACTTTACTGCTATTCTGTGCCAGTTGAGCGCAGAACAAGAAGCACTGGCTGGTCAGCTTACTGCGTTAAATGCCGATTGTTTGGCTCTCGAAGCAAAGCTTCAAGAAGCTTCTAACGAGTTGGTACTTCTTACAGAAGCTAAGGCAGCGGAAAATGCTGAAGAGCTTGCTATGTATAATAAGAAATATAGCGAGCTTTCGGTTGAGAAAAATACCTTAACGATGAAGCGAAATGCTTTACTTGCAGAAATCAAAAAGCTAAAAGCAATTACAGACACTTGTCCGACTTGCGGTCAAAAGCTACCGAATATCCAAAAGCCTAGTACGATGCAGCAAGAAAGTGAAGTACAGCAGCTTGACGAAGCGCTTAGACTAAATGCAGATAACTTCAATAAAGCTAATGCTATTCATCAACAGTATTTAATTGAAATTGAAGGCAGACACAAACAAAAGCTTGATGCCGCAAATGAAAATACTGCTAACGTCCGTACTCAGCTGAAAACAAAACGCGACCAAGAAAGTCAATTCAAGTACCAACTTGATAATATACAGGCGCAGATTAATAAACAGTTGTATGATCAGCAACACTGGGCACAGTATACTAATAAGTTAGAAGCTGATATTGCTGCTTATGAACAAGAGGTTGCTTCAATTACGAATATAGTAAATATAACAACGAGTGCTAAAAATGAACTACTTGAGCACCTTGCAGTAGTTAAGAAAATGGATACTCTTGTAAAACGAGATTTCAGAGGATATCTACTTACAAATATTATTGTTTACCTTGATAAGAAAGCAAAAGAATATTGCATGATTGTTTTTGGTACGAATGAGCTTTCCCTCGACCTTAACGGTAATGCTCTCGACATTACTTATTGTGGTAAAATGTTTGATCTACTTTCTGGCGGAGAGAAGCAAAGAGTAGACTTAATTCTACAGTTAGCAATTAGAGATATGCTAATAACATACCTTGATTTAAATGCTAATATCTTAGTACTTGACGAGATTACAGATTTTCTTGATAAAAAGAGCTGTAAAGCGGTAATGAGCCTTCTGGAGAACGCTTTGCAAACTGTTGAATCTGTTTTTATTATTTCGCACCATGAAGAAGCGCTCGAAATCCCCGTTGATTCTAATATTAAAATTGTAAAAAATGTTCACGGTGTTAGTGAGCTTTTAAACTGTTAAAAGGAGTACTACATGTTATATAAAAAACCGCCAAATCTTAAGTATACGGATCTCTGCGTCTATATTGACAAGAATGTTCCGAACATAGCGACTTCTGGCGAAAACCCAGAAATTGAGGCAACAATTTATAATTATTTATGGCTTTTAGTCAAAGCACTCGCTATTAAAAAGTGCATGTTTAAGAACTTTGATGATTACGACGGCTATGCTTTTTATGCGGCGACTCGCTTGTTTTTAGCTTTACGTAAAAACTATCTAAATCAAGGAAAAGTTATTAAAGGTAAGCAAATTAAGCCTATTAAGTCCTGCTTAAACTATACAAAAGCTTTATTGTATCCAATGAAAATTGAATACCAGCGAGAAACTTTTAAAGAGATTATTGAAGAAGAGTTCGTTTCAAAAAAATTTGATGCTTTTACATTTAAAGAACAGATGAAAAGTGAAGCCGTCGATTCTTCTGAAGTATTAGTGCAATTTAAAGCATACCTACAAGAAGCCTTTAATCAACAAAATAAATTGTTAGACGAGCTTCTTAAAAAGTCCCCGTTTGGATATTCTACACCAGAATATAAAAATTTAAAATTGTCTATTTTGCTGAACAGTATTAATATTTTAAGAACAAAAAAGAAGCTAGTTGTAACTGACCAACAAAGTATCAGTTTATGGCATTTACCTAAAACTATGACAAACTACGTTAAAATTCTAGTTAAAGAATTTTTTACAGCTATAAAACTTGAAATTATGGACTGTTATAAAGAGGTAAGTCCGACAGATGACTTACTCGAAACTATTTTACAGGCAAATTGGGAGGAGACCCTCTGTGAAGAACAGTATTAAACAAGATTTAAATAATTTGCATTTATCTGATATTTATTCTCTTATGCTATTTATTCTTTTTAAGGTACAAGAAATACCAGAGTATGCAGTAACTAGTGAGCTGTGTTATTTGCTTGACGGTGCAAATATGACACGCTTACTTACATACTTTGCTGGGCGCACTGTTAAATTTCCTACTGAATCAGATTTGGCTATAGTTACCAATGCTTTACTGCTATATCAGTATATTAATATTGATGGCGATACACTTGTTTCTGCTCAAAATAAGCTAGATAAACTTACAAAAAAAGAAAAAGACAAAGTAACTGAGCTTTATGTTCAGTTACTGCCTATAATGAAACAGTATAATATTGATAGGAGTCAACTTCAGAGATAATCATGGCAAAATTCGATAGAACTCAACGTACATTTGAAACACGCGTTTCATTTATTAGAGATATTTTTACAAATAAATATGAACCGCTTGAAATTATGGCACACTGTATACAGTATAAATTAGATAAATCATATGAAGTTTACTTTAATGATATCTTAAAAAGTGTGTGGAATTTGAATGGTAAAGACCCAATAAAAATCTTAAAACAAATAGATAGATAACGGAAGGACAATTATATGGCAATACAAACAAATATTATAACAGATGTAAATAATTTACTAAGATTACCAACAAAGGTGTCAAATGAGCTGGTTACAAAGATGTGCTTATGTATTGGAAGTGCTATTAGCGATGCTAAGGCAAAAGGTGAAGCGCAAGTAACTGTTAGTATTGGTATTGGTAGTCTAAGTGTAAATTTATTAGATATGCAGTGTAAATTTGTTCCTGGAAAGGAATTAAAAACCGCGATTAAAAAAGCGCTTGATTCTCAAATAGACCCGCTTGAGCTGATGTTGGAGCAGGCTTTTGCAGACAAGTTATTAGCTATGTGTGAAGAGGTACTGTAAATGTCAGAAGAAACCAAAGATAATCAAATTTCTGAAGAGGCTTCTTTGGTGCCTATTTCTGAAACATCGCTAGAAGTGGCCAGAACTAGCTTAAGCGCAGAGTCCAAGAGGTTAATTGGAGAGCTTACTTCAGAAAAGGATAAGCAAAAAATGCAAGTCATTGAGCAGCAGTTTAACGAAATACAACGCAAAAAGCAATTAGCTCGTATAAGCAAGTTAAGTGACGTGCAAGATATGCTCACAGACCAATTCTATCAGCGTATTTCTCAAAGACCTGACGAAATCTCAAATAAGGAAATGCTTGATGGTATGAAGGTTATTCAAGATTTAATGGAAAAGAATCAAAAGCATACAGATAACATTGAAGAAATCCCGCAGCTAATCCAAATAAACCAAACAGAGGTTAACGTTGGAAATAACCTCAACAGAGATTCACGTGAACGCGTTAAAAACGCAGTGCTTGGTTTGCTGAGCAGTATTAATAACACACAACAAGTACAAGAAGAGCCAACTATAATTGAAGCAGATGTAATTTCAGAAGAGGAGGATGATAATGGTTAAAAATGATATAAAAAATATTTTGGCACGACTTGAAATTAACACTACTGGCAGATATGAAAATCATTTTTATATTATACCAATAGAAGATAGCGACGAGTATGCAAAAGTATATACTAAACTAAGTAAAAACGCAATAGATACCGAATACCCTACTTTTGGCACAAATACAAACGATGCAACAGTTAAGATTACCAATTATTTTGAATTGGAAGAAGATAATGACAAGTATCTATTATTTTTGATTGCCGACTTCCAAAATGATACATATTATCTCAAGATCGGAGACGTGTAATGGTATTTGAGTATTCGGCGCAGAGAACTTTTAATGACTCAATTGATGTTGTAGATATTGGCAATACTGCACTAAGATGCACTAATACAAAGTTAGATGATTACTATATTATTTTAAAAACAATCATGGGTAAAACTTCAATTATCAAATTCGGCCCTGTATGTCAAGATATCGAAGTTTTAATAAATGATTTCACAGTCACATATAAAAAGATGGACTATAAAGAAGCTGGTATCTGTAAAGAAATTGACAAGTTTATAAATGATTTTAGAAAAGAAATCAACTCAATAGAAGAAATTACTGAATACGAAGCATGGCTAGCTTTCCCTGCTGTGCAGCAGTATTTTGAAAACGCTTAAGGAGACCTAGTATGGCAATTAAGGATGTAAGAAATTATTTTTATACTATGCTTTTGCAGTATATTGAAGAAAAACAAAATTTAGCCGACTTTGAAGAAGCCCTTAAAGAAGGGCATATTACAGAAGAACAAATGCAAGACGCGATGGAAGTCGTAGCAGGACTTGAGACTAACTACCATAGGCTTGTCTATATTATGTATCTACTAGATATGCCTAATAAAGGGTCCAAGAAAGCTTGCTATGTAAAACAGCATAAAGGAATTTTAGAAGAGCTTAAAAGACTTGGCGCAGATATTGATTCAATTAAAGAAGAAAATTCTGATGCGCTTATTCACTTTAAGGCTACTCTTGAAGCAATGAAGAAAAGCGAGCACTAAGCTCGCTTTTCAAAAACTATTAAATTAATAATTTAATAAATTAATAATTTACTATTGGCTAAATTTAATATATAATAGAAAGTGAGATCTAAAAATGGAATCAATTATTTATGATATCGATGTGTTGTCAGTTCCTTCAGAGCCCCTTACTTTTCTAACAGAGCAAGGAGCTAAGACGGAAGAAGGCGAAAAAATTATCAGAAAGATTAAGGAGGTTATGGAAGCGAACTTAGGGCTTCTGGCTTTATCTGCACCTCAAATTGGTATTACTAAACGTATTTTCTGCCTACGTTTTAATGACCAAATCAAAACTTTTATTAACCCAATTATTACAAAAAAGAAGGGCTTAAATATTGTTATTGAGACCTGTGCGTCTATGCCTGGTAAAGAAATCGTAATTGGCAGGCCAGAGGAAATTACAGTAGTTTATTATAATGACGAGTTTAACTACGAAGACAATAAGCTCATGGGTGTAGCTGCGAGTATGTTTGATCAACAGGCGCAAATCTTAGATGGTGTACTTCCAAGCGAACTTGGCCTTGTTTCAGATATAGCAGACGACGGAAAAATTGAAGAGGCAGACCTGACTGAGATTATTCCATTTTATAAGGACACCTTCCTTCCGAGCCGGCTGGCAAGTTTAAACGCAGCAATTGAAGCCGATGAAGAAGTGTCAAAAGACTTTAAGCACCTTAAATTTACTGAAGGTGTTATTAATGGACGTATAGCAGTCATTGAGCCAGAGTCGGAAACTGCTAAACGTGCTAAAGCAAAAAAGGCAGCAAATAAAACAATTCTTCAAGCAGGTAAAGCAGCAGCAATGGCTCAGAAGGCAGAGTTTAAAAACTTTGTACAGAAGATTAGTAAGAAATAACGGAGGCTATTATGGCAAAGAAAATGATAAGCCTTGAAATATCTGATGAGCTCAGAGAAGCACTGAGAGTAGAAGCTTTTAAACGCTCGCTTAGCGTTTCCGCCTTAATTAGACAGCTTCTAGAAGCACAGGTATTAAATAGGAAAGATACTGCTAATGAACAAAACAGATAAAATACTTATAATCGTAGAAAGCCCGCACAAGGCTAAAGTTATTTCTAAAATACTAAAAGATGCCGGATATACTAATGCAAGAGTTGTGGCTTGCGTTGGCCATATATTAAAGTTGGCGGATGGTAATAGGAAGGCATTTAACTCTGGCATCTATCCAGAAGACAGCTTTAGAATGAATCTAAAAATTGCAGAAGATAAATATAAAGTTGTTGAAGAAATTAAAACTCAGGTAAAATGGGCAGATAAAATTTTTATCGCTGCTGATGGTGACCGCTCCGGTGAATTTATTTCATGGAGTCTGTTAGAGTATATAAATATACCGAAAAGTAAGACTGCAAGGATGATAATGCACGAGATTACACCAAAAGCAGTTTTACATGCACTTGAAAACCCCGTGGCATTTGATAATGCGTTAGTTGACGCAGAAAAAGCGAGGCAGTGTACCGATAAGCTTATTGGCTATTCATTGAGCCCAGAAGTTAAAAAGCATATCGGAGCAAAGTCAGTTGGGCGTTGCCAGTCTGTCGGGCTTATGCTGGTTGCTGACAGAGAGAACGAAATACTGGACTTTGTGCCTGAAAAGTATTTTAACCTCTATTTAAATTTTACTAAAAATGGTAAAGATTTTAAAGCTAAATACCTCGGCTATAAAAATGAAAAATATGATAAGATAAAAAACGCTTCCGAAATAAAAACTATAAAATATAATTGTCAGCACGGTGATTATGTGATCGAAAATGTTTCTCAAGCAAAGCGAAATGAAAGCCCAAAGCCGCCCTTTTGTACAGCTACTTTTCAACAGGAAGCCTCTTCTAGACTAGGACTAAAAGTAAAAGATGCAATGAGTATTGCTCAAAAACTTTATGAAGCAGGACACATATCATATATGCGTACAGATGATACTGACATGTCACCTGAATTTTTAGAAGAGCTTAAAGCTTTTATTGAGGCTTCTTATGGCAAAGCATACTATAAAGGATTAAGGGCAAAAAAAGTTACAGGAGCAATTACTCAAAATGGACATGAATGCCTACGTATTACTGACACCACGCTTACACCTGAGATATTTGCTCAAAATGAACCAAATAACTTGGCAATAAAAGTATATACTCTAATATGGCAGCGAACCGTGGCAGCGGTAATGCCGAATGCGGTATATTCTGAAACGACTAATACAATTAACAATAATGACCACAAATTTGTACTGACAGAAAAAATACTTACAGATCCTGGTTTTAGAACAATCTACTCTTACAGAGATGACGCTGACGAAGTTCTCACAGAAGCCTTCAAAGTAGGCGAAGTATTAGAAAATACGAAGCTAGAAGAAGTAACCAAAGAAACCACTCCACCACCAAGATACACAGAAGCATCACTTGTAAAAGAGCTCCAAAGGCTTGATATAGGTAGACCTTCGACTTTTGCTACTATTGTAGAAACTATTTTAAGCCCTACCAGAGGATATGCAAACTTAGAAGAAAAGCAGATAGCGCCGACAAGTAGAGGGCTTCAGCTGGCTGCTTACTGCAAAAGAGCCTTTCCAAAGCTAATTAATTTAAATTATACTAAAGCTATGGAAGAGCAATTAGATAAAATTGCTTCTGGTGCTCTTGATTGGCTTAATTACATGATTAGTTTTTATAAAGACCTGACTGAGACTATTGAAACGAATCAGGAAACAGGCCTAGCTGATGAGGTTGAAGAAAAGCTATGTCCGCAATGTGGTAAAAAACTAGTTGCTAGACGAAGCAGATTTGGAAAGTTGTTTTTTGGCTGCAGTAGCTTCCCACGCTGTCGCTATACAGAAAGTATTACATAACTAGTAAATTAAGGCAAGCTGTAGTTTTAATTTGCTAAATTAATTGATTGAAAAAAAAATTAAATAAAGGAGATTGGTTTAATGCCTAAGATTTTTACAACGTCAGAAGCCGAAGCAAAAGCTAAAAGGCAAATGCGTTATATATTAATAGCAGGCGGTCTGCAGAGCAAGCAGCCTAATGAAGATTTACCACATAGTTTTCAGTGGAGTAATTATTTAGATAGTGCTAAAGTGGTTTGTGATGAGCTTGTAAACCGAGACTTTGACAATATCGATGATGCGCTTAATGCCCTACACATCTATGCACCAACTCATCGTGGCGAGACGCGTTTTAAAGCGGAAGGCTTTGCTAAAGCTATTGTTTATCTAGCAGAGCTGCTTGAGCTTTATTGGGATGATACCCTTAAAACACCTTATGAGGTAGATGAGTTTAAGAAGACCAAATTAGGAGAAGCTGTTTATAGATATGGCAGATATATTTCTGCTATTCAAGATAAGCCCACAAGAGCACCAAGAGCGACTTCTAGCTCTGCTGGCGGTACTACAGGTAGCAGTAGCACGGCACAGGCTCCTCAAAACGGTTACAAACAGTCTGGTGCACAGTCAGGTAATGTGAGAGATCTTCAAGACCTTAACGGAGGCCCAGGTACTCCTGGACAAAAAGTTACGGCCAAAGGAAATTATATTTTTAGAATTATAGGTGACAATCCTCAGTCTAAGAATGTTCCAAATGTATTTATTAAGCCTTTGAGCACATCTGGTGCTACAGGAAATACTAACAAAGTTTTCTTCAGCAGCGGTAACGGTTATACTGATTGTACTTGTTATTTTGACGATGAAAACGATGCACAGGATTTCTTAAACAAAATCGTAGCAGCTAATAGAGTTCCTGCTAATATTAGTAATCCAAGAGTTGTTAAGCGTAATGCTGACCCGAATGGATATTTTCTCGCTGGCACGGAATTTGGTACTTGTGCAATAAGCGCTAAGACTTTAAACGAGACTTTAACTGAAGATTCTACCGGCGGCTGGGAAAAAGCTACTGAAGAATGTACTAAAGAAGAACTCGAAGAACTCCACACTTGGATGAGAAGAGATTAATTAGGAGGAAAATACCAGTGAAAATAAATAAGATTATTACAGAATCGATGAAAAAAGCTTATATTGACCAGTCGGGAAGTTTAGCTGCGGCCAAAGATAAGCTTAATGCGATCGCGGTAGAGGACGGTTGCACAGACCTTCACTATTTTGATAGTGTTGAATTTATTGAACCTCTTGAAGCTGCTAAAGCTGGAGAAACTATTGTTGTTTATACAAATGATGACTACAAAGTTAATTGTCCAGAACTTGCTGACTTTAAAAATGTTGAAATTCGCGATATAACAAATGAGATTGAAGATAAGGCTCTTACTGAAGCAGAGGAAGCTCCTGAAGAGGATATTGCGATTGATGATATTTTAGATGCATCTGTTAGCGAAATTGCTGATGCAGTTAAAGACGCTGCCGAAGAGGCTTCTGACGGTAAAGAAACTTATTCAGATGAAAAAGCACAGAAAATTGCTACAGAGCTAAAAACAGCAGCGAGAGGCTTTGATGCAGCTGCTTGGGCACCTTTGGATGTATCAAGCGAGCTTACAGATAAGCTGGATGACTGCTTAGCTAATGCTATGGCTGCACATGCAGCAGGGACTTCTGACGGTGTTGACCTACTTGTTACGGGTCTTCCTGGTTCTGGTAAGACAGGTATTACCAAACAGTGGGCAAAAGATAGAGGTGTAAATCTTTTCTATCTAAACGCTAAGAATGATGACCTTGGTGCAATTCTTAATGGTTTCCCAGTAGATACTATTGAAAAAGACGCTGACGGAAATGATGTACATAGAGTTACACGTTCGTTCTCAAAGTCATTAGATGCCTTAGATAAAGAAAACTCAGTGCTTTTCCTTGACGAGTTTAACCGTGCTGCTCCTAAGCTTCGTGCTGTATTACTTTCTTTGATTAATGAACATGTAGTTGACGGTGATGGTCCTGATGGCTTTAGACATTTCAATAACCTACTATTTACTGTAGCTTGTATTAACCCCTCAGTTCCTACTGACCCTGGTGCAATGGATTTGAATGATGCTGAAATGTCTCGTTTCGTTGATACAATGGATTGGGATTCTAAGGTACCTGATGCAATTAAGTATATTAGATTCCACATTAAAAAGCTGCTCGACGCACTTAAGCCTGAGGATGAAAATTATAACTTCTTCTATATTCGTTATAACAAAATCTTAAATTTAGCTGAAGCACTTCTAGGTGATCCTCTGTTTGAATTTGACTCTAGAGATGACTTGCTTGATCTATTTAATGATAAAGCTAAAATGCTTAACCAGCGTGCAATTACCGATGCTCTAATGTCTCATGGTTATAATAAGGATAAGTTCTTGAATTGGGTTGATAAATATTCAAAATTCCTTGATAAAGATAAAGAAATGATTCATAATATTCTAGATAGCTGGGTTGAGCCTGAAGTTGCTTTGCCTGGTGCTGGAACAGCTAACGGCACTCAGGCGGCTGGGACACCTGCGCCTGAAACAGCCGACGAAGCAACTACAGATTCTGATGATTTCGATAGTGTTTTCGGTACCGAAGGTGAAGAAGTGGACGATGGTTTATTTACTAGCACAGCTTCTAATGCTGGCAAAGCAGCGAGAGTTAGCGCAGCTGATGCACTTAATCGTATAAAGGCTTTTGATTTCTCGCTCTAATCACGAGCTAAAGGAGATTTGATTTATGCAAATAAATAGAGCATTATTGGAATCTTCTGACATAACTAGACACTTTATGACTGACAGAGAGCGCAAAGTTAAGAAGGCTCTCTGTCAGCTTTTAATAAATAAAGGTCATAGAAAATATGCAGAACGTTTCTGGAAATTTGATTTTAATATTATAGATTCTAAAAAACACCCTGATTTTACGGCGGCGATCTCTTTTGATGAAGCAACTGTATTTATTAGTGATGGATTTTTAGGTACATCTGAAGCTATTTTTAATCAGCTCGATGTTTTGCTTCGACATGAATTGGCTCATAATCTTATGATGCACCAAATTCGACTTATGCACGTTTTTAAAAGATTGCATAAAAATGACCCAGATGAAGCTTACGAGCATATTAAATATAGTGCAAGTTTACATCATATATTAAATATTATAGAGGACTTTGAAATCTCGAATAAGCGCTATACTGATGCAGATAAAAAGATAGTAAAAGCAATGATGCTTAATGGCAGAGTAATTGGTGGGCTTATTACAGAAGAGCATAGAACTAATTGGGCAAACATGCCGCTAGAGACAATGTATAATGAGCTCTCTAATGAACTTATCGCTATCAATAGCGCTATTCGTAGTGATCCTGATTGGCAGCCTACAAAAAATGGTAGATCTTGGGGAGAAATAGACCAAATAAAGTTTGAAGGTGCTAAAGTTATTTCTTCTTATAATAATGTAATGAAGCCTTCTGGTATTCGTGCTCCTATTGAAGTATTTATAAAATCTAAAGCGTTTAATAAATTTGCTGATATTTATAAAAAATTAATAACTACTTTATATGAAGCTTTTAAAGACTTTGAAACTACACAAGAACAGCAGCAACTTTTAGACATTGTGAAAGCTATCGCCGATACTGCCCCGCAAGAAACCTTTGATATCATAAATCCAAGAACAGGTGAAATAGTTGCAACACTCTACACTCCTGAAGATAAAATGCTTGCTAATGAGGTTTTGAAAAATCTCGGCGGTAATATTAATTATGACCCACTTAAGTTTAATATAAAGAGAAAAACCAACTCTCAGGAGTATAAAGACGCTTGGAACAAAGTTGTGACCACGCTTGATAAAAAGCAGTTTGACGATGAAACTCTAAGTAAAGTTTTAGATGCAATAAATAATGCTTAAAGCAAAAATTGAAAGGTAAAAGCTAAAATGGATATTAAAGATATTTTAGATTCACTTGGAATAGACTTAACAAACCCGGAGGCTAAGAAGGGTGCTATTGAAGCTATTCAAGCTATTCTTAATTCAAGAACACCGCCTCCTGATATAGGCGGTGGCGCGGGTGTTGGAAGTATAACACCTCCAGGAGGAGAGCTTGATGTAGAACTTGATCCTGACTTAATCCAACCCTCACAAAAATTTAATCAGCCTGGAAGCGACGTAGATATTGAAATCGAAGACGAAGAAGATCTATTAAGCAAAGTTAAACATAATGAGTCTGAGGATGACCTCGACAATGACGGAAATGCTGATGGAGATAACTCTGCCGGCGACTCGGATAGCAGCTCAGCTGGTGAAGCTAGCTCCAGTAGTAACGGAGGTAGCAGCTCTGACGAGGATGACAGTAGTGAGGTTGATACGCAAGCGGGCGAGGATGAAAATACAAACGAGTTATCAAATTCTACAAACGAGCCAATAACACCCGGCAGTGAACATGAAGATTCAGATGACTCTGACGAAGATGAATTAGACGGTGACGGTCAAGCAGCTGAAGAGTCTGAAACATCAAATGAAGATGAATTTGACTTTGATAAAGATGACTCAGAAGAATCTGATAACGAAGAGCCTTCTGAAGATGAAGATACTTTCGAAGATGAAGACGAGAACGAAACCGAAGAAGATGGCCTTGACGATGAGAACGACAACATGAAGTCTGAGGATGAAGAAGATGAATTTGACTTTGATGAAGATGACCTTTTGGATGATGAGCTAAAGAATTCTTATGATGACCAAGAGATCAAATCAAAGCATGAGGCACGTAAATTAAAAAGAGAACGTACCCTAGCTTCTGCCAAAGCGGCCTTAGAAAAGGCTAAAACAAAAAATGTAGCGCCTGCCTTAATTAGAGAGCTTGAAAAGTCTATTGAAGCTTTAGAGAGTCTAACAGAAGCGAAAGCAAAGAGCTTACAAGATATGTCGGATGAGGAATTTAACCTAATTATAAATCGCGTGTTTGACGCTATAAGTGCCGTTGGCGATACTGACCTTACTTTCACTTCTGATGAAGAACGAGAGCTGAGAGCACAGGAAATTAAGGCAGACCTCGGAAGCAGAGAAACACAGCAAGCACTTTCTGATGAAGATATTGCGGCAATCCGTGCTGAAACTCAGGCTGTTAAAGCAAGAGAAAAAGAAACAGCTATATACAGAAAGCCTGCGGCAAGCTCTTTTAAAGGCTTTAGAGAGTTCTTAAATAGCTTATATCGTGCTATTGCTTTACAGGTTCAGACTAATGAAGTACAGGATGATACTTGGTCTGCTATCAACAGACGTTATAGTGGCACTGGCGTGCTAAAGCAGGGACAACGTAAAAATGACCTTCCTGATAAAAAAATTCCAGTAATTGATTTCTATTTTGACTGCTCTGGTTCGTGGGACGACCAAGATATCGCTGTTGGTAAAAGAGCGGTTAGCACGCTAGTAGATATGGAAGAAAAAGGTCAAATTAAAATTAATATCTACTATTTCTCAAATCACGTATTTAATGACGCGGACTCTGCTCGTAATGAAGGTGGCACGATGGCATGGAATGATATTGTTAAAAATATTATTGCTACACAGGCCACTAATGTTATTATTATGACTGACTCTGACATGGAAGACTGGTGGGAAGGCCCAACAGCGCTAAAATATACAGTTCCTGGATATGTTTGGTATTTATGGAGAGATGGACGAAACGCGCCAAGACTTCCTAGAGACCTTAAGGGGCGCGGTGGCGTACAGCAGTTCTCGTTTAACAGAGGAGATGTTTAATAAATGGGTATTATGCTTAAAGATAAAATTAAGGTAGATAAAAATTTTATAGATGACCTTATTACAAAGAGCTGGCAGGATAGCGAAAGTATTCAAAATCAAATAGACTGTATTGAAGTTGACTCGGCAATTGCTACAAAAACAGTAAGACTACTAAAAGATCTGCTTACAAGTTATTATGTATTTGCCGGCTGTTTAGAAAATATTGAAAACGAGTCTACCGATGTTGCTATTAAAGCTGAACCAATGTCGGCAGCAGTAAAAGCTACTAAGGTTGTTCAAGAAGAACCTATAAAAGTGGCGGGGGCGGAGGTTGATATTTTGCCTGAATTAGACTATGCAGCTGACGCTGAGCCTTTTGAGTACTTTGTAGACTTCGATGAGCCTACTGGTGAGCCTTTAACCGATGATGATTTATACAATTAAATAAATAATAAAGCTTCGTATTTTTGTACGAGGCTTTATTATTTCTGCTAAATTATACGACGGCTGTGGCAAACAAGCGGCCTTTGCCTTTCACCGCTGCTGTGGCCGTCATTTATTTGTAAGTAAATTCATAAGGAGACTATACCTGATGATTAAGGATAAACTTTTTTTAGAAGAATTTGATAATGAGCCGATTGAAGAAGCTAAAAAGTCAAAACGCAGACATAAGCCGAAAAAAACTCCATATAGCTCTATGACTATAACTACTGGAGATATTGGTTTAAATCTTGATAGGTTTAACACGGCAATGGGAACTGCTGATGTAGGTGATTCTGGAGCAGACACTGGAGTATCTGAAGGCTCTGGCTTGGGCGAAGGACTAATTACTGAAGCTAAAAGATATGTGCGTAGATATTATATCAGACCGCAAAATATCTTCTGCAGTAATAAAGCAGAAATTATTAAAGCGTTAATAGAACTTAATGATAAAAACTGTTCTGTGTATACCCTGAACAATCTTGGAGATGATAAAGATGTCTCTAAGCTAATGAATAGTGATATTATTTACTACTATGACGATGGAATTCTTTATGATAAAAATAGAGTAAAGGTTATGGACTACGACCTTTCTATTAAGAAAGAAGAAGAGCGTAAACATTTTGCAAATGTTGATGCTGCGTCCGACAAGGAATTTAAAGCAGAGTACGAAGACCGCATGACTGATGCAACAGAGCTAGAAGAAAGCCAGGAAATACTTGATGGAGAAGTGCTAGATGGTGCTTTTAATGCGGTGTTAGATGGTATTTTTGATAACTGCGATTACGATGTTATTAGTGCTGACTTTACCCCAATGGGCGATAAAGTTATTGTCACGCTAAATCATGAAGCGTATGATATTGAAGCTGCTGCGGAGGAGCTTACTACCTGTTTAAGTAACGCGGGTATTCCTACAATTGATTGGAATACAAATGGCTCAAATGTATTTATTTTCACACTAAACCCTGATAATGCTTTTAACCTTGACTTCGACGACGTTAATGTATATGGAGAAAGCCTAACTGAAGCTAAGCATGAAGATTGCTGCATATGCGGTGAACCTATTGAAGGCTATGGTAATAACCCTGAACCTTACATGAGCGCAGACAGAGGCAGATGCTGTGATTCTTGCAACCTTCACTTTGTTATTCCAATGAGACTAGACCAATCAAAGGAGGATTAATATGGCTGTACCAGTGATAGCAGATCCTAAGCTTATAATGCCAAGTAAAGAAGATTTTGAAAAAATACTAAAGGCAAAATTAAGCTATGAAGCTAAACAAAAAACACCTGAAAGAGACACTTGGAATAAAGCTCATTTTAATGAAACACCTTGGGGCATTGCCTATAATTGTAGTAAGGCAAAATATGATAAGTCTGTGACTTCTTATAGTAAAGTTAAAAGAAAAGGAGCTGTACCACAGCCAAAAGTAGATAAGGCTCTAACATATCTTATTGTTGCTATTGCTATTGACTGGCCGGAACTTATTGATCAGCTAAAACGTACTATAAAAAACTGGGGCTATACTTCTCAGGCTTTGCAAAACGTTGCTAAAAATGTCTGGCTATCTGATGCTCAATATATTGCAAATCTTTGTAGCAGTGTGACAGTTACTGAGCTAATTGAACAAATTGATGGAGCGTCTCAGGAGATACTTACAGAATCTATTGAAAAGCACGATTCCTTAAATAGTAAATTATTTACTAAAGATGAAGTATTAAAAGGTAAGGTCCGCGATAAAATGCTTGAAATCGTAGATACTTTTTTAGCAGACCTTAAAGAGCAAGACGTAAAAATAAAGGTCGATGACATTTTATTTATCGGCTCAAATGCAAGCTATAATTATACAAAAGACAGTGATATTGATTTGCACATTTTAGCAAGTACTAAAGCGGTTGACTACCCGGCAGAACTTGGTGCGGCTATATATAGTGCATATAGAAGTATTTTTAATAAAAATCTAGATATAACTCTTTATGATATTCCACTTGAGATCTTCGTTGAAACCGAAGCCAGTACTCGTGTAAGCAACGGTGTCTACTCTGTTAAGAAAAATAAATGGGTTAAGAAACCAGTACAGGAAGCTATTCCAGAGTATGATAAAGACGCACTTAGCGAGTTAGTTGCTGAATGGGAAGAAAAGTGCAAAGAACTTATTGCTGATATAAAAGCAGATAAGCTTGATGATGAGAAAAAAGTAGTAAAAATGCTAGAAGATATTTATGAGAAACTTCGTAAAAAGGGCGTGGCCAAGGGTGAGTATGCTGTTGAAAATCTTGCATTTAAAGAGCTTAGAAATAAAGGTTACCTAGATCAGCTTAAAGAGTATAGAAATGAGCTAACTTCTAAAAGACTTTCTCTTGAGGAAAAGTATGATAGACAAGCTCGTGTCGATATCTATAATCAGTTAGTAAGAGCTGCAGGCACTCAACCAATTATCCAAGATAACGGAATGTTTTTTATCTATAACCTAAAATCTTCTGAAGTTGATAGTGTTTTAAGCGCAATCAGACGACTTCCATTTGTAATTGAAGCTCAAGCAAATGAAAGCGGTAAATATGACTTTTCTAATACGTTAGAGCTCGCAATGAACAACATGCCTAAGAAATACTATAATATTAGAGGCCAATTAAACTTTTAAATTAAATAATAAAAATATCTGATCTTATTAAAATAGGGTCAGGTATTTTCTTTTATAAACAACTATACCAATAATTAGTAATAAGGAGAGATATTCTATGTCAAAAATAAAAGTTTGTCTTGATGCAGGACACTATGGTAAATACAATCAAAGCCCGGTTGTCCCAGAATATTACGAATCAGATATGGCTTGGAAGTTACACTTAAAGCTAAAAAAATACTTAGAAAAATACAGCATTGAAGTCATTACTACTCGTACAAAACAAAAGACAGACCTCGGATTAACTGCACGAGGTAAATCTGCAAAAGGCTATGATTTATTTCTATCTATTCATTCTAACGCAGCAACTAAGGAATCTGTAGACTATCCCATTGCTTTTGTACCAATTAATGGAAGTGCTGATAAACTCGGCGAGCAATTGGCTAAATGTATTGAACAAGTGATGAAAACCAAGCAAAGTGGTAGAGCAGAGCCTAAAAAGTCTGAGAAAGGCAATTGGGATTATTATAGTGCTATCAATGGAGCTGTTTCTGTCGGTGTGCCAGGAATAATACTAGAGCACAGCTTCCATACAAATACTAGAGCTACAAAATGGCTAATGATAGATTCAAACCTTGATAAGCTAGCTGAAGCCGAAGCTGAAGTTATTGCTAACTATTTTAAAACGGCTAAAAAAGAAATAAAAACTACTGTAGTAGAATTACCAGTATTGTCACTTGGTATGAAAAGTGATATAGTTAAATCTCTACAAATTTTACTTATCGGATACGGTTACTCGTGCGGTAAAGCAGGTGCGGACGGTGAATTTGGCAATGGTACTCACAAAGCATTAAAAAATTTTCAGAAATGTAGTGGGATCACTGTAGACGGCTGCTGTGGCAGTAAGACTTGGACTAGTCTGTTGTACAACAGCTAAATTAAAATCATAAAAGGCTTATCATTAGGCCTTTTATTTTTATTAAATCTAATAATCATTTGCTAAATTATACGTAAACAAAATTGAAAGGACAAAGAGCTATATGAGAAAAACACTACAAGAACATTGTTTAATAGAATTATATAAGCTTGATGAAGCTACAAGAAATCAACTTATAGCTCAGTCTAGAAATGTCCGCAAATATAAAGATACTTCTCGCGGTACTACTAGAATGGAAAGAAAAAAGTATTCTAAAGTAGCAAACGCGGTTAAGAGCTACAACGAAATTAATATGAACGACTTGTGGAAGAGCGATGTCTTAAAGGTAAATATTCCAGTCGTTGGCGAAACCGACGAGTATACTGTGACAATAAAACTTGAAGGTGTCGTAACGGAGCTGCAGAAAAATATTAAAAACAATCAAAATAAATTTGAGTTCAGAACAGTTATTCAAGCATTAACAAAAGTTTTTAATACTTCTGATGTTTGGGTAAAATGCACATGTCCAGATTTTAAATACAGATTTGCCCATCATTTGATAGTTAATAATATGTCAGTAGATGATACCTCAAAAGACCCAGGTCCTGGAAAAGGCATAGCCAATCCAAATGATGATATGGGTAGAGGTTGTAAACATGTTTTGGCTTGCTTATCCAACGGAAGCTGGATGATGAAAGTTGCAAGTGTAATTTCAAACTACTGCCACTACTTATCAGAAAAGAAACCTGATGCTTTTCTAAAACTTGTGTTTCCAAAGCTTTATGGAGTTCCAGCGGATGAGGCTGCTGAAAACAATATTGTAGCAGACAACGAAGACCTTGAAACTGGCAAAGACCTTATCGATGTTGTTAATGACTGGGCAAAAAATCGTGGCAAATTCAAGGCTGGTAGCAATAAAAACCCTGTTACAAGAACAGGTGGCAAGCAGAAAACAGAGCCACCAAAAGAACCTTCTGAAGATGCGACAGAAACAGAGCCCGAGGATGAAAACGAAGATAAAAAATAATATTGTATAATATATAGTAAGGAGATTTCGACTTGATGATATCAAACGAAATAAATTTAGAACAACTAAATAGCCTGTCTCCTGAAGAACGAGCACTCGCGATAGAAATTTTAAAAGAGTACTCCAAAGACGGCCAATCGGCTATTTTAGAGGACTTAAAATATTCTGACTTTGAAGAAATTCCTGTAGATATAATAACATTTATAAGTGAAGAGAAATATCTTGGTCGTGGGTTGTGGATAAAAGATGAGTTTACTGGAGAAAGAAAGTGTACAGTATTCCCATATTGGCTGGAAAAGCTTCAAGAAATATTCCCAGATAACCTAACCACTAGATACAACACTGTAGTACTAACAGGTTCAATTGGTTTAGGTAAATCTTTTATTGCCGTCATATGCCAACTATATCTTCTTTATAGAATGATGTGTTTAAAAGACCCTTATACATACTACGGGCTTCAGCCGATAGATAAGATTACCTTTTCAATGTTAAATGTAACCTTAGAAGCTGCTCAAGGCGTTGGCTGGGACAAGATGCAACAGCTACTACAAAGCTCTGACTGGTTTATGGAACGTGGCAATATGAATGCCAGCCGGTCTAATCCACAGTGGCAACCACCTAAAGGTATTGAGTTAGTATTTGGTTCAAGTAACCGCCATGTAGTTGGTCGTGCGTTGTTTTCAAACTTTTCTGATGAAGTTAACTTTGGCGTCAGTAATAATGTAGAGAAACAGAAAGCTAAGCTTAAAAAAATGATTTCTCAGATCGATGCACGTATGATTTCTCGTTTTGGTAAAGGTACTTATCTTCCAACAATGAATATCATTGCTTCTTCTAAAGACTCTGAGCAGGCTTTCTTGGAATCATACATTGAAACTAAGCGCCAAAACGAAAGTAAGACCACTTTAATTGTAGATGAGCCTCAATGGGTAATTAGAAATGATAAAGGCACACCAGATGACCCAGGAAGTTTCTATGTAGCAGTCGGCAATAAATTCCTTGCGCACGAGCTTCTACCAGTTGACGTATCAGAAGAAGAAGTGAATGCCTATAGAGAAAAAGGTTACTTCATGTTGAAAGTTCCTCCGATTTATAGAGAAGCTTTCGAGGATAACATGGACCTTGCTTTGACTGACAACGCAGGTATTTCTACGTCAAGTTCCACCAAATATATCTCAGGCGTACGTTTAAATCAAGTTAAAACTGATACTTATAAAAATCCATTTATTCGGGACATTATTGAGGTTGGTAATAGCCCAGAAGATGTAACACAATATGCTAACTTCTTCGATTTAGCGCGTGTCAATCCGAAAGATATGTCTAGACCTTTGTTTATACATCTTGATATGTCTTTGTCTGGAGACAAAACAGGTATTGCAGGTGTTTGGATAACTGGTAAGCGACCACAAAAAGTCGGGGAAGATGCAAGTAAAGAACTTGAGTTTAAGCTTGCTTTCTCTGTGTCTGTCAAGGCACCAAAAGGATTCCAAGTAAGCTTTGAGAAAAATAGAAACTTTATTAGATGGCTTCGTGATCGTGGTTTTGCTGTTAAAGGAGTATCAAGTGATACTTATCAGTCTGCACAAATTCAACAGCAATTAAAAGCAGACGGCTTTAATACTAAGATTCTTTCTGTTGACCGTGTAGATGGTACAACTAAATTATGTTTACCGTATGCATTCTTTAAATCAGCTATCTATGAACGACATATTCAAATATACAAAGATTGTCAGTTACTTACCGAAGAGCTGGTAAGCCTCGAGAGACTTTCTGACGGACATATCGACCACCCGCAAAATGGCTCGAAGGACCAAGCAGACGCTGCTTGTGGCGCGATATTCTTAGCAAGCGAATTTGCTGAAGAATATTCTTATGATTACGGTGAAAACTTAGAAACTTCGCTGGAAGTAAGCGGAGATGCTTCAGATGAATTTAGGAAGCATCAGATGATTGCAGAATTCCAAGAAGAGCTTACTAAGATTTATTGGGATATGCGTGCAGCTGAAGATGCAATAGATTATAAGAAAAAACAAGAATATGAAACATACCAAGATATTATGAATGGTATAATTATTTTATAAGGAGATTATTATGGCAGAAGAAAAAAAGCCTATTAAACCAGAGCAGACTCCTAGTACTTTAGTTGGTAGTACAACACAGCCAACTACACTTGACAACACAACCACTCTGGATATAGATGTTCAAAAAATACTAGTTGATAATATTATAGAAGCCGGTCTGAGTAGCCAGCTTGATATTGCTAAGTTAGAAAATTTTACAAGTATTTCTAACTCACGTGATCAAATTTATCAGCTTATTGATACTATGGCACAAGATTCCGCCGTATCCGCGATACTTAAAACTTATGCTGAAAACGCTTGTGAACCAGCGGATAACGGCCACATTATTTGGTGCGAGTCAGATGACCCAAAAGTAAGTAAATTTGTTAACTACATGCTCAACGTTATGAACGCAGATAAAAATATGTATGGTTGGGCATATACATTAGCTAAGTATGGTGACGTATATCTAAGGCTATTTAGAGAGTCAGACTACACCGATGAACTCTTTAACGCTGAAAAAGTTGACCAGGCGTGTACTGCTAGAAGTACTCTAAATGAAACTTTTAATCTGGATTTTGATAGCACAAAAGAAAAATTAGATGAGGCAGTTAAGCTTCATGTTCGCCCTGCCCATGATCCTTATAGTTACTATGTGGAGCAAGTGGACGACCCAGGTACAATGTTTGAACTAGGTAAGTTTGGTAAGACTTACGGCTATATAGAAGTGCCGAATGAAGATAATAACTTAGATGCAACTTCTACACTATTTGGTGGACAGTCTATGACCGGCACTTACAACTTTAAGCTAAAGTCAGCAGATGTTAATGTTTGGCAAGCAGATGACTTTGTGCATGGCTGTCTTGAAGATAACTTTACTAGATACCCAGAGACCGTAGAGTTGTTTATAGACCCTGAGGGTAAGAAGAGTCAAGCCTATAAAGTTAGACGAGGTAAGTCTCTTTTATATGATAATTACAAAGTTTGGCGAGAAAGATCATTGCTTGAAAACGCCGCGCTTCTCAATAGAATTACAAGATCAAGTATTGTTCGTAAAGTTGCTGTAGAAGTTGGTGATATGCCGAAGGAGCAAATAAAACAAACCCTACATAGAGTAAAAGAAATGATGGAACAGAAGAGTGCTGTTAATGTCGGAAACTCTATGAACGAGTATAATAACCCTGGACCTATTGAAAATAATATTTATTTTGCTACTCATGGCGGCCAGGGTAATATTACTATTGAAGCCGTCGGCGGAGATGTCGATGTAAAGAATCTTGCTGACCTTGACTATTGGAATAATAAGTTTTATTCAGCGTATGGTGTACCCAAGCAGTATTATGGTTGGACTGACGATGCGGCAGGTTTCAACGGAGGAACATCATTAGCAATTCTATCAAGTGAATTTGCCAAGGGTGTTAAAAGAGTTCAAAATGCGCTTATACAGATGGTTACTGATGCTATAAATCTATTCCTTCTAAATAAGGGGCTTAAGAGCTATCTAAATAACTTTACTATTAAGATGAAAGCTCCACTTACACAAGAAGAAATTGACTACAGATCCGACATGTCAAATAAAATTAACGCAATAAGCAGTATTCAAGGCTTATTTACAGATGTAGAAGATAAAGCACGCCGGTTAAGAATTCTTAAGTCACTGCTTGGCGGGCTTAACTACGGTGACGCCATTTTTACTGAAATTGATGCTGAGATTAAAGCAATCGAAGAGGCAGCTAAAGCAGAGGCTGAAACAGCAGCTGAAGATACTGAAATTGATACTTCTGATGCTTCTGCACCGACCACAGAACCAGCAGATACCGATAGCACAGAAGAAGCAGATCTTGGCACACTTGCTGACCTCGAATCTTTCCAGACACACGGCGGTAGTGAGCTCTTAACAGAAGACCAAGATATACTAGACACTGATACTGCTATAAGTTTAACAGAAGATGACCTACCATCTCCCGTAGAACTTGATGCCGAAAAAGATTTTTCAGAAAATAATTGATAGTTAATTTTGAAAGGTAAAATAAAACATGATTACAAAAAATGATTGTCTAACTGTGCTGGTAGCGCTAGAAGACCGTGGGTTAAACATTAATCAGCCAATGAAAAAGCTTATAGCCTCAAAAGAAGTTCCATATGAAGTCTTAAAGTTTATTTTAGATAATAGAGGTATTGAGGTCGCTAATTTCTATGAAATGTTAAGAAAAAAACACAATGACAAAAAATCACCACTATATCATAACATTGTCAAAGAAATAACGGATCCAGAAGAAATTATTACTACTCTAGCCTGCCTACTTGTACAAATTACTTTGTACGGTAAGAGGCTTCCAACAAACAAAGAAATATTCCAACGCGAAGTTAGAGCCGAAGAAATAACAAGAGTACTTAATAATTATTATGCTACTGGGCTTATGGATCAATGTCTAGCACTTCTTAAGCTTATAAAGACAGACTTACTAGTACTTGAGCATATTAGCGGTCGAAGAGAAGCTTTAATGTAAAATTAAATAAATAAAAAATTAAACTGCAATTTTAATAGTTGCAGTTTAATTTTTTATTTTTATAGTGTAGTCTCATCATAACTTTGTTTGCTTAAAAATAATTCGCTAAATTATTTGATTAGACAGTGGTCTAAAATAATAGCAGAATTATTAATAAGTAAGGAGATCTTTATAATGGATTTAAAAAATGGCTATAAGGTAATTTATGAAAGAACAGAAGACAGCAAAACTCCTGCTGGCGGCAAAAGAACTTTCTATGCATCTAAACTATTAAACGGTGGTATTGATCCAAAAACCGACACTGAGCTAGCTTCATTAAATGACACAGATGTTGCTGGCCACACTCTCTATGAGTATAAAGGAAAATTCTACATATCTAAGGGTGCATTGCCTGCATATGACGAAAATGGTGTACCAACTGATGATGAAATTGAAGTTAAAAACTATGCCGAAGTCTTCGTAGAAAAAGCAGTTGAGCCAGAAACACTTGTGTGTGAGCACGACTTTGTTGAAGAAGCTGTTGATAAGTATCTAAAGTCTGCTGCAACTACAGAATCTGCAGCTGTTTACTACAAGTCTTGCAGCAAATGTGGTGAAAGCACTACTGACACATTTACTCACGGTGAGCCACTCCAAAAAGAAGATGAGCATGGTAGTGAGCCAGATCCTGTAGTAGACTAATTAATTTAATAATTTAATAAAAATTTATAAATTATTCGCTAAATTATTTAGATTAAAACTTCTACGAAAAGGAGGCTAAGTAAAAATAAAAATGACTAAAAGTACTGAAATACTAGAGGCATTAAAAATGCAGCCTCTTACAGAAGAAGAAAAAGCTAGTCGTCATATTTTAGGTAGATGGTATGGCCCTATTGCAACCTGTAACGAGAGTACTCGTAACGGTAGACGTTACAATAGAGAGCTTTGGGAAAAAGCATTAAATGATGAGCTCTTCCACGAGAAAATCGCTAATAAGTGTTTATTCCTCGAGCTCGGTCACCCTCAAGACAGAGAAGAAACAGATATGTCTAAAGTCTGTGCATGTATTCCTGAAATGCCTAAAATTATTAATGGCGACCTTTGCGCCTGCGTTGATATTTTAGACACACCAAATGGAAGAATCCTAAAAACACTCTGTGATTATGGATTCGTTCCAGGCGTCTCTTCCAGAGGCTCTGGTGATGTGATGGCAAACAACGATGTCGATCCAGAAACATTCTTTTTGGAGACCTTTGATTGCGTCGCGATCCCTGCTGTAAAAAAGGCTCGCTTAGCTATGTGCGAAGCGTTAGATAAAAACGCAGTTAATCTTAAAAAGGCTCTTACTGAATCTATTAATAAGGCCAGTGAAGAGGACAAAGTAATTATGAAAGAAACACTTGAAAACTTAGATATCGATATTGATTCTTCTGATAATGCCACAAAAGAGCTCACTGAAAAACGTTTATCTGTTGATGAGATTCCGTGGGACCCAGAAGAAGACCCAGATATTTTAACTGAGAATTCTGATGAGGAAGATGCTGTTGAACCAGAAGAAATTCCTGACGAATCTGAAGCATCTGAAGAAACTACTGAGGCAGAGGAAGCTGTTAATTCTGACGCTGATGATGAAGCTCCTGAAGAAGCTTCTGATGCAGAAGTATCTGATGAAACTGACGAAGTTATCGTGGATGTTGATAGTGCTGATGAAGTCACAGTAAATACTGTATCAGATGCTATTGAACAGTTACAAGAATATGACGATGATATGGAAGTACAGTTCGAGCCTGTTGAAATAGACGGTAAAGAATACAATATTGATAAGCTTGAAACTTTTGTCGACGAAGAAGAAAATATTTTAGTCGTAGGTGTTAACTGTGAAGAAGCTGATGGAAAATCAGATGACACAGATTCAAATATAGATACAGAAACTGAAGAAACTCCTGTTGAAACTATCGATCCAGTGAATGATGAAGAGGATTCAGCCGACGATGACGGAGACGCCGAAGTAATCGAAAGCTTGAAAGAAATGATTAGACAGAAGGAAGCTTTGGAAACTGAGGTTAGTGATTTGCGTAAAGCTAAATCAGTTGGCGATGCCAAGGAGAAAGAGTTACAAGAAAAGCTAAATAGGTACAGAACTGCATTTAGAGCTACTAGTGCAGAAGCTGCAAAAGTTCCTGAGCTACAAGAACAGCTTAAAGTACTTACTGAAAAGTTAGCACAAAGTGAAAATCAAAACAAAACATTAACTGAACAGGTTAATAAAGCACGACAGCTAAAAGAGAGTATTGAAGGCAACAAGGCAAATGAAAGACGCCTCACTGAAGAAGTGTCAAGACTTGCTAAGAAGTCTGAAACTCTTGAAGCTAAGGTTAAAGAACTCACAGAACAACTAACACAATCCAAAACAACTATTCGTACATTAACTGAAAAAGTTAATAAAGCACAACAGCTAAAAGAGAGCATTGAAGGCAACAAAGTTAAGGAAAGACGTCTTACTGAAGAAGTGTCTAGACTTACTAAGAAGTCTGAGGCCCTTGAAGCTAAACTTGAAGGTCAAACAAAAGTTTATACTGAAAAACTTCAGGAAAGAACTAATCTAGCAAAAGCTTATAAAGCACGCTTTATTGAAACTCTTACAAAATATGTAGAGTCTAAAGCAAAGATGCTAGGTGTAGCACCTTCAGAAATTACAAGCCGCCTCAATGAAAGTTATACTCTTAAAGATGTTGACGCTGTTTGTGACCAAATCCTTGATTCTACTGTCAATTTCAGTAGACTTCCTTTCGGCGGAAGAACTAAGACATCTGCTCGTATTTCTGAATCTATCTCTAGACCAAGAAGTCAAGAAGAAGATGACCTTAGTGACCTTTATGAGCTCGCCGGATTGAAGAAATAAATAAAGCTCGCTACTGATTACATTAAAAATTAAAATTACTTAAAATTAAGAAAGAGGTAAATTATGAGACAAAATCTTTTAGAGACTTATTCTCGCCAGCTCAAAGTTGCTGAAGCTTATGTAGCTAAGAACTTTGAAGGCAAAACTATGTCTAGCAATACAGCTCTTACTACTGCTGTTCTTCTTGACAACACAAACAAATGGATGACTGAATCTCTTAATAGCCAGATTGGTGTTGAGGGTCGTGATGTAAGCATGGGCGCTTGGAAGAAATTCTGCCTAAACCTTACTAACATTGCAGTTCCTTCTCTTATCGCTAACGATCTTGTTATCGTTCATCCTATGACCAGCTACTCTGGTTCCGTTGCTTACCTTGAGTACGTTTCTCTTACTGATAAGGGCGATGTAACTAAGGGTACTATGTTCAACAGCGTATTCGGTCACGGTGAAATGAACGATAGCCGCATGAACTTCACTGCGCCTATCGTTGTTGAAACTATTACTGCTGAGGAAGCTGCTGGTACTTTCACTGCTGCTACAACTGCTCTTGAAGCTGGCTTCACCTATGTTGATGCTGATAATAAAGAGCAGAAAGCTACTTACAGAATCACTAAGAAGGCTACTGGTGAGGTAGTTTATGCTAACGCTGTTACTGGCGTAGCTGCTGGTGATAAGGTTGCATATAAGGCTAAGGATGAAGCTGGCAATGACCGCTTCCAGATGGATCATGTTCCTGCTTCTGAGATTCCTGCTATCGGTCCTCGTATGAAGCACATTCCTCTCGTTGCTGAGCCTCGTAGAATCGCTGTTCGTTATGACCAGATCACTGCTTTCCAGGCTAAGACTGACTACGGCTTCTCTCTTGACAAGCAGATTGCTGAGCAGGCTTGCGGTGAGCTCGCTTATGAGATCGACACTGAGATCGTAGCAATGCTTAAGGATGGTGCTAAAGAAGGTACTTCTGCTGATGAGTTCAAGGCACTTAC
>JAEIGA010002583.1_pt1 | contig 28804 bp, 27 predicted proteins | sample 9270691 | NCBI WGS metagenome assembly JAEIGA01 (sample SAMN17057246, study PRJNA624740) | gut metagenome | biome: biome; isolation source: fecal sample | host: Bos grunniens | place: China: Xizang | collected 2019
ATATTATTGTGAAGATTGTGGTTGTGAAATTTCATACGGTGCTGTAAAATGTCTGGCTTGTAGAAATAAAGAAAGAAGTAAAAATATTCCAACAAGAGATGAATTAAAGGATTTAATTAGAACTACTTCTTTTACAGAAATTGGTAGATTATATGAAGTAACTGATAGTGCAGTTCGTAAATGGTGCGATAAATATAATTTACCAAGACGAGTTACAGATATAAAAAAATATACAGAGGAGGAATGGAATTTGCTTTAAGCATTTTAGATGGAAACCAAAGATCAGGGTCCGATTCCCTGGGTTCCTGCTATGGCTGAATAGTGTAATGGTTAGCACGCTTGACTCTGACTCAAGAGATATAGGTTCGAGTCCTGTTTCGGCTGCTACTTTGCGGGTATAGTATAGTGGTTATTACTCTGGATTGCCAATTCAGTAACGTGGGTTCAAATCCCATTACTCGCTTCAACTCACATTTGCAATTTTTTAAAATTTTTTCTATAATATATATAGAAAATGTGAGAAAAACAAATATGGCGGTTAGGCTACAAGGCATTCGCTCTGGCGGTGAAGCAGCGGACTGGATGCTGAGGATGTAAGACCAAGTAGTAAGAGGCGGGCGGTTACCCGCAACTCTTCCCGCCATATAATCTTCCCCTATAGTTTAGAGGTAAAATATGCGGCTGTTAACCGCGCGTCCCTGGTTCGAGCCCAGGTGGGGGAGCTATCACCGATAGACAAGCATTAAAAGTCGTGAAGAAAATAAAGCCGATAAAGGAAGAACACCAGAGGATCCAACCTCTCTAAAAAGGAGTTTTGACATCTTTCTCGGATGCGCGTGATTGAAAACTGCACGCTCGGTGAAAAAATTTGCAAATTATAAAAAAATTTGCTATAATAATTATAGAAAATGTGAAAAAACAAATGCCGTCTTAGCTCAATAGGCAGAGCAGCTGACTTGTAATCAGCAGGTTGAGGGTTCGATTCCCTTGGGCGGCTCTATATGGGAGGGTGAGCAGAATTGGTATTGCAGCGGACTGTAAATCCGTCGCCTTCGGGCACTGTAGGTTCAAGTCCTACCCCTCCCACTACGCGGGCTGCGCACTCAATGACGCCAGGTCCCACCACCAGATGCGTGTGAAATTCAAAAGTCTGGGAACTCCAGGGGAAGTCCTCTGCCAGCGGGAGTTGGGTCCCGCATATATAGGAGGGTAGCTCAGTAGGTTAGAGCGTTGGTCTGATAAGCCAAAGGTCGAGGGTTCGAATCCCTCTCCTCCTACTTCGAGAAGGAAAACTCGGTAAGAAACCCCTGGGTATGTCTGGGTGAAAGATGTATCCCTCCTACAAGGGAGAGAGTAGGCGAGATAGTGGATATGTTTTTCTTATGTATGTCACCACTTAGCGACGAAAAAGCAAACAAAAAGATCCAACATAGGCGTGGTTTCGGAGGAGGAAGAGTAGGCGTAAAGTACTCAACTCTCTTATCCTTTTTGATGATTATGGGATAGGAGGAAATCATCAAATATGGCTGTGTGGTATAACGGTTTATTACGGGTCCCTGTCACGGATCAGATCGGAGTTCAACTCTCCGCATGGTCGTTTTTTGTCGGTGTAGTATAATGGCTAGTACCTCTGTCTTCCAAACAGATGATACGGGTTCAATTCCCGTTACCGGCTTTGCAAAAAATTTGCAATTTTTAAAATTTTTTGTTATAATATTTATAGAAAATGAAACAAAAAATGCCAATGAAAACGGTTGCGGGTTGCAAACCAATATCGAGATGTCAGACTCCAGAAGTCCCTGGACTCCTCAAAAAACCAAGGGAGATACAACAGTACCAGACAGCTAGCAAAATTTCGACTATAATTGGAAGTCGTAGAACGTGACAAAAGGCATATGAAAAGGCGGTAATCTTTTTGATGTTGTACATCGCACGGAAACCCGACCTATAATGATTGCAATAAAGAATTGCACGGTGCGGCAACTGCTTCGTAAAGTAAAGAGTTGCATAGAACTGGCTTAGGATAAGTCGGTTATTAAGAAGCGGGAGTGACCCTCCCGTGTATGGGGGTGTAGCTTAGTTGGGTAAAGCGTCCGCCTTGCAAGCGGGAGATCGCGGGTTCAAGTCTCCGCCACCTCCACTTAATAAAATTTAAGCAAAATCGAAGGTCGATTTATTTAAATTTTATATGTATTATTTTCATATATAATAGAAAATAATACAGGAGGTATTCTAAAATGGATACTATAATTGGAATTTATAAAATAACAAATAAAGTAACAAAAGAAAGTTATATTGGACAAAGTAGAAATATAGAAAAAAGATGGCAAAGTCATAAAACAAAAGCATTTAATGAAAAAGACCATAGTTACAATACTCCTTTATATCGAGCATTTCGTAAATATGGCGTTAATAATTTTTCTTTTGAGATAATTGAACAATGTAAAGTTGCTGAACTTGATAAAAAAGAAAAATATTGGATAAAAAAATATGACACTTTTTTTAATGGATATAATTTAACCCTTGGCGGAGACGGCAGAGGAAACGAAATTAAAAAACAAAGTGTAATTGGTGTTATTAGAGATTTAGAAAATACAGATTTAAAACATCAAGATATTGCTGACAAATGGAATATATCTATTGAAATGGTACAAGGTATCAATACAGGTAGATATTGGCGACAAGATAGAGATTATCCTATTCAAAAAAGATGTCAAAAGAAAAAACAAATAGAATATATCTGTAAAGATTGTGGTGCAAAAATCACAAAAGGTAGTGTAAGATGTGTTTCATGTGCTAATAAAAGCAGAAGAACTATTCAAAATAAAATTGATAGAAACACTTTAAAAAATTTAATTAGAACTACTCCTTTTACAACGATAGCAAAACAATATAATATTTCAGATAATGCTATTAGAAAATGGTGTGATTCTTATAATTTACCAAGAACAAAAAAAGAAATAAATTCTTATACTGATAAAGAATGGGAATTAATTTAATACGGGGTCGTGGTGTAATGGTAGCATACGTGATTTGGGTTCACGTGGCGCGGTTCGAGTCCGACGACCCCGACTAAGGCAAGAGATCTGCAATCTCTTATCGTATAATAACAAGTTTAGGAAGAAATTACCGCGGGTGGTTACCGCGAATGGTTTCTGAGAACTTTTCCTTAAAAGTTGTCAAACTCTATATCATATTCTCTCATGTTTTGCGGGGTAAGTTTTAGAGGGGTGATGGAGTATAAATTGCGGAAAACTGCCTCTCTTGCCTTGTTATCGCCCCATCTTCTAACAGGTTTAGGAAGTAGCTCTTTCAAGGCTAAAATCCGAGTTCGAGTCTCGGTGGGGTGATTATCGAAAGCCTAAGAAGCCGCCCTTTCCATATGGGTTGGACGAGTGCGCACGAAGCTTCAAAAAAAGGTTAGTAGATTTATGGCGGTATAGTCAAACGGCTACGACGTGTGATTCTCAGTCACGAGATGCGGGTTCGATTCCTGCTACCGTCACTTAAACACTCATGTCTGATCAAATACTCAGGGGTGGGTATATAAGGTGTCTGGATTTTTGGAGAGCTTGGAGGTTAAGGCGCGCCAGTTAGTCAGACTTAAAAGAGGAAACGGCTCTCATCTCTGCCTTGCAATTTTGAAAAATTTTTGTTATAATATTTATAGAAAATGTGAGAAACACAATAGCCCATTAGTATAATGGACAGTACACGCGGCTACGAACCGCGAGATAAGGGTTCGATCCCCTTGTGGGCTAGCACCTCCTTTCCGAAGGGCGAACACAAGAAGCATGCCAAGGGTTATTAAGTAGTTAGAGGTACTGTCTAAATCCCTGATAACAACCTCCGGAGCACCCACGCTAACGAGATAAATCGTGGGATTTAATAAAGAAAAGAAGGTGATTTAATGCCTTTTATATATTGTATTACAAATCAAATTAATGGCAAACAATATGTTGGAAAAACTTCTTTAACTATTCAACAGAGATTCATGGAGCATATCAGTGATAGTCAAAGATCAAGATGTAACAAAAGACCACTTTATGATGCATTTAACAAATATGGAATTTCAAATTTTATCGTCGAAGAACTTGAAGAAGTAAAAAATGATGAAGAAGCCTGTATTAGAGAACAATATTGGATTAAAAAATTAGGGACTTTTCATAATGGATATAATGTAACTTATGGTGGAGATGGTAAACGATTATATGATTATGAACAATTAGCCAAAAGCTATCAAAAATACCAATCAGTTAAAAAAGTTGCAGAAATTTTTCATTGTGATGAAAAACCTATAAGATTAGCCTGTAAAGAATACGGCATTCAAATTCAAATTGCACCTAATAAAAAACAAATTAAAAGAACAGATCCTTTAACAAATGAAATTAAAATTTATGAATCTATTACTGATGCGGCAAGAGATATACCAAACAAAGAAGTAGAGAAAGCAAGAAAAAATATCTCAAGAGCATTAAATACTCAAAGATTAGGTTATGGTTATAAATTTGAATATATTGACGCGGAGTAGAGCAATAGGCAGCTTACCAGTCTCATACACTGGGGGTTAGGGGTTCAAGTCCCCTCTCCGTTATCCGTGAGTTCAACCTTTTTATGTCCTCACGTTAAACAAAACATAATTGAAGGCGGCGTGTTTCGTCGAGAAAGAACAGGTTGTCAGTATCCATAAACTGTCGCCACAAAGGGTAGAAACGGGATAGAGTAAAAACAAACCTCTTACTGTGATAAGATTTATCTTTAACTCACTATTCACAAGATAGAAATGATGGGATGGCTGTCCATCTCCCGTAGGCTATCGTGGCATTTTTCTATTGAAAACACATGGTGAAAGCTTTTCCTCTTTCTTTGGTAGCCATGTGTTCCTTTATCCCAGGTTTTGTGGTGTAAACATAATAGCACAGGGTTCAGATAAAGGAGATAAATGGAGCGCGGGAACAGTCGCTTTGTGGCGACACAAGGCAAGCTTTCCCGCTTTAAGCCCTCGTGGTCGAATTGGCATAGGCGTCTGACTTAGGATCAGAAATTTGCAGGTTCAAGTCCTGCCGGGGGTACTTCAGGATACATACTAGGATGCGGGATCCATAAGAGATGCAATTCCACAAAATTCTAAACACTTGGATAGTGTTAGACTCGTGGACCTAGCCTCCTGATTATGCGGGCGTAGCCCAACGGAAGAGGCAGCAGATTTAAGCTCTGCCAAGTGTGGGTTCGAATCCCACCGCCCGTACTATCGCATAGCCTCATCAACTATGCCGTTGACAGTATTACGAAACACTGCTCCCCAGCCTTAATGGGTAAAGTAAGGTCGTTGCTCTACTGCTCGAGACGTAAAGAGAAGCGGCGGGTTTTGAATAGTTGTCGTGACGAACTATCCAGTAGTTACCACTTCTACTGAAAGGTGATACCAAAGTGGTTTATGACGCTCGACTGGCTGGACGAAGAACTAGTCTTGAAAACTAGCAAGCCGCGAGAGCGGTTTCAGGGTTCGAGTCCCTGGGGCGTCGCTATTATAGACGGCTTATCGTATAATGGAGTATGCTTGTTTAACAAGAGGCATAGGCTAGCACCCTATTAATGCCGTCTATAATATATTAGGGCGTCGCTAAGAGTAAGACACATACAGCAAATATTTTATGCGTATAATTGGGGATTATAAATGCAAACAATGTGTCTTGAATAATAATATATCATAATAAAACTAAAAGACATTTGCAGCAAAATTATTTCGCTTTGGGTAGATGGACCCCGTGTATGCAGGTTCGAATCCTGCTCTGCCGATTTCGCCGGCAGATAGGCAAACTGGAAAAGCCGCGGTATAGCAAAAAAGATGTCTTGAATAATGGGGGTTCGTATATCGGTTAGTACACAAGACTTTGACTCTTGGAGGAAGGGTCCGACTCCCTTACCCCCTGCTATTTCAACCTAATCGGCGCTATTGAAGCTAACGAGCGAGGGAATAGACGATAATAGGTTGACATTATCAAAAATTTTTGATATAATTATTTTATAAGATAAAGGCATTTCCGCAAATATTATATGAAAATATTTATAGTTTAAAGGTTAAACATCTTTCTTAAAAAAAGACATAGCGGTTCGATTCCGTATAATATTTTTTATGCCTTTGAAAAACAACTTAATACACATTTGGGATACACAGCAAATTCTTAAAATCAAATTGAGCAAATTTACAGATATTGATTTTTTGTCCCTAGATATGTGTCGTTGCCAGAGATGGTCTATTGGAGCGGACTGCAACTCCGCTATTCACAGGTTCGAATCCTGTACGGCACTCTTTGCCTTAAAAAGTATTGTTTTGCCCTCCATAATACTTTTAAGTGCTGGGGACTTGGATATACCAAGTCCCCATTTTTTTTGTCTGGTGAGGGAAATAATGAGATAAAAGGAGAAAACAACATGAATCGTTTTGTAAATGACATGGCTAATGCTACAAAGTATGGTTATACAGAGAACGGTGCGATCAAGAGAATCTCGACACAGAACTATGTCCTGGATATGTTTGCGGTTGGTGGTGCTTACCGCCAGCGTAACGATCACGACATTGAGAATCTGTTTAGCGATGCTTACCGCGAGAATAAGGATCTGGCACTGAAGTGTCTGTTCTATCTTCGTGATGTCCGCGGCGGTCAGGGTGAGAGACGTTTCTTCCGTGTTGCGTATAAGTGGCTTGTTAAGAACGACATTCAGAACGCAAAGAGAAACTTCAATCTAATTCCGGAGTATGGTCGTTGGGATGACCTAATCGACATCGCATATGCAACAGCTCCCGCATTAAATGCAGAGTTTGTTGATTTGATCGCAAATCAAATGGATCTGGATGCACAGTCTAAGACTCCTTCTCTGCTTGCAAAGTGGATGCCTTCAGAGAACGCATCTAATGCGGAGACTAAGGCTAAGGCAAGATGGATCATGAGCCTAATAGGAGTAGAGCCTCGTGCATACCGCAAGAGACTGTCAGCTATCCGCCAGAAGATCAACATCCTGGAGAGACTTATGTCTGAAAACCGTTGGGATGAGATTGAGTTCGATAAGATTCCTTCTGTTGCTGGTATGAAGTATCGTAATACTTTTGCTGTTAAGGAAGTAACTGCCGCACAGTATAAGGCTTTCATGGAGAGCAAGAGCACAAAGGTGAATGCGGGAGTGCTTAATCCTGTTGATATTGCCGACAAGGTTATCAACAAGCGGGAAGGCGGTTCTGACGTTCAGCGGGAGATGCTTCAGAAGTACTGGGACAACCTTAAGGACTATTACCAGGGTCGTGAGGAGAATGCGATCGCTATCGTTGATACCTCTGGATCTATGTGGGGTCAGCCTATTGCCGCTGCGGTGGGTATGGGTCTGTATGTGGCTACCAAGTCACATGGTCCTTTTGCCAACTGCTTCCTGACATTCAGTTCTAACCCTACTCTGGAGCGAATCAGCGGTGATAACATCGTTGACCAGATTAAGAACTGTTCTCGAGCTGATTGGGGCGGAAGCACTAATGTCGAGGCTGCGATGGACCTGATTCTGGACACAGCAATCAAGGGTCATTACGCGCAGAGCGACCTTCCCGCACGTCTTTACATTTTCTCTGATATGGAGTTCAATGCTTGCATGTCAGGTAATGGTGGATACGACGCATGGGGTTATAGCACTCGTTATCATTCTGGCGATTACTTCAAGACTCTGTTCGAGAAGATCGAAAAGAAGTTCGCTCGTGCTGGATACAAGATGCCAAAGGTTACCTTCTGGAATCTCCAGTGCCGCAACGAGAAGAATATCCCTGCTATTGGAGATAACTTCAACTACATCTCTGGCTTCTCCATGAGTCAGATGGAAGCGGTTATGTCTGGTAAGACAGCATGGGATATGTGCCTGGAAGTTCTGCTTGGAAAGCGTTATGAGGCGGTATCCGCAGAGGGCGCTGCTAAGTATGCTCGCGCTAAGTCTAAGGCGGTAAACAGTCGTCCTTTTGAGGACAAGCCTTGGGCGGGACGATGACCAGCGCTATCGAAAACTGAAAACAAAATCGGATTTCAAGTAAATTCGAGTAAAATTGTCGGGAGCATGTATGTTACATGCTCCCGATTTTTTGTTGTCAATTTTGTTTAAAGAAGAAAACATGGTTTTTATATAAAATAGTACGATAAATTCTTTAAAAAGGAGGATTTAAATATGGGTTTTTTAGTTATGAATGAAAATAAATCAACTCGTTATACCGAGTTTATTGTAGATACAACTGATGATCTTACAACGCTTGAAGCTGTACCGCGTTGTATTGCTTATTGCGTGGAAGATGGTCAAGTATATGTAAAAAAGAATAATGGAACTTGGAAGGAGATGTAAGAATGGATTTAATTACTTATGGCCTTTTAAATAAAGCTAAAGCAAATTTAGATAGTCCTGCATTTACAGGTACTCCAACTGCACCAACTCCCGCAACTACAGATAACACTACAAAATTAGCAACAACCGAATTTGTTAGATCTTTCGTTGCTACTTTAAAAGGTTTTTATCTTGGTGTTACTACTACTACTCTTGTAGATGAAGTTACTACTGACCCTAATGTTGTAATTAATGGAGAAACAGTTACTGCACAAGATGGTAACTGGGTTATCAATAGTGAAAGTGGTCAAGAATTTGCATACAGCGGAACTGTATGGCAAAAGTTCGGCGATTCTAATTGGATTAGTGTTATTGGTGATACCTATAATTCTGCTTTAACATATAACACTGGCGATTATGTTATTTATATGGATGGATTATATAAATGTAAAGAAGATAATGTTACTGGAACTTGGGATGCTTCTAAATGGCAAGCTACAACTATTACTTATGAACTTGAAAATATTCCTCAAGTAGAAGCAAATCCTGTAGAAGCAGCTACCGCTGAATTAAATAAACTGAAAGTTTTTGATAATGTTTATTCAGTAGGTAATGCACGCTTTATGCCTATCAAACAGGCGGATTATGATCTTCTTACAGAAGAAGAAAAACTTAATGGAATTATTTATTTTATCTATGATGCTCCCGCCCTTGAAGTAACTGCCAACCCAGACGATGATCCGGAACAACCTTTAGCGAAGCTATCTATTGATGGCGTTATTTATTATGTTCCGGCGGAGCTTCCGGAAGTAACTATAGAAGATGATGGGAAGGTTCTGAAAGTAGTAAGTGGTGATTGGGTTGCGGCGTATGATGAAAATGTAACACAGACGGAGACAACAGATAATGATGATTATAGAATCTTACTGAGTGGATCTGCCACAAATACGACAGAGACAACTGGGGTAAATAAAAATGGATATTTAACATATAATCCGAATAAAAAAGCATTAACACTTGGTCAACGTGCGCTTAATTCAACATATGGTGGTTATTCTTTAGCATTAGGAACAGGAAGTACTGTTAGTGCTATGAATACTGTTTCTCTTGGTGATTATAATACAGTATCCGCAGAAAAAGCTTTTGCTCAAGGCGATGGGCATAGTGTAACTGCGAATAGTGCTTCTGCAATGGGTAAATCTTTAATTGCTAATCACATGGCCCAACATGTAATTGGTATGTGTAATATAGAAGATCCATCTACCGCCGCAGCTACTGATAGAGGTGATTATGTTGAAATAGTTGGTAATGGTGTGTATCCTTCTGGATCATCTATCCCAACTCGTTCAAATGCGCGTACACTTGATTGGAACGGTAATGAGATGCTTGCGGGTAATTTAAATCTCGCGGGAACTACGAGTGATGTGATGTTAACCGGCACCAATAATACATGGGATGGAACAAATACGTCTTTAAAGAATGCAATTCAAAGCGCAAAAGAGTTACCAGCAGTAACCGCAGCAGACGCTGGTGATGTTTTAACTGTTAATAATAATGGGGCATGGGCAAAAGCAAATCCACAAACAGGTGTAAGCGAATCTGTTATCGCAGATGAATACGATTCAACAGAAACATATAACATTACAGATTATTGTATGCATAGCGGTAAATTATATAAATGCAATACCGCAAACACAACAGGCGCTTGGGATAGTGCTAAATGGGATGAAACTTGTGTTGGTGATGAACTTACACTTAAAACCGCAGTTATTGTTGCACCAAGAGTAGATCAAACCGCAACATATACATATAATGGAACAGAACAAACATTAGCATTTGAATACATTAATTCAAATAATACAATAGTAACAGGTAATAAGCATACCGATGCGGGAACCTACACATGTACAGTATCACTTAAAAATCCTAATGATTTATGGAGCGATACAATGGATAATGTAGATAAAACATTTACTTGGACTATTAATAAAGTAACAAGTTCTATCACATTATCTCCAACAACATTTTATTTTGATAATGGAACTCCGCAAACTTTAACTGCAACTGTTGTTGGACAACCGCTTGTATTAAGTGGATATGATACTAACTTAATCACAATCACTCAAGTTAGTGTAGTAAGCGGTGTTTATACTTATAGTATTAAAGCGACTGGAACTGCGGGAACAACAACAATTACTGCATCTATTGCAGAAAGTACAAACTATACCGCAGCAAGTGCAACCGCATCTGTTGAAACTGAAGCATTTACTCCAGGTGCTACATTAGTTCCATGGTCATCAGGTACAGATCAAGAAATTACTGATATGATTAACAGTTATTATAATGGTGAGATTACTCTTGAAGATGTTAAATCTGTATGGAGTATCGGTGATGTAAGAAATGTTGATATTTCAGCTATGACTGCAACTGGTGTCGGTGAAGCTCACCGCGCACAGACTATAGAAATGGAAATTTTAGATTTCGATCACGACACTCTTACAACCCCTGTCGGCAATATTACAAAAGCATTAGTTACTGTTGATATGAAAAGCTGTTTAAGAGATGCTAATGTAACTGATACAACAGGCTCATCTAATACTGAAAATGGTTATATGAATAGCAGTAATACTAACCAAGGCGGTTGGACATCATGTGCTAGAAGAACATGGTGTAATAGTATATTTTATAATGCGCTACCGGCTTATTTTAAAGCTCTTGTAAAACCTGTTGATAAATTAACTTCTGCTGGTAATCAGAGTTCAACTATTAACACAGATAGTGATTATTGTTTCTTACTTTCAGAAATTGAGATTTTTGGAACAATATCATATAGTAAAGCAGGCGAAGGAAGTCAGTATGCATGGTTTGCCAATGCTACAGCTAACAGATACAAACTGCCAAAATGGAGTAGCAGTGCGGTGTCTGATCTCTGGTGGGAGCGTTCACCTTATGGCAACAGTTCCACTGGCTTCTGTGGTGTCGACGGCAGCGGGAGTGCCGACTACTACAACGCGCCCCGTGCTAATGGCCTGGCGCCCGCGTGCTGCTTATAATAAACAATAATCATAAACATAGAATAAAAGGAGTTTAAACATATGTCAGTTCCACAAAGTGAACGAAAACAATCACAATATGAATATGTTACGATTTTGCAACAAATTGAATTAGAATTTTTATATGACAACGCAGATACAAAAAGACGAGTTCCTCTTTTATCAGAGGAACTCTGTCGATTATCTATGGAGGCGTATAATAATGCAACTTGCGTATTTGAAATGACCATTGGTACAATTAAAGGTAATTCAGCAGATCAAAAGAAATATTGCAAAAAAGCAATATGGAGTATCCGTGAGTTAGCAGCACAAATTAACATTTTAATTATGCACCGCATGAAAAATAATTTCACTACTCAAAAATATGTTGACATTACCGCAAGATTACTTAAAGCAATAAATCTAATTCAAGCACATTACAAAACACTCCTTTAATTATAAAAAGGTCTAAAACTGCAAAAGTGTCTGATAACTGGTGGGAGCGTTCACCTAATGGCAACAATTCCAATAACTTCTGTAATGTCAACAACAACGGGAATGCCAACAACAACAACGCGTCCAATGCTAATGGCCTGGCACCCACGTGATTCTTATTTTATCCTTAATCCGCCGAAACTATACTTACATTACAATCCTTTCGAGTAAAAGGTTGCAATAAGCGTAAAAGAAAAAGTATTTTTTCTATACGATTAAGAAACACCCACTTTTCTATAAAATAAGAAGGAGTTTTAGTACCTATTCTCAATAATGAGAAGAATTCGTATTCTTAGATAGGCGGGCGGACGCTTCTTGCATGGTTTAAGGTTTGAATAATTTACTTAAATTTCATGCCCGCCTATAATATTTGGTGAATTAAATTATTCATTTCCAACTAGGGATACAACAATTTAATATTAAAATAATGAGGTTTATACCAATGACAAGTAAAGACCGTAAAGAAAAAAGATACCAAAATAGAAAACACAAACGTGAACAAAAGAAACAACAATTCTTAAACTCTTTACCTTCTTATGAAGAAATATTCACATTTGAACATTTATATCATTCATTTTGGCTATGTCGGCGGGAAGTAGGCTGGAAACCAAGCCTACAAATATATCAACAAAATTTAACCATTGAAATAGTAAAATTGTTAAATGAGTTGCACTCGCCGCAAGGCTTTAAATCAGGTGGATTTATAGAATTTAACATATGTGAAAGAGGAAAGATGCGACATATTAAATCTGTTAATATAAAAGAAAGAATAGTTCAAAGATGCTTTTGTGATTATTATTTAGTTCCATTATTAACACATAATCTAATTTATGATAATGGCGCTAGTTTAAAAAATAAAGGCGTTTCTTTTACATTGAACAGATTGAATAAACATCTTAAAGATTATTATAAATCAAATAACAACAACAACAACGAAGGCTATATTCTTTTGTTCGATTTTTCAAATTATTTTGGTAGTATTAATCATGAGATTCTTTACGATCAGGTAGACTCCCTTATACTTGATGAAAAATGTCGAAAGTTATTTCACCATTTAATCGACATGTTTGGTGATGTTGGACTTGGATTAGGTAGCCAAGTTTCACAAGTATCTGCGGTAGCTTTTCCTAATAAAATAGATCATTTTTTCTTACAATATCCAACAGTTAAAAAATATGCTAGATACATGGATGATGGATATGCTATTTTTAACAATAAAGAAGAAGCAAAAGAATGTTTTAATAATGTTTTATCTTTATTAAATGAGTTAAAATTAAATATCAATTTAAAAAAAGTAAAAATAATCAAACTAAAACATTCTTTTCCTTTTCTAAAGAAAAGATTTTATATTTGTAAAAATGGTAAAATTATAAAAAGGTTGGCAAGAAATAAAATTTATAAGCATTTCCGCAAAATTAAAAAACTTATTTTATTATGCCGCAAAGGGAAATTACATTTAGATAATGTAGTTTTTGCTCATAATACATGGAAAGGTCAGCTTAAACCTTACAATAATAAAAAAGCCATTAACAATATACATAAAAAAATAGGGAGGTTACTCAATAATGAACGCAGATATTCAGCTTATGCAAGCTATCAATGCAGTCTCAAAGCGAGTTAATGATAACGCAAATAAAATTGATAACTTTGCAAATATGTTACATGAACAATCAACCGACTCTATTGATACGACAGACGGCGGACTTGAAGAAATTGCCGCTTTAGTTGCAGATCTTATTGAAAGAGTTACTATCTTAGAAGAAAAGGTTGGTGAATAATATGGTACAATTTTATGTAAAAAGGATAAGAGAAGGTAAAATGACACTTGATGAAGTACCAGCTAGATGGTATGATGAAGTAAAAAAACTTCTTGAAGAAGATGATTTGAAAGGAGTATAATTATGGGTGTTATTATACACAACGGGGTGAATTACACCCGTAAGGCATATGAACCGAAGAAACCTGCACTTGTTTCATGGACTACAGGAACAAATGATGAAATAACTGCTATGGTAAATGCTTATTATAATGGAATACTCAGTTTAGATGAGATTAAGTCTGTTTGGAATTTAGGAGATACGAGAAGTGTTGATTTATCCGCTATGGATGCTATGGGAGTTGGAGAAAGCCATAGAGCACAGACGGTTGAGATGGAAATTCTTGATTTCAATCATGATACTTTAACAACTCCTGTGGGTAGTATTACAAAGGCATTGATTACTGTGGATTTGAAAAATTGTTTAAGAGATGCGATGGTTAGTGATACGGATGGACAAAATAATACTGAAAACGGATATATGAATTCTACTAATACTAATGTAGGTGGTTGGACTTCTTGTAAAAGGCGAAGTTGGTGCAACAATATATTTTACAATGCGCTACCCACATACTTTAAGAACTTAGTAAAGCCTGTTGATAAGTTAACAAGTGCAGGAAACCAAAGCTCTATTATAAATACAGATAGTGATTATTGTTTCTTATTATCAGAAATTGAAATTTTTGGTAGCGTGGTACATAGTAAAGTAGGCGAGGGTAGTCAATATGCTTGGTTTGCTAATGCCACATCAAATAGGTATAAATTGCCGAAATGGGGTAGCAGCTCAGTTTCTACTAATTGGTGGGAGCGTTCTCCTAGTAGTGAACTTATAATTGCATTTGGCTACGTTGGGGATAATGGTAATGCTTATCGAGCTACCGCAAATAATACTTATGGCCTTGCACCAGCGTGCTGCCTATAATCAACAAATACAAAAACCATCCTAGAAAGGAAATACCATGGGAAATATACGATATAAAGGTGGTAACTACACAAAAGATACAAGATCATCCTACGTACAAGTAGAACCATTATCTGTTACTGCAAATGGCACATATACTGCGGAAAGCGGAAAAGCATATAATCCTGTTAGTGTTAATGTGGAACCACCTCAACTAGTTTCAGAAAATGATGTAACATTTTATGACTATGATGGTACTGTAGTTTATTCATATTCCGCTGCTGAATTTGCAGAACTTGATTCAATGCCATCGAATCCAACTCATGAAGGGCTTACTTCACAAGGTTGGAACTGGTCTTTATCGGATGCAAAATCTTATGTAGCAGATTATGGAAAACTCAATATCGGTCAAATGTATATTACAGATGATGGTAAAACTAGGGCTGTGATTCAGTTGGAAGAGGGTAGATTGTCCCCTACACTTGGATTAGGATTGAATGGTACTGCAACGATTGATTGGGGTGATGGATCTGCTACAACTACTATGGCTGGTGCAGATATTAACACTACATACTACTCTGCACACAACTATGCAAGTGCTGGGGAATATGTTATTTCTATTGATATTACTGGTAATGCAAAAATTGGTGGTGCAGTTACTTATACACGTTTTCTTTCTAAAAATGTAGCATCTGCGGCAGAGAATATAGTATATGCAAATACTTTAAAAGCTATCTATTTAGGAGATAACATATCTTTAGGATTATATTCATTTAACTCATGTTATTCTCTTACAAAGATAATAATTCCGACCACTATGACATCTTTTGGTAGTGATGGAGATGGTATTTTTTGGAAGTGTTATGCACTTACACATGTAATAATTCCAAATACTTTCACGTTCATTGGGTATAATGTATTTGAAAATTGTTCTACGCTTAAAAGCATTATAATACCTAACACTATCACATCTATTGGGACTGGAACGTGTAAATCTTGTTATGCGCTTAAAGATATAATAATTCCTAGTAGTGTAACATCTATTGGAAATTCTGCATTTTATACTAGTCGTTCTTTATCATTCATAACAATTCCTGATAGTGTTACATCTATTGGTGCTAACGTATTTAATGACTGTTGTGGACTAGGAACTGTTAAATTTACATCAACGACACCACCAACTATATCAAATAGCAATACATGGAGTATTGTTCCTACTGATTGCAAAATACTTGTCCCACAAGGTACACTAGAGACATACGAAGCTGCACAAAACTATCCTAACCCAAACACATATACATATGAAGAATATGCATAATAATAAATCATAATATTGAATGAGGATGCGGGAATGTAGCCTCATGACGTCACGAGCCTGCTTTCCGCGGCTCGTGGCTTTAAGAAAGAGTATCCTCATTTGATGCTGCAAGCCACCGGACTTTTCTGGCTTAACTAATCACAGTAATATCAGGTGGGGGTACTTTTTCTTAAAGTAAACTAACATAACATTTTTAGGAGGTAGTATAAATAATGGCTGATAAGCAAAACTTAGCAAAAGAATCACAACTTGCTTTAAAACAAGATATTTTAGTTGCGGGTGCAAATATTACAATAGCACCAGATGGCAAAACTATATCTGCGGCAGGCCCTACCTCTATCACAGTAACCCCAATCTATCAGGCGGGGACCTTGGTTGCCGCTATAGTGGTGAACGGTAATACCACAAATATCTACGCCCCCGCACAACATGGGGATAATTCAAATCAAAACTTGGCAGCTCCATTTAGCGCATCTGCAATATATGCAGTTGGCGACTATGTAATTTATCAAGAAAACCTTTATAAGTGCATAACCGCAATAACAACCGCAGCTGCATGGGATGCAACTAAATGGACACGCGTTCTAATCACAAATGAAATGGGTAGTGGTAGTGGTGGAGATTATGCTAATCAAAACATAGCAGACACATATGATATTACCTCAACTTATGCTGTTGGAGATTATGTAATTTTTAACAGTCTTTTATATAAATGTATCACCGCAGTTACTACTCCTGGAGTTTGGAATTCTTCCTATTGGGCGCATGTTTTAGTGACTAATGAGATGGGGAGCGGCGGGGGAAGTAATGTAATCCCAAACCCGCAAGACCCCGCAACAGATACATTAACTAAAATAGGAATTAACGGGACTGTTTATGATATAGCTGGCGGCGGTGGCGGTGAGACTATTATTGAAACTGCTTTTGAAGGGACTAAAACAACATATGCATGGGTATCACCTTTAGTTTTCACCGAATTTAGTCTTACTACTTATGATCGTTTAATCATTACCGCAACTTTAAGAGGCGCCCCTTATACTTGGGACGTAGATATCTCAAATATTCCTACTATATCTTCTCCAGCTGGAACAGAAGCAACTCAGTTATATCAAGAAGCTTATCATGGAAGAATTGAGAATACGTATTATATGTTTGTATCAACAGGATATACTCTTGAAGTAACAAAAATTGAAGGAGTTAGAGAAGGCGGTACAGGATATACTGAAACAACTTTATGGAGTGGTAATGAAACGCCATCTACTTCAGGAACCGATATAAACCTTAGTGATAATATTAGTGACTATGATGCAATCGCTATTCATGTTGGTAATAGCTCTTATACAGGCGATAATGTTTTTCTTGTAAGTAGTTTAACGATTGGTGAAACTTATATATCTACTATCTATCATGGTGAGAATCTTGGAGCATATTTCACTTACACATCTGATACACAAATCAATATCAAGCGACAGGCTACAAGTTATCCACAAATCTATACTAAAGTTGTTGGTATTAAATATGGAGAAGGTGGTGAAGGAGGCGGTGGCTCTTCATACACCGAAGATACTCTTTGGAGTAATGCAAGTGGTGTTGAATCAACCGAGAACGGTGTGCTGATTAGTCTCACAGGAAGCATCAGTGATTATGATGTAATTATTCTTAATGCTGGACGTGATAATGGCGGTGGTGGCGGTATGCGAAAAATAGACGCATTTTATCTTGTCAGCGACCTTGTTATCGGTAGTTCGTATCTTCGCATGTTGAACCAAAATGATGACGTACATACATACTTCTTCTATACATCGGATTCGAGCATTACCATAGCGTCAGCGTATGTAGCCTATCCATGGAAATTGTTCTCTGTAAAGGGTTTAAAGTTTGGCGGCGGAGGCGGAGGCGGGACTACTGTTGTGCCTAATCCATCTGGTACTCCAACTGATACACTTAATACAGTTGAAATTGACAATGTTATATATGATTTAGGCGGAGGTAGTGGATCTGGATCTGGGTATGAAGAAACTGTGCTTTGGACAGGACCTGAAACGCCATCCACAAGTGGAACAACAATAACACTAAACGATAATCTTAATAATTATGATATGGTTTATTTTAATGTTCATCATGATTATTATACGAATGAAGAAGGCTCTGCTTTATTTGCAGTATCTAGTTTAGCTATTGGAGGTAATTATATATCTACATTATATGATTATGATAAGGTCTACGTATGTTTTGAATATATATCTGATACACAACTTCTTATTAAAACTGTTAATAGCGGAAATCTAACTGCTTATACAAAAATTGTAGGTATTAAATTTAAAGGCGGTGGAGGCTCATTTGATGGGCTTGATTGGGATAATGCAGAAACATTAACTCTACCTGATAACACTGGATATACATACACCCCATCTTGTGAAGGTATTATTATGCTAACAACTTATGGTGAAGTAGGTGGCATGACTGTCAAACGAACTGGGTATAATGATATGTTCCTTACTTGCCTTAGTGACACTTGGACAACAGAATGGATTCCTGTAACAACTACTGAATATACATTAAAGAAACTTTCAACAATTTATACATATCCGCAAGATTCATGGGCAAAATTCATTCCATGGAAAACATCTGGCGGTGGCGGCGGGAATACTAGTCATGACTATTCAACCACAGAACATAAAATAGGCACTTGGATTGACGGATCAGATTTATATGAAAGAACCTATCTTTATACAGGAACTGGTGCAGCTAATCCCTTTAGCACAACAATAGACACAACAGGAATGAGAATTAAAGAAATAATTCCACATTACGCATACTTTACTTATGGCGGTGGGCAATCTGGAGAATGTATAGGAACTGAACTAACAGGTAATACTTTTGTTGCTCAGTATCCAGGTAGTGTTCCTCCAAACCTAACTGTTAGTAGCTATTTAGGAAATAGCACAGAAACATATGAAGTCTGCTTTACCATAAAATATATCAAAACTACCTAAAATTTTTAGGACAAATTGCTTAAAACCAATAACAACAATTTTAATATATAATAGGCAAAACAATATTAGAACTTTTTAAGTGCGCACATTTTAGTATTGTTTTGCGGAATCACATTTGTTGTGAATCCGCATTTTTTTATTTTGGAGGGCTATAAAAGATGATTCAACCATATTACAATAATAATATGTATCCGCAAACTAATCTATATACTCAAAAAACAATAGATACAAATAATAATATTCTTTGGGTAGATGGAGAAGTCGGAGCAAAAGCTTATCCGCTTTATGGATTCAATAGTGGTGTTATCTTGATGGATCGCGAAGAAGAAGACGTGGTCTATATAAAAACTACGGATTCACAAGGTCGACCAACAACACAAAGATATAAATTGATTCCAGAGCAAAAGCAAGAAAAACAACAAATTAAACTTGAAGATTATGTAAGAAAAGACGAGTTGCAAGATTTAATAAAGTCGATTATGCAACCCGCAAAGGAGGGCGACACTAATGAACAAACTATACCAACAACTCAATCAACAACAATCGTCAAGCGAACCGTTATCTGAAGCGGTAGAGCTTAACAAAACTGTTCGACAAGCAAGTAATCCAAATGCTATTATGAACAAACTTATCCAATCCAATCCAAGATTGAAAATGGCATATAATATGGTTCAACAAAGTGGCGGGAATGCAAAAACTTTATTCTATCAACTCGCGCAACAAAAAGGAATAGATCCTAATTCTATTCTCAATCAACTTAAATAATATATTTTAGGAGGGCAACTAAAATGGAAGGTACAGGAACAGGTTTATCAGCATCTGATGTAGCTTTATTAAACGATGGCGGGTTAGGTAATAACTCATTCATCTGGCTTTTCGCAATCTTAGCTCTTATGGGCGGTGGATTTGGCGGTTGGGGAAACAATGGATTTGCTAATGCTATTGGTTATGAAAATCTTTCTACTTCTAATGAAGTTCAGAGAGGATTTGATAATCAGAACACAATGGCAAATCAGAGAGAAATCCTTGCCGCAGTAAATGCGGGAACCGCACAAAGCGTAGCAGCTACAAATCAGACATTCCATGACACAGTAAATGCACTTTCAGACAAGTATTCTGAACTGGCAAGAGATATTGCGGGAGTTCAGGTAGCACAGCAACAGACAATAGCAAATCAGAATGAATGTTGCTGCTCTACTAAATTGCTTATGACTGAAATAGGTGCTGGAGTTAATGCGGGAATTGCTCAAAATCGTTATGATGCAGCTATGAATACTGCGGCGATCAACGCAAACACAACCGCACAGACACAGAAAATCCTTGATGCTATTTCACAAAATAAGATTGAAGCACTTCAAGGTCAAGTAAATCAGCTTCAGCTTGCACAGGCAGTAGCTGGTGTTGTAAGATATCCAATGGCAACTACATATACAAGTGGAGTAAGTCCATTCTGTAATTGCAGCTGCGGAGGATATGGAATTGCATAATGAGCGTATTTAGTACGCCTTAATATACATGGGCGTGTATGAAAATACACGCCCTTATTTTTATTTTAGGAGGGCAAATATTATGACAGAAGCTTATACTTTAAATGTAGATGTAGCAGAAAATAGTGCTATTCCATTTAATAACGTAACTATACAAAAAGGTTGCACATCAGTATTATCTGCACCTGCAACTATTCAATTAAACAAATGCGGTGTTTATGCAATCCATTTTGACGCAAGCGTAACTAGTGCGGAGGCGGGAACAGTCGCTTCCACGCTTTACAAAGCTGGTGTTGCGCAGCCTCAAGGCCAAGCTTCCGCAAGTCTAACCGCAGATGGAATTGCTAACTTAGCATTTGATACTCTTGTTCAAGTAAGAGAATCTAACTCTTGTCGTTGCTGCGATAGTCCTACTATTGTTCAAATAGTAAATACAGGTATTGCTGCAACTTATAACAATGCAAATATTGTAGTAACTAAAGTATGCTAGGAGGTAACTCCATGACAAGAGAAGAAATCTTTACAAGTCTATTAAATCATATGGTTAAAGGCTTAATGATACATGACCAAATGGCAAATTATTATGACTTCTTAGGGTTAGAAGAATATAAAGACTGCCATGAAAAACATTATCTTAAAGAAAATAAATCATATCGTAAGTTATATCACTATTACATTTCACGATATAATCGCTTAATTCCAGAGTTTAGATTTGAAAATCCAAATGTAATTCCTTCTTCTTGGTACTCTCACGTCCGCCAAGACGTAGATATGAAAACTCGTCAACAAGCAGTAGAAGATGGATTAAATAAATGGATAAGATGGGAAGGTAGCACTTTAACTTTATATCAACAAATGTATATAGAACTTATGAATCTTGGGGATGTTGCGGGAGCTGTTGAAATTTTAAAACTTATTAAAGATGTAGAAGAAGAACTTCAGCAAGCTGAACAATATCAACTATATAAAAAGGCTATGAATTATGATATGCCTACTATCGTACAAGAACAACAGAGATAACTTTCAAAGATAAGGAGGATTGCCCATGTATTCAATCTTATTAAAACTGACAAATACAACAGCTGACAGATGGAAATATCTGACAGATAGTGAGGGTGAAGTTTATGTTGCAAACACTATTGAAGAAGTTCAAACAAAAATAGCTGAACTGCTTCAAACTACTCCGCTTAATCAAATTAAAGCCGTACGTAATTGTACTATTACAAATGAAGTAACTGTTGAAGAAGTTATCTCTGAATAATAAACCCGCGGGAATTGCTTAAAATCATGCAATTCCCGCATTTCTTATTTTAAGGACAAAATTGCTCAATTTATTTAAGCAGGTTTTTATATTAAATATAATTGAAGAAAGGAGAGTTGCCATGGCTACAAATAATTTCAATGAACAAAGTCCGTCTAATGACTATGATTTATATTCCACAGGCGTACTTTCTCCATTACCAGGCTCTCCAACCGTAGATACGAGTGGACACCTAGTGATCCCGCCTGAAGGATCAGAAACCTACTTCCCGCCACCAGCGAATCCATCACGAATGGACCCTGATCCAAATAACACCGGTCCTACAACTGATTTCTGGACAGCATTTCCTATTACTATTGATGTAAATGGTGACCTGTTCTATTATGGCGAGAATACAGGTATCAATGTACGTGGTCCCGCAGGCACTTCTGGAGTTCGTTTTGACGATTTAACCGCAGAACAAAAAGAAGAACTACGAGGTCCCGCTGGTCAAAATGGTATTAACGGAGTTAATGGAACAGATGGGCGAGATGGCGTTGATGGTTTATCTGCTTATGAACTATGGCTCCAAGAGGAAGGATACTCTCCCGAACAACATCCTATTGAAGAGTTTTTCCAATGGCTTGCTGATATAGGTAATATTTTAATTAGAGAAGGCACTGGTGCAGACTCGTTAATCTTAAATGACAAAAACGGATCTTACAACACCGCAGATGGTATTGCTTCTCTCGCGGGCGGCCGCAATTCACAAGCCTTAGGTAATTATAGCATATCTTTAGGTCAAGGCACTCTTGCTTCAAAAACAGGTCAAATTGCATTAGGCAATTATAATGAAAACAAAACTAATTCAATATTTGAAGTAGGTAATGGAAGCGATATATTAAGACATAATATATTTGAAATAGACAATAGCGGGAACATGATTGCTGCTGGTACAATAGAAGATGGAAGTGGAAATAGATTAGATAATAAAGTAGATAAAGTTGTTGGAAAAGGGTTATCTACTTATGATTTTGATTCAACTTATAAAGATTTTATTGATAATTATGTAGTTGATATAGCATTATCTTCATCTTCACCAAACCCTATCAGTAACTCTGCGGTTACTGCTGCAATCAATAGTATCATTACTGCAAGTGGAAAACCTGCAATAAATCAAAGTAGCACTGATAACGACTTAAACTTTGGTTTTATCAATGATACAACTCAACCTATTTTAAATACTTTATATTGGACAAATGGATTAAAATGGAATCCATATACAAGAGTAATCAAGAATAATAATATAAATACAAGTACATATACAGATATTGTTTCTTTTGGTACTACAGGATTAACTGCGAGTGCTAATGAACAAATTATTCTTGGTAAATATAATGACGCAAATGCTAATAATTACTTAGAAATTGGTGCGGGTGCATCTGGTGCAGAAGCAAATATCTTAGAATTAAGTAAAACTGGTGACTTAACCGCAGCAGGCGATATTACTGACGGCGCGGGAAATGTGCTTAGTGATAAGCAAGACTTGCTCGAATATGATACAGCACCAACTCAATATAGTAATAAGTTAATAAAATCTGGTGATTGGTATGATTATCTATTAGATATAGGAATTAACCCAGTTACAGGTATTAGTATTCCTGAGATTGCACAATTACAAAGTGCGGTTACTGCACTTACAGCAAGGGTAGTTGCGCTTGAGGCAGCTGTTACCGCAATCGGCAATCCACGTGAAATACCTGATGATTTATTCCCATCAAATATCTACACATACGGAATCAACAATGATAAGTTCTATATTCAAAAGATTCGTCCTGTTGATCCTGAACCAGAGGAGGAAGAAGGTGAATAATGAGTACCCCTATAATCAATACACTTCCCGAAATATGGGATGCAACGATAACTTATGATAAATATGATGAAGTTAGATATGATAACATCATATTTATAAGTTTAATCAACGATAACCGAAACAATAATCCTATTTCAACAGAAGGAACTTGTTGGAAAGCCCATGATATATATAAGAAAATATTAACTGTTATGCCACATAATCAGTATAGTGGTGATGACAGCTTCTGGGATAAAGACCAGATATATATTGATGTGAATGGTGACGTTTATGTTAATAATGAAAATACCGGTATCAACGTAAGCGGTCAAACTCATTTAAGCCAAAATGATAGAAACCTTATCGTACAACAAATCCTCGAAAATCTTGGTTCTGACTTTAAAGGCGATAAAGGTGATCCTGGTGCTAATGGTGTTGATGGTCGTGATGGTGTTGATGGTACAGTCGAATTTGACGAATTAACTCCCGCCCAAGTGGCTAGTCTACGCGGTGACACAGGTAAATCCGCATATCAAAGCTGGCTAGATCAAGGATACACTGGAACAGAACAAGATTTCGTAACTTGGTTACAAATGGGTATTATTACTCTTGATAATGAATTATCAACAACATCAAACAACGGTATTACTAATTCAGCTATTACTAATGCTTTTCTTAATTTTAAAGCAGCTTTAACCGCAATAGTTGATACTTTATCAGATGAAATTGAAACACTAAAAAATAGATTATCATGTAATGATGTGCAATTTAAATTCGGTGTTACAACAGAAGGAAAATATGGGTATTATATAGACGGAACCGATACTATTATTCCTTTTGCTAATCAAGATGAAATCGCAGCTTTAACGTCACAGTCCGCAGAACTTAATGCGCCTGGTGTATTTTACCCTAATATTGGATATGGAGAAGTTAATGTAATGACAACAGACATAGAATCTCAACTAACCGCTCCTACATCATTGCGCGGTGAAGTAAGTGGAACAGAGGAAGATCCAAATGTCCTCATGGCTTCATCCGTAATCCCGCAAAATGTAAATGAAGCTTTAGATTTAAAGAGATATATATACCAAAATAATAAGTTTAAATCTGGTTATACATATAACTTATATAATATGAACAATACCACAATTGGATTGTATTCTAATAATGAAGAAAATATTGAAGGAATTTGGTTTACTCCAGATGGTCCTTCTGTTGCGGGAACATATATGAATATCGTAGTTGAACCTGTTGTAAATGGAACTACAATCAATTATCAAATTGGACATTATACCAATATAGAAGGTCAATTACCTGATTTAGTAGATCCTGGTACATTAAGTATAGATGACGAAACAGGAACATTTAATACAAGAACAACAATAACTTATACATCTGATAATACGAAAGGTTTGTATTTTGCATCAACGCAACAAGCTGCTTATCGTATTGTTGAGATATATTTAGAATAGGAGGTTACCTTATGGAATTATTTAGACATTATTTTACACCGCAAGAATGGGCAACCTCTGTCTTTTATCAACAACATTTGAATGATTTTGGATTTTGTAATTTAGACGGAAGTATGATTACAAGTGCGTGGAATGATTATACTTTTATTGGCAGATATAAATACGACTCAAGAGGGGAAGTATATATATCAAATGAAACTACTCAGGGATCTCCTAATAGATTTGGATCTCCAGGATGTTTCCCTTATCTAAGTGATAACCATTATAATGCTAGAAGATATTATAGTGGAGTTACTTCTAGTGGTACTTATGATCCAGAAGCTTATCCAGCGACAGTATTTTTTATTCCTTTAATAAATAAAGGATTCTTTTTACATATTAGAACTAATGATATAGCTACTGGTTCTCAAGAAGATATAACTATTACTTCAAATGATACAAGAGATAGAACTTTTAGTATCAATACGCCAACCCCAAGTTTAAATATCAGAGTGTATGGTAATAATTCTGCGATGGGCAAAGGTGATGGTAATGGTGTACTTAATTTAATAGGACTTCCTCCTTCTACAGGTAATCCAAACTATTGGACATATTTATTATATACTAGAAATGGAAGAATGTCAGGGAGTCCATGGGCTGAAGACCCACAATATATTAATAGCCTAATCGACTACGGCAACAGCCGAGTTGCTGATATGCCATTCCGTTCAGAATATTTACGGGGTCAAGATATATCAAACGAAAGCTCTATTTACACCAATGTCAACCCAAATGTCTGTGCTTTAATCAAAATGCCATTCGATACCGGCTACATTGATAATCTTTATCTTTTAGCCACCGCGCCAAAAGCATTAACAGATGCAACTTTTTTTAGCTTTAACGGAAGAAACTTCCTTAATGTATTCGATAATTATGTGGTAGAATTACCATCAACTACAAGCTAAGGAGGTGTAATATGAGCGTATTAGAAAAACATATATTCCATACATATAGCGAATTGGAAACATATCTGGCGGGAAAAGGTTTTAATTTTGGAACAAACAAATTTACTTGGGGAGATAGTAATTCAAATTGCTATTGGACAATAAGTGCAAATGGAACAATCAATTTCCATACTTCTACAAATGAAACTGCATTTTATCATAATTTAACTGATTTCGCTAATGATAAAGATTGCGGTTGCATCTTCTTAGAATTAGCTAATAACGGGTGCGCGCTTTACTTAACACCCCTCGATCCTGACACAGATATAACTGATTTACAATTTTGTATGATAAATAATTACCATGAATCATCAGGAAGTATTGTAGATGATAACAATACTCTTGAAAATGGTTTAGTCGTGGTAACTCCTGCCGAACAAGATGGGTATTGGAGATATTTATGGCGTGATAAAACTCCACAAGGAAGTGGATGTTATTATTGTGTAGATGATACTGTTAGTAATGTAACAACAGGAGTAGAGATTCCTCATAAAGAAATGATTATCGCTCCATTAACAGTAACCATTCTTAAAGCATATTTAGATGGCGGTTTCTGGAGTCAAAACATATATACTCAAGTCCTTGGAGAGGTATCTCTTCCAGGTAATATATTCAAAATTAACGGACAAAAATTCATAAGCTTCACAGGAAATACAACATACAGATGTCCTGTATTTAAACTACCTCCTGAAGCAGCTGAATCAAGTCCTATTGATTCAACAGAGGAATACTCAAGTATTGAAACATATCGAGTTGGAGATTATTGTATCTACCAAGGTTTGTTATGGAGATGTACTAGAGCGGTTACTGTTCCAACTCAATTCGATCAAACTTATTGGACTGTTACAACAGTTAAAGAAGAAATAGAAAGAGCAAGTAATTTATAAAACAGGTGGGAAAGTGCAAGAATTTAAGCACTTTCCCGCATTTTTTATTGCTATTTTTAAAAATTTTTGGTATAATATTCTTAGAAAAAAATAAGCGAGGAGTAAATATGAAAGAAAAAATTAAAGATATTTTACCAATTATTATTATCGTTACAATCATTTTCCTTATTGTTGCAGGAAGTATTGGCGGTTGTGTTATGCGAAATTTTTATGTTCAAGAAGATACTTTCATAGTCACAGAAAAAGGTATAAAGAATACAAAGGATAATGGGTTATATCTTATTTATACGAAAGACAAAAATGGAGAAACTCAAGTCTTTTGTGTGAGAGATACATTACTTCATTGGCGTTGGAATTCATCTGATGTATATGCAGACATTGAAGTTGGTAAAACTTACCGCTTTAAAACTTGCGGAGTTCGTATTCCATTCTTTTCAATGTATCCTAATATCTTAGAGATGGAGGTAGTAAAATGAAGATAATCAAACCCCCAAGACAAGAAGATCCAAGAGAAATAATGAAAAGAATGGCTTTAGAAGGGTGCGATAAGTGTCCATATTGCAAATCAAAAGATATAACAGAACTTAGCGAACTATGTGAAAGAAGCGGTAATGAAACTCATTTCTTTTGGGTAAAAGATTGGAATTATAAAGAGTTTCATTGTAATGATTGCGGATGCGAATATGCAAGTGATCCTTATAATATTAGAGTTAATCCTAATGATAATAGAGGGATAGGACAATTTGCTTCTTTCGCTTTTGGAATTACGTTTTTATTTATCTTTTTTGTCTCTGGAAGAGTATGGTGGGCTTGTCTTCCTTTGGGGATCCCATTAATTCTTTGGGGTGCTATATCTTGTATTTTAACCAATATTGTCTATAAAAAGCACCTTCCTGCAGTTCAAGGAGAAGAGATTAGCGATTATAGACAAGCTTTAAGAAAAATCTCTCGATATTAAAAAATTAGGCAAGGTTTTTTACCTTGCTTTATTTTTTTGAAAAATTTTGTTATAATATTTATAGAAAATATGAAAGGAGCAAAAAAATGACAAATCTTGCACTTATTGAAGAGGAAACATTTCTTACTCTTGTAAATCATTATTGTCTTTGGGAAACTTTAGATAAACTCAATCCCGACCTTAAATTAAAGGTTAATTTCGATCAAGAAGCATATGAAAATATGCGAAAAGGTTTCTTGGACGATTACGTTAATATTCCTATTAATTTATCTAATGAAACAATCGAAAAACTTAAAGAAAAATTTGGAAAAGAAGGTGATTAAAAATGCTTAATTCAAAGAACGAACGCGAACTTGCTTATCTAATCACTGTTGATGCGATCGAGCCTATCCCTGGGAAGGATCGTGTTGAGTGTGCGGTAGTAGGCGGTTGGCGTACAATGGTAAAGAAGGATGTATTTAAGCCTGGCGATATCGGTATCTACATTGAGATCGACTCTAAGACACCTGAGAAGGAACCTTTTGATTTCCTTGAGAAGTACCATTACAAGGTAAAGACACAGAAGTTTAAGACATTCTACTCTCAGGGATTACTTATGCATCCGGACGATTTCGGATGGCCTTATGTTGCGGATAATAGCGGTGTATATGTAAATGGTAAGTTCTGTGCAGTAAATGACGACTCCCGCTTCCTTACATCTCAGCTTGGCATCACATACGCAACCGCAGAGGATAACAAGCGTAAGGCTTCTTCACCTGATAAGTACAAGAAGATGGCACAGCGTCATCCTGAGCTTTTTAAGAAGAAGTGGGCACGTTGGATGATGAAGAGAACTTGGGGTAAGAAGGTAATGTTCTTCTTCTTCGGTAAGAAGAAGGATAAGAGAACATGGCCTGCCTGGGTAGTAAAAACTGATGAGGAAAGAATCGAAAACCTTCCACATCTTTTTAATGAAAAATGTGCTTGGTTTGCTACTGAAAAAGTCGACGGTAGTTCAACTACGTTCACCATGAAGCGA
>JAEIGA010002584.1_pt1 | contig 28799 bp, 6 predicted proteins | sample 9270691 | NCBI WGS metagenome assembly JAEIGA01 (sample SAMN17057246, study PRJNA624740) | gut metagenome | biome: biome; isolation source: fecal sample | host: Bos grunniens | place: China: Xizang | collected 2019
AGAGAATAATACTACTTTATATTTAGACTCTTTAGTTCCTTGTAAGGAAATATCATTCTCGTATAATACATCATATGAAAATGTATTTAGCATGCAAGATAGAACTATTAAACTATCTCAAAATAGCTTAAATGAATTAGTCAATGTTTGGGAATCTGATTATAGCCTTAGAGTTATTGAATGGCAATTATACAATTTAAACATCCTATCTGAAGAACATAAATCAAATTCTATGGATGTTATAAGTAGATATGTGATGGCTCACATATTGATTCAGAATGATATATATGACATAGACGTTTTGGACAAACAAATAGATGATTATTTTAATCATGGAGATTTAACAAATGAAGAATATATAGAACTAAAAGAATTAATTCAAGAAAGGAGAAATTAAATGAACGGTAGCGATAATATAATTAATGTTCTTGATTTTCTTAAAAACACTCCTGTAGTTATTAATAAAAACAGAGATGAAATTCAAGAGCTATTCAACAAATTATGTTTATTGGAATTCAATGATGAGAATATAATACATAGCGCATTAACAAAAGAAGAGTACCTAATATTAAAAGAATTAGGTGTTGAAAATTTATCTACATTCTCTGGTAGTTTTTATGATTTAGATAATTTGCCAGACATTCCAATAAAGGTAGAAGACTTGGAAGATGGAGAATTATATGCAACAAAAGAATATGTTAAATCATATATAAGACCTGTGCCAACAAAAACTTCTGATCTTATTAATGATATGAAATATATAAGAGAAGAAGATCTTCCATATGTTCCAACTAAAGTGAGTGAATTTAGCAACGATAAAGGCTATCTTACTGAAATAGATATAGCCTTCCCAGAAGTTCTTAGTGCTTTTAAAAACGATGTTGGATATGTTAGACATGAAGAAGTGCCTCATTATATAAGAACATCAGACATAGGCATAACATTTGGTGATTCTTTCGAACAAGGATTATTAGAAATAGCAAGACTCAATCCTAAACCTAATAATATATATAGATGCGTATGCCAAGATTATGAGTTAATGAGTATGTTTAATGGTTCTATTAAACCATATAGTTGCTTCTTAGAGATCCGTATTTTAGAAAACCTATTTATAGAAGAAGATAATTGTAATACATTGACTATGGAAGCTAAACTTATAAATTTAGAAACCGATCCTTATATATTTATAAATGTATTTGTAATAAGCAGAGATGAAAGCAGTGAAGTTAGACTCATAGAACAACTTCCAAAATGGGATACTATTATAAATGTAAATGCAGATTGGAATGAAGAAAATCAGCTTTCAGATGCATATATAAAGAATAAACCTATGATACCTTATAATATAGAGCAATTAGAAGGGATAGAAAATTGGGTTAATAAAGAATATTTTGAAGAGAATATTCCTAAAGAAATAAGTAAATTAGATGATGCACATCTATATGCTTTAAAAGCAGATATGCCTACACATGTAACTCAATTAGAAGGTCATACTAATTTTGTAACAAGAAAAACTTTAGAAAACATAATTAAAGAACAAGGAAGCATTATTGATATTTCACAAGAAGATCTTCAAGTTTTAAAAGATATGATTAATAATGGTTTAATATAAAAACAAAAAACAAGGACCGAGTATTCGGTCCTTTTCTATGATTCTTATCCATTATTAATATTAAGTAATACATAGTTAGTTTATATAACTGTTTTACTATACTATAAGAAAGGAGAACTGTAGAGTGGATGAATCAAAAAAAGGTACTCCTATAACAGGGGTCGCAGGAGATATTTGGCAGACCTACATATTGAGATATTCAGGAAAAGAGATCGATGAATTTCTAAAAGAAGTAGACGAAGGATATCTTCTAACAAAAGAAGAATTAGAAAAACTTAAAAACTTCGATCCTGAACTTTATTTAAAAATAGCAGATATGCAATCTCTAATTTTTGATAAAGTAAATAATGATTTAACGCAATATGCAAAATTAAGTTATGTAAACAATGTTTTTGAAGATGTCAATAAAGATATGGACGAAAGATTTGATTATGCATCTAAATCTATTACAGACGTTCATATTGAATTATTAGGAACAAATGAAGCTGTTAATGATATAGAAAAAAGCATAGAAAGCGTTAATGAGTCTATCGAAGAAACAAAAAGAGAAATAGAAGAGCTTAAAAAAAATCCACCATCATCTGGTTCAACTCCGGATTCGCCACCTAGTACAGATTGCTCAGGTTGTACTTCTAATGTTAATGCAGCTATTCAACCAGACGAACCTGACGACGAAGAAGCTATATGGTTCGATACGGATGGAGGTCAAAGTATAAACTCAAGCGAATCTGCTATAATAACAGAAATGAAAACTTTGATACAAGCTCTTTCAAAACAAGTAAAAAGCCTAACAGAAAGAGTAGAGTATTTAGAATTAAATGGCAGTCATCCTGGAGACGGAGATGATGAAGAAGATGATGATATCATTGATCCATTACCAGATGATCTTTTCGAGATTTTATTAGAAGATGGCACTGCATTACTTCTTGAAGACAGTACGTCTTTATTGCTTGAAGAACAAAAACAGATAGTTACTGAAGATTCTATACTGCTTGAAGATGGTACGTATTTATTGTTAGAAGACGGCACTGTATTGTTGTTAGAACAACAGAAGCAAGTAGTAGTTGAAAAAACATTACTACTGGAAGATAAAACATATTTACTGTTAGAAGATAACACAAAAATATTATTAGAATAGGAGATGCATTAAATGTCTAAAAAGATTTCAGAATTAACGCAAGTCGTTAAATTGACTGGAGAGGAAATGATTCCTTTAGCTATAGACGGTCAAAATAAAATGGTTAAAGTTAAAAATATAAAAGGCGCAGATAATCTTACTGCCGAATATGTAGAGATTACAGGCGACGATGATAAACAATATAGAGTGATGGTTAAAAATGGTCAAGTTGTTGCAATTCCTTCTGAAGTATTTACTAGAGATACAAGCAATTTAAAGAAAGAAGATTTCTTTGGATTACTTGTTAACCAAATGTATGGTGGAGGGAATACTGCTACAGGAACTCCAGTGTCTCATAGTTTTATAGAACTATACAACTTTAATAATCATGATTTAAATCTAAAAGGCGTTTATCTTTGGTATAAAGCAAGTGGTGGAACTTGGGAATCATTAGCTCTTGAAGGTATAGTCCCAGCTAAACATTCATTCCTTATAAGAGGAAAACAACACACTAAGCCTTACTCTCAAGGCGTTAGATTAAATATAATGAATTATGATATGCAATGGGATAAAGCATTTTCTGATAAAGGGTTCTCTGTGTATTTAAGTATAAGTGATCAAACTCCAGATGCTAATCCTATAAGAGAGATATTAGATCCTACTACAAAAGCGCCTACTTATACTAACGATCATTATATTGATATGTTAGGAGCAGGAGGAGTAGATACTCAAGTAGAAGCATATGAAACAAGATATCTTAACTGTATGGATATAAATACAGCTATTCATAGAAGAGACTTCGCTAATAGTTTATTAATAGCAAATCTATCTACTGTAGCTAAAGATACAGATTATAATATAGGATCAAATGCAGGAGGAAAAGGAAACAATAAATCTGACTGTGAACCTATAGATTATAAGTCTTGTAATGTTTCTGTTTATAGACCAAGATGTGTTGCTGATGGTAGATGGAATGAATTCTATGATAAACCAAAACAAAAAGAAACTCTTCCTTCTATGATAAATGTTATGTATGGAGAAGACGGAGAACATACTAGAACGTTTACTTTCCAAACTCCTTTATGTGACAATGGATTTGTTAAGTTCAGAAAAGAAGGAGAAGTTAAATGGACTACTAAAGAAACTACTACAGAGCTATTCTCTAACGTAGACGGAGATGTATCTGTTCATAGATGTATAATAAAAGATTTAGAAGTAGGAAAATATGAATATCAAGTAGGAACAGATGGATGTTCTTCTGATATATATTCATTTGAAATAAAAGAATATGGACAAGAAGACATGTTAAAAGTATTATGGACTACAGATCAACAATCATGGACTAAAAAAGAATATGACGTATGGCAAACAGCCGCTAGATTCTTAAACCAAAAAGCAGATATATATGATTTCCATTTAAATACTGGAGACATATCTCAAAATGCTAACAGAAGATTTGAATGGCAATATTACTATGATTATGCAAAAGATATAACTAAAAATATGCCACACGTTATAACTTGTGGAAACAATGACTTGATAGATAAAAAATATTCAGACGCATTTAATTATTATATAACTGCAGAAAATCAATTTGCTAACTCTGTATATGCATTTGATTTAGGATTTACTCATTTCGTTTGCTTAAACTCTAATGAAGATATGACACATGTTGGTTCAGGAGAGAATCAATGGGCTTCTAAAGAAGCGTTCTTACAAGCTCAAGCTGATTGGCTAGACGAACACCTAACTGAAGTCGAAGCAAGAGAAGTTCAACCTAGATGGGTTATAGTATTTGCTCATTTAAGTCCATTTACTGTAGGTAGAACTAAGAGATTACAAAGATGGGTTGCTTCAGTAGAAAAACATAAAGTTGACTTATTCTTATGTGGACATAACCATGCTTGGTCAAGAAGTAAATCATTAAGAACCGGATATGATTTTAATGTGAATCCAGCTTACAATGATTATGTAACTACAGTAGCTTCAGGAAGTACTGAATTAAAAATAGTAGATGAATTAGCTGCAGATGGTACAGAAATAAATAGAGAAGAGGACTTAGTAAATGGTACTGTTTATATATTAAATCAAGCTACAGGATTTAAATTATCAGGAAAAGAAAAACCTCTTACTCTTACTGGAAAAGTACCTGAAGATAAACATATAAATCCAAATGGTTCTCCATGGTGGATTGCAGCTCAAGCTCTTCCAAAGAATCCTGTTTATATTGATTTAGAAATAACATATAACTCTATAAAAATTGATTCTTATGAAATAAAAGGTGTTATATCTACAGACGAATTTAAAGATGCTACTATAGAAAAAGACTTAAATAAAGTAAGTGAAACTAGATTTGATTCTCATACTATAGAATACAATGAAGATAGACATAAATAATATCAAATAAGTAAAGGAGTGAAGACATGGCATCTACTAAAAAGTTTAATAAAGAAACTGGTCAATGGGAAGTGTTTGGTAGTACAGACGCAGTAGATATTAAACTAGCTGATCTTCAAGGAAACTTTACTTCTGATAATGTTGAGGGCGCTTTGAGAGAAGCGTCTTCACAGATATCAGATATGTCAGCTTCCGTAAGAAGTCAAAAGGCTACAATGCAAAAACATGCTTCTATGCTAGAACAACACGCCGAAGACATAGAATGGCTTAAAGAATTTGGAGGCGGAGGAGGAGGCGGCGGTGGCGGTACTGCAGTCCCAACAATAACGTCTACATTTGCAGATGGAACTATAGTTGATAAAGATACAGATGTTATAATTCCAATATTCTTTTCTTCTCCTAATATGGGTGAAGGTACTGCTTATATCATCATAGATGGTATTGAAGTAGATAGTATTCCAAATATAAAACAAGGTAACAATAAAATTAATATAGGAAAATTAAGCAACTTAAAAAATGAAGTAGCGATATATGTAAAAGATAGAGCAAATCTATTATCTAATCAACTTTTATGGAATATCATATGCGGTGGATTAGATGTTGAATTGGATTTTGATAGTACAGCTGACTATACTATTTCAGATATAATAACTATGCAATACAAGATAACAAGTGCATCAGATGAAGCCATAATAATGCACATGACAATAGATTATGACACTTATGAAATAGAATGTACCCAAGGCGTAAACGAATATACTTTTAAAGGGTTAGGTGTCGGTATTCATAAAGTTAATTTCTATATAGAGAGCGGACCATATAAAAGTAAAAACTTTGAGTTTAATATAATCATAGTTAACTCAAATTCTTTATATGTATCTACTTTATTTCAAGGCGGAGATTTTGAATATGGATATCCTATAGCTATAAGTTATCGTATATCTAAAGCTTCTACAGAACAATTTAATGTTAGATTTTTATTAGATGGAAAACTTGTAAAAACAGCTCAGTCAGGAGTAGGTTCTTATTATTGGACATTAAACTCTATAGAGTTAGGAACTCATACATGGAGTATAGAAGTTATAGGTAATCAAGACGAACAACAAACTATATCTGGAGAATTTAATGTAGTTCAAGGTGAGTATACTCCAGTACAAGCAACAACAGCAGGTCTTGCTTATAGATTAAACGCTGAAGGAAGAACCAATACAGACAGTGATAAAGAGAATCCTGTAGATAATAGTGGAAATGGAATAAAAGCCACTTTACATAATTTCAACTTTTTCTCTAATGGTTGGATGGATAACTCTTTAGTATGTGATGGAAATGCATATGTTGAAATAGATTTTTATCCATGGCAAGATAATGCAATATATGGTTCTACTTTTGAAATACAATTTAAAGGTATCGATATAGGTATATCTGAAGCTAGAATTCTTGATTATACAGATATAGATGAACCATTTAAAGGTGCATTTATCGAATTAGAAAAATCATTATTTAAATCGCTTGCAAGTACAGGTGAAATAAGTATAAATGCAGATACATGGATGACAGTATCTTTCGTTATAGATAGACGTGCAAAATTCGGAAAAATATTTATAGACGGTATATGTTCTAGAGCGTTTGTATTATCTGATACAGGTTCTGGGACAAATGCAAAAAGAGAAGACTTTACTCACGCACAAAAGATTTATTTAAATAGTAGAAAAGGTGAAGATAAATTTGGTGCTTGTGAAATCAAAGATGTAAGGATATATAACCGTGCTCTTTCTGATGACGAAATCCTTACTAACTTTATATCTCAAGAAAAAGATTTTACAAAACAAAAAATGTTATATGATAAAAACTATAACAATAAAACTCTTCCTACTATTCATATGTATTGCGATATATCTAAAATGACAGATAAAATATCAGCAACTACTAGAATTAAATACACATCACCAAACGAAGAAAGATATGGACAATCATTTGATTTACCTTATTGCCAAGTTTGCTTACAAGGTACATCTTCATTACAATATGTATTAAAGAACTTTACAGCTAGATTAAAAGATGAAAGCATGGCTCCGTTCTATTATTCTCCATATCCTAATGGAGTAAAAGAAGACGTATTCTGTTTTAAAGCAGACTATATGGAATCTACTCATAGTAGAAACGTAGGACTTGCTAGATTTGTTAATGACTGTTTATATGACGAAAAGAATCCAGCTCAAAAACAAGATCCAAATATAAGAAATGCAGTAGATGGATTCCCTTGCTTAATGTATATTAACGACGAATTACAAGGTATATATAATTTCAACTTAGACCGTTATTCAACTAGATCTTATGGATATACGGAAGACACTACTTTAGTATATGAAGTTGCAGCAAACTCTGATACTACAGCAGGTGCGTTTTATAAATGGACAGAAGCTTCTGGTAAGAGCGAATTAGATTATTATTCATCTGACTTTATCTGTCTGTATCCTCCTACTAGAGCAAATGGTGCAGATAATATGGAAGAATTAATAAGATTAGTCGAATGGGTAAATGATTCTTCTGATGAAGACTTCAAAGATAATATGCCTCGTTATTTCAATATACAATATTTATTAAGATACTTCTTATATGTATATGTTGTTGGGGCAGTTGACTCATTAGGTAAAAATATGAAGCTTACAACTTGGGATGGTCAAATATGGTATCCTCAAGTATATGACGCAGATACAACTATAGGATTAGATAACTCAGGTTTTATGAAGTTCGATATGGATATAGAAATGGGCGACGAACACGTATTTAATACAACTGGGTCGGTATTATGGAGAAGAGTAAGAGAATTATTCGCTGCTGAACTTAATGCTCAGTATGCAATAATGAGACAAAAACAATTCACTGTAGAGAATATGATGAAATATATTCTTGAAGAACAAATACAAAAAATCCCTGCTAAATACTACAATATAGATATGCAAACTAAGTATTTAAATTTCGGTAGTGAATTTATACACGCATTACACGGAAGCAGTGAACATTTTATTAGAAAATGGCTGCAAGAAAGATTATTATATTGTGATACATTATTTGGTTATACTGCTACTACTTCAGACTATATAACTTTACGTTCATCTAAGTTAGGTTATGTATACCTTGATATACAAACTTATGTACCTATGTATCTACGTATTAAATGGAGAAACGAAGCTAACAATGCAGGGGTACAAACTAAGAGAATAGGTCGTGGAGAAACAGTTAGGTTTGAATACAATATGCCAACAGAAACTGACCAAGAAATAATCGTATATGGTGGACATTATTTAAAATCTTTAGGAGATGTTTCTAATTTACAATGTACTACAATGCTTATAGCCAATGCAGATAGATTAACAGAGATAGAATGTCATTCTCCTAATCTAATAAATACAGATTTATCTTCTTGTACTAAATTACAAAAAATAGATATTAGCGATTGTCCTAGTCTTGGAGTTGGTATAGGGGCACAATCTACTCTTAATATTCAAAATTGTAATTATTTAAGATATTGTAATTGTATGAATACAGGATTAACTGCTATATATACAATGCAAAAAGGTGGAAACTTAAAAGAAATCTATTATCCATTATCAACACAAGTTGTACAACTTACAAATCAAACTTATCTGGAACGTATAGGGTTACCTTTTAATGTAGAGAACGATGAATACTGTAAGAGCCTAGCTACGGTTCAAATATCAAACTGTAATAGAGTCAAAACTCTTCATTATCCTTTTAACGAAGACGACGATATAACTTTTAAACCATTTAAATATGTACAAGATTTATCAATATTAAATTCATTAGAAAAATTAGATTCTATTACTTTTGCTGGTTTTAATAAGCTTAAAACTATATCATTACAAGCTTTACCTAATTTATCTTATATTAAATTCGACGATATGATGGGTATAGATGATGTAAGCACATTTGAATCTATACTTGTAGAAAACGTACCTAAAATAAAAACTGTAACATTTAATATAAGTGATAATACAAAATACAAAGCAGCGTTTGTAGAAGGCGCTATAATTGATTTAGGTGGAGCTTTAGGAGTAGAGTCATTATCAAGTAATGCAGAAGGCTTAGAAGGGTTAAATCGCGTTATAATACCTACAACGACTAAGATTATTAACTTCCCATATTCTAATAATATAAAATCTATTATAACAGGAACTAGTGATCATGTGCCTGATAAAGATTGGGAAGGATACGATTTTAAGGATGCGATTATAGAAGATTGTGATTTATCAGGTATAAAAATAACTCACGCTGAAAACTTCTATATAAAACCTACAGCTAAACTTCCTACTATAAACAAAAATAAAGATAAAGATACTTATGTTACACCTATAACAGGAGTATACGATTTAACTACTTATACTGGAGATACGTTAAGCAATGTGTTCGCAGGCTTTGACTTCAGTGGCGAATTTGATTTACGTTGCGATGCTGATCTTATAAAAATAACAGATATAAATGAAGTGTTTAAAGGAAGCAAACTAGATGTAACAAAAACAAATAACTTATTAAGAAGACTTCCAAACTTAAATGAAATGATATCTACATTTGCTTTCTGTTCAAATATAAAAGATCCTAGATTATTAAATATACCGAACAATGTTCAAATATTTAATAATTGTTTCGAAGGTTCTGATGTTGAAAAAGATATAGCATTTAAACCTAATGCAATAGGCTTAACAAACGTATTTAAAGATTGTAAAAATTTAAAATATGTAACTACAAACTGGAATACTGAATATGAAAATCTGTTTGATTTAGATCCTACTGATTGTTATGCAGGATGTCACAGTATAACTCACTTTGATGATGAACCATTAGTTATAACTAAATATGAAACAGGGTTAGATAGAGTACCTATAGCATGGGGTGGTGAAGACTTCTTAAATGAAAATACAGGTATATATGAAATAGAAATAACTTCACCTAATTCTACGTTTACATTCCCTACTAAAGCTTGTTTATTAGATAATGGAAGAATCAACTGGGGAGATGGAACAGTAACAGAAGGAGTCATAAGTCATATTTATGAAAAACCAGGAACATATATAATAAAAGGTAAATGCTCCATATCTAATGGAGATACTGCAACAGTAGAGACAGTTAAAAGAACATTAACTAAAATTCATAAAGTTCCTGCGAAACCTTTAAGTTATAGACATATGTTCGATGACTGTAGAAATTTAATATACGCAGATCTGTCTTGTATGAACGCAACTGATTTATCTTATACGTTTAAAGATTGTATTAAATTACAAACTGTTATATTAGGAAATATGACTAATTGCAAAACTGTAGATTATTTATTCCAAAATTGTATAGAATTATCTAGTGTTGATAACATGCTTATCACTAATAAATGCACTAAAGTAAGTTATACATTCAATAACTGTAAAGCATTAAAAGAAGTAAAAAATATGGAATTATGGGATATGTCAGCTGTCCAATCTATGAACTATACATTTGACTCTTGCGGTATAAGAGATTTAAAAGATATTAAAAATTGGAATTTAAAATCTTGTAAGAGTATGTTAGATGCATTTAAAAATACATCGGCTATGGAAATAGATGTTTCAGGTTGGACTATTAATGAAGATTCTACAGTTGCAATGAATGAATTATTTAAAGACAATAAAGAATTAAGAAAAATCAATGTATCTAATTTGGTAACTAACAAAGTTCAGAACATAACAAGTATATTTAGTGGATGTACTAAAATAGAAGAAATAATAGGTTTATCTACTTGGGATACTTCTGATTTAAGATATGTAAGCAATATTTTTAATGGAATAAAACTAACAAATATAGATCTTTCAAATTGGGACTTCTCAGTGATGTATGCTAACATGTATTCTATATGGGGAGAAACAAATCCTAAGACTATAGTGCTTAATAATATTAAATGGGATGATCCTGCTGTTGTTAATAAGTTTTTATATGAATCAAGTTATTCTGGAGACAGTAAGGCTACTAAAATAGTTATGGACGAAATAAGAGAAGATATGACTAACTTCCAAGGAATGTTTAAAAATCTTAACTTATTAACGGAAGATATAAGATTCCCAAATTGGGCTATAAATGTATCTGAATGTTTTAAAAACTGTTCAGGATTAAGAGATATAGTGTCTAACTGGAACACAGAATATACTCAACTTGAAAATTGTAAGAACTGTTATCAAGGTACTAATATTAGAACGATAGACGGCGAAGATGATCGTGTTACTTCTATACCTCCAGAATGGGGAGGATTAACATTTAATGATGACGATACACTTGTTATTGAAATAGATACTAACTTAAATACAAATAAGAGTCTTACTGTTAAATTTACAGTAACAGGCGAAGGTGCTATTCTATGGGGTGACAATAGCGATAATGATCTTAATGTTGCGAATACGTCTTCAACTAGTTCATTTACTTGTAGTCACACATATGCAGAACACGGTATATATACAGTAAAAATTAAAAAAACTAGATTAGGTTCAAAAGAAGGTACTCTTGTTACAAAAATTTTATCAGTACCTTATTCTCATAAAGCAAACTATACTAAAGAATATGGTATATTAAATTCTTATGCATATAATACATACGGAGAGTTCTATAACGTAACAGAAATAGATGTATCTAATTTAGCATTAAATAATGATTTAATAGATTGTAGTGGCGCGTTCTACGGAATGAAAGAGTTAACTACTATAATAGGATTAGATGAATTAAATTATTCTAAAGTGAAAGATATGTCTAATATGTTCTATAACTGCCATAAACTATCTTCTGTAGATATGAGAAATTGGGATGTAACATCAGTGACTAATAGAACAAGCATGTTTGAAAACTGCAACGATTTAACTAATATAGATGTTACAGGAATGAAACTTGGTAGAAACTTATCTGGATTATTCTATGAGGCTAGTATGGTTACTTCTATAACAGGTCTAAATGATTTAACTGTAGGTATAGTTACAGATACAAGCCATATGTTCTATAACTGTAACAAATTAAAATTCGATAGTATAGTTCCATTCATACAAAAAATAAACAGTGTAATGGTTACTAACATGAGCAGAATGTTTAACAACGTAGAACTTACAGATGCAAATGTACAAACAATTTGCGAAATGTATAATAATATACCATCTATAGATATACTAGGTAGTCAATCATTCTTAACTGATATAAGCATAATAGAACCTATATTAGATAAAGCAGATTGGTCAAAATTAACAGATATATCTAATCTATTTTTAGGATGGTCAAAAATAGTTGATGTAAGTTTATTAGAAAAGTATGACGTATCTAATATAACAAATATGTCTTCATTATTCAAAGGTTGCTTTAAATTAGAAGATATAAGTGGAATAAAAGACTGGGATGTTTCTAAAGTAGAAGATATGAGTGACATGTTCAATAGCTGTGATTGCTTGGCTGATCTTACTCCGTTAAAGACATGGGATGTCAGCTCTGTAAAAACAATGAAAGGTATGTTCTCTGCAGCAAATTATAGTGCTATTAAAACATTATCAGGATTAGAAGATTGGGATGTAGGAAATGTTACAAACATGCAATCAATGTTCCATGCGACACAAGGATTTGGTTATTCAGATGCAACTGCAAAAGACTGTTCAGCATTGACTAATTGGGATGTAAGAAATGTAACTACTATGAACTATATGTTTGGTGGATTCAGAATAGAAGATTATTCATGTTTAGCTGATTGGAATATATCAAGTTTAACTGATTTCACTTATATGTTTGCTCACCATTGGGCTGTAGAAACAGATTCGGAAAGAGTTATAGATTTATCTTCATGGAACGTATCGAAAGTTGATTTTGGACGTGTTGGGCCATTCTTTAACTGTAAATACTTAGTAGAAGTAGAATCATTTAAAAATATATCTGATACAGCTACATATATAGGTACAGATAATAATCAATGTGAAATGTTATCTATAGATTCTATAATGTCATTTATCAATAATTTAGTTGAAGTCGATACTACTCATATTTTATACATAGGTGAAGTGAATGTACAAAAACTTACAGAAGACCAAATATTAATAGCAATTAATAAAGGTTGGACATTATTATAAGGAGGCTTACCATGCTTGATTCTGATAAGATAATAATACAAGAAGGGGAAGGGTATATTTTATACTCTCCTCTTGGAAATTTAAAATTAAGAATTCTTAAAGCAAAAGAAGGTTATAAAGTATTTTCTTCACACTGTTCTTCATACTATGATAAAATATATTTAGGTATACACGATTCTATTGATAATTACGGAGTGGTATATATAAATAACAAAGGCGAAACTGTAGAAGTAAGTGATATTACTAGATTAAAGAATAGTCAAGAAGAAACAGATGAACTAATTAATACGTTATGTTTAATAGCTTCTGAACTTTACAATATTGTAGAAGCATTTATTCCTGTAACAATGGAACTAAGAGATAAACCTACTAGAACAGAAAGTCCGTTTGTGATGCTATATTATACATTAGTTAAACGAGGCTTAAAAGATATAGAAGAAGTTCCTTATAAGTTTAAAGAGGAAGTAGAGGAACTTCTTAAATAAATATAAGGGCCAGGAAACTGAGCCCTTTTTATTTTGTGTAATACTTATTAGAAGGTGGTGATATTTTGGCTAAATATAATAAAAAGAAAACAATATCAAACAGTTTTTTAGATACATTAAAATTGCAACGTATAGCTAAAGAAGCTAAAGAGATAAAGAAAGAAAAGATAGATGACGAGAATCAAGGGATAGAAAAACCTAGTGATTATTATAAAGATAAAATGGCTAATATATTCAGCGGAGAGTCTGTAAACTTAAAAGATACAGACGGAATCAAAATAATAAATAGTAACAAAGTAACTGCTAGATATGGTAGTACTATTGAAGATACAAATATAACAGGGTTAATTAGAAATTTAGAATCTAGAGGGTTTTTTGATGTTTATGCAGGTCTTGTTAATTCAGAAGATGTTCATAAAGTGTTCTCATGGACACAACAACCAACAGGATTAACAAGTACGGCTACCGATATAAAATCTAAATATAAAAAACTTCAAGAGTTTAAAGCTAATCCAGATGGTAGATTTGCTTATATATTTGATACAGAAACATACGGAGGTACTAATAAATCTGGTATATGGACTCCTGCAGGTATCACTGAATTCTCTATGAGAAAGTTAGATATGAAAGGGAATATAATAGACGATGTAAATATAGTATTAGGTATTCAAGACACAGAAGAAAATAACGAATTGTTTAATACTATTTATAATTTATTGAAAGCAGGAAATACTGAAGAAGTATTAGCGAATGAACAATATAGAGTAACTGCTGCTCGTATGGCTCTTTATTCTCATGAAGGGACAAAAATGAAATTATCTAAAAAAGGTTATTATGTAATGGAAAGTTTATCAGAAGAAAACGTTGGCAAGTATTTGAATGCAGAAGTGTTTAAACAAGGTTGGGATAGATTAATTGACGTACATAATAAAACTGAAGTTGATGAAAATGGTATTAAAAAATCTGTAAAAGCTATGATGGACGCTACAGTAGAAATGCATGAAATGAGTCACGCAGGAAAAGGTCTTATTATAGGTCAAAACCATGGACCATTTGATATGCGTGTACAAAATGCAGAGATAGCTAGGTTCTTACAAATGTACAAAAAAGCAGCTGATCCAACAACAGAAGGGATGGCATATAGACAATTGCTAGGAGTCAACTCTACACAAGCTGCTAAATTTGTAAATAAATATAGTACAGCATTCGGAGGAGGCTCAGCGTTTTCTGTTCCTCAAGAATATTTCTTTGATACTCTTCCTGTATTTAACTTAGTTAAAAACAAGTTAGGAGTAAATACTTTATACAATGGAAGATCAGACATTATTAAAAAAGCAAAAGGGAAAACATCAGGACAAGAATATATAGCTGAAGCATGGTACCCTGAAGAATTCGAAGAAGGGGTTGCTCATATGGCTGACTTCGATACGAAGATGCTTCAAAGAATGTTATTTGATGAAATAGACGTTGGCGGAATAAAACATGATTCGCTGATAGATTATCTTATGAATAATGCAGGATCTGACGGGACAGGTTTAAATGGAATAGATTTTAGAACGACAGGTATTACTCTTAATAATCAATTATTCTATGCTAAAAAAGGTTCTAGCAAAGACTTTATGGGAAAAGGTATGTTGAACTATACATACAATGACGTTACAGGAGAAATATATACTTCATCTAATTATAAAATGAATGTAAAACATGTTACTCCTGCTTACAGAGATAAGTTTAATATGGGGACAAACATTAACAAAGGACAGTTTTATACTGTACAAAATATAAAGAAAATAAATACGGCAGACTTGCCAGAAGAACTAAAAACTCTTATGCCAGAATATAGTGGATCTCATTTATTTCAAGTACAAATGAGAATGGCAGTAGGAGAGAACACAGGTAGAGGCTACGATGATTTAGTTTATGTACAACACTTCGCTTCTGAAGACGATGTAAATTCTTTTTTATCTAACTTTGAAAGTGTTGCTCATAGAGCAGATAGTAATAGCGATTGGGTATTAGATAATGAAGATGCTAGAAAATATGTTACAGCTAATATTTTAAGAAACGGAGAAATAGTAGAAAACACAAGTTCTTTATCAGACAATGAGTTAATTGATTTTGCAATGACATATAGATCTGATACGTTTAAATCAGATAAATTTAGAAATAAATATTTAGTCGGAGATAGAACTTTAAAAAGCACTAGACAATATTTAAGTAACGCTAATTATATAGAGAAACATTTTGGCTCTGTAAACGCAGCAGATGCTGAAGATATAGTCACATTACTTACAATGAATCCTAAAGATATAAATGATAATGATTTAAAAAATGCTGCTATAGCACTTCAAGATTTATACGGTTATACAAACAAAACAACTGGTAAGAAGTCATTAGTTTCTAATACAGCCAGAACTGCAGGTACTGCTTGGGACTATATGGGAAAAAGAAAAAATTTCTTTGAAACTGTTTTAGATAACTTAGAAAAACAAAAAAGATTTAATCAACTTAAAGAGTCTGAACAAAATGAAGTATTTAATCAAGTAGTTGGCATGTTACAGCACAAAGTCGCTGAGCAATTATATCTAAAAAATCCAGCGTCTTATGATTCAGGGAAATATAGAAGAGCAGTTACTAATTCTTCATTAGCTCATGACTTAGATATAAATCATCAAAACAAATTTGAGTTTGCACTTCCTGAAGATTTTGCAAAAACTCAAGGTAAGTCTACTCAAGTTTTAGATATGTTTAATATAGAAGATTATAGCAATGTAATTACTGTAGATACTTCTAATATGAATGAACACTTCTCTTTAATAAAGAGACTAACAAAGAAAAAATATGGAGACCTTGATATATCACAAGCACCTGAAAGGTATCAAAGAGAAGCCGTAGCTCATTTCGCAGAATTATTAAGTAAAGATACAAGATTCATGGGCAATGAACATTTTGTCAAAGCAATAGATGATATAACAAATGATATACAAGGATTTGAGACAAATGATGTTACTGTAAACATAATAAAAGCTATGAAAGATATAAAAGCAGTTACGCCTCATTCTGATTTAATTAAAGATTCTTATATGTTTGATTTAAATTTCTCAGATGATGAATTTCTTAAGGCATTAAATCAAGTTACAGGAAAGGATGTTGGAAAAACTTTTTCTGAAATTTTAAAGCCTATAGATCTTACAGACGCATTAGGAACTAAAGATACTAAATCTTTACAGCAGTTTGTAGAAGCAAATGTTCTTCATCATTATATGCCTAATATAAATACTTTTGAAGATGCAATAAAAGGTCTTACAGATGATCAAATAAGACATAAAAAAATACTTTACAGAAATTTAAAAGAACAAATAACTAATCAATTAGTAGATACTATTAAAGCAGGTACTATGGTCCCTAATAGTGAATTTGTAATAGACAGACTCGGCAGAATGACTCTTACTCATGGAGGAGAGGCTATAACATTTGATCATATACCTAAGATTCAATTACATGGTCAAGACTTGGTCGCTAAATTAGGAGAACAGTATATAGGAACAAAATTAGAATTAGATTTTAAAGTAGGAAACAATAATTTAACTCCGTATTTACGTACTAACTTAGGAGAAGTTTTTGAAAGAAATAATAGAGCAACATATAAAGTTAGAAGGGCTTTAGAGGAAGGCGACTTTGATATAACATCATTTAATAGTTATACTAAAAAATTCAGTAAGGACTTATTAGAATCATCTAAATATGAATTTACTCCTGGTGATTGGTTCGCTAACTATTATGTAGGAACAAATGCAATACATAAATTACTTCCAGATATGTTTGGAGAACATAGCAATAATGCATATTTAAAAGCAATAGGTGAAAGTATACCTATAGCCGATAAGACTCGTGAAATTCTTGCTAAAAAACTAGATGGGAAAAGTTTAGAAGCTGGAGAGTTAGATCCAGCTATAATGAACCTTATAGCTGATGATTATTTTAAAATAATTGCTGCAGTTACTAATGCTGCTACACCAAATACTGATTCAGATGTTAGATTTGTTGCAAATAATATAAACTATGGTTCAAAAGATAAATCAAAGTTCTCTAAAGGGGACGGAATGGGCGCAAATACAAGATATCAAACAGGTATGATGAATACATGGGATAACGAAGGTCGTCCAGTTCATACATCTGCAGGTCATGCTTATTTCCTAGCGGCAGAAGCTATAGAATCTGTACAGGAAAAATCAATAGGAACTTTTTATAAAGGCGCTTTATTTGAATCATTTCAAGATAAACAAATAAATTACAAAACAAAAGCATCTGGGGATCTAGCTTCTACATTTACTGGAAGAACTTTATATACAGGTCAGGCTGGAATAGAAGCTATGATTAAAAACAATATGGATAGAGTTCTTAAAGAAAACGATTGGGATTTTATAACTGCAGAAAAAAAAGCTAATGTTTATGGAATGTTACACGCACTTGTTAATACATTCGAACAACAAAAAGTATATAATGCTAAGACATTTCATGAGTTAACAGGCGGCTCCTTTGCTGCAAGTTATCAAAAACTTTCTAATGGAAAGGATATAGTAAACGTAGCAGATGTTGACGATGGCCTATATAAAAGACTTTATAACTTACTTGGAGATATAGAAATAACTCCAGATGATCAAATCAAATATACATCTAAAGCAGGAGATGTATTAAACCATGGAGAAGTAGCAGCTTCATTTGCTAAATTTGGCGGAGGAAAATCTAATTGGGTAAATAAACAATTCCATGGACTATTAGAATTTACAGTAAGAGAAGAAGAAGGAGTAAGACTTACAGATGAAAAAATATCAAAAATATTAACTAAGCATATAGGGAATTTTAAAAGTATAGATGTGAAAGATAAAGATGCATTAATAAAAACAGCTTTAGATATTTTTGAAAAAGAACATTTAGCTGCTAACTTTACTATAGAAGATATAAATAAAACATCTCTTCCTAAAATCTTAATAAATGAATCTGAAAAATCTATGAACCATATGTTAATGAATAGAATGGGTTCATTAAATGAAAATGTAAAAAAAGTTATGACATCTTATAGTAACCTTACAGCTAGTCTAGTAGGAAGCGTTACTCCTACAGAACAGGCTTTAAACGCATTGTTTAAAGATAAAACTAGATTAGATAAAATAGCGAAGGCAAGTGGTTTTAGTAATCTGGATCAATTTTACGATGCAGTTTTGGAAGAACAATTTGTTATAAATGAAATGCTATTTGGTAAGAAAGGTATTCTTCCTGGATTCACTGCAATAGGTAACGATAATTTATTGGGACATGGAAATAAAGGTTCTATGATGTTAGGTTCATTAAATGAAGCTATCATGTTATTAGGTAAATATAGTGGGAACACTGTAGGTGAAGAGAACTATGAAACATTTAAAAAAGGCCTTGATGAGTTTAAAACATTGTATGACAAAAATAAGTTTTACAAAACAGCAAAAGGAAAAGATATCGATATTGTCTTAAAAGACGGTCATTTTAGTCTTATTGGTGGAAAAGGTTTTGAACAAGGTCTTGAAGGAGACATAATAGATACGAATGCTTTAGAGCAACTTTATAAAGATATAAATGATAAATTAGTTGCTAAAGGAGCAAGCAAAGAAGATCAATTATTCCATACAGCTAATATTGGCGGCGAAGATATTGAATTAGTAGGACGTTACAAATATGAAGATGGTAAAGTAATAGGATCTGTTGGGTCTTTGGGAAATCGTGTAGTTATAGATCCAGAAACACAATCTGGTATGGATAAAGAATATATAGATACACTTAGAACTATAAAAGATAAAAAATCAGAGTTAAGAAGACTGCAATATGAAGAAAGCAAGATTCCTGGAGGAGATCCCGCTAAACGTCTAGAAATAGAACAGCTTAAACAAGATATAAGTGCTTATAAAGATCATGCAAAAAATTTAGAAGAGACTGGACATCTAATGAAATTAGGAGATCAAGAACTTAATATATTAAGATCTTCTTATGTACTAGATGTTAATCAAACAAAAGACAATATGGATAAGCTAATTAATAGTATAGAAGATGAAAATAAGAGAAAACAAGTCGAGCAAATAATAAATTCTGTAAACGCAATACATGGATACGACAACGAAGAACCGAATCAAACATTTAAGTTTATTAGAAAAGAACTAGAAGCACAACAATACTTTAATGAATTTAAAGAAGACGAATTAACAAAAGGAATGTTAAATGATCCTAGATATGAACACCTTAAAGACATATATGAAAATGTAATAGGCTCAGGACGTGCAGAAAAATTAGGAGTGGACTCTGCTCAATGGATATATGATGCAGACAAGCTTATATTAGCTAAAAACTTTAATAATGCATCTAAATATAGTCATACTGATTTAGATAAATTAGTAGACAATGGATTTGATCTTATAAGTCCTGAAGATTATGTAAATACATTCGGAGACGGTACAGGTATTACATATGACTCGATGGTTAAGAAAAACGTTGTTTTGAATTTAGGTAAAGATTTTTCAGAAATAAATGGAGGATACGTAGCAGTTCCTGGAATGGGATTAGATATTCCAGATGCAGAGGTTAAGAAAAATTGGCATAAAGAAGCTGGGACAATAGCACGCCTTCATAAAGAATATACAGCTGTTGCTGGAAATGAAGTAGAATCACAAAGGATAAGAGAACAAATAATAGAGCATGTAGATTCTTTAAACGAATCTGTAAACCATTTTCTTGACAAAAAGGGAGGATTTCATAGAAGAGCACAACAAGAAATCCATACTGCATTATCAAGAAGAAAAATATTAACAACTTTAGATTCTGAAAATAATCATTTAACAAAACAAGCAATGTTTGAAGGTAGATCTCTACATGACTGGCAAGAAGCTGGAATGCATATAGATTATGCATTTGATTCTGTAGAAACATTCGATCGTCTTGGTTATTTAGATGAAAGTAATTTTAAAAAAATAGGTGTTAAAACAAGAGACGAAGCTATTGAATATTATAAGAAAAACGGAATCGTTATGATGGACGACCGTTATCCGAACATAATCGATAACTCATTAACTCCAGTAATGCATTATCTTGCAACAGATATAGCGCCTAACTCAACTATAATAGCGGCTCATACAGCATTAAAAGTAAACGCTGACTCAGACGGAGACTCTATGTCTAGATTCGTAGTCGAAGGCGGAGGTCATATAGGATATGACGAATACTATTATAAGAAAACAGAAGCTATAAAAGCTGCTGGAATAGATAAAGCAAGCTTTGGTGATAATTTGACAGAATATAATGCGGCTGTGAAAAAAGCTACGTTGGCTACAGGATTTAGAGAAGACGCGTATGATCATTTTACAGACATAGAAGCTCAATTATTTTCTGATGCTTCTGGGGTAAATCAAAAATATTATGCAAAAGTAATGAAAACTATAAAAGAAGATAATGAAAAAGTACTTGCAGCTCAAGCAATAAAGAAAGGAGCTGTTAGTACTATAGCCGAAGTAGAAGGCGGAACTTCTATATTAGGAAGAACAAAATTAACAAGACTGGCGGTCACTCCTACATATGAAGAAGTAGATACTAACGTTGCTAATATAAATCGTTATATAGGAGCAATCAGAGACAATACTCATTTATTAAAAGATCCTAGCAAATACGATCTTATATTAGGCGAAGTAGATAACATTATTGCAATGCCTAATGAGAAAAAAGCATTGGATCAAATGCTTACGGCTATGGAAGAAATGCTTCCTAATGGGGCATCAGTAGCTTTAAATAAAGATATTTTTGAAGAAGCACAACTTGAAGCTATGAAACGTATAAGAATAGGAGATTATGCAGCAGAAGCTATGTCTAAGACAGGTATATCTGCTACAGGTAACGTAAATAAAACTTTATTTGGTATAAGAGAAACAGCTAAAGCAGAATTTGGGAACACAGATAGTTCAACATATGATTTACATAAATCAGCTGTAGTATCAAAAGTTTCTCATGAATTCGAACAAGCTCCTATATCTTCTAAAAAAGTACAGATAAAAACAGGAGATACTAGAGTAATCGAATTTGGAGAATTAATGAATGATATTAAAAATAATGGTTTGGCTCATAGCGCTGTTGAAGGAGGAGAGTCTAACAGATGGATGCTTCATAATTGGATGACTAGCTATATAGATGAAAAGAAATTAGCATTTAAATATGATGAATTAACTACGATTGTTTCTGGATTAGATGATAAATTAAGCGTCACTGAAAAGTCACAATATATGATCAATAATTATATAGATATATTTGGTGAAATGGTTAGCAATAAAAATATGAAATCTATGATAGATACATTCGGTAAGTTTGCTGGAAACAATGACGCAAGCGATGCGATTGAAAAATCATTAGGAATAATGACTTCAAATACTACTATGATGGGTAGAACTTTTGAAATGATTACAGGAGTAAGAACAACTAATGAATCTGTTGTATCTCTTCAGAAGACAATGAAAAATGAAATAGAAATGGCAAGTGAAAATGCTCAACAATTATTATCTAAAGCAGCAAACTCTCAAACTGTAAATGCTGTCGCTAATGTGGCTGGTAATACTGTTAAGAAGATTATGAATAATTCAACATCTATAGGTGCTGGTTTAGCTATGGGTGTTATTGGAACTGCAGCTGGATTAATGATTTCAGGATACGCTTCAGGTAATCCATTGCAAGATGCAAATGCAGAAACTATAGTTCAAGAAACACAAAAGAATCCACCTTTAGATTTCGGAAGTACTCCACCTCCTGAAATGGTACCTAATCATAACGGAGGATATATTATCAATATAAACGGAGATACAAGAAAAGGAAATAGACAACTTAAAAGAGCTTTAAAACAAGTTGCAAATAACTCTGTAGGTGGAGGAGTAAATGTAAATATGAATATCAAAACATCTAAGTCTGGAGGATACTCTGATAGAGATATAGAAAATGTATTGAATGATTACTTCTAAATAACAAGGGCGGCGTTAATTCGCCGCCATTTCTAATAAAGGAGATGATTTTATTGGCTCAACTTAACGGTTCGGAAGGATCAATACAAGAAGTTAAGTACAATACAAAAAGTACAGATCCATTAACTGAGAAGTACAAACAGATGGTAGAATTAAGAAAAGATTATGATGATATAGATATAACAGAATGTATTCCTACATTAGAAGAAATGATGGACGACGATCTTATGACTGATTTCTTTGAAGAAATTGCAGAAAAAGATACGGCTACAGATACAGCTTTTTATATGGATGAACCAGGTCCTGGTAATTATGTATCAAGATACGATGAAAAAAATAATGTGTTTTATATCAAATGCAATAATTTTAAAGAAAGTGATTTATTTAAAGAATTAAATCTTGTAGATGGAGATACTATGAGATTTAGTATATCGTCTTTAGATACTGATTTTTCATTTACAAAAAACAATAAATCTTATGATAGCTTTGAAGATTATTATAATGAAGGAAGAACTATAGGAGAGGCTGAAACTTTAGTATTAAGAGCTGTAGGTATAGATGCACCAGAGTTACCTCATTACGATATACAACCTATGAAAGATAAAGATATAGTAAAAATGACTATATCTGAAGCTAAGAAAAAAAATGCTTTATTTACTAATGTTAAATACAATAAAACAACAGGAACGGCTACAGAAAGACCTTCCAATGAAGAGGTTAGTTTTTATAAAAACAACAATAATTATTATGAAATAATAAACCCTAACAAAGATTATTCTGGTTATATTGAAAAAGGAGCAATTAATCCTGATTATAAATATCGTAAAATACTAGCAAGTAAAGATGAATCAAAAGAAGGAACTATAAAAGATGGTTATAAAGCTCAAAGTGATTTATTAGAACTTTTAAATAGCGCACAAGAAATAATATTAAAACTAGATGGAAATAATATTAAAGCTAATAGACAAACAAGTAAATATAAATTAAATTATAGTCATTGGTGGAATGTTGGAAATGCTATTGGAGATTTAATAGATCAATGGCAAGACTCAACAGGAGATATTCCTCTTACTCGTTTGACTTATTCACCATACGGTACAGATGGATATGATCGTTATCTTGGTGAAATATATGTAAAGAAAAATATAAAAGGAAAAGATACATGGATAAATGCCAATAAGTATGTATTAAATTTTTCTGATTTTGCTATAGCAAATCCTGACTTTACAGGAAGTCCAGAAATGAATAATATTTATGGCACTGTTTCAAAAGATTTTGATCTATGGTCATATGATAAAGAAAACCAAATGTACCTAGATTCTTTTGAAGAACAAACAAAAGATTCGTATAAAGGAAGATATAGTTTCCATAAAAAAGTAACTGGAATTGATTTTGAAAAATTTAGAAGCTGTACAATGATGCTTGGAGATGTATTATTTATGATCCCTCCTACAAGCATACGTTCAGTTACTAATGTAGAATACGAAAAAGTAAATATACTTCGCGGTAAAGGTTCTATGGTAAAAGGATTATCTCAAAGTGATAAGTACTTAGAAATAGATTTATTCTTCTCTGACGATTATGGGATCAATGGAATAAAAACAGATATAACATTCCCAAATGGAGAACCAGGGACTTATTATATGAATGGATTAAGAGCTTTAATAGCTCAATTTAAAGTAGCACCTTATCTTCCAATAGAAAATCAATATATAAACGATGTTCTTGGAATAGAAGCTGTTTCTTTACTTAATTTCCATGTAGGAACTGTAGACGGTTATCCTAGATTATTAAAAGCTACTCTTACTTTAAGAGAATTCAATTATAGAATTTATATGCCAGATATTCCTATAGATCTTGAGGCAATGGCAAGTACAGATATAACCGAAATAAATCCTATATTTGCTAAGTGTTTCCATTGGGAAATATTTAGATATTATTATCAAAGACTCTTAATGAAAGGCGAAGAGCTACGAAAATACGATTATAATTCTAGAGAATACTTAGATCTTTATTATTATAATAAAGGTGGAGTAGGTGGACTTACAGTAAAAAGCGCATTAAAACCTGTAGGATTCTGTGAGATGTCTGATAAGATATCGTTTTATGTACCAGATGAAAATTGGCTAGCTAACGCATTAAGTATAAAAAAAGATAAAGAATATTATGGTCAACGACCAATAACAGTTGAAATAACAGACAATGTGAAAAATTTTATAAATAAAGCAGGAACAGCTAGTAAAAATTTAAAAGTAAACGACACCCACATTCAAGACTTAGCTAAAAATTTTATAGTTAGTCCTGATGAGAATAAAAACAATGAAAAAAACGCTATAACTAAAAAAGATGTTTTAAAAAATAATAATTCTATTTTAAAGAGAAACACAAATTCAAAAACATCTACATTAGAAGATATGATAATGGGTGTAGCAAATAATATAAGTTCATGCGGAGTTTTAAGATATTTATCAACAGACGAAACTCATGACTTAAAAAACAATACTTTAACATGGACAATTAAATTTAAAGCTGTGGGAATAACTAATGGCTCTGCAGATATGACAACATTAAAAGAGGTTTTAAGAAATTTAATGGGGAAAACTTCAACTAGCGATATTATAAAAGACAATGAAATATCTGTTGTTATAACTACTTCAATAAATAATTCAAAAATTAGTTCATCTGTAAAAGTTTCTGCTCCTGAAATAACTGCTATGGCAAAATACGACGAAGAAACTTATAAGAATTCTTATAACGAAGCAGAGATATATGACTATACAAATCCTGCTGCTATGAAATTTATTCCTTATTTAGAAAGTATATCTCTTAATGGATTAGCATTTGGATTAACTAATACTTTTACAGAGATGTCATTAAAAATAATGGATGGTTCTGCTCCTCAATATATGGGATCTGCAGATACTTATATAGAACTAAGTATAATAACAGATGATCAAATTACAGTTGCAGCATTGAATGCTTTACCTACTCATGCATGTAAATTAACTAAATTGTACAGACGTATTCTTTCGGCATGGCCTATCAGAGTTAAGAATGCATATCTTCAAATGGCAGGAATAAACGAAGTACTTATAGATAATGTTGCTATTGAGACAGTCGAAGGTTACCCTGGACTTTATCAGATAAAGATAAGGATGACTTCTGTAGATAGAATCATGAGACAAAGAGAAATGATGCAACAATTACAAAGTAATGGAGAAACAACTTCACTTAAAAAAGCACAAATAAATAGCTATTTTAATTTAGAAGAAACATTAGCTTCTGCAGAAGTATATCCAGATTTAGATTTGCCTTTATTATCAGAATTAAAGAAATTAGGATATAATTTTATACGATATTCTGGTACAGCTAGAACATTCCCTGATCCTGATTTTTATATGATATATAGTTATGATTATACCGCTAAAATAATTAAAAAGAATATTAAAAATGAATTAGCAAAAAATCTATATCATGTAACAGATGCTCAAGAGGGAGATAAAGTTGTAAGAAGAGTTAAATTTAAAGACAGTATCGGTATGGAAGTAGAAACTCAAATGTCTGCATTCTCTGGACTTGATATTATAAATCAAGGAGATATAGCCGATATGTTCGATAATGCAATAAAAGATATAGAAGAAGGAGCTAGAAAGAATATTCCAAAAAAATGCAATAACTCTAGAAGTTATGAATATTCTGAAGACAGCGCAGAAATAGGATCTGTTTTATATTATCTAACATTATGTGATGTGACAGAAGGATGGGAATTACAACCTGGTTATGTAGCTACAATGGCTCCGCCACCAACCAATGATGCAGTTGAAAAGTGCGGACTATCTAATCTATCAACTGAAAAAACTAAAGATTCAGAAAAAACAAACTTATATGCTAAAGAAATCTTTGAAAAAAGAGCTAAAGCCATACAATTAATAGATGCTATTTTAAGCAAACCTATTGAATTTAAAAGATTTAACAAACAAAAAGGATTTAATGAAGTTTTCCATAAAGAATCAAATGCAATGACAGTATTCTTTGGTCATATAGTAAGAGAGTTTTTTATTAATGGGAAAGAAGAAGAAGAATTATTTAAATTACTTTGTCCTGTTGAAAATTATGACGAAGAATTTATTGTGACTAAGAAAGGAGTTGAACAATTAGAAGCAAATAAATTACGTTCAGTGCCTCTTGGTTTTGCGGCTTCGTTCTTGATGTCTGCAGCTTGTGCTTTATCTGGTAATGAACCGAAAACTGAAACAGTTACAAATAATAATGCTGCAGACTGGGCGCCTAATCAATTTGTATCTGATGGTACTCCTAGATGTAAAACAGCCGATGGACGTCAAGCTAAAAATTTAAATGCGGCTATAAAATACGGTAAAGAATTTGGTATGTTTGCTATAAGAGAAGAAACAGCTGATGAAATTAAAAAAAGAATACTTCCAGAAGGAAAAGTAGAATATGCTTCTTCTAGCACTTTTGATTTCTATAAAACATATAAAGATGGATTCATTGATCCTTATTATAATAAAAGTAACAAAGATGTTATTGATGAGTATAAGAAAGAAATAAGTAGCAACGAAGGAGCAAATGCAGTTGCTTTCTTAAGAATTGTTTTAGTTTATCTTAGAAAACAAATAATAGATGGATATTACTTCTCTGAAATAGATATTATCATGCAAGACTGGGATTCTATTAAAAAGAAACTAGTAGGAGAATCAGATGATCCTACTGTATGGGAATATCTTAAAGGAACAGGTGAATGGATTTCTGAAGGAGCAGAAAACAACGAAAATATAGGCGATTGGTTGGGAGATCTTTTAAAATTGCCAGTAAATGCTTTTTCATTAATGTTCAATGAAGACTCTAAAGCTGATAAAGAAATTCAAAGCAATATAGACGAGGATGCAGCTGAACAATTACAAGGAATCAGTGAAGAAGAAGCTAAAAAAATAAATGCTATAGTGTCTAATATCCCTGAAACTTATAAAAAATCTTTCTGCGCTAGATTAGTTTATATGTTCTTAGAAGCAGCAGCTAATGTTTCAAAAGGCACAGATGAGACAATAATAGATTATTTAGAGAATAGAAGGTTCGACGTTTTAAATGGGCTAACATCTAGTACTGTAGTTTTTGGAATAAAAACTAATAGCGTATTGGCAAGATTTTTGGCTGCCTCAGTTGGATTTACTAATAACATACAGAAGAAGATAAAAGACTTAGCTTCTACTACATCGGATTCACAAAAAGCATTAAATGGTATACTTAGAGAAGCGTTTACAGCTCTTTCTGATGATGTGCAAGCTTATACTCTTCATAGTTTTTATGATATGCTAATCAATGACAAGCGAGGTCGTTTAGTTAGAGCGTTCCCTGCTTATTATATCACCTTTATAGATGAAGGACGTAAAATAGGATCATGGAAACTATTTGACAACTTTTATAATATGAGTGCAATAGCTGATCTAACTGTAACTAAGTCTAGAAAAATGCCTGCAGATACCTGTACATTTATAATGTCAAACATATTTGGTTCTTATGCAGAACAATATGACAATACGACTAGAGAACAGTATCTTGATGTATATAGTTTTAAAGATGTATTTAATAGTATATTCTCTCCTAAAGCTTATCTTGAAAAAGAAGACGCGCTAAGAAGAAGAGAAGACAACCTAGAGACAGTTGTGTTACAGCCTGGTACAAGAATACATGTTAGAATGGGTTATACATCCGATGCTTCAAAAATGCCAACAGTGTTTAATGGTAAAATTGCTGAATTAGATGTAGGAGACGCTGTAACAGTAGTAGCTCAAGGTGACGGTTGCGAATTAATGAATCCATTAAATGCATTAGGAGAAATTGATGCAACAAATATAATTGAATCTCAAGGCTGGATAACAGCTTTAAAAGACTTAAGAGGTTCTTTTGCTCGTGGAGGATTGACTCCTCGTAATTTACTAGTTCAATTATTAACTGCTCAACATGGAGGAGTGATAAGAAACTATATAAAAGAAATATCTAGTGAACGTTTTTATTCAGATA
>JAEIGA010002585.1_pt1 | contig 28791 bp, 18 predicted proteins | sample 9270691 | NCBI WGS metagenome assembly JAEIGA01 (sample SAMN17057246, study PRJNA624740) | gut metagenome | biome: biome; isolation source: fecal sample | host: Bos grunniens | place: China: Xizang | collected 2019
ACATCGATAAACGTCTTTATTAGTAATCATTTTCTTCTCCTTTTTGTTGGTAAAAGGAGGAGATTTCTCTCCTCCAATTACTTATTGTTTATTCTTTTATCTTGCGAATTTTTTAATGGAATAATTTAATTGTTTAGCGAACGTATCAATCTTTTTATCCATCATCGCTTCGAGTTGAGGCAGCGTGTCTTTATCAACACGGTCAACTTTTAGGAAGTTTTCCATGTCAATAACAATTTCTGGCTTATTAATTGCGTTAGCAATCATGTTAATACCAGAATCAAACTTCGGTCTATTAATTAAACCATCAACAACCTTTGGAAGATCAATTAATTCCCGTGTTAAGTCCGCTGGAATAACGGTACTTCCGGCTCTCATAAATGAAAGTGTACCCTCGGGAGTTGCGTACATAGTTAACTCGTCGCCGAATTTTGGCTCGTCTGTAATTGCCCATTCATCACGAGTTGTGCCGGTTGTACCTTTTGCATGCTTAGTATAGAACCAAGTGCCCTTAGGAATTGCCCAACCAGTTGTTCTACCGCCATCATATTTTCTCTTACTATTAAGGTCACTAATCTTATAGTAATAACCGGTTTTGCTATCTCGATAATATTTAACGCCGTTAATAGTTTCGGTGTTTGCATCTACAAAACTCTTTGAGCCAAGAATCATTTCTCTTGAAGTCTTCATTAAGCCACGAAGCTTAACTTCTGGCGTTTTGGTAACACTGTTGCCGCTTCCAGATCCAGATCCGCCACCAGAGCCACCGCCTCCAGGATCGCCTTGTGTTTCATACACAGTAGTAATACGAATTGTAGTATCTTTGATTTTATCAATCTCGGTTTGTAAACCTGATACAACTCCGCTAATGCCAGAAACATTACTTTGTACGTCAGACACAATTTGAGACATAATACTATTCACAGACGTCTTGAATGTTTTAACAGGGCCACCATCTGCAATAATAGTAGACCATGGTTTTGATAAATAACCAGAAACCTTTGTTTGGAAATCGTAGAATGGAGCGCCAGCCTTAGATTCTGTCCAAGAATTCATAAGACCAAGAGCACCCTCGGAACTAGCAAATGCACCTATTGCGGCAGCCGCATTCGTCCAAGGGGTTACCAAACAATCATCGATTGTTTCACCGGTAGCAAGATATGTGTCTTTTACATTGCCGGCATTGAGAACGACGCTCTCTGTTACTCCATCTACGAAAGATTTCGTCTCAGTACTCATTTCCTCGTAAGACATGTATAGTCCTGCAGTACTCTCTTCGAGTTTTGTATGAAGACTTTCAATAAACGCATTCATAGCAGCTTCATAGGCTGTAGCTTCCTCGTCAAGTGCCTGAGACTGTTGGTCTTTAGCGTGTGAGTAATAGTGATCGTCCATATCACTCTTGGCATCCGTAAGTTCTGCCTGTAATTTGCGTCGTTCTGCGACGTCTGCGGCATTTGTACTACCGCTCAATGAAGCAATACGGCGTTCGATGGATGCAATGTTCTTGCTCTTTTGTTCTGTTGATTTTTTAAATTCGTATAAGTCGCGCTCAGAGTCCAGAGCTTCTTTGACTACATCTATATAGTCTTGATAATTCTCAACAAGCGTACTAGTATATTCTTCTACCGAGTCAATCTGTTGTTCGTATAGGTCTTTTATGTTATATCTTGTTTCTATGACTTTTTGATTCCACTCGTCATATTTTTCTTCTGCTTTTTCGGCTGCTTCATACCAGTCTTGTTCAGAGTCAATGCTTAGATTATTACCATGTGCATCAACATATGTTTTGTTTGGATCATAAGCATCGCCAAACAATTCCATTTCTTTTCTTGCGTCAGCCATAGCGCCTTCGTATACGCCAAGTTCTTGCACATACGAAGCAAGAGTACCAAGCCCCTCTTTTGTAAAGTTGCCCTCGTCATCAAAGAGTTCTTCGTTAGAAAGGATATCGCGGATATTTTCAAGGTCGGATGTGAGAGTCGACACTCTGTCGTGAGCCTCATCAAACATGTACCAGTGAGTGTCCGCCATAGCATCATTGAGGTCTTGGATGGATGCAGTAACATCATCAAGTTCACCCTCAATATCATTGATAGTATTAGCAACTTCCCAGAATTCTTCAGAGCCCTCATTTCCTGCGGCAATAATTTGATCTAGATATTTTTGTGCTTCAGCTTTTTGTTGTGTTAATAGACTTGTTCGCTCGTTTTCAAGTTTAATCTGCTCTTTATAATATTTTGCCCCAGCCTTCTGTCCTTTAGCTTCCAACAAATCAATTTCATTCTGAATTTGTTCGTAACGGGCTTGGTTGGCACCGATACGATTTTCCCAGTAATCCATATCCTTTTGGAACTGCTCCATCTTTTCGTCTAATTTCTTTTCTTTTGCCGCGTCTGGATCTTCAAGGTCATCGGACTTAAATACATCACCAATATTATCTTTATTCAATCCGCTAACAAGGTCATAGTTGCCCTGAAGTTTCTCGATCTCTTTGTCCTGTTCTGCTATGGCCTTATCTGCATTTTCGATATCTTTCTCTAGTTGTGCCTTTTTGGCCTGTTCTTCTGCGGTGGCATATTTTGCTTTAACTTCAGCAGCCCTATCGCCACCAAGCGAATTCAAGGTTTCTTGGTATGCTCTATCGTATGCCTCGGTCCAAGACTCATCGGTAAACAAGCTCTTAATACCGGCCCAAAGACCAGCGGCAGCGGCAAGTACTTTATCCCATGCAGTAGCAGTTACAGCGGCGGCCATTTCAGTCTCTATTGCGGAATTATATGTTGTCAATGCGGTTTCAGCAGTAGAACGAGCCAATACGGTGGTTTCTCTTGCAGCCTTTGCGTCTTCTAACGCCTTAAGAGCAGAAGTCTTCATTCCCTCAAGCCGTGCGTCTATTAGGTTTTCTTCTGCGTTTTCCGCAAGTACAAGCTTGCCATTAGAAATGGTCAGCACCTTACTGTAATCGTCGGTTGATTCCATTAACTTCAATGCGGTCTCAATAGAAACTCGGCCGCTATAATCCATTTCAGCTTGTGCTGCATTGAGAGCATCCATAGCTTTGGATGTGCTACCAATGGCGTCTGCAAGCTCTTGGAAGGTATCAATTAGTCCATCGGCGTTGTCAAGGTCTGTAAAAGCATCTTTAAAGTTCGTTTGAACTTCTGTAATTTCTATTTCTATTACAGACTGAACACCAAACAGGTCAAACTTCTTTAATGCATTCTCGACATCAATATTGCCATCATTTATGTCTTGGATTAACTTTGCAATTTCTTCGCGGGTTTTGTCTGATGTGCCTTTGAAATAATCTGCGATAGCAGTTTTATCAACGGTATCACCATCCATAAACTGACCGATATTATTAAACGCTTCTGGAAGTTTTTCGGTTGCCCGCTTAATTTCCTCTGTTTTGCCCTCCAATGTATCGAAACGGGCATTATCGCCAAGCTTGGTAAAATAATCTATGGCATCCTGAGCTTCAAGCCCTCTTGCTTTAAGATCCTCAACGAGATCCTTGTTGTCATTAATGATTTCGGCAATAGATTCGCTAGCACTTTCGTCTCCATCCTTAAGTGCGCCAACATAGTAGTCAATGGCTTTTGACATCGACTCAAATTCTGGCTTCTTAAAAGCACCTTTAATAGCATTTGTTTTCGCACCGGCAGATCCACGAGCAATACCGTAATTGTCTTGAAGTTCCGCAAGGTAGTCAAGTGCAGCATCAGACTCTTCGCTATCGCCGTATTCGACACCATCTAATGCTTCTGATAATTCGAGAATATATTCATCAATCTCTGCGGCCTTTTTGTCTAATTTTTCTTGATATTTTTCTTGTTCTTTTAAAGAAGACGCATTGTCGAATTTAGATTTAAGTTTTCTATAATCTTCTATGTTATCAGAAACCTTTTCATCGTTTGTACGACTAAACATAGATATCAGCCCAGTGTCGCCAAGCCAATCAACCCATCCCTTGCTGTTTGATTGACTATCAACAACTTTTGCTGCTTGACGACCGACAAGGCCAGATTTGTATTCTTCTTCATCTTCTAAAAGCTCTTTTCGGCGTTCCAACTCATCATTTGTGGCACGAAGTCTATCGAGCTCCTCTTGCTCTTCGAATGTAAGCGTATCCTTAGCAAGAAGCTCCTCCATACGCTCGTTGGTTGTTTCGAGCTCAGAGTTGACGGAATCTAATTCAGAGCGAATGTCAGAAAGTTCAGATTTAAAGCCGTCGAGTTCTTCTTTGAGCTCTGCCGTAGTTTTATGCACAGCCGCAAAAGCAGCACCAAGCGCAACTACTGCACCTACAGCAAGCAATATCCATCCAATTGGAGTTGTGGTCATAAATAACCATATATTTTTTGTGGCAGTCGCAATACTTACTGCAAGCCCCTTGAATCCAAGGGCTAATAGTTGTGTTGCAGTCATATTCGCTATTTGTGCGGCTGTTAATGTGCCATTTGCAATAGCGTTTTTGACATATTCCATAGACAGTATTTTTGTCAACAGCACCTGCTTAATCTTTGCCGCTACATCAGCTAGTGACGCATCTTTATTTGTTAATGTCGCCCACACATCGGCCCAAGTGGCAGCCGTTTTCTTATTCTCTTCTACTGCTGCTAATCTATCTGCATTTGCTCCGGCATTAGTAGCAGATGCATCAGCGGCTTCTGCTCCAGCCTTCGCTCTTTCTGCTCCTGCGGCCTGAGCGGTGGTCGTATTCTTCTGTTTCAAAGTAGCATCGGCTTGTGCGACTTTTGCATTATAGTCATTAAGTGCCTGTTCGCCTTCTTTTACTTCCTGTGTCCACTGTTTGATTTTAGGATCTTCTTGAATTTGAGCAAAAGACATGCCTTCACTTTCAAGCTTCTTTGCTCGTTTTGTGACGGCGCCTTTTTTGCCGCCAATTGATTTCTTGACTTTGCCCGGGTCGAAAGATTCATCGATACCATCAAGAACGGCCTCAGAAGAAGATTCTTGAATTTTCGATTTTAAAATTGCAACCCTTTCTTCTGCGTCTCTTCTGTTTTGTGCTGTTTTCTTGTTGCCATGTTGCGTATCCGCTTGAGTAGCCTTTGCAAGATCCTTTTCTGCTTTTGCTAGTTGTTGTTTAAGCGCTTCGACGCCGTCTTCTGCTGGCTTAAAGAAATTGCTCAGAATGCCATGCTTCTTTTCCAAGTATGTAAAGAAACCAACAAGGGCAATGTTAAGAGGACCAATTGCGTCAACAATCTTGATAAGTTGAGTAGCCAATTCTACAAAGCCCTTGACCACATCGCTCTCAAGCGTGTCGCTCCACATTGCTTGCATAGCGTTGTTGAATTGGTCAATTTTACCTTGGATAGAATCAAGGTAGCGTTCGTTTTCTTTTAATGCTGAGCCTTCCGCATCCATAGCATCTTCATAAGCTGCCTTAAGATCTTCTGGGTTTTGAAGCAGGGCGGCAATAACTGAGCTATTTCGTTTTCCGGCCAGAAGTTCCAATAGTCCGGCTCTAGCTTTGTCGTCAGTAATTTGATCCCATACCTCTGCGATTTCCAATAAGATCTGATATGTGCTCTTATAAGCACCAGAATCTGTTAAAATATCTACGCCAGAGGTAGCCAAGACCTCGCTACGAAGTTTTGACGTAGTTTCGATTGCGCCGTCGGAGTCCAAACCTTCTTCTTCTAAGACCTTCACTGAGGTTCCGCGCAATCTTAGAGATGTAGTCTTCAGGGCAGTTCCTACAGAATCCGCATCCTGAATTATAGCATTCTTTTATATTTAGCAAGGTCGCAAATCTTGCTGTATGTTATTTATTTATTATTTATTTTTATAATATACGTTAACAAATTCATCCCATTGTTGTTGAGTGTTGTTTCCATATCCATAAATACTATGAAAATATTTATGAATACTTTCTGTAATGCATATATATTGACCATAGTATTCCTGTAAAGACAAAAATTCCTCTGTCAACATATTCAATTCGTCCTCTGAATATTTGGTTAAGTCTTCGTATACAGATAGTCCCACATTATCTATGGCTTCGGTTAATAATAGATTGAATCCATAAATGTGATGGACGACTATATTGCTTCGTGATCCGCTTAAAGCACAAGTATAATTATTTTTCTCTTTTATCTCATTTTTCCACATATACAAACGAGATCTTATGTATTCAGAAATATTAGTATATCCGTCTGCACATTTAGGACGGCTTAACCCCATTACCCACAAATGTTGTCCTATCGCGTTGGGTTGTCTTCCTAATGCCTCGCCAAGCTGTTCATTGGTTTGGCTCAAGTAGTTTTGTCGCAAATATTCTTCTTCGTCATCAGTATATATCCGACTCAAATAATAAAAACTTTTTAAATTTTGCGCCTTTGCTTGTCCTCGTATTGATAATATGGTTTTGTCAGGCAACATGGCCATAACCTGTTGGATTGGCGAAGTTGAATAATATTTCACCAGTATCTCTATGTCCTCAGGTTTCCATTGTTGACTTTCAGTTAATCCTATATAAATTGCTCGACGCTTAATTTCATCTACTGTTTTTGGCGATGCAAAAATACCAGTCATTTCTTTATAAGACATAGTATTAAAATTTTGAATCAACAAATTTGTGTCTTCGTCGCTCCAATACATACCTTTTCGTTTGCAGTCATCAGAGCAGTAATGTCGTCTGTTTTTAGTAACTTCCGACTCTTTTCTGCTAAATGGTTTGCCACAATAATCACAAATGCATTCAATCTTCTTTTCTGTTGCCCTGACCCGACAAGACACACTACAAAACATATGATTCTGCCGCTTTTGCTTAAACTCTGTGCCGCAAATAGGACAAATAGTGTTACTATATTTACTATTTTGATTTTTATTATCATAGTAACACTTTCTGCTACAAAACAATGTTGTTTCACAGTAATCTTCAAAGCGCTCTCCGCATTGTTTACATACATGGTTATATTTTGCCATAATTATCACCTATATATTATCCTTTGTTAAATTATTTTTGAACATAAAAAATCGCCAGCAATTTAAATAATTCTGACGTTTTTGTGTATTTATATGTTGTGACTCCATCTACTACTTTAACAAACGATGGTAAAATTCCATTTTGCTCTAAATATAGTCTTTCTGGAGTATATTGAGTTGAATACTCTTTATCAAATTTTTTCATATTATACCTCTTTTACTTAAATAACATACCAATATAATTTCTATATTGAATAGACCATATCTTCTCCGTCGTCATTACACGTTACGGGCACACTATTTCCATTTAAAGGATTTTCTCCCACGCCATTTGCGATTGCGCCGTACTTCTAATGGTTTGAGTATTCGGGATTCATACCCTAATTTGATAATCGACAAAGCCAATATTCTCAAACCCCATAATGGGAATGGTCGTTGAACGTTCTTCTGTTCTAGAAGCTTCGCTGCGTTTGATTGCCCAATTTCTAACAATTTTACCATACCAAAGCTGTTACTCTTTGCCATATATATATCCCTATATATACTTGGTTGTTAGAACTCTAAGGGGTTCCCCGCAATTAAATGTGATACAATTATATATTTCTATATAAAACAGCCAATTTTACATAGCTGTCGCAGTCAAGGCCGCTGCCTCAGCAAGATTGCCGCCAGCGGCAACTAATGATGCAGAAGATTTGGTTAAAGATTGTGCCAAATCTGCTGTAGAAATTGCGTAGTTGTTCCATCTGTTACTTTCGCCCACGCTAGGCTACTGACCATATTTCTATGGCGGATAGTCATTTCTGGCTATCTCTCACGTTTCATATTAGATTATTTCGTGATGTGCGGACTGTATATTTTCCCTCTTGTCTATTATATAGAGTAGGGGACAACGGAGGTTAATATGTTGCCATAAAAACCTAAACAGTCTCTACATGCGCTCAAAATATTAGCTTCACACGGTCTGAACTATCCCTAGCCTTTAACCGTTTTACGTTGTCTGCTTTGTACATATTACTATGCACATCGGCAATATTATTTACCGATAGTATTGAGTAAGTCAACAACATCCATTGATGTCTCGGCAGTGTAGCCAAAAGCTTGTACCGCAGAAATCAATGTATCCGTTGCTGTTGAAACGTCAGTAAACTCACTAACATTCATTAAAATTTGTGTGGATTCCGCGAATTCCGCAGCTTCTTTCATTGAATACCCCAGACGGGCCCAATCTGCCGTTGAGGATACAACTTTCTGAATTGTACTACCGACCTTGTCCGCGGTTTTCGCCGCAGTTTCTAAGAATTTATCATAAGTTTCTTCTGTTTCATCTGTTACCTTTTTAAGCTCTGTTAAAGCCAAATCAATCTCTCTTACATACTGAATGCCACGTCTCAGTTCCTGACCAACACGGTTAAACACAGCCATACCAGAGAAGTACGACGTAAGTTCCTTCATCTTACGAGCCGTTGCCTCAAAGAAAGTCTCGGTTCTCTTAGTCGTACCCTGAACGGAAACCAACTGCCCATCCAAATGTCTAACTGCCGCAGTGTATTCCGTAAACTCATTCTTGCCCGTTTTCACAGTATAAGTCAGAGTCTTCGTTGCCGCATCAAAGTTCTTAATCTGTGCCTTACCGTTGGTTGCAGTAGCAACGGCTTGTTTTAACTGTTGCTCATACGCACCAAGTCCATCATCAGGATTGAGAGTATTTGCACCGATAACCGTGGCATTATCTCCACTCAAACGTTGATATTCCGAAATAAGCCCACCGATTTCTTCGGTCAACTTATTAACATTATTAGTCTGTGCAATTAAATCTGCCTTATCTTCTTCGGAAATAACATCGCCATTCTTCAGTTCAGCCTGCTTTTTTCTCAACGCATCAAGCTTCTGATAATAATCATCAATTTGCGTTTCAAATTCCTTCGGCACCACATCTTCTATGCCAACGGCGGTCATCCATGTATTTTCGGCACGCCCAACGGCATTACCAGCTTTACCGACCATAGCTTCTCTTTGCGCCATCTTCTTGGCATCAGCAAACCTCTTCTTTTCCGCTTTGGCATCCGCTTTACGCTGATTGTTAATTTCTTTTTGTTGCTTTTCTGCTTCAAGTAATTTCTTTTCAGCATCAAAGGCTATGCTATACTTCTCTCTTAAGCTAGCATTCTCGTCCATTGTAATCTTTAGACTCTCTCTTTTTCTCCTAATCTCTTCTTTGAGATTATCGAGCATCGCCTTCGTTTCAAGATTGCTATCACTGGCAAACTGTGCTGCCAGTTTACCCATCGTTTTATAGTCATTGATGAGTGACTTCATCACGTTGGAGTTAGTGGTTTGCGCTTTTGAATCGGGCTTCGTAGATTGTGCACCAGGCTGCTTAATAGCCCCTTGCGTATTAATAACCACACCCTTTGCAATCTTAGTGTCAATAGAGCCAATCACAGACTTGATTTCTATTAGTTTTGCCACAACCTCAGACGAACCGGCCGTATCAGATGGTACGGCTTCCACTGTCCCAATTTTTGCTGTGTTCGTCTGAATCTGCCCAATCGCTTCCTTGACATTTTGTAGCGTCTTCTCTAACGCCCAAGGCTCATTCTTGGGTTCTGAATTATTTTGCTCTGCCTGTGGATTAAGAATATTAGTGAATACTCTATTTAACGTAGATTCAAGCGCGCCATCATCTAACGCAATCTTATTAGATTGCTTATCATTGTCATCATGCGCAATCTTAACATTGTACACAATAGAGCTTAAAACATTCTTAAGTTCCTCCGAACTCACAGATGCCTGTTCTTCACTCACTCCAGTCTTAACATTAGCCAACTGCTCACGCAGATCATAAATAATTCTATCCTTCTCATTAGACTCTTCTGTAAGTTGATTCATTGCAGAATCATACAAATCCCTTGTATATTCTGCATCTGCTAATTGTTGTCTGGTATCGTCTAAATCATTTTGTAGTGTGGCTTTTGCATCATCAAGAGCTCTTTTTTCTGCATCGCCTTCTGCTTGAATTCTTGCGATTTCCGCATCCTTGTTTGCAAGATCTTGGTTCTTTTGTTCTACCTCGTTTTGGAGTGCTTCAGCCTTTGTGGTTGCTGCCTCAAGTTCGGCAGAAGATGCGTCACCAGTGCCAGTTCCGCCACCAGAACTTTGTGTGGCATTTTTTGTTTCTTCTATACTATCATTTAATGAATCTACAGCTTGCTCTGCGGCAGAAGCCTCTTTCTGGATTCTCTCATAAATAACGTCTTCAATTTCAACGCCATTATAAGATTCTCCATACTCTTCGTCAATTTTGGCCAATGTACGCAATCCTTTATCATCTGGCAAAATCTCGACGTTTTTTCCGTTTGCAAGCTTAACGATAATTCTATCGTATGTTTGCTCGAATTCTTCAAGAGCACTATCTGCCTCATCTATTTGTTCTCCAAGTTCCCAATATCGCTCGTCTTCCTTTGCGGTTAGACCTTCGTTCATATCCTTTTGATTAAGCTCTTCATATCTATCTCGTTGCTTTTGAGTGATGTTGTTTCCATATTGTTCTGCAATGTCACGAAGTAATTCAAGCTTATCTTCAAGCGCACCGTTTTCTTTCTCAATGCTCTCTACATCATCATCAAGACCTACACCAGACGAAACAACATTTTTATTTATAGAAGACCCAGATTGAGACTGCTTCCCGCCATCATCCCTCACATAATACGACGGAATCTCAGACGATATAACATCCGCAAAACGATTCGTCCCCGCCTCCAACTGAGCTAGAGAGCCAGTAAGTGATACAATCTTATCATCAAGAACAGCAATGGTAGTAGAAAACCCATACTCCTTAATATCGCCATCCAACGCATCTTGTACATTTTCCAATATGACGGAGTCATATCCAGCCTCTTTTGCTTGCTCATTTATGTATTTTTGTCCATCATCGCCAATATAGCGCGGATCTTTCATTAACTCCAAAATGCCGGGGAATAACTCTTTTACTCCAGGCATTTTATCAAATTCATCCCACCGCAGTCCATTTGCATTAATTACCAATGGATTTTTTGGCGTAATTTCACCGATAATTATATTACCTTCTTTGAAAAAGTCCTGACCATAAGACGCGGCTACATTTTTGTCTGTACTAAAATATTCTGCACCCCAGTCAGCCAAAGCATCGTGTTTTGTCTTACCGCTGCTTTCTGGCGGTTCAATTGCACGATAACCAGTATATGTTTTTGCCTTATCGGCCGCAGCCGATGCCTCTTTTGCTATTCTTTCTTTTTCTGCCTCTTCAGCGGCTTTACGTTGAGCCTCTGCCGCCGCCTCATCTGCGAGCCGTTTTTTCTCTGCGGCCTTTGCCGCCTTTTCTTCTTCAATACGTTTTTGTTTTGCAGCCTCTACAGCTTCAGCTTCCGCCTTTGCTTTCGCTTCGGCATCTTCTCTAGCCTGACGCTCTAATGCGACAATCTGCTCTGCGTTCGCAACATCTTCCGGAGTTGGCCCAATGTCACCATTTTGTTTATTAGCGTCTTTAACACCAGTTGGTTGTTTTCCTCCAGATACATCAATAATACCACGAAGCATTGTTTCGGCATTTTCTGCCATTGGCTTCAATTCTTCGTACAACGCCGTATATTGTTTTTGCCGCGCTTTCATGTTTTTGCGCTTAATACTGTCCGTTTCGGCTTCTATTTGTGCGGAATAATTTTCATATTCTTTGACAAACTTAACCAACCACTGATATTGAATCTCCCAATCTTCGTTTGAAGACAAAGAAGTGTTATATCGATTTCTGAGCGTGGTCAAAGATTCGCTACCTGGGACATAATCAACTGCGGCAGAAACACCATCAATAGCTTTGCCACCAGTCTTTTTGTTCTTCTTAGCAATACGATCATAAGCGTCTTCAATTTCTTTTAGTGTTTTTAATCCGTCCTTTGAGTCGCCAAGAATAGTGTCATCGACCGCACCGGCCGCTTTTGCTTGCGCAACAATATTTTCAATTTGAAGATCAATTTCTTTAAGTTTTTTTTGAACATCGTTTAATTGGTCGTCTGTGTTTATAAGCACATCGGAAATTTCCTCAAACGCATCAAGAATAATTTCGCCACCATATTTGTCGTAGTCAAATGCGGTGGTTTTACCACCGGCAGCTCTATAACGATCTTCATCATCACCTTCAAATAAATCATACGCCGCTTTTAAATCTTTTGGCAATGCAGGCTTAGTCTTTTTAAGTGACTTTTGCATCCTTAAAAACTTGTTATAAGCTTCTTGCGCGTCCAAAACAGTCGATATATATTCTGCTGATTCTTTGCCTTGTTTGGCTTGCAATTCAGAAATACGATCCGCATACTCATACATCTCGTCCAGCATTTTTTCCGCCTGCTTCACGACGTCCTTATCTATTGGAAGACCGTGTGCACTTTCAATAGAAAAATTATTAATTTTCTCAATTCTACTACGGTTACTTAAGCGACGATTAATATCATCTTGCTCTTTTAGCAAAGCTTCTTTTTGCTTTTTCAAATTTGCCAGTTGGAGTTTAAAAGTTTCCTCTAATCCAACATTGGCGCCTTTTGAAAATCCCTCAGCCACAGCATTTGCAAATTGACTAACAATGCCCTGCAAAGTCTTTTCAGAAAACACAATCGGTTGTTTGCCCATCTGGGATAGTTGTTTATTAAATTCTTCTGTCAGCTTCTTTAAATTTTCAGGACTCGCATCGATATTAATCTCAAGCAAATCGCCTAATTCTTTCGCAAGCTCTTTGGCATCTCTTTTTGCCTCGTCTCTATCCAATATTGGCTTAATCGACGCCAACCATTCTGATCTTCTTGTTGCCATATATATCACCTCACTTTCTCATAGCTCTCAAGATTTGCTTACTAACCGCACGCCGTAAATTGCGGTCGAATGTATAATCATAACTATTAATAAATTTTTGCATTTCTTCGGCAGGAACGAAGTTACCGTAATATTTTTCATCTTCATAATTTCCACCGCCAACAATTGTGCTACCATCGGTACGTGGATGGATTCCCGCAAGAAAATTTGCAATAATCCATTCGCCATCTGTCGGAGTATATATTTCTGAACCATCATATGTGTTTGCTATCCTATCAGGATCAAACAAAACTCCTGCTGAACAAATCAACGTATCGCCTTGCTCGTATACAGGATTCGCATATGGCACAAAACTTTCCATTAAACTATAAGTTCGGTTATAGCTAGTAGGATCATAATCTTCATAGTACCGAACTAGACACGACACCGAGTTTTCATACAAATCTTTCTTGGCGTGCTCTGTAGCTTCTTCTGCTGCCACCTTAAATGCTTTTTTGTAATCTTTAAACATTTCGTCTATCGCTTCATCTATGGTACGGTTTACCTTTGCCATACACGATCAACTCCTCCGTAATATTATTTTAATCTATCTAACAAGCCATTTAACTTGGCTAAATCTTCAGGTTTAATGTCTCCCAACAAATCCTTAATATCAAAACCATCAAGCTTACCATTGAGTACTTCTCCTACGCCATCAAGCTTCTTAAGTATATTATCTAGGAAGCGTCCTATTAACACGTTCACGTTGTTATCTGCGAGCTCCATATCAAGAGCCATCTTACGAATGATATCGCACTCTGTATAATCATTCTGAAATTCTGCGACAATCAAAGGCAGCAACCCGTTCTCTGCAAGTAAATCATAATCCGAAACAGGATCTTCATTAAAACGCAAATTTGTGTATGCTCCAATGACGGCAACAACAAAGCAAATGTACGAATTAATTTCATCATGCTTCTTAATGCCATCAACCACTTCAATGTTCCGCTCGACTACCATCTCAGCAAGCTCACGCTTCTTTTTAAATGGTAGATAGGTCTTGATTTCGAGCTCCTTCCTTAGCCACTCAGATCTCTCTTCTGTCGCCGTTTTCATATTCATAAATCTCTTTGCTTTATAAGCATCTACAAATTCCTTAATAGTTTTCATAATAATTGTCTCCTTTTAATCATTTTGATAAAGGGCGACCGAAGCCGCCCTAGTTGTTTAATCATTTTGTGTTGTGTTTTTGTTCGTGTTAAGTAACGTCCACCAGTATTCCATTTACAAACTTCAGTTCACCAAGAGAATATGAAAGTACCGGGACGCCATTGCCGTCGTGAGATACCGCCAAATCTTTATAATACTGAATATTTGCTGTTATACCGAGATGTGTGCGCTTATTTTCATCCATAACCATTATTTTCTTTGCAGAAATGGTCTCGGCTGAGATTTCGCCTTTAATGTTTGCATTTTCAGCAGTAATTATTCCGTCAGCATCAAGTGTGAAATACTTTGTGCTAATTAATTTATCTGTACCAGAAATACATATGCCAGACGGTCTATTATGCTTCCAGTAATTACCACCATGAGTACCGTTTTCATCATAATAATAGAAATTATCACTTGTAAATGTAATGGTAGAACCTAAACGGATATAACTAGTTGGGTCACCTAATTCATTATTATTCCAATCATCAATAGTTCCTTTGTAACATATTTTCAAATCCTCTGGACATCCATAAAACGCTTTTGTATGAATGCCGTAACCATAAGTTACACTTGAAGTATCACTAAGCTTAACTGTTCCTGGTGCTATATTGGTGCCAAGTATTATTTGTTGCAAACTTGTGCAATCTCTAAAGGCTCCATTGTTAATTACACGAACTACATCGTGCAACTCAATTTTAGTTAATTTGGCACACCCCTCAAAAGCATAATTTCCAATAACTTGTAAGCGACTATGCAAACCAAAGTATATATTTTGAATACCAGAAGCTTTAAATGCTAGCTCTTGAATATCGTCTACACTGTCTGGTATCGTCACGCTTGTCAGATTATCACAACTACAAAACGCCTGTTTTCCGATGCTTGTGATGTTGTTACCTATTGTTACGCTCGTAAGGTTGTTACAATCGTAGAACGCGCCATCATCAATCTTCAATACTGGTTTACCCTCATACTCGTCAGGAATTATTATTTCGGTTTCAGTATATCCGCCATTACTACCATCTACCTTGGATGCAACAGCATATCCAGAACGATATGGAACATACCTTAATGTAGATACAACAGAATTATTGCTTCCGGTAACTATATCCTCTGTCAGAGCTTCATATCCGCTTGTCAAATTACCATCTTCCAAAGAAAATCCACCAATTCTACCACTTGTAGCCGTTATATTGCCCTCAATATATGCGTTCGACGCATACAAAGTGCCATCGTCGCAAATTGCAAAATCATAACCAGTGTATATTATCTGAAGATACACTTTAGGTCGTACATTTGGTTCGCGAATATTGCCTGATACTGTCAATTTATTGGTGTTAGATACGGCGTATGCGAGATTTGAAATATAATCTCTTTCACATAGAACATCAATAATAATCTGAACCTCGAAATGATCTTGATTTAATAAGGTAGAATTTTCATCTCGAATATTTTGTATCTCTAAAAATTGAATAGACCTATCGGAAAACCCAATGTTGCAACCAACTAGAGTTCCATTTGTATAATACTGAGCCCTCGCATTTACAATTCGTTCGTTGGCACGCAAATCATCATAGTTAAATGTCATTGACGCAATATGAAGCACTCCATTAGTTACCGTTTGATATTGGGAGGCAGTCAATGATCTATTATAATCCGCCTGAGCAGAAACACTATAAATTTTACGAGATTGTGTTTGTATTGAAAGTTCAAAGAATCCATTTTGATCCGCAGATGTTGACACGCTTACATGTTCAATGTCCGATGACCTTGGTCCCGCATAATATCTAATTGGAGCATCGCTAATGTCGGACGACAAATGATACGAATCTCCAGAGTATAATGCAACGTTTCCTGATGTGCTTTTTATTTCATTGTCGGTAACTTCCCAACCACCAATTGTTGCGCCAAAGGCGTTAAGATCGCCATCAACATTAATACTACTGGCATCAAGATTTTTAACCGTTACTTTGTTGGCATCAATTGTTCCAGCAGTGAGAGTTCCGAGATCAGCACTAATTGCAGCAAGGCTATCAACTTTTATCTTGTCCGCTGTAATGGTGTCAGTTGCAATATAGCCGCCGTGGATTCTAGTTTCACCATTATCATCTGAAGTAAACGATGTTTTGCCATCTAATACGATATGTGAAGCATCTATGTATACAGATGAACCACCATCATCTTGATTTAATGTTATGCTCGCGCCATTAAGAGGTTTATTGCCATCCATATCTGCTACCGCTAAAACTATACTTGAACCGCCGTCATCTGCCTTTTGCTCAATGGTGGCAAGATTATATAATAAACAATTTCCGTTTTCATCAGAACCCTTTGTCCACTGAGATGTGCTTGTTACTAATGATTCAGTATCTGTTACGCGTGCATCTAGTACCGCAATACATCCACGAGGATTAATAACACCCATCATAATTTCATTAGTCGTCTGATAAATCTCACTCGCCATTCTATTGCTTACATTGCCTTTAAGCGTCGCGACTGCAACCCAATGATCCGTTTCCCATTTGTAAAGGGTGTATGGTTCATATGTACCAATCTTGCCATATTTATCTTCAATTTCCTCGCAATCGGTATACCAATAACCAAAGTCTTCACCAACAACAACATTCGGTTCCTTGAAAAAGAAATATACTGCTTTAGATGCCTCGTTTGTTTCCACCATCGATGCATAATTAGTAGGATTATGTTTCTTATCTATAGTGATCCACCCATATTTCTGAATGGCGGGCAAATAACCCCACTGATACAAGTATTCCGGAGTAAATATTCTTGTATATTTTGGCATATCGTCAGAAGGCTTCCACCCTCCGCTATAATACCAATATTTTTTGCTTATCGCATCATAATAAACCTTACTCTCGTCTCTACTGGTTTCGACCCATTCTTCCGCATTGTTAGTGTATTCGTATGCCTCCGTGTGATATTCTGTTGCTCCAACATGTTTTGTTGGTGCATAAATCATTCCGGGTTCTAAGATGTTCTGTGCCTGGTCCAAAGTCAACCCATATGCCTGCGAATACTCTCCGACGCTATATTTGTCAATTTTAGCACACAACGAATAAACTTCAGTTTCTACATTATCCGCTTTAGCCCATGCGTCGTTTGCTCGACTTATTGCTTCATTTCGTAAAGTTGTGGCTGATGTCACTGCGCCCTCAGCAATAGCTTTGGCTTGTGCAGAAATTATTGCAGAGTTTGACACCTGTGTCTCTAAGTTATCTACATCTGACACAACCTTATCAACAACGCCCAATGCATTATCTACCTTATCAGACATCGCTTGATTTGATATGCCAATCTCATTTGCCTTATTATAAGATTGGTTTGCAACATTAATTGCTGAAACAATATTGCTTTCATTGGTACCAACTCTCTTTTCAATCTCGTCCAATTCTGCTCCAAGTGCATTCGTCACATCTGCCTGCACACCGAGCATAATTATGGCATACTCTACTCCATGCTTGGTCTCTTTGTCTAGCACTTTATATCCATAATTGGAATCCGATTTTGTCGCATAACCATGTGCGTTTGATACAACATAGTCTCCAATTTGAACATCTAATTCGCATCGTACATCTACCAATCCAGAAGTTGCTATAAGTCCATAAGACTCGGCTCTTGGCGATGACGCATTTTGTCCGCCAATAAAGCCAGCACCATCCACAGAAACTCCAAAAATATCCGTTCCGTTACAAATTTGAATCGTCGATGTGTTTGGGACAAAACTTACAAAATAGCCGCTTTCATCATATGATGCATCTTGCCATTTATAATAGTTTGCTACATTAAACTTATCTGAGTATACGGTCTTAAGTCTTTCAATCTCATTAAGTTCTTCGCGCAACCCTGTAATTGCGCCAATTGGGTGCTGATTTGGATAATCAATACCAAGAAGACTGTTGTGATATCGGTTATCACCGCTAATCCACCCCATGCTTTCGCTAATGTCAACAACAATCGTATCTTCCGACTCTAAATTAATGTCATATATTTGCTCTTCGGTGGCTATCTCTGTTGCGGAGTCTTCTTCTATGCTTACTTCGTCTATATACTCTTCAATAACTACTTCCGTAACATCTTGTGGATTTATATTAATTAATTCTTCATCCATTTACTCCCACCACCTTAATCTGCAACAATGCTTCCGCCATCCAAGTACGACCAACCATTCTCCGTTTGAATTGTTGGATCAAACTCTGGACCGTCTGGAATAATGCTGTCTGGCATAGGATAAACAGTAATTAATGTTTCTTTGTTGCCAAACGGCAATCCTAACTCGGCAATTGGTATTACAGTCAACTGCATCTTTGCCTTATATTTATCAGAAAACAATGCCGTTTCAGATGGGCGCAGAGACACATAGCATTCGTTTGTAGCAGATTCGCTAAAACTACAATCTGTTTTATGTTTTATGATGGGCAAAAATTTACTTGGATTGTTTGTCTGCCAGAACATAATCATGATTTCTTGAATTTTATCTTGAGTATATGGAAAAATAAATTTCCACTGTGCGGTTGTTCCACGAATCATAGGTATCTCTCCTTTCTATCATTTTGTTTTAATCACTATGTATCATAATTAAATGCAACTAAACGCACACCCCCCCGAAAGGATGTGCGCGATTTTTCCTTTCTCCCCCTTGCTCAATACTGAACAAGGGGAAGTGTAGTGATTTACATTCGGGTGCGATTGTTGAATGGTTAATAAGTGATAATCCTATTTTCACCTGCACCTATTCTGTAAAAATCAACTTTACGCTGGTTTTTATTTATCATGATGAAATCCATCGCCAAATCTGTCAATGACGGACTTTCGGTAGCATTTACCGTGGCGTTCCTAATGTCAACACGACTGCGAACAGGGGAAACCCCAACCAATTCACGGATAGCATCCTCATGATTGTGACCGTTCACATGAGCGATATATTGCATTGCCCCCTGTTGCGTAAAATCACAAGACAATGATACATCAAACGGGGTAAAAGCGTAGTTGTATGTGAATGTGCCGTTATAGGATGTACCATTCAAAAATGCGTTGATAATAGGTTGGAGACAAATAGGCTCACAGTGGGACAATGTAATAACGGACCACTCATCTTTATCGTCCTTGTCCATAAAGTTGAGCGCAGTATTAGCAAGCCAATCGATTTGCTCCTGCTGATACATAATGTTATAAGCATTTGTTCTGAGTTCACCGTCACCATCGTAGATGTCGCCACCGTCAAGGATTATAACCCTAATCTTAACATGGTCAAAATCCCTGTAGTAATAGTTATTTGGGTAACTATTTACTATATGGGAATAGCCACGAACAGCAGCGTTGTAAAAATTTTCATCCGACACATGGTAATTTTTATCGAATGCGTTATCACCACTACTTACAGGGTTGTTCTCGTGGTTTCCACGAAGATTATAAACTTCAAGACCCCCGCCTTTTCTGGAAGCCTCATAAAGTTTTTTCAACAAAATAATTTTTTCTTCTTTGGTGGCTTTATCGTGTGTTGTGTCCCCAAGATTGGCAACAAAGTCACCAATGTGATTATTGGCAAAATAAGCCATGATTCTTTGAACGATGTCGTCCGTGCTATGAATATCTGTTACGCACAGGAAACCAAAATCATAGTCCTTTGTGAGTAATGTGTTCGCATGAGTTTCAATATCGTCGATGATACTATCAAACGGGTCAATAGGTTCTACTGGGTCAGTAGGATCTACTGTGTTGATAGTTTTTTTGACGACAAGATTTTCAGCATACACACCATCGAACATGAATGTTTTTGTTTCGCCCACTTCAACCATTATGCGAGTATTTACATCACATAGCGCATAATCATCTCCAGCAGTTTGAGTTCTAATTTTGATGTATCTGCAATTTGCATCTGTTGTTATTCCGCTCTCATATAGAGATTCGCTCATTGTCTGGAATTTGATGAAAGTTTTATCGGACGCATATTCAAATACAAATTGTGTGTCTTGTCGTACACCGCGCTCCGAATAAATTTGGTATAAGACGCCTCCGTTTACTTCGATAAAATCTTTCGTTCTCAAAATGTTAGCATTGTCTACTGGCTTACCGTTCAAGTAATCAAGGCTACCAAATTCAAGTGCTGTTTCCGCCTTGTTGACCTTCGACAACCCACTCATAAGCATGACAGAATTGTCGGAAAAAACAAGCGGAATCTTCGGGGTCAATTCTGCTCCTGTGAAAATATGCGATTTATTCGAACCTTCTTCTACACAAATTTTTGTGTTAATATCACATAGGTTATAAGGATCACCGTCTCCCGTCTGAGTTCTCAATCGAATATAATTGCAACCCTCGCAAACTGTAACACCTGTTTCGTATAGCGTATCCGTCATTACTTGATAACCAAGGAAGTTTTTATCACTATCATATTGGTATACAAACTGCGTGTCTTGGCGATTGTTGTTTTCGGAATATATTTGATACAGAGTGTTTTCCTTAACGGGTATATAGCCATCCGTCCTGTATATCTGAGCATGATCGACTTCTTTGCCGTTTACATAATCGAAAGTGCCATATTCTAACTTCGTTCTATTTACGTTGCCGCAACGCAGGACAGGTGCAAACTCATCCGTCACCGCCTTTTGGCTCATGACAGCCGTCTCGCTGTCACCTGTGGATTGAACAACAACTGGTATATTATCACTTACTGCATTGATTGCATCTGTGGTCGCCTTTTGGCTCATTACGACATTTTCATCGTCGCCGGGGATTTGAACAACATTCGCCGTGCTTTCTATATGTTCAAATAAGGTCCACTGATATGCAGCCTTGTCTGTCGGAGCCGCTTGACCAGTAGCAAAGCCAATATACACCTGTCCTTCACTTCTTGTTTCTGTAAAATCCGTACCATCTGCATAAGCAGAGTATCTAATATAGCAATTGTCGCCGCGTATTACAAGAGAGCTACCACTCAAAATTTCGTTTTGTTTTTCAAGTTTTTCCACCACCTCTAACAGCGCCGAATTACTAGCAACATCAATTGTAGCCATATTTTATTCCTCCTTTGTAGATATTGTTAAAATTCCGTTTTCTTTAATTGAAAATTGTAAACCACCAAGCGCATTTTCTAAACCTTCAATAGCAGCACGAATATCACTATGTGCAGTATTGTTTGTGTTATGTTCGCTGATTTGTCCAGATACATCCGGAGTAGGAATTGTCGCAATCTGAGTATTGACATAATCTTCGGTTGCCAGACCCTCAAGGCTTTGATGTTCTGTTAAATAGCCAGCGTCGTTTGTAAAAGCAGAGACATTGGTTGGTTTATTTTTTATATAATCAGCTTTAGTCGAATCTGTTTGGTTCCAGTCTGGACGCGGATTCGGCGTGGCTGTTGTATTACCTATAATTTTAAGCATTTGTAGTCACCTCCGTAAGTGTAATTTGAATTGTATACTCATTTGTAGGAATTTGACCTACGCAAAAAACAGAAACAACACCATCTTCATTTTCTGCAACAAACGCCAAATCCTTTTCATGGAATATGGCAAGTTGTTCGGATGAAGGTTGCAAGTCGATCTTACTGTTTGGTGTTGCAGTAGCATTATCAACAGATACTACCTGATAAAATCTATCGTCATCTGCTTTTACCCATTTATCTGGATAGATAGTCACTGATGCGGGTTTCGGCAAAATAAAACTATCAACGCTCATATATTCAAGTTCTGCAAATGTGTGAATTCCGTCTCCAATCTTAAGACGAGGAATGCCATTATCATATTCAAGGACGAGCTCTCCAGGACGTGGAATTGCTTCCTCACTCTTTTCCTCTGTATATCGAGCCCAGTCGTCGCGTATTACATCTCCATTTTCGTCTGTTGTTTTAGTGCCACGTCTCAATTGCACAATATATTTTGACATATATTAGACCCCCTCATTAAGTTCGGTCAAAGTGACCTGCATAGAATAGTCAGAAGTGGGTTTATTGTTTAGTGCATAGACCGTAACAACTCCATCTTCATTAACTGCAACAAGGGATATGCCTTCAGACTGCAGTTCAATTAATTGTTCTGGGGTCGGATATAGATCGACTTTGCTGTTTGCGGTTGCGCCAGTTACGGATACAACTTGAGAGTATACATTTGTTGCAGTGGTCCAACCTGAAGCGGGAAGGGAGATGGTAGAGATTTTATCTACCGTGGAACTAATGGAATTTAATATCGAATCTAAAGAAGCACCACCGAGCGTATCTGCATCTTGGGCGCTCACCTGTTTTCTTTGCAAATCACCGTTTGCATCTACATAGTCAAAATGCAAGGAACCGTCATCGGCACACCAGTACACATATCCTGCGTGTTTTTCTACATCATTTAATGACGCACGGTTTCCTAAAAATGGTTTCCAAAGTGCCATGTTTGTTTAATTCCCCTTTCTAAGTAAGAATTTGTTGGCTTTATGTAAAAAGTCTTCTTTGTGTCTCTGACTACAAAGCCAACTGTTGTTTTCAAAGTTAAAAAGTTTTAAAGTATTAATAAAGGTTTGTTATTTAAAGTAAGGCTAGTGAGTTGCCCCACTAGCCTATTTTGTTTTAGTTATTTAATTTGGATTAAAAGGATCCCCAAGTGTGAGCCGCTTCTACTGCAGCAGCAATAGCAGCATTAACCTCATCCTTAGTGAAAGTTTCGGTCTTTGCATACACATCAGCAGCGTTTGCTTTAGCATTGATCTCGCCCTGAAGTTCAGCCTTAAGAACACCATCAAGTCTTGCAGCTTCTGCTTCTGCTCCACTCTTAGCAGTAGCAATATCGGTAGCAACCTGAGTCTTGTCTGCCTTTAGATCGAACTTAGCGTTCATATCAGTAGTGTTGGTGTAGTTAGCAAATTTAGCATCAACGCCATTCAGAGCCTCGGTTGTTGCAAGATGGCTAATATCCTGGTGAGACTGGATAGCAGAATCTGCAAGTGCAAGAGAAGCCTTAACACCCTCATCAAGGTAATCCTTGCCAATAGAACCAGCAACAAGGTCAGCGCTGATAACACCATCGGTTACCTCAACCTTGACTCTATCACCAGTAGAACCAGCGTAAGGAGCAAGAATGTCGGTCAACTCAACAGTAACAGCCTCTTTACCTGCGTCAGTGTTGAATGTAAAAGTAAGGGTGTTAGTGTCTGCATTATATGCAACATTGTCGAGCATACCATCCTTAATGAAAGGAGTTGCATCAACATACTGAGCTTCGCCCTCAGAAGGAGTTAAAACGATACGAGCAGGATGTCCGCCTTCGCCATCAACCTTGCTCTCGTAACCAATAGTATAGGTTGTGTTTGCATCATTGTCATCAGCATACTTCTTAGCCTCTGCAATAAAGCCATCAATCTGATCATTGGTGTACATTGCATCAACAACAGACTTGTCAGCCTTAAGTGCAAGAGCACCTTCAACCTCAGTCTTAATAGCATGCTTTGCGGACTCAGTCTCAAGAGCATCAATATCCTTCTCAGCCTGAGTCAGACGTTCATCGATACCATTAACTCTTTCATCGGAAGCGATGTTAGCAGTCTTAGCATCAATGTACTCAACAACAGTATCAATGTCTTCGGACGCAGTAAATGTACCAACATATGCAGCAAGATCATCAGTGGTCTTCTGAGCATCATCACCAGCCTTCTTAGCGGCAGCGATAGCTTCATCCTTAGCGTCAGCATAACCCTGGGCTTCAGTCTTAGTTGCGTAATCGTAAGACGCAATCTTAGTCTCGAAATCAGAGATTTCGGATACAGTGTGCTTATCAGGGTGTACATATACAGTAGTATCTACACCGTCAATCTTAATCTTGCCATTAGTGGAAGCTTCAACCTTATTGGCGCCTTCAGATACACCAGCGAGTTTGGTAATCTCAGCATCGTCAACAAGAGACTTGCCAGTAACCTTATCTACCTTCTTGCCGATCTCTACATCCTGAGCGTCATCAATCAGCTTCTGATCTGCTGCAGTCTTGTAGTTAGCAAACTTGGCGTCAACATCACCAAGTTCGGTCTTGGTTGCAAATGTTGCCTTGTCTGCCTCGTAGTCGGTCTTAGTAACCTTCTTAGCAAGCTCTGCGTCGGTATATTCCTTAGTAGCAGCAGCATCAGCAGTTGCCTTTACGCCAGCAAGAGCCTCGTTATTAGAGGTCTTGTAGTTCTCAAGAGCGGTGTTTACATCACCGATAGAATCCTCAATAGCGGTCTTGTCTGCAGAAGTAAGGTGATCAGCGACAACGCCATTCCACTTCGCAACATCACCAGCAACAATCTTGTTAAGCTCGGACTCAACAAATGTGTGTGCGTGCTTCTTAGAGATAGCATCTACAACATCTGCGTCAGCAAAGGTATGGGCGTGCTTCTTTGCGATAGCATCCTCAACATCGGAATCAACGAATGTGTGGGTGTGCGAATCTGCCTGAAGAGTATCAATCTCGCCTTCCGCAGCAGTTACGCGATCAGTAAGATCTCCAAGACCCTCGGTGGTAGCAACAGACTTAAGTTTCTCCTCTGCGGCCTGAAGTCTGGCGTCAACGCCAGAAATTGCGGTAGCATTGTCAGTGTCAGCCTGCTCAAGAGCAGTCATCTTTTCGTCGTAAGCAGCCTGAGCTACGCCCCCAAGTTCTGCGAGTGTCTTCTGTGCATTGATCTGAATAAAGCCCTGACCGTTATATACACAGAGCACATTTTCCTCTGTGGCATAGAAAAAGTCTCCAGCATTTGCGGCGACGTCATTAAGAGCAGCGATATTAGCAACAGTAACAACGCCCTCATTAACAGGAACTACCTTACCATCGACGCTTGTGTAAAGTCTGTGAGTGTCTGTGGTCAAATAAAAATAACCATCGGTACCAGTGGTAGGAAGGGATGCCTGCAGACCTCTAAGGAACTTAAGATTTAAATTAGCCATAATTTTATCCTCCTAAAATAAAAAATTAAATTTATGATTTGTGTAATCATTTTGTATTGTTATTCGTTTCGTTTGATGTGTATGCACGCCAAGGCTCTATATCACAAATCCGCTTAAATTCTTTTCGAGTTATATACCGAAAATGAAATCCATAAGTAGATTCTTGAAAACCGCCCGCTGTGCGTGTAATATCTTGCCGTTTCAACTGTTTTCCAAATAAATCATTTGTCATACTAGCACATGTAGAAGATGTATTAAACACATAATTATTATCAAGGCATAATATAGGGCGAAGCTTTGCAGGTTCGTAATCACATAATCCCAATTCATCTGATTGATTTAAATATTTTATAACTACAGATTTTGATATATTAAGAATTCTGCTAATCTCTGAACAATTATGAATGCCTTCGTTCCATAATTTACAAGACTCATGCAATAAATTACAGTGTGCATATTTTCCGCACTTCACCCAATCAATATCGATTTCTGTAAAACCCAAAAGGTCTGGAAGCGCACTACATAGAACAGATTTTTTAATATGATCCATAGTAGAGCATCTACAATCCAAAACTACATATCGATTTTTTAAAATGCCATTTTGTATAGCAATAGAATATTTTAATGTGTCATTTTCCTGTTCTTCTTTTAATGTTCGCATCCTTTTATTAGAATGATTGCTACCAAATGATATTGACTCATAATGTTGTGGACCATGATTTTCAATAATAATCGGCTCGTCAAGGGGTATATAAATATCATAGGCCTTTTTAGAGCGTGGATTATTTTTAAAAATATCTCTCGACCAATCAAATACCTTTTCGGGTTTGTATTGCGCTAATTTTATATTCTCTGGGTGCAAATCCGCAACCTGACTCAACAACTCTATAATAAATTTATTCGGATATGATATCCCATCAGAACACATAGGACAAGCGAAACCTTGATATACCAAATTACTAAACGGCATACGTTTTTCATACCCACAACATGGACATATAAATTCAAAACGATATTTTGTCCCCGCAGTATGCGTATGAGCATCGTCTATATTCTTAAAGAATTTAATATATTCCGAGTGTGTTGTGGCAATATCGTTAATGCCAACGATCACCTTTTTTCCGGCGCACACTGGACATCTACACCCAGCCTTAAAGCTATATGACACCGTTGGATAATCTGGATGTCCATATTGACACTTTACCCATATATTCACGCGTGAGCCAGAACCAATCCCAAACGGATCAACCGTGTTTTTATCACTCCAATATTTTTCAATTGCATCAGAGCCCAAACTATCAATTAACCATTTACCAAACGAACATTTAATTTTTCCCATATAACTTAATCTCCTTCATTCTAAATCATTTTGTATTATTACCGGCATACCACTTAGATCTACATATCTCAAACTCCTCGGTGCGTACATACACCCAGAATTGACAATGCGGCTCTTTAACAGATAGACCAGTAATCAAATATCTAAGCCCGTTTTCCGTTAGATATTTTTTAAAACCTGTATCAAAATTTGTATACACAGGACAACCCATATTAATTTCTCCTTTTAACTTTTCTTTTTAAAACATCTCGCCCCACGAATATGCCTGCTCCATCTCGGCAACAGTGGTTCTAATTTCTTCTGCTTCCGTTGTAGTAATTACCTCATTCATATAATAAGGCTTTAATACATAGTGACAATCCTCGTTACTAAGGTTAATTCTCACGGAATCAAATCCAATTCTATTTCCGTCTTGATCATACCACTCAGCAACATAATCCCAACCAATATACCTAGACTCGGTCGAATTTTTACCAAAATAGTTCCAAGTACCAGTAGCCTCGTCAAACATTGCGAGGGCAAGCCAGCATACACTGTACTTGCGCCCAAATTCATCTACGCCACTTGCTGGACCATCAAAGGTGTGCATTTCATCAACGACAATGCCTCTGTCGCCCTCCTTGAAGCTTACTGCTCCTTGGGGTGCATACGCGCGGAACGTCATATAGTACATATTAGCATTACCATTCGCACCAACACTCTGCTTTGTAAACTCAGCGTCAGCGGGGCACATAATACGAATTTCGTGGTCACGATAGTCAACAAGTGTACCAACGGGCGTACCAGAAATGTCATATTTGCGTGCCTCGTACACATATGGAATCGAGTCAATGATGAGTTTATCCTCTTTGGACATAGCACCGTCAGACTTTCTTGTTGCAAGGTTGATAGTAAGAGCGCCATTCACGGCAACGAGACCGTGGTTTGCGTCAGCAAGTTTAATGGAAATCTTGTTATCAACAATCTCAACCCCATTACCAGCATTATAGGTCGGTACAAATAGGCCGCCATCTACGGCTACCAGCGAATTGTCCGCTCTTGGTGCAATTGCAACACCAATAGACTTGCCGCCATCGGTGGTGTCGGCAATTTTAATGGTTCCGTCAACAGGAACAAGTGCGCTTAGTCCGCCGCCAGATGCGACTTCCTCGATGCGCTCATAAATTTTCTTTTCAATGTCTCGCACTGCACCAACCGTAGTTACAGTTGTATACATCTCTTCCTCTGGAATAGAGTAAGCGTCTGTAACAGGGGCATAGATTGTCTGTAACCACTCGGTTCTATCGGGTGATACCATAAAGCCGCTCTTTGTTTCGGTTATAAAATATACGATACCGTCAGCAGCGCAAGAACATTCAGGCAAATCTGCTCGTGTGGGAACAATACGAATACCATCAGACAGACATAGGTCGCCTTTAAACAATTCGCCAGTATCATCACAGAAATACAACGCTAGCGGGTTGTGGCTGACTAAACTGTCATACTGGGCACGAGTTCCCGAATAAAATCTTACATTTGCCATTTCATCCTCTCCTTTCTTTAATAATTTATATATAGATTAAAATCTATACACATTATTGCATTGGTTCCCAAACATATTCACTTTCAACTTCATTTTCCGTTGGTAGCCATTCATCATGTGGGTTAAGATCTGTTGGAGGCGGTGGAGTTAAATCATCTCCAATCTCCTTGACGGTCCAAGAAAGAATCTTTTTCTCATCAATCTCGGGCACAAAGACTACATTTGGACCGCAATCACAATCGCCGTTGGGCTTAAGTTCCTCAGGCATCGGCGCTACTGGCACACGAACATTGTTTGTCAAAAGACCGTGACCGTCCTCGACGGACACCAAGAAATAACCCTCGTAGAGTACCTCTTCTGGCACTCGACACATATTATTTTCATCGAGGTCTTCGCGATAATTCTTGCCACGATAACTGAAAACAGCAGTCTTGGTAGTAGGCAAGTTCCATTCGGGCGTGTTGAAGTTGAATTTAAATACGGTATTTGGGTAGGAGCCGGCGTAAATTACGCCGGAAGTGAATCGGCGCATACGAGAATTCGAGCAGTTAAATACAAAAATCTGCACGTCGCATCAACTCCTTTCTTTGTTTTTAAAATTAATGGGATTACAGTTCATGATTATCCCATTTTTGTTTTGCTTCTCTTGTTTCGGGGCATTTTTGCCATACGAAGACACCCATACCGTCCCTTTCATCAGACGATGCATCCATATCTACAAAGTATTGCCAACCACCAAAGTACCTCGCATATGCAAAATGCTGTTTAGGATTGGTAATATAAATAACCTTTGTAGGGTCATATGGCAGACCCGTAATTTTGCTTATTTTCATCTTAATCTTCTCCTTTTTATCAGATGAGGCATCCATATCTACAAAGTATTGCCAACCGCCAAAGTATCTTGCATATGCAAAATGTTGCTTCGGATTGGTGATATAAATAACCTTTGTAGGATCATATGGCAGACCCGTTATTTTACTAATTTTCATCTTAATCTTCTCCTTTAATCGAAAAAAAATAGGG
>JAEIGA010002586.1_pt1 | contig 28788 bp, 22 predicted proteins | sample 9270691 | NCBI WGS metagenome assembly JAEIGA01 (sample SAMN17057246, study PRJNA624740) | gut metagenome | biome: biome; isolation source: fecal sample | host: Bos grunniens | place: China: Xizang | collected 2019
ATCGTTGGGGACGGGTGCGGTAATCTTTATTGGTTGCTTGGATACGGGATGGACGAACTCCACATATCGTGCATGCAACGATATGCTTCCATCGGGGTTGGAACGCTTTGCACCATATTTAAGGTCTCCCTTTATGGGGCATCCCATTGCCGATAACTGGCAACGTATCTGATGGTGACGGCCGGTCTTCAGTTCTACCTCGATAAGAGTGTAATTGTCTGATGATGCTAATGTACAATAGTTGAGCAGGGCATGTTTACTTCCGTCGACCTCTTTGCGATAGGCAAAGCTCTTGTTCATCTTCTCGTTTCTCAGAATCCAGTGCGACAGTTCGCCTTCGGCAACAAGGGGCTTGTTCTTTGTTATTGCCCAATAGATTTTCTTCACCTCGCCGACACGGAACATATTGTTGAGTCTCTCGAGCGCCTTGCTTGTCTTTGCAAAGATGACAACGCCGCTTACAGGGCGGTCGAGGCGATGAGGAAGTCCTACAAAGACATTGCCGGGCTTGTTGTATTTCTCCTTGAGGTATTGTTTAAGCGTGTCGCATAATGACTCGTCACCTGTCTTGTCGCCTTGTACAATCTCGCCCGATGCTTTGTTGACTACTATAATGTGATTGTCTTCGTATATTACCTTCATCTTTTATTTATTCTCTGTTTTTGCCCCGAGTGCATTGAGTATGACTCTTTCGGTAAAATGGTTCATGAACTTGTCGTCAATGTTCTTGTTTACAATACCATTGATGTAAGGTACTTCAATACCTTTCAGACAGAAATGCAGGAAACGTGCGGCAAGGTCCGGGCTCTCCACACTGAATATTCCCTGATGTTTGCCTTCTGCTATTATTGAACGGAAGAGGGCTATCTCTTTTGAGTCGAAAGTGTGGCGCAGATGTTCAATAATCCATGTGTTGTTGAAATACTCTGAACTCAGGCGACTGTTGCGTCGTATGACGCTGCGTGTGGCATGAAGACGCACAAAGATAAGTCTGATTATCTTTTTGTCGGGTGATAGGTCAGACATTGCCACTTTGGTGATTGCCGAGGATATTTTGTTTACCTCCATCTCAATCGATGCCTCGAGCAGCTCTTCTTTACTCTTGAAATATGTGTACACAGTGCGACGGCTGCGCTGCGCTTCGGCTGCAATGTCGCTCATGGTTATATTTTCAATTCCTTTAAGTGCAAAAAGTCGTCGAGCAACCTTAATCAGTTGTTCTCGGGTGTCTATTGTTGCCATATTCTTTGCTTGAGGCTTGATTTCTTGTTAAGGTTGTAGCTCCTGCCGATAAACCATGCTGTGTTATAGCTTAGGCAGTGAGTTCCAATGTTTAAGTTGTTGCAAAGGTACTGTATTTTACACACCTGTGCAATTTTGTGATATTAAAAAAGAATAAAATCTGTGTTTTTTGTGCAAAAAACATGCCGTAAATTTTGGTGTTAAAGAAAAAAGCACTATCTTTGCACCAGATTTGAAAAGCATCGCGGGGTGGAGCAGTGGTAGCTCGTTGGGCTCATAACCCAAAGGCCGGAGGTTCGATCCCTTCCCCCGCTACCAAGAGAACAACAAACGGTTGTTCTCTTTTTTTTGTTTATCCCGTCGGAAAAGACTAAATTCGGCTCTATTAGCTAATTTTAAGGAACAATTCTTTGAGATAATGCATTAATTGTATATTTTCACTTCTGTAAACCTTAAAATCTTACAGCTATGATTATCGGTATACCAAAAGAGATTAAGAACAATGAGAATCGTGTCGGAATGACACCTTCGGGAGTTCGTGAGATGATCAAGCATGGTCACCCTGTTTATGTGCAGGCGTCGGCCGGAGTTAACAGTGGCTTTGATGATGCGGCCTACATTGCGGTTGGAGCTAAAATTCTGCCAACCATAGAAGAGGTTTATGCTGTCGCCGAAATGATTGTCAAGGTAAAGGAGCCAATAGCTTCAGAGTATAAACTTGTGCGCAATGGGCAGCTGGTGTTCACCTATTTCCATTTTGCATCGAGTGAGCAGCTCACCAAGGCTATGATTGAGAGTGGTGCGGTGTGTTGTGCCTATGAGACAGTTGAGCGTTCCGACCGTTCACTACCTCTGCTCATTCCTATGTCTGAGGTGGCCGGACGCATGGCCACTCAAGAGGGATGTTATTTCCTTGAGCGTCCGCGTGGCGGAAAGGGCAAACTGATGGGTGGTGTCCCCGGTGTGAAGCCTGCCAATGTGCTTGTGATAGGTGGTGGTGTTGTGGGTACTGCTGCTGCGCGTATGGCTGCCGGCATGGGAGCAGATGTTACAATATGCGATATCTCGTTGCCGCGCCTTGCCTATCTTACAGACATAATGCCCAAAAATGTGAAGACTCTTATGTCTTCGGAGTATAATATCAGGGAAGAACTTAAAAGGGCCGATCTTGTTGTCGGTTCGGTGCTTATCCCCGGTGCCAAAGCACCCAAACTGGTTACACGCGATATGTTGTCGCTGATGCAGCCCGGTACTGTGATGGTGGATGTTGCCATTGATCAGGGAGGATGTTTCGAGACTTCTCATCCTACTACTCACGAAGAGCCTACATATTATGTCGACGGTATGCTGCACTATTGTGTAGCCAATATTCCCGGTGCTGTTCCCTATACCTCTACATTGGCTTTGACTAATGCTACATTGCCCTATGCCTTGCAACTTGCCGATAAGGGGTGGCGAAAGGCCTGTTCCGATAACGAAGAGCTCCGTAAGGGCTTGAATGTGGTCGAGGGTAAAGTTGTCTATAAAGAGGTTGCCGAGGCATGGGGTCTTGAGTATGAACCTCTGGAATTATAAGATATTATAGATTGCATTATGAAAATAAAAAAGACTCACCGCGGTGAGTCTTTTTTATTTGTTGTATATGTCGAGAGTGTTTATCAGTCGTTGTTTATCTCCTTTATATCAATCTCGCTCTCTTTGCTCTCTCCCAATAGGTGCTTGCTGAAGAAGTCGGCCATCTTCCAGAAGAAGTATTCGTCCATATCACCGAAGCCGTGTCTTTGGCCGGGCAGATAGAGCATCTCGAATCTCTTGTTGGCTCTTATCAGTGCATTGACAACGCGTGTGGTGTTTGCCGGATGTACATTGTTGTCCATGTCGCCTGTAACGAGCAACAGATTTCCTTTAAGACGTTTTGCAAGGTCCTGATTGGTGCTGATGCTGTACGAGAAGGTGGTATCCATCTCTATTACTCCATCCTTGCCCTTTTTCTCTTTGATGTTCTCTTTGATGCCGTGATGCTTTTCGCTCCACCAGTTGTTGTATATGCGGTTGTCGTGGTTGCCGGCGCATGAAACAGCTACCTTGAAAAAGTCGTTATAAGTAAGTATGGCTGCTGTTGACATGAAACCGCCGCCCGAGTGTCCGTGTATTCCCACTCTCTCGCCATCGATGTAGCTGTGACGTGCTATCAACTGCTGTGCCGCTACTTTCTTGTCGGCAAGTCCGTAGTCGCGCAGGTTGCCGTATCCGAAATTGTGATACCATTTTGAGCGGTTGGGATGGCCTCCTCTGTTTCCGACTGTTATGACAATGAATCCCATCTGTGCAAGACGGTCGATTCTGTTCATACCGCTCGACCAGCTCTCGTTCACAGCCTCGGTCTGTGGGCCCGGATATACATACTCTATAAGCGGATAGCATTTTGTTGAGTCGAAATCGAAAGGCTTGTACATTACTCCGTGAAGATCGGTGATGCCATCGTCTGCTTTAACGGTGAATCTCTCGGGGTATTTGTAGCCTGCTGCGAAGAGTTGGCTCAGGTCGGCAGTGCCAAGTTCCACGCTGCTTTTGCCATGCTTGCTGTATACGGTGTTTACAGGTGCTGTGTCTACGCGTGAGGCTGTTATGACAAATGCCTCGCCATTGTCGGCAAACGAATAGCTGCTGATGTTCATGTCGCTTTTGTCGAGTTGCCTCATATTGCTACCGTCGTAGTTGACGCTGAAGAGATGCATGTAATAAGGATTCTCTTTCTTGTTGTATCCGCATGCTGTGAAGTAAATCTTTTTCTCCTTGTCATTCACTGCGACAACATCTTCAACATGGAATGCCCCTTCTGTGATAGCGTGTGACAATGTGCCGTCGCTGTTGTACATGTAAAGCATTGCCCAGCCTGTACGTTCCGACCACTGGATGAACTGCTTGCCGTTGTTTACAAGACGTATTGGCTTGCTCTCGATGCTTGTGTTCATCTCTTCGCGGACAACTGCTATGGCACTATCGCTCTCTACATTCAGATAGCATACCTCAATCTTCTTCATGTCGCGGCTTATGCGCTCGAAGTAGAAACCTTTCTCGTCTCCCAACCATACGCGTTTGTAAGGGCTTGCTGTACGCTCGGCATGTGTGGCGGGTTTGCTCTGCAACTCTATGCGCTGGTGCTTGAACTGTGATATCTTGATTTGTTTGCTGCTCTTGTTCTCAAAATCGAACAGCTCCATCGTTGTAAGCGGGGTCTCTTCACCGGGCATCTGATAGTAGTAGCTTTCGAGGGTGGGGCGTGGTGTGCTGAGTGAGTTTATTACCCACATCTTCGACAGTATCGAATCGGCGCGGTGTGTGGTTACGAAATAGCGCGAGTCGGGGCTCCACAGACAGTAGGCGTAGTGGCGTTTGGTGCTGTCGGGCTTTTCGTCGAGCTTGTGGTATGAGTAGCAGTAGTTGGGGCGTCCGTTGAATGTCAGCTGATGCTCGACTATTGTTGTGTCTTTGTCCCATATACGAAGCTTGTCAAGGTCGCTGCGCGACATATACCACAGGTTGTAGTTCTTTTCATATATGGCATACTTGCCGTCGGGTGATACGTTGGCCCATTTGGGATATTCGGGGTAGAGGTCCTCAATCTCGTCTTTTGTACGCTCGTAGAGACTCTTATCCTTGATGTCGTATTCAAAATAGAAGGTCTTCTTTTCTTTCTTGCCTTTGTTCTCTTTAATCTTGATGCTGTCGTTGCGCTCGTGACGTGGCAGTATCCTGTCGGTCTCCTTGTTCGACTTTATGTCGAATCGGACATATCTGTTGTCGCGTATCACGCGGTTGATTCTTATGGGCAGATGCTGTGCGTCGTAGGGGTCGCCTGTGCGCATGGTTATCTCCTTTGCCATCCAATCCATGTCCCATAGCTCTTTGCGTGTGCCTTTCACTGCGTCTACAATGTAGTATGAGGCATTGTCGGTGGTGCTCCATGAATAGATGAACTGTTTGCCGTCTGCGAACCATGTGGGTACCACTCTTGTCTGCTTAACCATTCTTCCAACTTTCTTGGGTGAGAATCGTTCGGCAAGTGCATAATTGGGCTCTATGTCACAAGCTCTGTTCTCTTGTGCCCTTGTCTCATTTACTGTAAAAAGTAAAGAGAATAGGGCTGTCAGTAGTATTGTTCTTTTCATTATATTTTGTGTTGTTTGTTATTTTCTTTTTCGTGCACCGATTTTTGCAATACCGCCGGTCGAGGTCTCCTTGTACAGGCTTGGCAGGTCGTGCCCGGTCTCTTTCATTACCTCAACTATGCGGTCATAATCTATTTTGTGTTTTCCGTCAGATATTGTGGCGTATGTACATGCGTCCAAAGCTCTTGATGCTGCAATGGCGTTGCGCTCAATACATGGTACCTGTACAAGTCCGCACATGGGGTCGCATGTGAGTCCCAAATGGTGCTCGAGTCCCATCTCGGCTGCATACTCTATCTGGGTTATTGTACCTCCGAAGAGCTGGCATGCTGCAGCTGCAGCCATGGCGCATGCAACGCCTACTTCTCCTTGGCAGCCTACATCTGCTCCCGATATCGAGGCATTCTCCTTGGCAATATTACCAAAGAGACCGGCTGTTGCAAGTGCTCGTAATATGCGAGGCTCACTGCTTATGTGTTCTTGCGACAGGTGATAAAGCACGGCCGGTAAAACACCGCATGAACCGCATGTGGGTGCTGTCACAACCTTTCCTCCGCTTGCGTTCTCCTCGGATGTTGCAAGTGCATAGGCATATACCTTGGCCTTGCTCTTTACCGATGAGGTGTATGCTGCCGATTTGAGCAGGTAGGTGCATGCCTTGCGTTGTATTCCAAGTCCTCCGGGTAATACTCCTTCGTGCTCCAGTCCTCTCTTTATAGTCTCTTTCATGGTCTCCCACACCTCGCTCAGGAAATCCCAAATTTCGGGACCTTCATACTTCTCGACATACTCCCAAAAACTGTAGCCTGTCTCGTCGCACCATTCCATAATCTCGTGTATGGTTGTGAGTGGGTATATGTCGGCATCGCTTTTGCGTGTTTCTTCATTTGCAAGTTCGCCACCGCCGATACTATATATAGTCCATTCGTCTATGCTCTTTCCATCTTTTATTCCCTCGAACTTCATTCCATTGGGGTGGAACGGGAGAAATTCGGTGTCTTTCCATACTATCTCAAGCGGGGCTATGGGTTGCAGAACCTCTTCTATGGCTTTGTCGGTCATGTGTCCCTTGCCTGTTGCAGCCAAGCTGCCGTATAGTGTGACTCTGTATGAATCGGGGTTAGGGCAGCGCTCGGCAAACTCTTTGGCAGCCCTGTTAGGGCCCATTGTGTGGCTGCTTGAGGGTCCAAGACCAATTCTGAATAGTGAACGTAAGGATTTCATTTTTACTTTTATCTAAATTTATGCGAAGATACTATTTAATTGCAATTAATATAATATTTGTGTATTAATTTTAGAAACTCTTCCAATTGTTTCATATATTTTCAGTGTGGTGAATTTCTTTGACAATTATGCAGCTTTTTGCCGGAAATAACATAATTTATGTAAATTCTCTTGCAGGTTTGGCTAATTTTGTCGATATTGCATTGATTAATTATGTGTAAATGTGATTTTAAAATATGATAGGAAAAATGTGTATAGGCATAAGATTGTTGCTTGTGTTGTTAGTCTTGAACTCAGTACAACCTCTATGTGCCGATGACAATAAGAATGAACGGTGCTATGATATTGCATCGGCAGATTCTATTCAGCTGTACGCTCCGTATATGGCCGAGCCTCTGCCGCCAAATGCCCCTCTTTGGATGAAGGGTATTGCCGACTCTCCGGGCGAGGTTAATTTTTATGAGATGCAGCGCCTGTTCAACGAATGGACATCGCAGAATGTGGATGCAAGGGTAAAGACATTGGAATATAAGCAGGCTGTTAACTTTTATCGTCGCTGGATGAGTGCGCATAGAAAATATGTTGCACCAGATGGCACTATTTCGTTGCCGACAATTGAGGAGTATGCTGCCGAGATTGACGGGATTAACCGTCGTGTCGCAGCAGGGGACGAAGAGCCGGTTTGGCGTAATATTGGCCCGAATAATACTTATCAGAACAGTAACGGAACTGTGAAACGGAAAGACTCACAGGTGTGTGTCTTCCGCATTGCTGTGAGTCTGAGTGACAGTGCCACGTTGTATTGCGGCACCGAGAGCGGAGTCGTTTTCAAGACAACCGACAAGGGTGTTACATGGAAGCCATGTGCACCACAACATGTGTTCGGCGGTTCTATCTACAGCATAGCAATCGACCCCTATGACAAGAATACCGTATATGTGGGTGGAGGCCCGTGGTTGTGGAAGAGCATTGACGGAGGTGATACTTGGAAACGGTGTGCCGGAATAACCGACAGGGTTAACTCCATACGCATCTCTCCTGATGACACGCAGTATGTGACTGTGACAACGGGTGCTGCGCGTAATCCATCTGATGGAAGCGGATTCTTTATATCATTGGATGGCGGTGAGAGTTTCTCGTGTACATTACATGGTGTCTGTTTCGACCACGAACTGCAGCCCGGAAATCCCAACCGCATATATCTGATACGCCGTGAGACTGCAGGTCCTTGGGCCTATTTCTATATATCGGATGATGGAGGAATCAGTTGGCAACAGCGGGAACTGCCTGTCTACTCGGTTATATGTGGCCGATTGGCAGTGAGTGAGGCACCGGGTGGCGAAGAGTATGTCTATGCTCTCACAACAAGTGATTCATGGGGATACGACAGCGGTCCTCAAGGCGGAAAGGGCGCTCCTTCGGTGCTGCTGTCGAAAGATGCCGGCAACACATGGGTCGACAAGACTGTAGACAAGGGCGGAACACATTGGGACAATACTTTCTCGCCAATTCTTGATGCAAGTGGCGGACAGGGATTCTTTGATATGATGATAGGTGCGTCATCTAAGAATCCGGCGCATGTTCTGTTTGGGCTCTGCTCGTTGTACCGCTCTACAGAAGAGGGAACATGCAATTATCGTAATCATGGCATTGGCGGCTATCAGCGCAGCGATTGGATGCATTGTGATATTCAGGATATTGCTGTACATCCTTGTGGCGATACATGGATTTGCAACGATGGCGGCATAAAGTATTCGGATGACTTTTTCGAGACAATGGGCGAAGACCGTTATCAGGGTATTTATGCTTCGGACTATCAAGGGCTCGGCGTCGGTTGGAACGAGGATGTGATGGCTGCCGGCAGATGGCATAACGGTGATGTTGTGCATGCTGCCACATACGGCGAAGGAAACTCGCTGCATGTGGGCGGAGTTGAGATTGCTACGGGATATGTGATGCGTAGCAACCCTTGGAAGGTATACTTTACTGACGCTTCGACACGCATAATGCCGCGTGAGATGGATGGTACAGTAGGCGAGGACTACAAGACATGGTTCAGCGATAAGAAACCTTACGAGGCTTTACGCATCAATGGCGAGATTGCAACCGATCCACGTTATGCTCTGAAAGTTTTTCTGCAGGATATGACAAATCCACAGGAGGGGTATCTCTCATTTGACGAGGGTGCCTCTTTCCAGAAAGTGTTTGACAGTGAGGGCGAAGAATTCTATAACTATGAGTTTTCGCGCAGCAATCCCGATATCCTTTACATAATAGGGCAATATAACCTATGGCGTTCGGATGATGGCGGTCTCACATTTGAAGTATGTGCAGCGCAGCCTTTCCCCGACCTTGACTATAATATGCACTATCTGAGAGTGGTTGTAGATCCCAATGACGAGAATCATCTGTTGGTAATATGTAATGATGTGCCTGGCGCTGTGCGCGAGACCTTTGACGGAGGTGCTTCGTGGAGTAACTTCGATGTCGGCAGCCTTGCCGACAGAAGAATTCATCAGATAATACTTGTAGGTGATGAATACAACAGCACATACGTTACGAGCTACGATGGTGCAAGTGTCTATTTCCGCGACAACACCATGAGTGACTTTATCGACTATTCGGCAGGGCTTAATCCAGGTGCGCGTATATCGAAAGTCGTTCCATTCTACAAGGATGGCCTTTTGCGTATGGCCACCGATCAGGGATTATGGGAGGCTCCGTTGTATCACCGCGATTTTCTCCCGGTGCCACAGCCTATGGCTCTCAATTTGGGAAGCGGCAACCTTACAGTCAACCCAAGAAAAGAGGTGCAGTTCGACAGCTACAGCATTGCACGCTATGACGAAGATACTGAATGGCAGTGGAGCTTCTCGCCACAGCCCGAGTATGTCAGCAATGCGAATGTGCGCAATCCTAAAGTGATTTTCTCGAATCCCGGAAAGTATGATGTGACGCTGACTGTCACAACTTCGGCAGGAACAAATTCGCGTACAATAAAAAACATGATAACAATAGATGGCGAGACTGCAATTGACAGTTTATCGTTTGTGGGTGAGGTAGGAGTAATTGAGAATGTGCTTGAGAGTAGCGAGCCGCTGTATGTGGTAACAACAGGTCTTGACGAGAGTGCATGCTTTACCATTCACAATATGCGGGGTGCATTGATGCTAACCACCTATGTAGAGGGCAACCAAGCTTCTGCAAAGGTCGATGTCTCCAGTCTTGCTGCCGGAACATACATCTATTCGATAAAGACCTCGAAACAAAAGTTCTTTGGAAAAATAATGATTAAATAATATTCTATTATGATAAGAAAGAAATTACATACAGCAATAATATGTGTTTCTCTGATGGCCATTAACGCAGTACAGGCTGTTGAGCATGGCGATTCACTGTTTACACCATACAAACTGAATTATCTTCCCTATGGCGCGCCTGCATGGATGGCACAGCTTGAATCACCCAATGGGCTCGATTACAATGCGATGGTAGACAGCTTCAACCATTATCTGAACATTACCCCGGGAGCACGCCGAAAGAGTCCCGAAACTAAGCAGGTGGTGAACCACTTCCGACGTTTTCAAAAAGCATATTCGCGTTTTGTGCAACGTGATGGAAAGATAAGGCTGCCCAAGGCGCAAAGATACCACAGCGAGATTGAGTCTACTGCCAAAGAGATTGAATTCATGCGCTCGAGGAAGCGCACTGCTGCAAATGTCGAGGGTAGTACAACTGCTCCATGGAAGGTTATTTCTCCCGTGGTGACATACGACTACCTGAACAAGACGGTCAGCCCTGCACAATCAAATATACAGCGATTCAAGGCTTCGCGATCGAACCCCGATGTCCTGTATTGCGGCTCCGAAACAGGTCTTATCTTTAAAACTACCGACAAAGGCGAGTCATGGACTCCTTGTGGCGGTGGTGAATGGATGTCTGGAGAGATAACAACTGTCGATGTCAGTTCAACCAATCACAACAGAGTGCTTATCGGTGGCGGTGCTACTTTTTGGTTGAGTGACGATGGAGGCGATTCATGGCGGAACATAACACCGCAGAAGAGCACCTATGCCCGTACAAATGTTGCGTTGTTCAATCCGGCTAACGACCAAGAAATACTTGCAGGCGACAGGGCACAGCTATGGCGTAGCGTGGATGGTGGTGATTCATGGCAGAAAGTGCTTGACGGTTTGGTGTTCGATATACGTATCTCGCATCATAATCCGCAGGTATGCTATGCAGCAGTGGAGCAGGATAACAGTGTGAAACTCTACAAGAGTGTAAACGGCGGTGCCGACTGGACTATGCTCGATACGGGCAACGAGCCTCTTATAAGTGCGCGAATAGGCCTTAGTGAGGCTCCCGGTGCAGCCGATTATGTATATATGTGGGCTTGTCGCAGAAATCATCTGTCGCGTCCCGGTCCTCTATTCTTCAGTGGCCCCCCACTCCTATACAAGAGTATCGACGGAGGTGCTACCTTTACGGTTACCGACCCGGTTGAGCAGATGGAGGCTGTAGACAAGAACGGTGGTCAGGGATATTACGACCTCGTATGCGTCGCATCGGCAACCGACCCCGAGACAATTCTGGTAGGTATAATACAGCTCTACCGCTCTACCGACGGCGGTAAGACCTTGCAGAATATAGGCGGTTATTACGGCCGTTTCGACCTGCATTGTGATATGCAGTGCATACAGACAAACGGAGTGAATGATACATGGCTCTCTACAGACGGTGGTATGATATACAGCAGTGACTTCTTTGAGTCGGATGCCCGGCCGCGTCTGCGTGGACTCTATGCATCAGAGATGTGGGGATTCGATCAGGGATGGAATGAGGATGTTATGGTTGGTGGTCGTAACCATAACGGAAATATGTCGCAGATGGACAGGTACAATGGCGTGTCGTTATATATGCGAGGCTCGGAACGCCCCACCGGCTATATCTTCCTTTCCAATCCGCGTAAGGTGGCTTTCAGTGATTCGGAGAACGTTATTATGCCCGATGACTGGCGTGAAGACTTTGTCCCGTTCCTCGACTTCTGGACCTATCCGAAAGAGTCGTCGCAGCATGGTATCGGTTTTGAGTTTGACCCCCGATATGCGCAGAGCTTTTATATAGTGCAGGGCAGTAGCGACGAAGAGCATAAGACTCTATGGTGCACGCACGACGACGGTGCTTCATTCTCGTCGGTATATACTTTCGACAAGCCTATAAGCTCAATTGCGGTTTCACGCTCCAATCCCAATAAGATAATAGCATCTACTTGGGGGCGCATCTTCTATTCATTGGATGCCGGAGCAACCTTCGAAGAGTATGATATTCCCGAAGAGATGACGTATTCAATAACTTATAAGTTGGCAATACATCCCATGAACGAAGATGAGATATGGTTGAGTGACGGCAATGCCGGAGGCTTTTGGCGCACCACTGACAATGGCAAGAATTGGGAACTGATTGACGAGGGACTTACATTTGCCAATTGGGAAGGTAATACCGAAAAACACCAGGTGGGACGTTTCTTCCTTACCGGAAATGACAAAAATGCCGCGTATGCAATAGCATATACCCTTGGATACCTTAACGAGACTTATACAACAGCCCGCGGACGTGTCTTGTATCGCGATGACACAACCAACGGTTGGGTCGATTATAGCGAGGGCCTGCCGAAGGTCGTAAATCTCAATCGTATGTTGCCGTTCTATAAAGAGGGTGTTATACGTCTTGCAACGAACAATGGAATATGGGAGCGTGCACTTGTTGACAGTGATTTCAAACCCATTGCGCAGCCTATAATATTGAATGCAGGTTCGGGTGACAATACATCTCCTGACTATCCGCGTGTGATAGAATTGGATAGCTACAGCATCGTTAATCAGAATGGTGCGTCGTGGCAGTGGGAGATAAATCCCAAGCCTCTCTCTATCGACTCATACAACATACGCAATCCGAAGATAACTATAGAGCCTGACCAGACATATGACATATCGCTCACCGTTACTACAGAGGCCGGTAGCGATACCAGATGCATTAAAGAAATGATAAAGGGCACAAAGCCTGTTCCCGATGCGACTGATGTCGACAAGATAGATGAAAAGAGAAAGGATATATTGTTGCAGTCGGGGAATGTGGTGGCAAAGGGTGATGAATTTGTCTTTGTTGCGCAGAATCTTGTAGGCAGTGTACGATTGAAACTCTTCGATTCGAAAGGTAATGTTGTATACGATGTTGTTGAAAAGGAGAGACACCTTGTTGCTACACTGCAACTATCGCAAGGTGTATATTTCTATATGGGAACAGACGAGGATGGTTATAGAAAGGTTGGTAAACTGCTTGTAAAAAGCAATTGACGGTTGAGTGATGAAAAGAGTCAGGCTGTTATATATGTTTCTGTTGATTTCTGTTGTGGCATCATCGCAAGATGCCCGGCACTCCTTTTTACCCGAATTTGTTGTTGCGGGTAACAGATGGAGCAGTAACAGTGGGACTTTGCCTGTGAGGATAAACTGCATCACTTTTGATGAATGGAACGTGTATAACCCACAGACTGCAGCCGATATGTTGGCTCTTACGGGCGAGGTGTTCATGCAAAAGAGTCAGTATGGCGGTGGCAGTCCCATGATACGTGGCTTTGCTGCCAACAGGCTGCTGTACAGTGTCGATGGGGTAAGGATGAACAGTGCCATATTCAGGGGCGGCAATTTGCAGAATGTGATTTCGATAGACCCATTCGCAGTCTTATCAACCGAGGTGCTTTTCGGTCCCGGTGCTGTCAGTTATGGCAGTGATGCAATAGGCGGTACAATGGTGTTCAATACATTGCGGGCACGTCCTGTTGCAAAAGGTGTTGATTTTACAGGCTCGGCAACGGTGCGTACTGCATCGGCATCGAGTGAGAAGACAGGGCACATACATTTTGGTGTGGGGCTTGAAAGATGGGCTTTCCTGTCGAGTCTTACTTACTCGTCATATGGCGACCTTAAGCAGGGGACACATGGCCCCGACAAGTATATAATGCCATATATAGTGATTCCCGAATATAAATTCGGTGGTAAAGTGAGCGACCGTGTCATGATGAATAGTGACGAACGCAGGCAGTCGCCAAGTGCATATTCACAACTCAATCTTATGCAGAAGGTGCGTTTTGTACCTTCACCCCGTTGGGACTTTGAATATGCATTCCATTTCAGCGAAACATCGCACTATGCCCGATACGACCGTCACCAGCGTATGAAGAGTGGCAAGCCACGATATGCCCAATGGGATTATGGCCCTCAGTTGTGGGTGATGAATCATCTTCGTGTTGAACATTCGGACAACTCTCTGATGTACGATTCGTTGCATCTGAATATGGCTTTGCAACGTTTTGAAGAGAGTCGCATCAGCCGCGAATTCAACAGCGCATTATGTGAGAACCAAGCTGAAAAGGTTGATGCGTGGAGTGTGAATATTGACTTCAGAAAGAGCCTGCATAGTGATGTGTACATGATGTATGGAACAGAGTTCGTGCAGAATAACGTGCATTCGACAGGGGTGTCAACAGATGTTACAACCCTTGAGAAAAACAGAATGGCAGCACGTTACCCCGATGCCGAGTGGTATAGTTACGGTATTTATGCACAGTGCAATTGGGCAATTACAGATGCTGTGAACCTTGCCGCCGGTGTGCGGTACAACATGTATCAGATAGATAGTGACTTCTCGGATGTAGGTTATGAAATTCCTTTTGATGACAGGCAAAAGAGCAGTGCCGGCAGTATATGCGGTAACATAGGTCTTAATTGGCGTCCTCTTCCGGGTTGGATATTCTGTGTGAACTATGCAAGGGGATTCCGTGCTCCCAATGTTGATGACATGGGTAAACTGTTCGACAGTGCTGAAGGCTGTGTCACTGTTCCCAATCCGGCCCTTAAACCCGAGTATGCCGATAATGTTGAGGTTGGAGTTGAAAAGCGTTTTGCCCATTTTATGAAATTGCACCTTTCGGCCTATTATACCTATCTTGACGATGCGATTGTGCGCCGCAATTTTATATTTAACGGAAGTCCTGTAATCAATTATCAAGGCAATGAGTGCAGGGTGCAGGCATTGCAGAATGCCTCGCATGCCAAGGTGTGGGGTGCGCAGATGGCTGTAAATGTCACTCCTGCTAAGAATATTTATATTGACGGAAATGTGAATTTTCAGCGTGGACGCGAAGAGCTCGACAATGGCGAAACTTCTCCTTCGCGTCATGCAGCACCTCTCTTCGGACGCGTGGCTATAGGATATCGTTGCGGAAAATTGACTGCAGAGCTCTTCACTGCCTTTCAGGATGAGTGCAGTGCCGACGATATGCCTGCTGAGGAGCGTGACAAGAGTGAGTTCTATGCTCTTGATACCGATGGTAAGGTCTATTCACCGTCGTGGCAGACATTCAACGTGCGTATCTCATATAATATGGATGACAATATGCAATTGAATGCAACAGTCGAGAATATAACGGACAGGCGTTATCGTCCCTATGGCAGCGGAATAAGTGCTGCAGGACGCAATCTGACAGCAAGTTTAACATATACATTATAATGTATTTAAAAAATAGTTTTATATGCAGACAATTTTAGTGACAGGAGCAAGTGGTTTCGTAGGCAGCAGATTTGTGAAGAGATGGTCGGGTGAGTATAATATTCTTACTCCATCGCATTCTGAACTTGATATAACCGATGACGTGTCGGTAGAACGCTATTTTCAGATGAATCGTCCAAGCGTGGTTGTGCATTTGGCTGCGATTTCAAATACATGGTACTGTGAACAGGACCCCGATTCGAGTTACCGGGTGAATGTCATAGGGGCTGAACGCATCGCCCGTGCAGCTGCATCATGTTATGCAAAGTTTATATTCTTCTCGAGCGACCAAGTCTATAATGGCAATCTCGAGTATGGACTGCTCAAAGAGGATATTGCGGTCAATCCCGAGACTGTGTATGCCGTTCATAAGTTGGAGGCCGAGAGGAGAATTGCATCGGTGCATCCCGATGCGGTGATTCTGCGCGCAACATGGATGTATGACAAAGCAGATGACAAGATGCCTTTACATCCCAATTTTGTATCAAACATAGACCGTGCTGTGAAGGGTGGTGTGAAGTTGCCTGTCTCCATGCGCGAATATCGCGGAATAACATGGGTGCGCGAGGTGGTTGAGTTTCTGCCACGAACATTCAGCCTGCCAGCAGGTGTCTATAATTATGGAGCGCAGAACAGATTGAATACCTATGAAACGGCATGCTGCTATTTCGAGATGCTTGAGTCTAATTTGCGATGCGATGATATTCTGGTTGCAGATGCAGAGCGTTATCCCAATCACGAACGCAACATATCTGTTTCGAACGAAAAGATTTTCAATGTTTCGTGCGGTGCAATCTTCTTCAGCGATACGCTTGATGGTCTCAGGGTATTTCTACAGAAACCGCTGTAAGGGTGGAATCTTGTGTGTATGTCTTGCTCTTCTTATTTGTAGTTGACAAATAGGATATATTCCCCATTTGCTGTAATCTCGACATCCTCGTCGGTTGTCTCATTGAGTGTCCCCTGCCACCAATTGTTGAAGTCGTAGATGGGATAGCGCAGTCCCTTGCTTGTGAAACCGCTGCCGGTGAAGTTGAAAATGGAAATCTGCTGTCCCATTTTCAGTTTCAACGATGTGGTCTCCTTGCATGGAATAAACACGCCATAGTCGGTGTACATGCGCACTCTTATCCCCTTGCGAGCATATTCTAAAAGAAGGCTTATATTGCCTATTGTGTGGTCCTCGCGCTTGCCTGTCGCACCAACAATGGCTATGTTCTTTTTCCCTTGTTCGTGAAGAGATAATACGGCTTTGGTAAGGTCGTTGTTCTCCTGCTCCGATATGCGTTCTATTATATCGGCATATTTTATACGGTACTCCTCTTTCAGCGAGTCGCCGTCTCCTATTATGATGTCGGGTCTATTGCCTTTACTTATATATATATTGGCGCCTCCGTCGCAACATGCAACGTAAGGCGCCTCTTTTAGAACCTGAAGAGGAATCTCTGCTGTGGGATACTCTCCGTTGGCAAGAACTACAGCGTCTGTCTCTTTAGATATCATTGGCATAGTTTGTCATGAGTTGTTTCCATTTGCGATAGCCAAAGATAGTAATTATTGCATAAATAAAGTAGAGTACTGCTGTAAAATATAATTCTTTATATACATATAGAATACTGCATGCAAGATCAGCTATGAGCCATACCCACCACTGTTCTATGTATTTGCGTGCAAGCATATACATACCTACTATGCCAAGTGCTGTAGTGAATGAGTCTGATATAGGAACATTACTATTGGTAAAGAGCTTAAGTATAAACCATATTATACCCCATGAAACAAGGAATATCATAGTCAGCTTTATTGCAGTATGGCCTTTTATATGGCTTATTGTCAGTTCTTTGTTGTTGCCGGCTTTTCCTCTTATTGTAAAATTATAGCGCCATGCAAGCCAACCATACAATGCTATTATAAGATAGTATACGTTTATTCCGAAATCGGCATATAATCCGGCATTGTAATATATGTACAGATATATGGCAGGCATAATAATGCTTGTTATCCATAGATATATGCTTGCATTATACTCTTGCCACAAATATATAAGACCTACAACTGTACCAAGTACCTCTATGTATAGTTCCATCTTTATATTATTAGAAATTCAATGTTATATGTGCCATTGCATTTGTACCGGCTTGTGCTGCATAACCTGCATAATCGTACCTTACTTTTGCTCCATCAGCTTCGGTGTAGTATCCGCTTCCGGCATATCCATTGTTCTCATACTCCTCGTTGAACAGGTTGTATACGTTCCCGCCTATCGTTATATTCTTTACGCTCTGTAGCTTGAATGTATACGATGCATAGAGGTTGCTTACGAAATAGGTATCGAGTCGGTGTTCTTTACGGTTGGCATTACTCATATATTGTTTGCTGATATATTGTGTGTGCAGCGATAAAGAGGCTCCTTTGTATTTGTAGCCTATGATGTTGTTGGTTACAATATCGGGCGAGAATGATATCTGTCTTTCGCCATGATTTATTCTCCATTCCTCGTAGGTGTTGTCATCGTAAAGAACCTCGACAAACTCCTTTATGCGGTTACGGCTGAGTGTTGCATTGATATCCCACGAGAATCCGCATGGAAGCCCAATACCGGCCATCAGTTCTATACCGGTTCTGTAGCTGTCGGGTATGTTGTCGGCAAGCGGCTCTCCTATCTCATTCAGCTCTCCGGTAAGTATTAATTGGTCTTTATAGTCCATGTAATAGAGATTGAAGCCTGCATGTATTGTGTTGTTCGCAAATGTGTAGCCAATTTCATAGTCGGTAAGTCTTTCGGCTTTGGGATGTATATTCAGTTTACCATCGGTATAGTTGTTTCGTGTGGGCTCCTTGTGTGCGATGCCGACAGAACCAAATATGCGGTTGTGTCTGTCTATCTGCCATGACATTCCGGCTTTGGGGTTGAAAAAGTCGAACGTTTCGTCTATGTCCATTTTTTGCAACGAGTTTTCAGCATCGTTCCATTTATCGTTGCAACCTTTTATGGTATATCCTATGTGTCGGTATTGCAGGTCCAGATAGGCATTCAACCCCTTTTGTATTGTGTAATCTGCTTTAAAATAGATGTTGCCGTCATCCTTTGTACCATTGTTTCGGTAATATTCGTGTGTAGCATTAAGGTTGCCAATATAGTTCTTTACCCATAGCACATTACCGAAATGGTCGCCATCGTAGCGGTTCAGAGCACCACCAATAGTGGCGTTTATACGATTATTCTTATAATTGAGTGAGAATATAGCACCGCCAAAATGGTTGTCCATGGCCTTCTTACGCACAAGATCGCTTTTCTTTATGGTTTCACCATTAAATTCGAAAGGATGCAATGCATACTCAATAAGCTTACGGCTGGTTTTGTATTCCTGATAATAACCATCGCCTTTTGTGTAATGAAGTCCCAGATTCATACTCAAACCATTCCCGAAACTGTGGTCGAATAGCAGTTGGTAGTTCGTCTGTATGTAATTATCTATCTGGTCGTTGTAATAGTGATCCCTGCCATTGTCATCGGTGTACATGTAACCGCATGAGTTATAGCGTCGGCCATATTGTTCCATCTCCTCCTTAGAGGCGTAATTCCATGCATGATAGGTCTCTTCGTTGCCTGCAAAAGTGATGAATTTTATAGCACTGTTGTTGTTATAATATGCTGCTTGCAGGTAATACGATTTCAGATCGGCCGAAGCGCGCTCTATATATCCGTCACTGGCTATTCTTGAGAGACGTGCATCGAAACTCCAATGTTCGTCTATTATTCCTGTACCGGCCTTGATATATTCGCGGTGTGTGCCGAATGAACCGTATGAACTTCCTATTTGGGCATATGGTTTTGATGACATGTGTCCCGTCTGCAGATTTATGCTTGCTCCGAATGAACCGGCTCCGTTAGTTGAAGTTCCAACGCCACGCTGTATCTGTACATCTTTTACAGATGATGCAAGGTCGGGTAGGTTTACCCAGAAAACAGTGTGGCTTTCGGCATCGTTTATGGGTATGCCGTTAGCAGTAACGTTTATACGTGTACCATCTGTTCCGCGTACCCTCAGTGTTGTGTAACCGATGCCGGTTCCGGCATCACTCGTTGTTATGGCACTTGGCGTCATGCTTACCATATATGGAAAGTCGAGTCCGCTGTTGTATGTGCTCAATTCTTTGCTGTCGATGTTCGTGTAGGCTATCGGTGTCGTTTCGGTAGCGCGTATCGACAGGACTTCTACCTCTTGCAGGTTGATGGCCTGCAGACTGTCTTTTGTTACCAACTGTTGTGAAAATAGGTTGGCCGTTGCCACGATGAGTGTGGCTGACAATGCAATTTTTTTCATTGTAATTTCAAAAATTGTGGAGCAGAGGATAAAAAAATAAATCCTCCAACTCCCGGTTAAACGGAAAATGGGGATTTTTCCTATCCAGTCACATGTGTGGCCACGCCATGTGACTAATTCCTACGCCGGCATTACCCGGATCAGGTTCTTGGGTATGATCTCAGCCCATGTATTAAGGCACCCCGTATTTGAAATCTGCTACAAAAGTAGTATAATAAATCTTATTTTCAAAGGAGTTAAAAGAATATTACCTTCAGATTTTATAATTACAAAAAATAGTTCTACTTTTACACTAATGATTAAAATTAATGCCTATGAGACTATGCGTATAGTATAATACGCGCACACATACATATTACGGAAGCGTTTTAGCATTATTCTTTTGCTTTGAAAGTTTGGCGACTATAAAGGACAAAAAAGAGTAACGTCTGAAATGCTCGTGCTTTATAGCGCGGGCTTTTTAGCTATTCTTTTGTCGAGGTTACGCCAAACACCGCAAAGCGAGGATATCTGAAAGTCCACGCTTTTTTTTGTATGCTCTTTTAACGGGGTGTTATTTGAAGAGATTTTATAATTGGCTTGAATGATGTTTTTGCAATCGGTATTTATGGAAAAATTTATTATTGAGTTTCTGCTGTTTTTTGAGTTGTGTTTTATGCTTATGCCGCAATTCAATGTGGCATTGAAAAACAAGGATAGTCTTAGTGACATGGATGAGGCCTGATTGATAATATGACTCATCTCTTAGGCTTGCTGCTGCAACAGGCCTAAATATAAAAAAGAATAAGGTGCATGCCGCGACATACACCTTATTACATTGTGACAGGGATATTCTCCTTGTAATGTTATCTCATAAGATAGCTTTTCAGTTCCTCAAACTCTGTGCTCATTCCGATGCTGACCTTCTCGCCTTTCATGAACTCCTGCAATGGCAACGGAATCTCTATGTCGCTGCTTAGTATGTTGTCTATTGTCTCTTTGAACTTTGCAGGGTGTGCTGTTTCAAGGAATACTCCTGTCTCGTCGGGCTGCAACTGCTCCTTGAGTGCAAGATAACCGCAAGCACCGTGAGGGTCGAGCAGATATCTGCTGTCGTTCCATAGTTCCTTTACTCCTGCTGCAATCTGACTGTCGTTGTATGTTGCACCGCTGATGTTCCTGCACACTTCGCTGTGGTTATAGTTGTACAAATCCATTATGCGTGCGAAATTGCTCGGGTTGCCTACATCCATTGCGTTTGCTATTGTGCACACCGATGCCTTGGGCTCGAATAGGCTGCTTTGCAGATAGTTGTAGAATATGTCGTTGCTGTTGTTGGCTGCAATAAAGTGCTTGATTGGTAATCCCATCTCTTTGGCAAAGAGGCCGGCGGTAAGGTTGCCGAAGTTTCCGCTTGGTACGGATATCACAAGATTCTCGGCTTTGCCTATCTTTTTCAGCTGTGCGTATGCCCAGAAATAGTAGAACGATTGTGGAAGGAAACGTGCAAGGTTTATTGAGTTCGCACTTGTGAGGAACAGTTTCCCGTTCAACTCCTTGTCAAGGAATGCCTGTTTTACAAGTGCCTGACAATCGTCGAAACAGCCATCTATCTCAAGTGCTGTGATGTTGCGTCCAAGAGTGGTGAACTGCTTTTCCTGTATTTCGCTGACTTTTCCTTTGGGGTAGAGGATATATACATGTATGCCTTCAACTCCAAGAAATCCGTTTGCTACGGCACTTCCTGTGTCGCCCGATGTCGCAACAAGTACGTTTACCTGTCTGTCGTTTTTCTTTCTTACAAAATATCCCAGCAGTCGGGCCATGAAACGGCCGCCGACATCCTTGAATGCAAGCGTTGGTCCGTGAAATAGCTCAAGTGAATAGATGTTATCGGTAACATGTACTACAGGTGTGTCGAAACTGAGAGTGTCGTAAACAATTTCTTTAAGGTCGTTATGCGGAACATCTTCGCCAAAGAAGGCTTTTGCAACCTCAAACGCAATCTCTTGGAATGTAAGATTCTCAATGTTCTCGAAAAATTCTGCAGGCAGTCTGTTTATCTTGTTGGGCATAAAGAGACCTTTGTCGGCTGCAAGTCCTTTGATGACTGCCTCTTCGAGTGATATCTCCTTAACCTCTTTGTTTGTGCTGTAATATTTCATCTTTTTTCTGTTTTTATCTGTTCAGCATTGCATGAATGCCTTTATAAACTCATCTTCTTTCATATCTCCGTAGTAGCCCTCTTTTGCGGCCATCTCGTCAAAGCTCTTTACGTTGTCGGGGGTTATTCCCTTATGCCATATAAGGAATGGAATAGGGTCGGATGTGTGTGTGCGAAGTTTGCAGGGTGTGGGGTGGTCGGGCAGTATGGCTATTGCAACCGGCTCGTCCCAATCTTTCACCTTCTCGTATATAGGGCCAACGACACGGCTGTCGAGGTCTTCTATCGTGCGCATCTTCAGTGCTATGTCGCCTTCGTGTCCTGCTTCGTCACTCGCTTCTATGTGCAGATAGACAAAGTCGTCGTCTTTGAGCGCTTCGAGCAGTGCCGATACTTTATTCTCGTAATTGGTGTTATAGAGTCCTGTTGCTCCTTCTACCTCAAGTACACGCAAGCCTGCATAGCGTCCTATTCCGCGTATCAAATCTACAGCCGAGATTACCGAGCCTCTTTTTATCTGTGGAAATTTCTCGCTGAGCAATTCCATTTGGGGACGGTAACCGCCGCCCCATGGCCATATACTGTTGGCTGCATCCTTGCCTTGCTGTATTCGTTCTTTGTTCAAAGGGTGCTCCATCAGCAGAATCTGCGACTGCATTATAAGGTCATTTATAAGGTCGGCTGTGGGTTGTGCTTCGGGTACATCGGCCTTTACAAGATAGGGAGCGAATTTCTCTCCGGGTATATCGTGGGGCGGTGTGCAGCTGATGCGCTTGTCACCACCTTTTATCACAAGCAGATGACGGTATTGTACGCCTGTGTGGAAACGTACCTGTCCGTTGCCGAGTTTCTCCTGCAGATATTTTACAAGTATATCGGCATCTTCGGTTGTAATATGTCCTGCTGAGTGGTTCTTGAGTATGTGGTTGTTTATGCACACGATGTTGCAGCGTAGTGCAAGTTCGTCATCGGCCAATTCAACTCCTATGCTTGCTGCCTCCAATGGGCCTCGTCCTTCGTACACTTTCGGAAGGTCATATCCAAGTATCGACATGTTGGCAACCTCGCTTCCGGGATGAAAGCCGGGAGCTACGGTCGAAAGTAATCCGCAACGGCCCATTTTTGCCAGATAGTCCATGTGTGGTGTGTGTGCCGCCTGTAATAATGTTTTTTCTCCAAGTGATTCAATAGGCCAGTCGGCCATTCCGTCTCCCAATATTATAATGTGTTTCATAATGCTCTTTTGCAAAGTGGTTGGTATTGTCTTGAATAACAATATTGTCGTGACACATTCTTATGTGCCTACTGACTTTAGTGTGACAATGCCTTGTCGGCTGATTGTCTTTTTTAAATAAAAAATTGCTGAAAAGATGTTTCGCGTAGAAACAAAAGTATACTGTCCTAACCCCTAAGGGTAATACCGATGGATGTACAAATAATAATACTGCCGCCGATAGATGTACCGACAGTATTATTTGAGGAGACTGTAATCTGATTGTATTTGTACATGTCTGTTTTCTTCATTTTTTATTTGTACGCTGGCAAATTTATAAATAAAAATGAGAAAACAATAACATTTGTGCGGTTTTTTGATAAAATTTATTGGAATTTGTGTTATTGCTAACGTTTCGTCTATCTTGTGCGCTTTTTTGGTGTCGAATAGTTGGATTTTTCTTCTGTATTATTGGAATTTGTTGCTTGTGTATGCAAGGGTGAAGATGCTCACTCTGCATCCTGCTGCGCATAATGCTTTTGCGCAACTTGCAATTGTAGCTCCTGTTGTTAGAATATCATCGACAAGAAGCACATGTTTGCCTTCTATCTTCTTGGGGTTTATTATAGAGAATATACCATCGACATTTTTCCATCTCTCTTCGCGGTTCTTGTCTGTCTGTGTCTCATTAGCAATAGTGCGTACAATGAGGTCGGTGGCGGTATCTATTCCCGTTGCGTGCGAGAGTCCGCGTGCAATGTATTCGCTCTGGTTGTAGCCGCGTTTGCGAAGTTTCTTTTTTGAAAGAGGCAACGGAACAATCAGTTCAATCTCTTTGAAGAAATCATCTTTCACAAGCTCTTTTGCTGCGTTTACGGCAAGGCGAAAGCCTATTTCGGGGCGGTCGTTGTATTTCATTTCGTGCAGCAGACGGTTGTATGGCGAGCCTTTACGGTAATATATATAGGAGGCGGCGTGCTCTACAGGAACAATTCCCCAGAATGACTTTTCGATGTCGGGCAGTTCTTCTCTGCTTACCAGTGGCAGGCCCACAAGGCAGTTGAGGCAGATATCCTTCTCCTCTTTTGATAATATCTCGTTGCATACAAGACAGTGACGGGGAAAAATAATATCTATGAAGTCAGAAATCCATTTCATCACACTCTGAATTCAATGATTTTATTATTAGGTGTGGCTCGAATCCCCTGCTTGCTGCAAAACGCAGTACCTTTTGTGTGGTTTCCCTGTCACTTTTGTATTTAAGCTCTTTGTGTTTCAGTGCTATAACCTTTTTCATTATGGCGATGTAGGTGTCGTCGTCAATGGCAGCTATGGCGTTATTGATATTCTCCCTGTCAATCTGTTTCTCGCGAAGGGCTGCCTGTATCTTTATGCGTCCCCATTGGTTAAACCGCAATTTGTCATTTACAAAAGCCTTGCTGTAACGCTCTTCGTTTATGAAGTTCTCGCTCTTTAGCCTCTCTATGATACGTTGTTGTGCCTCCTCTGTAACCCCCCATGCCTTAAGCTTGGCTACAACCTCGTGTGTGCAGCGTTCGCACGGTGTGCAATATGCTGCAGCTTTGTTCAGTGCTTCGCTTTCGGTTATAGTTTTCATTCTGCCTCTTCTCTATTGTTTCTTTATAGCTCTTATCATTCTGTCGTTTCCGGCAAAATCTTTCTTCAGTTGAATGCCGGTGTACCCCAGTGTCGATAACATTTCGCACACTTCGTTACCATGTGCCCTGTTTATTTCGAAATAGAGTTTTCCTTGTGGCTTGAGCATTGTGACAGCTTTTTCGGCTATTGTGCGATAGAACAGAAGGGGGTCGGTGTCGGGTACGAACAGTGCAATATGAGGCTCCCAATCGAGGACATTGGCTTCCATCTGCTCCTTCTCACTCTCTTTTATGTAGGGTGGGTTGCTGACTATTGTGTCAAACAGGTTCTCCTCGGGTTGGTAGCTTAATATGTCGCACTGCTGCAGATGTATGTCGCAACTGTTTCTTATGCTGTTCTTTTTGGCTGTATCCAATGCGAGAGGCGATATGTCGAATGCGGTGACGTTGCACAATGGCAGTCTGTTTGCAAGGCTTATTGCGATGCATCCGCTTCCTGTGCCGATGTCAAGTATATCCTCCTTGCCTGTCGATTCTGATACTATCCATTCTACAAGTTCCTGTGTCTCGGGGCGCGGTATCAGAACGCTTTCGTTAACCTCGAACTTCAGTCCGCAAAAATATTCATATCCCAATATCTGCTGTATAGGACGGTGGCAGCAGAGCTGTTCCAGAGCATTGTTCAATTGCAGCTGCTGCTCTTCGGTCAGTGTAACCTTCTCCTTTAGGAAATAGGCGTTGTCCCTAAAACCTAACAGTTCGGTTATGAGAATACGCGAAATGGCGGTCACTTCTCCGTTTGAGTAGTGCTCGCCAATCCTGTTGCGTATATGTTGTATGATGCTTGTCATCTTGTTGCTTTGTAGAGCTTTTCCCATTCGTCGCACAATGCCTGTATCGAGGGGAAGACAAGGCTTGCACCGGCCTGTACGAGTACGCTCTCCTTCAGTGGTCCTGTGTTTGCAGCAATTGTAAACAGTCCTGCTGCAACGCCGGCAGTAACGCCCAATGGGGCATTCTCTACCACAATGGCTTCGTGGGGTTGCAATCCTCCTTTTTCCAATGCCAGCAGATAGGGGTCGGGGTAGGGCTTGCCGCGTTTTACATTGAAACTTGTTACAATATGTCCCTTGTCAAAGATGTCGGGGAAATTGCTCTCTATCTTGTCGAGCAGTGTAGGTGTGCCCGAGCCTGTTACTATCATGGGGGTAAGTCCGCAGGCTTTAACTTTGCTCACTAACTCCAATGCTCCTTTCATGCGGGGTGTTGGCGGATATGTGGCAAATATTTCGCACTTGGCCTTGCACAATGCCTCTATCTGCTCGGGTGTAGAGGGGTGTCCGAACTGTGCTATGCTTGCGGTATTTATGGTGTCGGCTCCGGTGCGGCCTTCGTTCATGTAGACATCCTCCTTGCTGAAATTGTATCCGGCATCGGTCATTACCTGCGACCACGCCTCGGCATGATAGGGCATTGAGTCGAACAGCACACCGTCCATGTCGAACAATACAGCACGCAACTGCAAGGCCTTATGGCCTTGCAGTTGCAGGTATTCATCTATTTTCTTCTTATATTCCATTATAGTCTTGCTCGTATAGCCTTGCTCTCTTCCTCGTAGCCGGGTTTGTCAAGAAGCGCAAACATGTTCTTCTTGTATGCCTCGACACCGGGCTGGTTGAATGGGTTCACACCCAATACATAACCGCTGATACCGCATGCTATCTCGAAGAAGTAGATAAGCTGTCCGATGTAGTATTCGTTGAGAACGGGGATTGAGATACGGATGTTGGGAACACCGCCGTCAACGTGTGCAAGCTGTGTACCGAGCTCGGCCATCTTGTTGACCTCGTCGACATGTTTGCCTGCAAGGAAGTTAAGACCGTCGAGGTTCTCCTCGTCGCTGGGAACCAAGAGTGAGCTGTTTGTTGTCTCAACAGAGAGCACAGTCTCAAAGATTGTGCGCTCGCCCTCCTGAATCCACTGTCCCATTGAGTGAAGGTCAGTGCTGAAATCTACTGATGCAGGGAAGATACCCTTCTGGTCCTTACCCTCGCTCTCGCCGTAGAGCTGCTTCCACCACTCTGATGTAAAGTGCAGTTTGGGCTGGTAGTTTACAAGAATCTCAATCTTCTTGCCGCTTGCATACAATGCATTACGTGTAGCTGCGTATACTGCAGCGATGTTCTCTTCGAAGGGAACTGCGGGTGAGCAATCCTTCTCCATCTGCAATGCACCGTTAACAAGTGCCTCGATGTCGTAGCCTGCTACAGCGATAGGCAAAAGTCCAACAGGAGTGAGTACCGAGAAGCGGCCACCAACATTGTCGGGAATGATGAAACTCTTGTATCCCTCTTTGTCGGCTGTTACGCGTGCAGCACCTTTCACTGCATCGGTGATGGCAACGATTACTTTGCTTGCCATCTCTTTGCCCCACTGCTCCTCGCACTGTTTCTTGAGAAGACGGAATGCAAGGGCTGTCTCGGTTGTTGTACCCGATTTAGATATGTTGATTACACCGAATTTCTTGCCTTTGAGGTATGCTGTAAGTTCGCTAAGATAGTCTTCGCTGATGTTGTGGCCTGCAAACACTATGCGGGGGCCGTTGCTCTCGAGCAATGCTGCAAAGTTGTTGCTGAGCGCCTCGATTACTGCGCGTGCTCCAAGGTAGCTACCGCCGATACCGGCAACAACTACTACCTCGCAGTGCTGGCGGAGTGTGTCGGCTGCCGATTTGAGTTCGTTGATAAACTCTTTTGTTATTGACGAAGGCAAGTGTAGCCAGCCCAAAAAGTCGTTTCCGGGGAGTGTACCCTCTTCCAAAGCCTTCTGTGCTGCTTCTACTTGTGGTTTAAAAGCTACAATTTGCTCTTTGGTTACGAAACCTGTAACCTTGTCGATGTTTAGTGAAATGTTTTTCATGATGTTATGGTTAGTTTTGGTTTTTTATTTGAATGAGTCGGTAAGGAGCTTGATCTCTATGACAGGTGAAATCTGCTTGTACAGGATGTTGTAAACAGCATCAATGATGGGAGTGTTCACGCGATAGTGTTCATTTATCTCCTTGATACATTTTGCGGCGTAATATCCTTCGGCAATCATCTCCATTTCAATCTGTGCACTCTTTACCGAGTAGCCTCGTCCTATCATGGTACCGAATACGCGGTTACGGCTGAAGTTTGAGTAGCCTGTTACCAAAAGGTCGCCCAAGTATACACTGTCGTTGATGGTGCGGTCTATCGGATGTACCACGTTGATGAAACGGTTCATCTCAATGACTGCATTCGACATAAGTACTGCTTGAAAGTTGTCGCCATATTTCAAGCCGTTGCATATACCTGTTGCAATGGCATATATGTTCTTTAGAACCGAGCCATATTCAATACCTACTACGTCGTCGCTGACAGATGTTTTTACGAAACTGTTTGCAATCTTCTTTGCAAACTGTGTCGCGTGGTTGATGCTCGAACAGCCCACAGTCAGGTAAGACAAACGCTCCAAGGCAACCTCTTCTGCGTGACAAGGACCTGCTATTACTGCAATGTTCTCATAGGGTACATTGTATTGTTTATGGAAGTACTCCGAAATGATTAGATTCTCGTCGGGTACAATACCTTTGATGGCGTTTACAATAAATTTGTCCGAGAGGTCTTCCTTCAGTTTTTTCAGGTGGTTCTTAAGGTAGGGCGAGGGGGTTACGAAAACCAGAATGTCGCTCTCCTTTACTATCTTGTTTATGTTTGACGAGAAATTTATTCTGTTTGTGTCGAATTTTACTGACGACAAGTAGGCAGGGTTGTGTCCCAGTCTCTTGAACTCCTCAATACGGTCGTCGCGTCTTATGTACCAGTTGATGGTATCTACGTTGCTGAGCAGAATCTTGGCGATAGCTGTTGCCCAACTACCTCCACCCATGATTGCAACCTGTTTATTGGCAAGTTCCATAGTAATGTGTTTTATAACGTTTCTAAATATCCTGTTTGGCGTTTATGCTTGTTCAGGACGTTTGCTATGCGAGTTGCTCAATCCATGCGGCAACGTCGTTTACCGAGGGATTGGTATAACCTAATTTGTATTTCTTGTTTATACCGCCAATCTCTTGCTGTATCTTCTGGGGATTGCCGCCCTTGAGGTCGGCTACCATGTTATATCCTGCCTTCTGAAGAACAGGAACCCACTCCTCGGGAATGCCGATGGCTGTAAATGCCGAAGCCGGGTCTTTGGGAATGCGTTTCTCGGG
>JAEIGA010002587.1_pt1 | contig 28787 bp, 22 predicted proteins | sample 9270691 | NCBI WGS metagenome assembly JAEIGA01 (sample SAMN17057246, study PRJNA624740) | gut metagenome | biome: biome; isolation source: fecal sample | host: Bos grunniens | place: China: Xizang | collected 2019
GTAGGTGAAAAACGAATTGTCGTTGGAAGTGCAGGTAATGAAGGTAGTGATTATATTCATTGTGGAAAGACATTCAGTGATACAGATACTATCATGAAAGCACTTATAAATCCAACTCAAGGTTATGTTGTTGCTGATGTATGGGGAGATACAGCACAAGATTATCAATTGCAGTTGTGTATATTTGATGCTAGTGGTAATGAGGTTTTTGAGTCAGTTAAAATAGATACAACAATATCTCAAAAAGCCGTATCTCTTAAAAATGGCGGAAGTGGTACATTTATTTGTGTGCCAGAATGGAATTCAACAAATAATAAGGTTAACATTTACTTACAAAGTACAAATGTTTCTTTAAATTCTGGACATTATTTAGGTTTTAAAATTTATGGTAAAAATGGTTCTATAAATACATGGTTAGCCTATGGTAATTTTTATAGAAATTCATTCGCTGGTTTTACAAATGGAGATAATGTAAATTCTGTTGGTGAGATTGGGGGAACGGCAGAACGAATTATAACTGTAGGGTCATTTAATACAGCCTCTGCTAATCCAATAGGTGGTGTATCTTCTTTTTCAAGTTTAGGACCTACTGCTGATGGACGTACTAAACCTGATGTTTTGGCTCCGGGTTGTGTGATAATATCTTCAGTGAATGGTTATGCCGTGTCGTCAGCTGACGATATGGCTGCTCTTACAGGAAATAAATTTATACAAACAGAAACTTACAATGGAGTTAAATATCGCTACGGGAAATCGCAAGGGACATCTATGTCTTCACCATTTATGGCAGGAGTAATCTCGCTTTGGATGGAAAATGCACGTTTTATGACACCTGAATGTGTAAAAGAAGTTTTGGCAAAAACTTGTACCGAAGACGCTTATACTAGTAATGTGCCTAACAATGCAGCTGGATATGGAAAGGTAGATGCGTTGGCAGGGTTGATTGAAACGTTCTCGTTTTCTTCAATTGAGGATATTGAAAACTCAAAAGCAACGTTAATTTGTTATCCAAATCCAGTAGTTGATAAGTTAAAAATATTTTTCCCAAAGACAGACAAAAATGTTACTGTGTCGGTATGGAATACTAATGGACAAATGGTAAATTCGTTACAATTAGATAATGTAACTAACTTACAACAAGAGACTATAGATTTTTCATGTTTACCAAGTGGTTTGTATATTGTGCGAATTGCAGGAGATAAAACTTCGGAAACTATTAAACTTCAGAAGTAAATCATTTAGATAAAAAATCAATATTACCCGAGTAACTACCTGTTATTCGGGTATTTTCGTATTGTAGATTATATTTTAAAATATATATAGAATTCGAAAAGGTTACTTCTACATTTCCCGTTTCTATCAAGAAATTTTCTGTACTTAACAACCAGCAACCTTTATAAGAATCAGATTCAGAAAAGCCTTTGTTTAAAGAGAATTCGTGGATGACTTCTGAAATAGAATAATTCCCTATAGGAATAGAATTAGAGGAACTAAGAGCAACGTTGAAAGATAATTGTAGGGAATCTGTTTCGTTTTTTAGGAGTACTTTCAATTGTTTTAAATTGTCTTGTGTAGAAATTTCTTGTGCTGTAGCATACGAAAAACTCATCTCTTTTTGTTCTATATTTGATTCTGAAGCATCAAATGCTACGATATTTCCAGAAAATTTGCCTGAAATTATTTCGCCTTTTTCGCCTATAAAAGAAATGTTTATATCGTAATCTTCATTGTTTTTATTTACTTCAAAACTTCCGTTTTTAATAAAAATTGCACCAATACTTTGAGATATAATTTGCCCTAAATAAGTACCTGGAGCATATTTTTTTGTGTTGCTTCCGGGATAAAAAGTGAGGGATTTCCCTGTAGTATCATTGTTGAAAGTCCCTGCTATCAGCAATGTGTCTGTGGCCGATTGATTTAGAGATATATCAAGAAAGAAACCTTCACCTTTTATAGCTCCAGAACCTTGGTGTGTGAGTCCTTCATCTAGTAATCGAAGAATAATGTTGTTCGTCCCTTGTTTGTAGGTATCACCCATAAAGTACATGATTGCAGAGTGAAAATTAAAAGTAGCTTTTACTGCTAAAACAGTGATTTTACATTCAGCAACCACTTTACCACAAATAGCACCAATAGTTGCTTCACCGGGAGAGAGTGCTCGTATAGTTCCATTGTTTGATACGCTAACAACACTTTCGTTGCTGCTTTCCCAAGTTATTACAGCGTTGCGTGAGGCAGCAAGGGGATAAACAGAAACTTCGAGTTGAGCGGTATCACCCATAGTCATAGTTTTCGTCCTTTCGTTGAGAACCAAAGACGTTACTTTTTCATTGTCGCATGAAATTAATAATAGAGTAAATAAAAATGATACTAAAATTTTATTTTTCATTGTGTTAAAACTTTTTTTCGTAAATATCGAACAGGGTAACATGCCGCTAAAAATCCTAATGCTACAACCGTAAAAAAGATAAGGATTATATCGCTGAATTGTACAATAATGGGATATGTGTCAATGATAAATCCTCCGTTTAATTTTAACCAACCAAACCATTGTTGGGAAAGGCATAGCAAAACGCCTAAGATCAATCCAACAAATGCTCCCGTAATTGAAATTAACCATCCTTCAAAAAGAAAAATCATTTGTATCAATTGCTGTGAAGCACCTAGCTTATGTAAGGTTGATATATCTTCTTTTTTGTCTATAATAAGCATTGATAAAGATCCTATAATATTAAAAGTGGCTACTAATAAAATTAGAGAAAGAATAAGAAACGTTATCCATTTTTCGATTTGCATAATACGGAAAGAGTCTGCTTGTTGTTCGTATTTGTTTTTAACAGAAAAATCTTTACCTAAAAGTTTTTTTATCTCTTTTTGAGTAATATCAACTTTTTGAGGATTGACTTTTAGTTCAATAGCTGAAACATTTGTTGAGTCACGTTCAAATAACGAACGTGCCAATTTAATATCTACAAACAAATATTTATGATCAAGTTCTTTTTCGTTTGTTAGATAAACCCCTGTTATTAATGCATTTTGTTGGTTAAATGATTTGTCTGGAGCAGCTATATTTATTTTTTCTTCACGTTTAGGTACAAATATCTTTAATGCTTCTGAAAATTGTAATCCAATATTTAATTGCCAAGCTAAACCAATGCCAATTACGGCGTAATTATGATAATAGTCGTGTACTAAAAATTGCCCATCGTATAGAATACTATCAGTAGAAATTGCTTTTAAATAATTTTTGTCAATGCCTTTTATTACCACAGGTGTTTGTCGGTTTTTGTATGCTATCAAGGCATTGTCTTCTAGTATCTCGCTGAAGCAAATAACATTTTCCATTTTTTTTATTTGCTCAAATTGCGAATTGTTTATCTGAAAAGTTTTTCCTTCGATAGCTTCTATTTTCAAATCGGGATCAAAATATGCAAACATATCTTTTACTAACGATTCGAATCCATTGAAAACAGATAGGACACAAACGAGAGCCAGTGTTCCTAAACAAACTCCACTTGCTGCAATAAAAGATATTACATTTATAGCATTTTGTTTCTTTTTAGAAAAAAGATAACGACATGCTACAAAAAAAGCAAAGCGAAATCTATTTTTAGACATTATTTTTTTAGCAAGTTGTCTATATTTTCAAGATAATCGAGTGTGTCATCTATGAAAAAAGATAATTCGGGAATAACTCTCAATTGATTTCTTACACGATTCCCTAGTTCAAATCTTATTGATTTTACCGAATCTTGAATGTTTTGTAGAATAGCCTCTGACTTTTCACTTGGGAAAATGCTCAAATAAACCTTAGCAATTGATAAATCAGGTGAAATTCGGATGTTTGTAACCGAAATTAAAGTCCCTTGTATGCCTTTTGCATATAGTAAAAAGATTTCTCCCAATTCTTTTTGTAGCAAACGAGCTATTTTTTGTTGACGTGTGTTTTCCATAACAAATATTTTATTATATAATAAGCAAAGATAATTACTTTTAATAGAATATATCAGCAGACAAATCATTTTCTTTTTTGTATTTTTGTAAAGAAATGTAGAAATCTCTGCGTTGTGAAGAAAGTTGGAAAATAAATGCTTAAAATATCTATAAATAGTTAGCATTATGCGAAGAATAAAACTTTTTTGTATTTGTTTTTTGTTGTTTTTCTTTTCGGTGAATCAAGCAAATAATACTGTTTCTGCAGATTATTGGAAGTTGAGTAAAGCATATTATTCTATTTTAAAATGTTATGTAGATTCTCTTTCAGAGAAGGATTTAGTAGAATATGCTATACAAGGTATGCTGAAGGAGTTAGATCCGCATTCTGTATATATTTCAAAAGAAGAAGTTGAGCGTGCAAACGAGTCTATTGTAGGTAATTTTGATGGTATAGGTATATCATTCCAAATGATAGATGATACTTTGACAGTGATGCAAACAATAGCGGGTTGCCCTGCCGAAAAAGTTGGGATGTTGGCTGGTGATAAGGTTATCGCAGTATTTGATAAAACAATTGCAGGAGTAAAAATGTCGACAAATGACATTTCAAAACTGATAAGAGGGCCAAGAGGAACTGAAGTTTCAATAAAAGTTGTAAGACATGGCGTTGCTAATCCAATTGATTTTTTAATAACGCGTGACAAAATTCCTATTTATAGTTTGGATGCAGCATATTTTATAAATCCACAGACAGCGTATATTAAATTAAATAGTTTTGCTCAAAATACAATGAATGAAATATATGATGCGTGTGATTCGTTGAATTTGTGGAAATGTGATAATTTGATTCTTGATCTCCAAGGAAATGGAGGAGGATTGTTAAGTACAGCTTTGTATTTGGCTGATGAATTTTTGGAGCATCAAAAAATGATTGTGTATACAAAAGGTTTTAGTGAGCCTCAAGTTAATGATTTTGCGACAAAAAATGGTCGTTTTGAAGATGTTAATCTTATAATACTTGTTGATGAATCGTCGGCTTCGGCAAGTGAAATTGTTGCAGGTGCTGTCCAAGATTGGGATAGGGGATTGGTTGTTGGAAGGCGTACTTTTGGTAAAGGACTTGTTCAGCGACCAATGATTTTACCCGATGGTTCTCATATCCGACTTACAGTAGCACGTTACTATACACCATCGGGACGTTGTATTCAAAAACCTTATAATGCCGGTATTGAAGCTTATCAAAAAGAGTTGATGCAACGTTATATTCATGGAGAAATGCAAACTTTAGATAGTATCAATTTCCCTGATTCGTTGCGTTATCAAACATGTTCATTGCGTCGTATTGTATATGGTGGCGGAGGCATTATGCCCGATGTTTTTGTGCCAATAGATACAACCTTTTACTCTGATTATTATCGTGATTTATTAGCGAAAGGTGTCTTAAATAAAACAATAGCAAACTATATAACTAAGCATTCGCATTTTATTCGTAAAAAATATCCAACGTTTGAACATTTTAATAAAAATTTCGTTTTAGAAGAATCCTTTTTGAGCGAGTTGATAGAAAATGGGGAAAAGCAAGGAGTTGTTTTTAACGAAAAAGAATGGGATACTTCAAAGCCATTTGTAGTGTTGCAAATAAAAGCACTAATTGCTCGTGATTTATGGGCATCTGCAGATTATTATAAAATAATGAATCAATTTAATACTTCATTGATAAAAGCACTTGACATTTTGTCGAAAACAAAAAATATAAAACAATATATAAAAACAAATTTATGAAAGAAAAAATTACAACTTTGAGGGATAACGCAGCTATAAGATGGATTGCGTTGTTGTTGTTAGCGTTAGCAATGTTTTGCTCCTATATTTTTATGGATATTCTTTCTCCTATCAAGGAGTTGATGCAAGAAACAAGAGGATGGACTTCAACTGCATTTGGAACAATGCAAGGATCTGAAACATTTTTAAATGTTTTTGTTTTCTTCTTGATTTTTGCAGGAATTATTCTGGATAAAATGGGTGTCAGATTTACTGCACTTTTATCTGGAGCAGTTATGTTAATTGGCGGTTTAATAAAGTGGTATGCTGTAGACCCTTCTTTTGTGGGAAGTTCTTTAGAAACATGGTTTACTGAAAACCTTAATTACATCCCTATATTTGATGAAATTGGTGTTGCTCCATTTTATAGAGGAATGCCAGCATCTGCAAAGTTAGCAGCTATTGGTTTTATGATTTTTGGTTGTGGTGTTGAGATGGCAGGTATTACTGTTTCTCGTGGTATTGTAAAATGGTTTAAAGGTCGTGAAATGGCTTTGGCTATGGGGTCAGAGATGGCTTTGGCACGTTTAGGTGTAGCTACTTGTATGATTTTTTCACCTTTCTTTGCTAAATTAGGTGGTGCTGTTGAGGTTTCTCGTTCAGTCGCTTTTGGTATTGTTTTACTTTGTATAGCTTTAATTATGTTTGTTGTTTACTTCTTTATGGATAAAAAGTTAGATGCACAAACTGGTGAAGCAGAAGAGAAAGATGATCCTTTCAAAATTAGCGATTTGGGTAAAATTTTAGGAAGTTTAGGTTTTTGGCTTGTTGCACTTCTTTGTGTTCTCTATTACTCTGCAATTTTCCCATTTCAAAAATATGCGGTTAATATGTTGCAATGTAACTTAACGCTTCAACTTCCTAAAGAAGGTTCTTTTTGGGCAAGCGAAAGTGTTACTATTATTCAATATTTGATTATGCTTGTTGTTGCCGGATTCTCTTTCTCTAGCAATTTTATGAAAAAGGCATCTCTAAAATCTCTATTTATGGGAATTGCAGTGGTTGCTCTTGTTGTATATTGCTATATGGGTTATATGAGAGGAACTGCAGAATCTATCTTTGCTGTATTCCCATTGTTGGCAGTTGCAATTACCCCAATTTTAGGAAGTTATGTAGATAAAAAAGGAAAAGCAGCTTCAATGTTGATGATAGGTTCTCTCCTTTTAATTGTTTGTCATTTAACTTTTGCTTTTGTTTTGCCAATGTTTAAAGGAAGTGCAATCGGTGGAACTGTTGTCGCTTATGTTACTATTTTGGTTTTAGGTGCTTCTTTCTCTTTGGTCCCTGCATCACTTTGGCCAAGTGTTCCTAAATTGGTAGATGAAAAAATTATTGGTTCGGCCTATGCTTTGATTTTTTGGATTCAAAATATTGGTTTGTGGTTATTTCCATTACTTATTGGTAAAGTTTTGGATAAAACAAATGTAGGTGTAGAGGATGCAACAAAATTGGATTATACATGGCCTTTGGTTATGTTAGCATGTTTAGGTGTTGCAGCTCTTGTTTTAGGTATAGTACTTAAAGCCTGGGATAAAAAGAAAAATCTTGGACTAGAAGAACCGAATATTAAATAATATGAAAATGGATTCTCTTACAATTATAAAAGTTGGCGGAAAAATTGTTGAAGAACCAGAAACTCTATCTCAACTTTTGAACGACTTTTCTAAAATACAAGGTTTAAAAATACTTGTACATGGAGGAGGTCGTGCAGCTACGAAACTTGCTGAAAAATTAGGCGTCGAAACACAAATGGTAAACGGTAAACGCATTACTAATAAGGAGATGCTTGATGTAGTAACTATGGTTTATGGAGGATTGGTAAACAAAAATATTGTAGCTCAATTACAATCAAGAGGAATAAATGCATTAGGTCTTACAGGTGCTGATATGGGAAGTATTTGTTCGCATAAACGTCCTATAAAAGATATTGATTATGGTTTTGTTGGTGATGTAGAACGAGTTAATGGTAAACAGATATCAGCATTATTAGAATTAGGCATTTTACCTGTTTTTGCTCCTTTAACATTTGATAATCAGGGAAATATTTTAAATACAAATGCTGATACAGTTGCTGGAGAAATAGCAAAAGAAATGGCAAAGTTTTATAATGTAACTTTAGTTTTTTGTTTCGAAAAAAAAGGTGTTCTTGCAGATGTTAATGACGAAAATAGTGTTATAACTCAAATTGATACTAATACATTTAAAGATTTAAAAGGCCAAGGAATCATACAAGATGGAATGATTCCAAAATTAGAAAATGCATTTGATGCAATTCAATCAGGGGTTAAACAAGTAATTATAACAAAAGCTGATGCTATTGGTAAAGCAGAAGGTACTGTTATTGTTGGATAAATGGAAGAGATAAAAAATCAAGCGATAGATTTACTAAAAAAACTGATTTCTATTCCTTCTTTTAGTAGAGAAGAAAAGGAAAAAGCTGATTATCTTGAGTCTTATTTAGTACAACAAGGGTGTTGCGTAAATAGAGTTCAAAATAATATTTGGTGTTTGACGCAATCGTATGACCCCGCTCGCCCAACTTTGTTGCTTAATTCTCATATAGATACGGTGAAACCATCGGATTCGTGGAGTGTAAATCCGTTTAAAGCACAAGAGAATGATACTCGAATTATTGGATTGGGTGCGAATGATGCTCACGCTTCAGTTGTTTCTTTACTTTCTGTATTTTTAATGCTGAAAGATGTGTTATTGCCATATAATCTTGTGTTGGCTTTATCTGCAGAGGAAGAAATTTCGGGTAAAAATGGTATGGAACTATTATTGCAACATCTTCCTAAAATTGATTTTGCAATTGTAGGAGAACCTACGCAAATGAAAGCTGCCATTGCAGAGAAAGGTTTGATGGTGTTGGATTGTACAATATATGGAAAATCGGGGCATGCTGCTCGTAATGAAGGTATAAATGCAATTGAATTAGCAATGAAAGATTTAAATTGGTTTATGACCTATAGTTTTGAAAATAAACACCATTTTTTAGGTGATGTAAAAATGAGTGTAACACAAATCAACGCTGGTACTCAACATAATGTTATACCCGATGAATGTCATTATGTCGTTGATGTAAGAAGCAATGCGTGTTACTCAAACAAAGAGTTGTTTTCTATTATACAACAGCATGTGCAATCAAACATTGTTGCTCGCTCTTTTCGATTAAATGCCTCAAATTTAAAAGAGGAGCATTCAGTTTGTCGCTTTTTACAAAAACAGGGAATAGAGATGTTTGGGTCTGCTACATTATCGGATTTAGCATTAATGCCTTTTAATGGAATTAAACTTGGTGTAGGAGATTCCGCTCGTTCGCATACAGCAGATGAATACATAAAAAAAGAAGAAATATTTGATGCTATTGATGTTTATTACCGATTGTTGTGTCAATGGCAATTTTAAATTATAAACTTATCGGTTATATATAAGTTTTTTAATTATTTTTGTAGCAATAAAAATTTATAAAAATGGCAAAACAAATTACAGACGCAAACCTACAAGAGGTTTTAGATAATGAAGAATTAGTGGTTATTGATTTTTGGGCAGAATGGTGTGGTCCATGTCGTATGATTAGTCCTATAGTTGACGAATTAGCAGAAGAATATGCTGGTAGAGTTCTAATCGGTAAAGTTAATGTTGATGAAAATGATGAGGTTGTAGAAAAATATGGTATTAGAAATATTCCAACAATCTTATTTATCAAAAAAGGAGAAGTTATAGATAAAAAAGTAGGTGCAAGTTCCAAAGCCGATTTAAAAGCAAAAATAGATGCACTACTCTAACCTTTTTATAAAATTAATTTTTTAAGAATGGGCTTTATGTCCATTTTTTTGTTTATAATTGGTCAAAAAAACAACTATGAGAAAATTTATTATTTGCATATTTGGTATCATATTATTTGCTTGTAGTAAAGTTGATAATAGAGTAAAAATTAATCAACAACCAAGTATATTCCCTGATTACATTGGTGTAACAATGCCACAAAATATAGCACCACCAACTTTCACTGTAAAAAATGTTGATAAGATTTATGCTGAATTTATCTTTAATGGCGAAATCCAATTTTCATGTACAGGGAACAGTAAAAGAGGTATATCTATTCCTATTAGAAAGTGGGAAAATCTCGCAAAAAAAGCTAAAAATTCAATCATAACAGTTGTTGTTTGTACAAAGGAAAAAGACGAGGATTTTTGGAAAGAGTATTTACCTTTTAGTATTTCTATTGCTAGTGAACTTATCGATGGATATATCACTTATCGTCTAATAAAACCAGGATATGAACTTTGGGATAGAATGGGCATTTACCAACGAAACATTACAAATTACGATGAAAAGGCGATTTTTGAAAATCGTCAACAAGAATCAAAAAATGGTCGTGGCTGTATAAATTGCCACTCTTTTTGCGAATATAATGCTGACACATTTATGTTTCATGCACGATTTATAAATCCAGGAACAACAATTGCAATAAACGATGAAATCAAACATTTAGACCTTAAAACAGAAATTACACAAAATGGGACTTATCCTAAATGGCATCCATCGGCACGTTATATTGCTTACGCTCTTTGTAGTACAAGTCAAGCTTTTCATGTTTACAACCCTAATAGAATATCCGTTTACGATACAAAATCAGACTTAATGATTTATGATGTACAAAAAAAGGAAGTAATTGTAGATAACCGTTTTGTAAATTCATCACAACTTGAAACATTTCCGTCGTGGTCACCTGACGGAAAATGGCTTTATTTTTCATCAGCAATGCAAGTGGGAAATTTGCCACATGATAATGATAAAATTAAATATGGAATTTATCGTGTATCCTTCAATCAAGAAACGGCAAATCTTGGCGATTCTATCGAATGTATAATAAGCCCTGACTCAACAAACAAGACACAACTTTTCGCTCGCATTTCGCCAGATAATCGCTACTTACTCTATACCGAAGCAGACTATGGGACATTTCCTATATGGCATCACGAGGCAGATTTGAAAATGTTAGATTTAGAATCTCGACAAAATGTTGATACAAAAATTCTTAATAGTCCGTCGGTTGAGAGCTATCATTCGTGGTCGAGCAATGGGCGTTGGATTGTGTTTAGTTCTCGCAGAACTGATAGATTATACACACGTTTGTATTTAGCATACTTCGACGAAAACGGACATTTTCACAAACCATTTCTTTTGCCACAAAAAAATGCCAATTTTGATTTCGAAAGGATGTATTCGTATAATATCCCAGAATTTACAAAAGGAGCAACGAAAATTCCTTCTTATAAAATAGAGAAAGCCGTTAAAAGTCAACCTATTTCTTCAAAATTACGCAAATAAATGCAACAAAAGATTTCAGAATATACGTTTTTAACGCTGATTTCAACAGCATTTTTTTTCATTTGGGGAACATTATTCTCGGGACATATAAATGCTTGGTATTGGGCGAATTTTTTCACAACTGACATCTCGTTTTTTAATTACTTTTTAAAAGAAAGAGACCTTCTTCAATATATAGCGAGTTTTTTAGTGTTATTCTTTAAATGGAATTGGATAGGAGCTTTTATTTTAACATCATCTGTTATTTGCATTTACTTATTGACTCGTCGATTATTACGAAAACTCACATTTTCAAGCAATAATATTATCTCAATAATTCCTTGTATAACACTTTTCGCTCTTCAAATTCATCGTGCTTTTCCATTTAGAAAAACACTTTTTATAGTATGCTTTTTATTATTTATATTAATTTTTATATGGAGCTTTAAAAATAGTCGTTTACACGTTTTTATTTCTATTATATTGTTACTCTTATCTTTATGGATGTTTGATAGTGTAGAAAAGGTTTATTTTTATACAGTTTGTTTAATAACAGAAATCTTATTAAGTAAGAAAAGTCTGAAATATTATTTAAGTACTGTATTCGCAATTTTTGATATTTCATTTATAGTCTTCTTTTTCCAAGAGAAAGATTCCCTCCCACATTTTAAAGAACCATTTGCTCTACAACTTATTATTTTCCCAATATTTATTATTACTCTTTTATTTCTATCCAAAACAAACTTTAAAAATATAAAAATAGTTTTATGCATACCAGTGAGCATTCTAATCTGCTTTTTATGTTTTCTTTTTGAAACGAAAAACTATAGTTTCGAAGAACAACAACAATACGAAAAACTTTTTTGTTACAATAAAGCTGTAATTTCTAACGATTATAACGAAATAATAAATCTTGCTGAAAATGAAAAACAAAAAACAACAGAATTATTTCCATTTGTTGTTTATGCACATGCTCAACAAGGCAATTTAACTGAGTTTTTATTTCAATATCCTATAAATTCTAAAACACTTTTTCTCCCATACGCATTACCTAATTCACCTGTGCAGACTACTACCCTTGCAATTTTTTTCAATCGTGCTTTAGGATTCCAAAATGAAGCTATTCATCAAGCGTTTTCCTTATCGGCCAATCATATAAATGGTGATGAAATGCTTTCGGCTTATTTGCTTGCCAAATTACAAACAGAAAGAGGAGACTCGCTTCTTGCTGAAAAATATCTCCATTTAATGAGTAAAACTATTGTTAATAATAGTTTTGTACAAGAACAACGAGCAAAACTACAAAATAAAGAATTTTTAATTCCAACAGATTCGTTATTATATGTTGATTCTCCACAATTAAATAATTTAATGTCTGCTTTTATTTGCAATCCTCGTAATCAATTTGTTCGCGATATGCTTTTGTGTACGCTACTACAACAACGCGAATACAATCTTTTTTGTGGTTTTTGTACCCGATATATTGATTCAAATGAAGTGTTACCAACTCTTTATCAAGAAGCTTTACTTATGGCACAAAATATGGGCATTTCTACTATCAAAGGGAAAAGTTTCAACATAGATGAACAAATTCTGCATCGTTGGCAAGAATTTGTCAAGATTTTTAATAATACACAACTTGATAATCGTTCTCGACAGATTGCATTACGCCCATTTCGTTATACTTGGTGGTATTATTGCTTAATGTCTTCCGAGAAAATCAATTAAATTTCAAATATCCATTAACTTGATACATAATGGGTATTTTTCAGTACTTTTGGAAAATAAACTAAAAAAATTATAACCTTATGATTGCACAATTAGAACCTTGTAGCGTATTTCGTTTTTTTGATGAAATTTGTCGAATTCCTCGTCCTTCAAAAAAAGAAGGGAACATAATAGCCTATTTGCAAAACTTTGGGCAGAGCCGTGGTTTAGAAACAATTACAGATGTAGCAGGAAATGTCTTGATTCGAAAGCCGGCAACTGCAGGAAAGGAACAATCTAAAACAGTAGTTTTACAGGCACATATGGATATGGTTTGTGAGAAAAATGCCGATGTAGAGCATGATTTTTTAGAAGATCCCATTAAAGCTTATGTAGATGGCGATTGGATACGAGCTCGTGGCACAACGCTTGGTGCCGATAATGGAATTGGTATTGCTGCGATTCTTGCAGTACTTGATGCCAATAATCTTGAGCATGGAAATATAGAAGCTCTCTTTACTGTTGATGAAGAAACTGGACTTACAGGAGCGTTTGCCCTTAGTTCGGATTTACTTAAAGGAGAAATTCTCATTAACCTTGATTCAGAAGATGATGGCGAACTTTTTATTGGTTGTGCTGGTGGATGTGATACACTCGCTACTTTTGACTACGAAGAAGAATCTGGAGATGAGAAGATGTTCTTTTTTACAGTTAATGTCTCGGGTTTGTTAGGAGGACATTCAGGTGATGATATAGACAAAGGTCGTGCTAATGCTAACAAACTTTTAGTTGAATATTTAGCTCGTATTGACAAACAAACCACATTGCGTATTTGCAATATTGATGGTGGAAACTTAAGAAATGCCATCGCTCGCGAAGCATCAGTTATTGCAGCTGTTCCTTTTGCTTATAAAGAAACTTTACGTATAGAATTTAATCATTATCTTACAGAAATAGAAGAAAAATTTTGCGATGCAGAACCAAATCTTTCGATGGTATTGCAATCAGAATCCCCTCAAAAAACTTTTATTGATTACACAACTTCGCAATCTTTACTATCAGCATTAGTAGATTGTCCACACGGAGTTATTGCAATGAGCGAGGCAATGCCTGGATTGGTTGAAACTTCCACAAACTTAGCCTCGATAAAAATAGATAATGAAAAGATTACGATTTCTACAAGCCAACGAAGTTCGATAGAATCAGCAAAAAATAAACTCGCAAAAGATGTAGAGAATGTTTTCACAAGCAGAGGAGCTGAAGTCAAACATAGCGATGGCTATCCGGGATGGAATCCAAATACAAATTCGAAAATTGTACATCTCACAGCCGAAACCTATGAGCGACTTTTTGGAGAAAAAGCCCGCATTCGTGCTATTCATGCAGGATTGGAGTGTGGATTATTTGCAGAAAAATATCCACATCTTGATATGATTTCTTTCGGACCAACTATGCGAGGCGTTCACTCGCCTGACGAACGATTAAGTATTACAGCAACACAACGTTTTTGGCAATTACTAATAGAAGTTTTAAAACAGATTTAAAAGCATTTTTCAAGGATTTTACTTTTTAAGATTTTTTAACAATAGGGGGGGGGTAAATCAATGATTCTCAACTACTTTTGTAGCAAAAATCTAATCCTTTAAAAACATGAAACGTAATTTTTTAATTTTTGCTTTTTTACTCTTCATTAGCGATATGTTTGCACAAACATTTTCGCTAAAAGGAAGTGTTATTTCTGAAGAAACTGGAGAAAAACTTGCTTTCGCCTCCGTTGTTTTATACGAGAATGATTCAATTTATAAATCAGGGACAACTACAAATACTGATGGAGAGTTTATTATTGCCAACCTTCAGAAAAACACTTATCGGATTAAAATTTCATTTGTTGGTTACGAAATTTTTGAAATAGTAAAAGATATTTTTTCTGATACCGACTTGGGTAAAATAAAATTAAAAACGGAAAGTGTAATTCTTGAAGATGCTGTTGTAACCATGACGCGTCCTGTTATTGAGCAGAAGATAGACAAAACGGTTGTAAATGTTAGTAATTCTGTAGCAGCTGAAGGGAATAGTGCTTTTGATATGTTGCGAAATTCACCCGGTGTAACTATTGATAGTGAAGGAAACGTGCAACTTAATGGGAAAGCCGTTTCGGTATGGATTGATGGCCGACCATCTTATTTGTCTGGGAAAGATTTAGAAGCATATTTAAATGCAATAGAAGCTACTTCTTTAGATAAAATAGAATTAATATCCAATCCATCGGCAAAATATGATGCAGAAGGTGGAGGTGGAATAATTGATTTAAAAATTAAAAAGAATCGTTTAAGTGGGTTTAATGGTTCGATACGTGCAGGGCATGATGGTAAAATTTTCAATAAGAAATATTATCATTATACAAACGCATCGGTCAATCTTAATTATCGGTCAAAAATCAGCAATACGTTTTTTTCTTATTCACCTAATTTCGGTTCTGATTTTACTGAATTCAAATCTGATTTTTATGACATTGCACAAAAAAATTGGAAACAAATATCAAACGCTTTATCTCAAAGCAACAGTTCAAGGCATTCGTTAAGATTAGGAACAGATTTTTTTATAAACAAAAGAAATACTATTGGTTTCATCGTCAATTCTTTTTTGGGAAATAATCAATCGAATCAAAAACCAAACTCTACCTACAATCAAACTTTTGTGAATGATACTTTGCAAGAAACATCAAATACACTTATCAATTCTATCATAAACACAAACAATGTTTCTGCTAATTTGAACTACACATCGGTATTCGACGAAGAAAAAAACTCTGAATTAACTGTTAATCTTGATTATTTATATTGGAGTTCAAAAGATAGTAGCTACAATGATAATCGATATTTCAAAGGAGATGGAGTTTCTGCTTCACGACAACCATTAACTTTTTTGCAAGATATGCAACAAGATATAAACGTTTATTCTATTAAAGCAGATTTTCAACACACATTTATAAAAAAGCTTCTTTTCGAATCAGGGTTAAAAGTTTCCGTTTCACAAACCAAAAATACTTTTTTACGGGAAAATTTTGAGGCAAATGTATGGTTAAAAGATATAAATCGTTCTTCTGATTTTTGTTATACAGAGCAAATTTATGCTCTATACGCTTCGTTGGGAGCACAATTCAATACAAAATGGAGTTTAAAAGGAGGTTTGCGAGGTGAATATACATACAACATTGGTGATTGGATAACCCAAAGCAGAAAAACGTATCGAAATTATTTTGATATATTTCCAACTATTTTTGCATCCTATCAACATTCTGAAAAATATAATTTTGCACTTTCGTATACAATGAGAATTGGACGTCCTTCGTATTGGCAACTTAAACCTTTTAGATCGTATATCGACGAAAATACAGCTGTAGAAGGGAATCCTGAACTTTTACCTCAAAGAACTCATCATGTTGCTTTCAAAACAAGTTTGATTAGTTATTTCAATATCAATCTAAATTATCACCATACAACCAACTTACCTTCTCAAATACTAACTTTTGATGGTAAAGAAAAAGTATACAAATGGGCAAATTGGGGGAAACAGAATGCTTTGTATCTTGGGTTGGCTTGTTCGGAATACCCTTTAGTGAAAAACAGACTAACAATGAGTTTGTATGCTGATTTGGGTTACGTTGATGAACGTAATAAAAAGAAAGATTTTAGAAATCAGTCGTTTTTCTCATCATTTTATGGAAATCTTACATTAATTTTGCCCAAAGACTGGAAAATAGAAGCATATGGCTGGGGTAATACAGGTGGAAGTACGGGATATTTTAAATATACAAGTCAAGGAATGTTATCTTTTGCTGTTAGAAAATCTTTTTTGGAACAAAAATTGCAATTAAATCTTAAATTTGAAAATATACTTAATACAAATAATAGTGATTTAAATTATCAACAAGGAAATATAAAATACAATATTAGACAAATATACTCAGCTCCATCATTTGGATTGTCTATTTCTTACAATTTTGGAAAAGTTACACACACCAAATATCGCAAAGTGGGCGAAGTAGAAGAATCTTCACGATTAGGCTCTGGCAAATAACAAATAATATGCAAAACAAACGAAAAATTATTAATGACCCAGTATTTGGATTTATTAATATTCCGAATGATTTTATCTATCACATTATACAGCATCGATATTTTCAGCGATTAAATCGTATAAAACAATTAGGCTTATCTTCTTTTGTATATCCCGGTGCTCAACATACACGCATGTTGCATTCGTTAGGTGCTATGTATCTTATGGGTGAAGCATTAAAGCAACTACAGCAACATGGAAATGAAATTACAAATGAGGAGTTTGATGCGGCAATGGCTGCAATTTTGTTGCATGATATTGGTCATGGTCCTTTTTCTCATGCATTAGAGAATACGTTGGTATCAGATATATCACATGAGGAGATTTCGCTGATGTTGATGCAAAAGATTAATGAAGAGTTAAATGGTAAGCTTGATTTAACGATTAAAATATTTAAAAACGAATATCATAAAAAATTTCTGCATCAACTGGTTTCAGGGCAGTTAGATGTTGATAGATTGGATTATTTACGTCGTGATAGTTTTTTTTCTGGTGTTACCGAGGGAATAATAGGTTCTGCTCGAATTATAAAAATGCTAAACGTAAAAAACGATGATTTGGTAGTGGAGGAAAAGGGTATTTATTCGATTGAAAATTTTTTGTTTGCACGACGATTTATGTATTGGCAAGTTTATTATCATAAGACTTCAGTTGCAGCAGAATCTATGTTGATAAAAATTTTACAACGTGCTAAATTTTTATCGATGAATGGTGTTAAACTTTTTGCTACTCCATCACTACATTATTTTTTAAAAAATGATATTGATAAAGCTTCTTTTGTGTCAAATAATTTGGCTTTAGAATCTTTTGTTTCTCTTGATGATTCTGATATTTTATCAACAATAAAAGTTTGGAAAGTAGCAGAAGATAAAGTCCTTTCAGAATTGTGCAGGCGCTTTGTAGATCGTCAATTATTTCGTTCGGAAACGACGCAAGAACCCGTTACAGAGGAAAGAAAGCGACAATTAGTAGAGCAATACCAACAGCATTTTGGGATTTCTGAAGAGGATGCTAATTATTTTTGGTTTGAAGAATGTGTTTCACCTAATACGTATAATTATGACGATGAAAAAATATTGATTCTTTATCGTGATGGATCTTTGCACGATATAACCGAGGCATCAGATATTTTAAATGTAAAACTGCTTAAAAATGCAGCATCGAAGTATTATTTATGTTATTTAAAATTGTAAAACTTTGGTGTTTCTTATTTTGTCTTTTTCTTGTATTTTCTTGCGAAAAAAATGACAAAAATCTTGTTGTACATCGTGGTGCGTTAGTCAATGCTGAAAAGCAATTTGATATTCCGTTGTCTGAAATTTCATCAGTGATAGGGGATTCTTTCCCTTCCTCATTAGTTAAGTATGGGGTGAAAGGTTACAAAATAACTTACGGCACAATTTACGATAATGAACCTATTTATTCCCAAGCATTATTGTTGATACCGGAGGGAGTGAATATTATTCATTTGGTAGCTTACTTCCATGGGACTAATGTTCCTATGAAAATATTAGGGTCAGAGCAAAAGATACCATCAAATTATGATGGAAGCACTAAAAACTGGCGTGAGGTTAGATTTTGTGGAATAACACTCGCAATGTCGGGTTATTGTGTTTTGTTACCCGATTATATAGGTTATGGAATAACTGCTGATAAGGAACATCCTTTTATTTATTATCCTGAATTATTTAAGGCAAATATAGATGCATTGTTGGCTACGAAGAGATTTTTTGAACAACAGCATTTGTTTTATGATAATAGATTATTTTTGGCTGGATGGTCGCAAGGAGCAGGGGCTTCGCTTTCAGCTCAAAAGTATATAGAAGCAAATTATACCGATGAGTTTAAAGTCGTAGCAAGTTCGAATTTGGCTGGACCATATAATTTTACTCGTTTTATTGAAGAAGTTTTTATCAATTCAAGTAAGCATTATCGTGCTGTTGGGTTATATAGTTGGGCTGGTTATGCTTTAAATAAGTTTTCTGGATTAAATCGTCCTTGCGATCAAATATTTACTTTTCCTGTTTATGATCAAGTGTCTGCATTTGAGGTAATTACAAGCAAACCGATAGATTTGTTTCGTGAATATTTTATAAAGAATGTATTAAATGGCGATGACGAATTGTTTCGTGCAATAATACTCGAAAACTCTTTTCATTGTGGTTGGGATCCTCAAGGATTGGTTTTTTTACATCATGGTATAGCAGATGATATTGTCCCATATTTTAATTCAGAAGATGCTTTTCATGGTTTAAATGAAAATTCTGGGAATGTTTATTTTTATTCGTACGAAAATGCTACACATGATTCTCATTTAGATGAATATATAAAGAGGACAATAGAGGATTTTAATAAATTAAAGTGAGACGCTTAATATTCATATTTATTTTTTGTTTTCTTTTAAAAGATACTTTTGCCCAATATCTTTTGAAACAAAATATTTATTATGATGATATGAATTATTATAATCCTTCTGTTTCTTTTTCGGATACGTCAAGGGTTTATTATGCAACGTTTTACACCAAATATAAAATTCTTAATTCAAGTATTTATTCTGAAAAGCCATACGATTTTTACACCTCTTTTCAAGGATTAACACAAGGTGGATTTGGTCATTTTATTACTGGTTTTAGCTATGATGGATATTCTTTTTTTGATAGATATTCATTGTTTGGAGGTTATGGGTACAAATGGAATTTTAATGAACATTATTTAGGTATTGGAGCACGGTGCCTTTTTCAATTCGATGTTGTTAATTGGAATAAGTTGTCTGTTTCGCATTATGTCGGTCAAAAAATGTTTGTGCTACCAGATATTGATATCGGTTTAAATTATCAGTGGAAAGGATTAAATTTGGGTTTGTCAGTAAAAAATGTTTTAGCGATAGGTGAACGTGTTGATAAAACCATTTTGTTACAAAATAGAAGAACTCTTTTTACGAATATATCGTATGACTTTCGATTAAGTAATGTAAAAATTGCACCTTTTATGCTATTTTCTTACGACAGTGAATTGAGTTTAGATATAGGTGTTTTTACTGAGTTGTTTAAATATGCAAAAGTCTCATACATTTTACGAGCAAAGGAATTGCGTCATATTTTCCTTTTGGGAGGAGAGTTGCCTTGTGGTCTTTGTTTAGATGCGGCTTTTGATTTTTCGGGCCTTATTCGTGATAAAAATATAGATATTAGGTTAGGATATAGGTTTTAGTTATACCTTTTCAATAGAGTCTTCTTCTATATAGCATAGGTATCCTTCTGTAGTATAACCCATTTGCTCTATTTTAGACATATATTTCTCAACTTGTTTTTTATATTCATCTGATTTTCTACCAAATTTGTAATCAATAACAATGGCATGTTTGTCTTTTATTAAGACCCTATCGAGACGTATGTTATCGTTTTTTTGTAGAATTTTTATTTCATTTAAAATTTTGTATTTGTCTGAAAACCAGTCGTGAATATTATGTCTTTCTATAAAGTTATTTATTTTTTCTTTTAGTTTCACGACTTCATCTTTGGTAATTCTACCTTCTTTTTCAAATAAATTAATGGTAGTATCTATATCTTTTTCGTACTTTACTTTAGAAAGTAATTCATGCATTAATATACCGTAATTAGTTTTAGTTCTATTGTTTTGGCTTACAACCCATTTTTCTCCCTTATTTGTTAAATTATATTCGTACTTTTTTTGCGTGCTGTATGATAAATTATTTTCATTTTTATAAGCCTTCTTTTCTTTTTCTTTAATCATCGAAGAACCTATGGTGAAAATACCATCTTCTATTTTTACCATCTCTTGTTTAAAAGAGATAACATTATCGTTTTTAGGATTGTCTATCTCTATTATTTTATGAAGAATGCTATGGAGTGTTTTTTCGTTTTTTTCGATTGGAGCTATAATGTGAAGTTCTTCGCAAGCTCGTGTGAAAGCTACGTAAGTTACATTGAGAGCATCTATATAACTAAGCATTTTTTCGTGCTGATAATCACTTTCGAATAAACTATTATTCATTGTATTGTTGTATGCCATTGGCACAATGGGTAGTTGATTAAAAGGAAATTTAAAATTTTGAGTACTGCACCAAATTCGTGTGTTAGTTTTTGGTTCAAGTGTCCAATTAAAGAAAGGTATGATTACATTTTTAAATTCAAGTCCTTTCGAAGCGTGTATCGTTAGTATTTTTATTGCATCTGCAGATTTTGGTACACTTAAATTCAAATTCTTTGCTTCGGTCCAAAAAGTTAAAAATTTCGATAAATCGCTTCCTTTTTTTGTTTCATAATCAAAGATTACATCTTGCATAGCTTGTATGAAAGCTATTTCTTCAGGGCATTTTTCTATAAGTTTGAAATGATGTATTAAGTTTTCAGCTTGTTCAAAAAGAGAACCTTTTTCTAAAGAGTCAAGACCTGTGATTTCTTTAATTTCTTTGTTATTTGTTATCGCTTGTATAGCATTAAAAAGTGGTTTTTCTGATTTTTCGATTAATAAAAAATAACGTTGTAGGAGTAAAAACTTGTTCTCTAGATTATTAGGAGAAATAAAGTAAGTAAGAAAAGCGATAATAAATTGTACACTTTTCGAATTTTTTATTTTGAGAGCTTCGTTAGAAAGAATTTTATATCCTTCTTGAAGTAAGTGTTCCGCAACGATAGTGGCTTCTTTGTTTTCTCGTACTAAAATTGCAATATCTGATAAGGAATTCCCATTTTTTATCAAAGAAGAAATCCTTTTTGTCATAATCGCTAAAGTTTTTTCGAGCGATGAATCTTCTAAAAATTGAACACTAACGTATCCATCTGTTTCATTGGATTCTCCAACCTTTTGAATAACATCTTTGTATGCAGTTTCTATTTTTTGCTTGAATTCATCAGTAAAAAAGGTACTAATTTCTTTTGCAGTTAAAGTGAAAAATGTATTATTAAAGAGAATTACGTTTTTGCAACTTCGATAGTTAGTATCAAGATTTTTGTCTTCTATGTAAGGTTGAATTCCTTTGTTTTCTTCGCTGTTTTTAAGTTGTGTATTTAGTAAGTCCCAATCGGAATTCCGCCAACGGTAGATACTTTGTTTAACGTCTCCCACAAGCATGTTCCCTTTACCTTGACTGAGAGTTTCTTGAAGCAAAGGTCGAAAGTTGTTCCATTGTAGCGTAGATGTGTCTTGAAATTCATCAATCATAAAATGGTTCAGTCTGCTTCCTATTTTTTCGTAAATAAATGGTGAGTCTGAACTTTTAATAATTTTTGATAAAAATTCAGTCGCATTTGAAAGCAATAGCAGATGCTCTTTTTTTACAATCTCTCCTATCTCTTTATCAATATCGGATAAAATTCCTAAATTGTAGATGTTTTTGTTTATAGCTACTGCAGTATTGTATTCTTTTATATTGTTAGTGATGTGGTTAAGTAGTTTTTCTAAAATTTCTTTTAAAGATGTATAAATATTTGCAATCTTATTTTTTATATCTTCAGAAGTTTTTTTAGTTACCCATTTTTCTGCGTCATTTGCTTCTATCGCTTCTTTAAGACGTTTCCCTATTTCGTAGTTTTTTGATTTTATATTTAGGGCATTTGCAATAAAACTACTCTTTCCAAATGCAAAATCGTCTTGTTTAAGACCGTTTGATTTTAAAAGATTCTTTATGTTTTTTATAATCTCATCAATTTTCTTCTCAAACTCGTTTTGAATATTTTTAAACTCTTTTTGAATAGAGGCAAGTTTTTCTTTGTCCTTTATAATTGAAGCTAATTTATGATTTTGGTTTTTAAAAACTTCTTTAAATAATTCTTTGCCTAATTCACTGATAGATGTAACTGGATTCCACGATTTTTCGTTGTTGATAAGTTCTTCTGTGTAGGTTTTTAACCAATCTAATAATTGTTTGTTTTCTTCTCTTTCAAGATTAACAAGCATATTTTCAATTGCTTCTTCAAGAATTCTATCAGTGTCAAGTTCTATATTGTAATTCCCATTTAAAGACATTTCTTGAGTGAATGTTTGAATAATGCTTAAAAAGAAACGGTCAATTGTAGAAATAAAAAATCCTGAATATTCATTTAAAAGTTTTTTCAAAACATCTTTTGCTCTCTTGGCAAGGTCTTTTTTTGTTTCGTTTAATTGTTTACAAAAAAAGTCAATATGATCAGAATCTTTCGATTCTATGGATATTAAATATAATTCTTTTAATATACGAGATTTCATTTCTTCCGTAGCTTTATTTGTAAAAGTTACGGCTAAAATATTGCGGTGTGAGGTGTCGGGAGAAAATAAATAACTTAAGTATTTCCGAGTTAAGGTATATGTTTTGCCCGACCCCGCAGAAGCCTTGTATATCTCAAGATTTTGAGGCATTGTTAGTTAATTCTTTTTGTTTGTTTATAGCCTTTTTCAAGAAGTACTGTTGTTATTTTTTCACGAAAATCTCCTTGAATTAATATTTCATTGTTTTTACTTGAACCACCAACTCCACATTTAGATTTTAAGAATTTACCTAGCTCTTTTAAATCTTCTTCGTTTCCCACAAATCCTGTAATAAGTGTAACAGCTTTTCCGTTGCGATTGCGTTTGTCTAGTTGAACTTTCAAGCGTTGTTGACTTGCTGGTAAAGTTTCAACATTTTCGTCTTCTTCAGTTTCGTAATTAAAGTTAGGATTCGTAGAATAAACTATATTCAAGCGGCTTTTCCAATCGTTATTCATTGCTTTTATTTAATTGAGAACGTTGATTACGACCAAAACTTCTGTAGCTATCGTGCTCTATATCAATGTCTGGTTCAATAATGTTTTCTGTATTGTTTATTTGAAATTTTAGATATTTTATATCTAGCCCTCGTGCTAGCCATTGTTGCTCATAAAAGGTTTTTATTGATAAAATATCATCTTTGGGAAAGTCGTTGTAGAGATTTTCTGTAGCAGTAAATATTTTGTATTTGTTCTCTTCTACAATGGCTTTTGTGTATGTGTACATAAAATTACTATCTGTTTTAAGATGAATGATGCCATTAGGTTGTAGAATTTGTTTGTATAATGCTAAAAATGCTGATGAAGTGAGGCGTTTTCTTGTTTTTTTCATTTGAGGATCGGGGAAGGTTATCCAAATTTCGGCAACTTCATTTTCGGCAAAAAAATGGTGTAGTAAGTTAATACCAGTTCTTAAAAATGCAACGTTTTTCATATCGTTTTGGAAAGATTCTTTAGCTCCAGTCCAAATACGAGCACCTTTTATATCTATACCAATAAAATTTTTGTTAGGGTAGCGTTTAGCTAAACCAACTGTATATTCACCTTTACCGCATCCAAGTTCTACTACAATAGGATTTGTATTTTTAAAAAAAATATTATTCCATTTTCCTTTCAATGTGAAGCCATTCATGTTTTGTAATTCATCGAATGAATATTGAAAAACATGTGGGAACGTTTCCATTTCCTTAAATTTAAAAAGCTTATTTTTCCCCAAAATTTAGTCCTCCTGTGTTTTTTTAATCTTTATACCAATATCATTTAATCCTTCCAACAAGTCATAACGCATACCATGCTTAATATTGTAGTGGTATGTTCCTTTTTGTTTGAATTGTATGTTTTGTTTGTAAAATACCGATATGTAATGTAACGAACCAATACCTGTCCCAATCCAATAACCTTGATTGTCAACAAGAAAACACTGAACAGTATCTTTTTTTATAACACTATCAGGTTTTATTTCTTCAATAAAAAGCCATAAATTTTGATTTGGATAGGTTTCGTTATTACGAAGTGTTACCAATATGTCGTATGAAGAAATTGTATCGTTAATATCAACATCAAAGCCAATGGCTGTATTTTTATCCCATCCTTTTTGTGAAAGGTCTTTTTGTTCTGAAAAGATGGTCTGTTTGTTGCAAGATATAAGCGACAAACATAGAAACAGAGTAATTATTAGTTTTGTTTTCATCATTTTGATGGGTTTTGTTGATGATTATTGCGGTGTTTATGACGTTTCTTCTTCTTCTTACTTTTGTCAAAACGGGTTAAACTATCTTGGCCAACAACGTTTTGGTAGTCATTTTGTGATGTTTGAGTTGTTTCTTTTTCTGTTATTTCCAATGAATCGGGTTTTATACCATGCTTATTCATTTCTATAACTTCTTTTACTTTTTCAACAGGTAGGGTTACCAAGTTTGCTGCCATTTGTTTTGCCGATGAATAGGTCATTAACCTTTTAAACAAGTCGGTTTTAAAATGATAATAAACAGCATCTTTTGTCTCAAGTATAATGTCTTTCGATGGAAAATCTTTTAATAGATCCATATAGGTATCTATTTCAAAATTCATACAACATTTTAGTTTGGTACATTGTCCTGCAAGGCGTTGTGGGTTAGTTGAAACATCTTGATGTCGAGCTGAGCTTGTAGATACAGAAGCAAACGTACTCATCCAGCTGGCACAACAAAGTTCGCGTCCGCAAGGACCAATGGCACCAATACGACCAGCTTCTTGACGTGCTCCAATTTGTCGCATTTCAACACGAATATGAAACGTGTCAACAAAAACCTTTATCAGTTGACGAAAGTCGACTCGTTCGTCAGCGATATAATAAAAAATTGCTTTATTGCCATCGCCGAGGTATTCCACGTCGCCTATTTTCATATTTAAGTTCATCGATTCAGCTATTTGACGAGCTTTAATCATTGTTTGATGCTCTTTTGCTTTGGCTTCGTGGTAACGTTCCATGTCGCTTTGTTTGGCTTTACGATAAACGCGGCGAACTTCTATTGTATCAGGTGAAACTCCATTTTTTTTCATTTGGTTCAAAACGAGTCTACCAACCATTGTAACTTCGCCAACATCGTGACCGGGCGATGCTTCTACGGCTACCATATCGCCTTTTTCAAGCAAGATTTTTGTATTGTTCAAATAATAGCCTTTGCGAGTGTTTTTAAATTGAACTTCTACAAAATCTGTATCTAGTTTTGTTTCAGGTAAATCGCAAAGCCAATCAAACACAGCTAATTTTTTATTTGTTGTGTTTTTACATCCTGTAGCATTTATTTGCGCTTTGTTTTTATCAAGAATAAAATCCATAAATTTATTTCTTTAAAAGTGTAGTAAATTTTAGTGCCATATCGAAAAGAACAACTTTGCAATTGACATTTTGTTCTATTTCTTGTTCGGCTTTTTGTAATTCTTCGGTTATTTTTTCGACATTGCGTTCGTTTATAAAAGAAGAGAATTTTTTAGAAAAATCTTGTTCCTCTTCTGTCATATAGTTTAAGTCGGGTATTTGTAAATTAAAAATAAAATTTTCACGTATCATATATTGTGTGTAAGTCAAAAAACTTTTTGTTGACTCACGTCCTTTTTTTTCTATCGTTTCGGTCAGTGTGCGAAGTGCTTCGTAGTTAGCTTGCCAAGCAAATCGCATCAACTGTATGAATTGTGTTAGATTCCATTGGTCTTTTTCTGATTGTACTATTAAACCTTTTGCAGCAGAATAACTACCTAATGATAAATGTGCAATATGTGTAGCTTCGGCATCAGAAATAGAGAAATCCGTTTTCAGCGATTGTGTAATAGCAATTGACTCTATAGGCGGAATATTTATATTTTGTACGCGCGAACGTATCGTTGTTAGCAACATATCAGGATTATCAGACACCATGATAATAACTGTGTCGTGCGAAGGCTCTTCGAGTATTTTTAGTAGCTTGTTGGCACACGTATTATGCATTTTTTCTGGCATCCATATTATCATTACTTTATAAGGAGCTTCGTAGGTTTTAAAGTTGAGTTTCCTTATAATTTCATGGCTCTCTTCTGTGTAAATCATTCCTTGCTTTTCGTCGGCTATTCGGTTTAGCCAATCTGTAACCGATAAATATGGATTTTCTAAAATAGCTTCACGAAAATCACTAACAAAATGGTCGCAAATAGTTTTTTTATCAACTTTTACTATTGGGAAAACAAAATGTAAATCGGGGTGAGCCAATTTTGCCATTTTCCGACACGAAGGACACGTGCCACACGAATCGGTGTCGGTGCGATTCTCACAGCACAAATATTGTGCATAGGCCAATGCCAAAGGTAATTTTCCGACACCTTGTTTACCGCTGAAAAGCTGTGCGTGAGCAATACGATTTTGCTGAACAGCCTTCAGTAGTTGAGTTTTAATATTTTCTTGCCCTATTACTTCCGAAAAAAGCATATTATTGATGACCTCCTAATTTCTTTTACAAAAATACAAAAAAACGAACGCATCGCAGTACGTTCGTTTTTATTTCTTTATACATCTATTTCAAAAAATAGAATTTTATTTCTTTTGACAACAAGACGTTTTTTCCAAGCAAGATTTATGGCATTCGGTTACTACTTGCGAAGCGTATTTGTTGTACTTAATCAAAGCTTGTTGGAGTTTTTCAATGGTTGTTTTCTTGTCGTTGAAAACGATGGTTACTTGGCGTTTTTCTAAATTAAATTCAAGGTCTTGAACGCCTCTTTCAAAAGCCAATGTTTTTTCCACTTTTGCCTTACAACTATTACATTCCATATCGTGAACGTAAAGCGTAACTGTTTGTTTTTCAGCTGCAGCTGTCAAAGCCATTAGCACCATTGCGATGCTTAAAATCATTTTTCTCATAGTTGTTTAAATTTTAATTAATTATTTTATGCTTTTAATTTTAATCTCTATCCAATGCCCAACGGAAGCCGATATAAACTTTTGCTCCGCTGATAGGTCCCCATACTACTGAAGAATCAAATGTTTTATCAAATGGATTCGTAGCGTTTATAATCGGATTTTTTTGTTTGAAGTTGGTCATATTTTCTGCTCCAACGTAAATACTCCACGTTCTGAAATACTTGGTAACTTGAGCCATAAGTTGCGGATACCAACCAAAGCGTTCGTCCCATAACGGATTTTTGTCGGGAGTTGGAAGTCGCCCTCCACCATTGAATTGTGCAGTAAGGTCAAATTGCCATTTTTTCAAAGGCGTTTGATACGAAGTTGTAATCAAACCTTTGAATCGGTTTGTAAAAGGTTTTTCTTGTAATTCGCCAGCAATGGTTTGTTTTACATCGCTCATACGGTATGCCAATGTCATTGTCCATCCTCGTAGAATCTCCATCGAAGCTTCTATTTGTAAATTACTTGCATATGATTTTCCACCATTCAAATTGCCGAAAATAACTTTGTATGGATCGCTATCCATATCAGCAACTACGCATTCGAAAAAATGTGTGTAATAATAGTCAGCCGAAAGTTGCAATTCTCTTCTTCCAAGAGGAATATAAAATGTTGTGCTAATACCAGCATTCAAAGCTCTTTCTTGATTAAAATCTTGGCTCAATCCTACGATTTCTCTACTACTTGCCAACACCGAACTGTAATCTGACAAAATATTTGGAGAACGATAGCCTAACCCAACTGAAGCTCTCAAACTCCACCAATGCCAAGGTGAATAACGTATATTGAAACGAGGGGTTACAAAAAAGCCGTAACGATTACTATAATCGGCTCTGACTCCCATAAGCAACGATAGTTTTTCATCGTACTTGAAGTCATATTCTGTAAAAATTCCTGGTGTATATTCTCTCCTATTTAGCGAGGTTTCTCCCTTTGGCCTAGAATCAACTCTACCATCAAAAACTAAAATTTCTACGTAGTCATCAAAAATAAAACTCAAACCAGCTGTTAGTTTATGTTGGTTTTTGTCGTCGAGGTAGGTCTGAAACAATGCGTTCATATAGGCATTCCCTTGTGCTGCATTATAAGTTGTGGAGCCATATATACTTCCTTGTCGATGATACGAACCGCTCATAATAATACCAATACTTGTTGCCCGTTCATGATCGAATACATATCCGTTTTTTATAAATCCATCAATGCGAGTTGTGTTAATATCAATATGA
>JAEIGA010002588.1_pt1 | contig 28781 bp, 24 predicted proteins | sample 9270691 | NCBI WGS metagenome assembly JAEIGA01 (sample SAMN17057246, study PRJNA624740) | gut metagenome | biome: biome; isolation source: fecal sample | host: Bos grunniens | place: China: Xizang | collected 2019
CTCATGGACGACATCAACAATCGCCTTCGCAATGGCATTCGTGACTATGCCTTCGAGCACGGTCTCACCTTCTTCGACCTCCGCAACCAGGGCGGACTCCTCCGTAACATGATGTTGCGCAACTCTGCTACGGGCGAGCTCATGGTCGTCATGCAGTTCCACTACACCACCCGTGAGGAAGAAGCACAAGCCATGCAACTCCTTGAGCACATCAAGCAAAACTTCCCCGAAGTGACTTCCTTGCTCTACGTCAACAACTTGAAGTGTAACGACACGATTGGCGACCTTGACATTAAGACCTATCACGGCACGGATTTCATCTACGAAGTGATGGAGGACTTGAAGTTTAAGGTGGGTCCCAAGAGTTTCTATCAAACCAACACCGAGCAGGCCTACGAACTCTATAAAGTGACACGCGACTTTGCCGGATTGACGGGCGAAGAACTTGTTTACGACCTTTATACGGGTACAGGCACCATTGCTAACTTCGTAGCGAAGAAGGCAAAGAAAGTCATTGGTATTGAGTACGTTCCCGAAGCCATAGAAGACGCAAAGGTGAACGCTCAAATCAATAATTTGAACAACACCCTCTTCTTCGCGGGCGACATGAAGGACATTCTCAACCGCGAGTTTATTGAAACTTACGGTCGTCCTGAAGTCATCATCACCGACCCTCCTCGCGCAGGTATGCACCAAGATGTCATTGACACCATCCTTTTTGCACACCCCAAGCGCATTGTCTATGTAAGTTGTAACCCCGCCACTCAAGCGCGCGACCTCCAACTCCTTGACACCCATTACCGTGTCGTTAAGGTGCAACCCGTGGATATGTTTCCCCAGACGCACCATGTTGAGAACGTAGTACTCTTAGAAGCAAGATAATCCGGTCAATATGTGCCGTAAGTTGCGACGCCGTCGCAACTTACTCACCCTAAATCCCCCATGCTCCGCCGCCACAACCCCATCCTCCGCCAGCGCCTCCTGCATCCTTTGCAAGCGGGCGACATCAAGGGTTTGCAAGACATTCTTGCAAACCTCAAGAGTATGGACTTCAAGACGGCAGGATTCTTGCTTGCCGAGGACTTACTTCCCTCCCTCAACGAGGCTTTGTTTTGGGAATGCTTCACCACCATCGTACCCACAAATCCTAAAGCCTACTTAGGCACATTTCTTAAAGGCGCGGTAGCCTTGCACCGTCAAGGATCACTCACCCTCACCCACGAGGCCCTGAGCATTTATGCCCAATCGGGCATCTCTACCATTGATTGCCGCAAGGTACTTGAAGCCCTGCTTCCCCTCGCAAAAAAGCATGAGGAGATTACCTTCCTGTTGCGACACTTCACAGCTGACGTCCAACAACGCATTACGCTTTTATTACGCATCACTACGCTCCCCGTGGCTTATGCCCTCTTTCAAGAAATGAAGACCATGGAAGAAGACGCCTCCCTACTCCGCTCCACCTGCCTCGCGCTCATGAAACGCGGAGACGCTCAGGCATTCCGCTTGGCAAGCATCTGTACGTCCTACTTTGGATTGGAAGAACTCCCCGGCACCTTCTCACTCACGCTTCAACCCTACGAACTCTCACGCCTTGATCAAAGTTACGAAACCTTTAAGGCGTGCTTTAACTAAAAACCAATCACTTACCATAGGAAATGAAATACCTATTCTCACTACTTTTGCTTGCCTCATCGGCAGCAATAGCGCCCACACAAGCGGTTGCCCAAGAGCAAACCACCACACAAAAGGGGTTGTTCACCGTTACCCAGAAGGGCGAAAATTATTTCTTTGAAATTCCCGATTCGCTCGTGGGTCGCCTGTTCCTCGCAACGGTGCGCTACACCAACACTCCCGCCAATGCCTCAAAATATGGCGGTGAGCAAGCCAACCAGCAATCAGTTTATTGGGAAAAGGCGCCCGGCAACCAACTCTTGCTCCGTGCAAATATGTTCTTTGCCGACACCGATTCTACCGACAACATCAGTCGCTCGGTGCACGTCTCTTCTTCCGACCCCATCATCGGTGCCTTTAATATTGAGGGCACTTCTGAACGCGGCTATAAGATTAAGGTAAATTCCTTCTTTAAGGATGACGATGCCGCTCTCGGACTCAACCGTAGCGCAAAGACTGCCTTGGGCGTTTCAAGCCTTCAGCGCGACCTTTCCTACATTGAGAGCATCAAGAGTTACCCCACAAACGTAGAGGTGCGCCTTGTTAATACCTACTATGCCTCAAGCGGAAGCATCAGTGCACAACGTACGGGAAATGCTACGATTGGTTTGAACATCTCCTTCGTACTCCTTCCCAAGGAACCCATGCGCCGACGCCTCTTTGACCCTCGCGTGGGATACTTTGCCAACCGTTGCGTACCCTTCACGGACGATCAGCAAACGGTAGGTACACAGACGTTCATTACACGCTATCGCCTCGAACCCAAGGACTCACTTGCTGCCGACTCTATGCGTCGCGGTTTCCTTGTTGAACCCAAGAAGCCCATCGTTTACTACATCGACCCCGCCACTCCCAAACAATGGATTCCCTACCTCATTAAGGGTGTGAACGACTGGCAAGTTGCGTTTGAGAAGGCGGGCTTTAAGAACGCCATTATCGGTAAGGAATGGCCCAACGACTCTACCATGTCGCTCGAGGATGCGCGTTTTAGTGTCATCCGCTACCTTGCTTCTAACATTGAGAATGCTTACGGACCTAATGTCCACGACCCTCGTTCGGGAGAGATTATCGAGAGCCACGTGTGCTGGTACCACAACGTGATGACCCTCCTCCACGATTGGTATATGATTCAGGCGGGCACACTTGACGAAGCGGCACGCAAAATGAAGTTTGACACCGAACTCATGGGCGAACTCATCCGCTTCGTGTCCAGTCATGAAGTGGGTCACTCCATGGGTTTGCGCCACAATTTCGGAGCCTCAAGCCTCTCACCCGTTGATAGTCTTCGCAATAAGACGTGGGTGGAAAAGCACGGTCACACCGCTTCTATTATGGACTATGCGCGCTTCAACTACGTTGCTCAACCCGAAGATAGCATCTCTCGCAAGGGACTCTTCCCCCGTGTGAATGACTACGACATTTGGGCCATCCAATGGGGTTACACCCCCATGCTCGATGCTTACGATGCCGAGAGTGACCATTGGGAACTTGAGAAACTCGTTCAGGCAAACCTTCCCCACAATCCCCGACTCTGGTTTGGCGATGGCGAAACAAACAAGACGAATGACCCACGTTGTCAGACGGAAGACCTTGGCGATGACGCCATGAAGGCAAGCCATTACGGCATTCTCAACCTCAAGCGCATCATCAAGCAACTCCCCGAGTGGACGTACGAAAGCAATGATATTTATCACACCAACTTGATGCGCGGATTGGGAAATGTCATCAGTCAATACCGCCGTTATATGGGACACGTGGCACGCAACATCGGTGGTGTGGAATACAATTACCGCACGGTGGACGAACCTGGAGCCGTTTACATGCCTACGTCACGCGAAAAGCAACTCCGCGCCCTCGATTTCATTGATGAGCACGTCTTCACCTGCCCCACGTGGCTCATTGAAGAACCCTTCGTAGCGCGCCTCTATCCCCGTCCTGCTGACCTCACAGATAGGTATTGCGAGAGCGTGTTGAATAACTACATTTTCGACATCGGTGGATGGATTGTGGGAGATGCTTTCAACGAAGAACTTCCCTTTGAGGATTACCTCGAAGAAGTGGACAAGCGCCTCTTCCGCGGTTTGGACAATGGCACAACTATTGACGCCCACCGCCGACTCATGCAAACTACGGCGGTTGTTCAGCTCAACGATGCCTACCGTCGCTTCTCGGAATACGCTACCGATAGTCCACAACGCCCCTACTTTATGGACTATTACGAACGTCTCCACCGCCGCCTCCTCAATGCGCGCGCAACGGATAAGGCCACGCGCCTCCACTACGCAAACCTTGCAGACCTTATCACTAAGGCGAAGGAACAACTCAGCAACTAACAGGAATAATACACGTTGAAAAATCTGCCGCAACGAAAGAATAATCTTTCATTGCGGCAGATTTTTTGTTGCATTCCGAACTTGACGCCTTATTCAAGAGTGACTCCAAACAAACTCCGAGTTAAATCAAACGATCTCGAAGTTAATTGAAATTAACTCCAACTTCGTTTTAAGCATTTAGGATGTGGTTAGTTTCACGTCCTACAATGAAAGCGCAAGTAGCCCTATGATGATTCTAAAATCCAAGACTTTTTGTACAAATAAGCAGAATACATCTTCAAACGGGCATACCATCCGGCACATTTGGCACATGTATTTTTCAAACTAAAATCATCTAACACCAATATTTCTACAAATTTGAAAATAATCTTATAAATCTTTTTGTATCAACAAGAAAGGGCGTAACTTTGCAATGCTTAACACAGCTAAACCAGACCTAACTAAAGACAACTCAAACTGGAGTACCATTCTATTAAAGAGGGGGCTCCGGACTATTAAAGAATGATTAAGTAAAGATTATTAGATTAGTGAATGAAAATGTTCTGCCTTACAAAGCCACACAGTAAACGCAGAAACCCGAAGTGAGTAACTCGCTTCATGAGTCCGAGAGGCGTAAGCCCCTCTTTTTTTTGTTTTATAGGGGTATCTTCCAATATATTCGGGGTACATCACCTCAGCATCTTAGTTCAACCCAAAGGGTATGCCAATGCGTAAGTCTTGGCATACCCTTTTTATTTTTCAAACACGCCTCAGCCTCCTATTATACCTGTAAGGAGCCAAGCATTATTCCAAAGTCACCACCCAAGCGCCACGCTCCGCCACGTCAAAGACTGGTATTTTCAAGACTTCTGCCTCTTCAATATATCCCTTGCGACGTGATTGAGAAAGTGAAGCATCTAAAACCACCGTGGAGGGTACATAATACCTCATAATATGCGATAGCGAATGCGTCACTCCGCGTTGCAAACACAAGGCATTGACCTTCAGGGGAGTTGCTGGAACTTCCGAAGGCAAAGGGGCATCTTTATAGTGCCCCACACGCGCAATACGGTAACTCCCCACCTGCATGACGCTACCGCATACTTTTAACGCTGAAAGCAACGTGTCACCCTGCAAACTACTCGGAGAAGTCCATCCACAAGAACGCCAATACGTGTCTGCAACATATCGCAACACTTGCTGGGTGCGCACACTATCTGAAGTCCAAAGGTAAGAGGCATCAGAAGGGAGCACCACATGCACCGCCATAGCGTTACGCACGTTGTAAACAAGCACTTGGGCACGCTCACGTGCCGTCTTGCGCTCCTGAAGTGCCCAATATTCCGCACCACCAATGCTAATTATGCAGACCGCCAAGCCCAAAAGCATCCACTTATGCCGACGAAAATGCCCCATGCCCCAGATGACCAATAAAGGAAGGAGGTACAACACAACAGCCGTCACCAACGTTATGGGCAACTCAAAGGAGGCGAACGGCAAATGGGAACAAACAGCCAAACCTTCATTCATCAGCTCAACTACCTCACGCAATAATGGTCCGAATAGGGATGCCGCACTGGGAACGAGGAAGAACAATAGAGCGATGCTCAACACCACACCAGCAAGGGGGATAATCCAAAGCGATACCAGCAGACTATACGTGGGGAACACGTGGAAGTAATACAACACAAGAGGGAGCGTACCGATTTGTGCAGCAAGACTGACACGCAACAGGTCTTGAACGGCATCTATCGCCCATCGGCGCAGGCGCCATCCTATGTTTTGATGCTCTACAAGGGGTGTCCAACGGGGCAAATGGGGCATTACAACCACGATGGCCCACACAGCCATAAACGACAACTGAAAACCCACATCAAAAAGGGATTGGGGCGACCATATCAAGAGGATGAGGGCTGCCAAAGCGAGATTATGTAGCGACCAATGACCGCGTTGCAACAACAAACTGAGTTGTATCAAAGTCAACATCAGCGCTGCACGCATCAAGGAGAGCGGTGCTCCCACCATAACCACAAAGCCCCATACGGCAAGGACAAATACGATTTGCACTACCCTATGCACGTTACGGAATGCCCGAAGCGGACGCAACAAGAGCAGATTGAACAGCGCAAAAAGGATACTCAGATGCAACCCTGAAAGGGCAAGTACGTGACTCGCCCCCGTCTCGGAATACAATAGGCGCGTTTCCGCAGAAATAAATTGTTTATTTCCCAAGGTCATAGCACTTACCACTTCCAAAGGACGCCCACCCAAATAGGTTTCCAACCTTCGGGATAACGCCTCGCGCAACTCTGATAATTGGTAGGATAGCGACGTTGGCACTTCAGTTCCTAACGGTTGCCACTCGCTACTTCCGCAATAGGCTGTGCCCGTAAAGCCCTGCCGATGCAAGTATCGGGCATAATCAAACTCACCGGGATTACCAGAATTCCGCAGGGCGGTCACACGCGTATGGAGCAAAAGGTTGCCATTCGTCACGGGGGCTACCGAAAGACTGTCCTTCTGCAACGTCAACCTCACCTTGTGCCCATCAATAAGCGCCGTTGCTTGATAACTGCGCTCCTTTTCGCGTACATCAGCCACTTGCGTAGCGCAATACACCTGCTCCTCCCCACTCCATGCCACCTGCAACACCTCACGTTCGTTCATCAGCAATGCGGCACCAAGCAAGAAAAACGCGCCTCCTATAGCGCAACAAAAAATGCGCCTCCGATGCCGACAGAATACCGACAATAGGAAAGCGCACACTGCTCCACTAAAAAGATAAAGTGACACTCCAGAAACGACCTCAAATAGCACGTCGGCAATGGCGATGCCAACAATAAAACAGATTATGAGGCGAGGGAGTAACACGTAGATTTTATGATTAAAGCGACACTTATAAACAGTTATTTCCCTGTCCGCACGGACACTCTTGCGGAAGCGTAATCCTCATTGCAAGTCAAGAAAAATAACATCGGAGTTGTCCAAAATTATGTGCCGATTTGTTAAAACTAAACGCCGATTTGTTTGAAATAAGTGCCGATTTGTTTTGAGGCATCGGGATTTATTCAAACGAGAAGTAGGGTTGCAAGCGATCAAAGTCGGCTTGCGTAAACACATCATAGAGTCGGAGGTCGTTCCACGAGCGCAAGGGTCCGTATTTACGGATGTGGGTAACAATCACCTTCACTTGTTCATAATTCAAATAAGGATGATGCACAAGCGTTTTGAAATCGCTGGTATTAACAGGAATCTGCCGTACTCTTGCCCCCGTTTCAACGACAAACCATTCCTCAATCCGTTCAGGAAGCCCCTCAATTTCGTTAAGTTGTGCCGTATTCACAAACCCACCCAAGCGTTCACGATAACGCACAATGGAGCGCGAATAACTCGGTCCGATTCCAGGAATCTTACGCAGCGTCAAGGTGTCTACCGTATTGAGGTTAAGTACCGTCAACTTGTTAAACTTCTCGGGGTATTGACGTGAAATAGAATCTTGGCGACCACGATCTGTAGCCGTATAGTAGGTGTTCTTCGTTGTCTCAGGAATCTGAATATAGGGGCGCAAGCGCTTAAATTCCTCCTCCGAGAGTCCGTAAAGTCGGCGGAAGTCATCAGCATTTTTCCAACGCCCACCAGCCCTTCGGTATGCCATAAGGTTCTTTGTCTGCCGTGCGCTCAACCCTAAACGACGAAGCGTCACACTATCTGCCGTATTGGGGTTAAAGGGAAAGGGTGCGGTAGGTTCCACCTCTCGTCTTTCACGTTGCGCCTGCCGTGCTTTGGTGGTTTCCGCAAAGGCCTCCAGCGCTTCCTCGTCCTCCTTAGAAAGCTTCACCGCTTTCCTCTCAGCCTGGTTAGTTCGCACATACATAAGTCCACCACCCACACAGAGCAGCAGCAACAGAAGGAGGAGCAACCCTCGCTTCTCGGAGCGAGAAAGGAAGAGGCGTGATTTCATAATTTAGGTTTGAAAGCGAGAAAGGGTTCACTTCGTTTGCGTGTACCCTTCTTTCTTCAACAACTCCACTAACTGCTGGCGCACATCGCCTTGAATCACGATTTCACCGTCCTTAGCCGTGCCACCCGTTGAGAGTTTTGTTTTCAGAAGTTTCCCCAACTGCTTGAGGTCTTCTTCAGTACCCACAAACCCCGTCACAAGGGTTACAGTCTTTCCCTTTCTGCCCGCACGCTCCATGCGCACGCGCAGTTTTTGCTGGGCTGCAGGGAGGGTTTCCGCTTCTTCAATGCAATCGTCCTCCGTAGTAAATTGATAGTCGGGGTTGGTGGAATATACCATACCCAGACGTGATTTCCAATCTGACATAGTTATTTGTTTTTTTAGTAGACAAGTAAACAAGGTACGAGTAGACGAGAGGGATACCGAGATAAACGTATGGTACACTCCGCAAGGCATCTTTACTATTTACTCTTTTATCTTTACTCTTTACTTATTTTTCTTACGCTGGCGTAAAAACTCCAAACTTTCCTGATATACAACGGGTTTCAACAAGTGCATCCATAGCCAATAGTGTGCTCCAGCAATTAGGAGTTTCACGATAAGGCGCAAGATTATGTGCTCTACCAATGTGCCGAGGAGGTGAGCACTAAGGGTTGTTATGAGGGCTATCACAAAGAACGGGAACACGTCCAATACCACGTATTTTAAGGGCAAGCGCAGGAGTTTGCGCACTCCACTCCACCATACGAAAATCCACATGATGTTCAACCCCGCAATGGCGTAAAGCATACGTTCTACCCCATAGGGATACAGACCGACTACGGCACACAGTTGCAACAAGAGGAACGTGGCAGTAATACATAGGTAGCGCGTTGAATTTCCCTTACTGATAAGGAGTTGCGCAAAGAGTTGTCCCAACGGCAAGAAGGGCGCAGCAAAGCATATTACTTGAAGTAGGGGTACACAGGGTAACCACTTGTCTCCAATTGCCAAGGGAATAAATTCGGGCGCAATGAGCCCAAGTCCCCAAAGGGCAGGAAAAGCCAGGAATGAGGTGAAGCGCAGCATCTTACGGAATACGCGCACTTGGCGGTCGGCATCGTCGGTGATTTTTACCAACACGGGCTGTACCACGTTTGAAATCATTCCCGTCAACATATTTGTACCCATCAACGACCACTTATTGGCTTGCGAATACTGCCCCACTACGTTACCACGAGGGAAGAAGTGCCCCAACAACGCCTGAAGCACCTGCGCATTGAGCGTCGTAAGCAGGTTGGTAAGTAAGATCTTACAGCTGAACTTAAAGAGCGAAAAGGCTGGGCGCAAGTCAAATTCAAAAGTGGGACGCCAAGGGGAATAATACCAATAGAAAAAGGAGATACTTACCTTATACCCCATATCCATCGCCACAAGACTCCAATACCCTGCCCCCATAAAGGCAGTCATAAGCCCAATCGCAGAAGATATAAGCGAGGAAGACACCTGAGAAATGGTACGTTCGCGCACCATGAGGTGCTTATAAAGGTATGCCCAGTGCGCCGTGTTGAAACTTGTGACCACAAAACCCAGGAAGATTACGCGCGCAACAAGCGTTAATTCCGGAGTATGATTAAACGCGGCAATAAGCGGGGCGCAACAAAAGAGGGTGGTATATACCACAACACTGATACAGACGCTCAACCAAAATACAGCATTAAAATCGCGATGCGCAGCATCTTTCTTGTTACACAAAGCTGTTGAAAAACCGCTTTCTTGAAGATTCTGTGCCAGTACGGAAAACACGGTAAGCATCGCCACCATGCCATAATCTGACACTGCAAGCTTACGCGCCAACAAGACTCCCACAAGTAGCATCACCACTTGTTGCGTCCCATTGCTGAGCATGGCCCAAAAGAAGTTTTTTGCGGTACTTTCTTTTAGATTTTCAGACATTATATAATGTGCGTTATATATATAAATATTGTGTAGGGCTGAAAGCACAAGATTCCACCTCGACGGCATCACACGATGATTTCACACCATCTACACACTTGTAATAGAGACAAAGGTAGCGTTTTATTGTGAGTAAATAAAGGCACGCTCAGAAGTTTTTTAGATTTCATGCCCTAAAATCACATCATAAATGGCAATTTTTGAGACAAATCTGAGGGCTATACAAGCACTCTCCATATCAGAAAAATGACTCTGAAGGGAGGATTTTTACCCTTCAGAGTCAATTTTACTTCATTGCGGGAATGAAAATTTCATACGTTCCATCGTCATAAAACACACGAATCTCCTTAACCTTACGTGCCGGTTTGTCACAATTTTTCGCATTTTGCAAATCATTATAGGTCGGATAGCGTGTTTGAGAAGCAAAATCGGGTACTTCAGTCGAATGCTGAATTCTCAAATTTGCCTGCTGATCTCCGCCACCTCGTTGCAAAATTCCGGTCGTTGACTGTGATTGATTTTGCACAGGCGCAACAGTTTTTTGAGGAGGCACATTATTATTGGAGGTCGGTGCAACATTTGAAATAGACGAAAGTCCACCTTCGATAGTCGCCATTCCTTCATCACCGAAGTCAAAAATTTCTCCTTTTACAGCATCATCTTTGCCCAAAGTCTGCTCAGCATTTTCTCCTTCCGCCATTTCCCCTTCACCAAAAAGCAACCAGTTCATACTAACTTCAGGGAAGGCTTTGTGAACAGCAAATGCATGGGTGATAGTGGGGTTTGTACGACCAATAAAAATGTTTGAAATTGACGCCGGAGAGACTCCTAATTTTGCAGCAAAATCTTGTTGAGAAAGATTCGCCTTTTGCATCACTTCTCTAATTCTGTTCTTCATAAAATATTCCAATAAATAAAACTCAACTCGAAAAACCAAAAGCGTATGCCTGGTCTATGAGCGTTAAAGAACGTCTCATTTTTTCGCAGTCACCACCACCTAATCTTTTATAGGTTTTTCGGTCAAAGATAGTGTTCACCCCTAAAAAATGGGGAAAATACCCGTTTTTCTAAGACTTTACAAAATTAAACCTTTTCTGCGACACCACCAACATTTGTAAAGATAAATTTTGAAATTGATAATTTACAAATTACATTTTAAGAATTCACACAACAAAACACGACTTCCGCAAATAGGCTTCTCCACTTGTTTTTTGTAAATTACCGCCTTGAAATTAGCCTATACTTTAATTTAACTACAACCATTAAACAATTGGCTTTCTTTTACTTAATAATACAATTTTGAGCACTAATAAAATTAGCCAATATTGATTCTACACATTTTACACCGTTTTACACAACAGAAAATTCGCAAAACAACGATAACTAACTGATTTTATGCGTCTTAAACATCGCAAAACTGAATGAATATTTATAATTTTCATTATTCAAACTCGCGATTTGTAAATTACATCTCAAAATTTACAGGAATTGATTGGGTGATTGTGGTATTTTATAAACAACAAAACATGAATTTATCTTTCAAAAATTAGAGGATATCAATTTGTAAATATCACAATTGAGATGTTATAGAATGTTAAATGCTTGATTCTACCCCTAAAATGGGATGTAATTGCGCAAAAATCCACCATTCTCGTCCGACTGTCGAGAAATTTTTATCCGCAAAAGTCTCAGAAAACGAAAAATGAGCTAACTATTGGATTTTCAACGCGTAAGACAAGTTTTCCACGATTTTCAAAAATGTGCAGAAAAATGAAAGAATTATGGGTTTGGAAAGTATATAAAAGGAAAACTCGCTTTAGGGCACACAAAAACAACCTACATACCCCACCCTTTGATTTGCGAAATTTCACGATTTACATTTTTACATCAGAATCCCTAAAAACACAAAAAATCAGGCTTAAAATTTTCACCCATTTGGACACCCATTTTGACGAAATTTTAAGCCTGATTTTAGATTTAGAATTTACGTTTTTCAGTTCTGAGAAGGTTAAAAATTGAACTTGAAAAACCAATTTTAATGAAGGACAAAATGAACTTTAGTGGAGGATAAAATAGATGAGCTCGGAGAAAAGTTCCGCACTTGACGCTCCCCCATTTCCGATACCTTTACAACGCGCATCCGTTTCACGAATCTTCGAAATGATGTTCATCACCTTCACCCCCGAGTAGACCTTCATTGCCGGAAGATAATTTCTGGTCACTTGCCAATCTCGAATCCCCAACCAACTCGCAATCCCCGCGGGACTTTTTTCGGGAGCATAATACGCCAACATGAGTTGCGAGAAAAATCGGAAGAGCATCGTCAGGGTTGCAGGCAGATAAAAATCACGTTCGTCCTTGGCCATGACCATAGCAATCTTCGTTGCCTGAGAAACGTCTTTTTTCGACAAAGCGTCTTGCAGCTCGAAAATATTGAATTCTCGGCTAACGCCCACCGTTGCCAAAATTTGCGACTTCGTAACCAATGTTTGCCCCGCTGGGAGTCCAACACACAGTTTCTCCAACTCATTTACGACTTTCGACAACTTAGTTCCTACCAAGTCTGCTACCATATTTGCAGCCTCTTGTTCAATCGCTACCCCTTTACGCTTCAGGTAAGAGGCGACAAATCCAGGGATGCGCTCTTCACGCAAAGGTTTAGACTCAAAAAGCACCCCATTTTTTTCAATCAACGCGGGTAATTTTTTACGACGGTCCAAATTTCCATTTTTATAACAAATGATAAGCACCGTTGTAGGTTGCATTTGCGCAAAGTAAAGTTCCAACTTATCCAGTTGTTTCATATTTTGCGCCTCTTTCAGGCAAACCACCAGACGTTCTGCCCCCATCGGGAAACCACGAGCAGCACTCACCACCGCTTCAGCGGTTGCCTCTGTTCCATAAAAGGTAAACAGATTAAACGCCTGTTCTTCGGGAGTCTGTAGTTTCTCCAAAAGCAAATCTGCAATCTTGTCAATGTAATAATCCTCCTCGCCCATCAAGCAATAAACGGGATGAAACTTCCCATTCATTATCTCACGAACGACATCCTCATAAGCAGGAGTTGTTTGTTTCGTTGGAGCCATTATATATTATATGTATATGATATTATAAGAACATATAGTGCCATCACTGCTCAGCAATCCGCAAGCGCCTAAAGTTTACAACAAAAACTTCACATCACGCCCCTGCCTGTTGCCCACAAATCTACCATCTATATTCATAGAATTTTGTACCTTTGCGGTTCAGCTATGCACCATACTATCTTGCAAAAATACACAAATGATTCCATTAAACCTGCCACCTTACGACATAAAATTAAAGAAGGATTCTGAAGGAGAACTTCTCATTCACGACTTTCTACGCCGAAAGTGGCTCAGACTTACTCCTGAAGAATGGGTACGCCAACACTTCACCCACTTTTTGGTAGAGCAAAAGCACTACCCAACAGGGTTACTTGCCAACGAAGTGGGCATCAACATCAACGGCACCACCCGACGCTGCGACACCGTTCTCTATGATAAAATCGGCATGCGCCCACGCCTTATTGTAGAATACAAAGCCCCACACGTAACTATCACCCAAGAGGTATTCCATCAGATTTCATCTTACAATAGTGCACTCCGAGCCGACTACCTTATCGTTTCAAACGGACTTCACCACTATTGCTGTAAGATAGATTACACCAACCACAGTATACGCTACCTTAAAGACATTCCTGATTTCAAAGATTTATAAGAAAAGGAGCAATCACAAAAAAACAAAATCTACCCTCCATCAGACATTATGGGGTACAACAATCCATAAACTCCCCAAATTCCTCCCTTGAAGAGCGTTTCCTGTTACGTAATACACCCCACAAAAAACTAAGTCGGACTTAATTTCATTTATCTCCCAGATAATTTGAACTAAGTCCGACTTTGTTTTTAGCATTTCCCATTAAGATTTCAATCCCTCAGAATAGACGCATCTCGTCAGCTTACAATCTATCCAAAGTAACCACTATATAAATATTGTGTGGGTTATGCGATGAAATCACCACCACATGGATATATTTTTGTAACTTTGTATGATTTTTGCGCCCAACACAATGATGAACATAGAAAAGAAACTGGCTTTTGACGAACTTCGCACGCTACTTAAAGGGCGTTGCATCTCCTCGCTCGGCACGGAGTGGGTGGATAAGTTCGTTACTTTTTCTGCCGACTACAATAAAGTAACCCACAACCTGCGTCTGGTATCGGAGTTCCAGCGCTTTGTGGAGACGGAGGAGGACGTTTACGAAGAAAACTTCTTTGACGTTCGCCAATCCTTGCTACGCCTACGCCCTGAGCGCACCCATTTAGAAGAAGTTGACCTCTTCGATCTCAAGCGCTCACTCATTACGGTGAACGCCTTGGTGGAATTTTTCACAAAGAACAACGAGGGGGATAGCAACGACGAGACTGCCAACCTCAATTACCCCACTTTGGCGGCATTGGCTGGTGATGTAGAGACCTTTCCGCAGATTATCCAGCGCATTGATAGTGTGCTGAACAAATATGGCAAGGTTAAGGACACCGCTTCGAAAGAACTGCTCTCGATCCGCCATGCTATTGAGGTGAACACACGCACCTTGAGTCACTCTCTGCGCAGCATTATCCAGCAGGCGCAACAGGAGGGGTACATTGAGCGCGATGTGTCGCCCACCCTGCGCGACGGACGCCTTGTTATCCCCGTTTCACCTGCGGTAAAGCGCAAAATTCGCGGTATTGTCCATGACGAATCGGCTACGGGGAAGACGGTGTTTATCGAACCCGCGACCGTTGTTGATGCCAACAATAAGATTCGCGAACTCAAGGCACAGGAGCGCCGCGAGATTATTCGCATTTTGCAAGAACTCTCGGCAGAAATTCGCCCACACATCAATGCGATTTTGCATTCGCAACACTTCCTCGCACAGATTGATTACTTGCGAGCCGTAGTGAGTTTTGCCGACTCCTTTGGGTGCATCGTTCCCCGCATTCAGGAGGAACCTACCATTGATTTGAGTCAGGCGTACCACCCACTGCTTCAACAATCCTTGCAGCGCCACGGCAAGAAGATGCAACCCCTTGACATCACCCTGCGCAACGGGCGCATCCTCTTGATTTCAGGACCTAATGCCGGCGGTAAGTCGGTGTGTTTGAAGACGGTCGGACTTTTGCAATACATGGTGCAGTGCGGACTTCCCATCCCCGTACGCGAGAACTCTACGCTCGGCATTTTCTCTGAAATATTTATTGATATTGGCGACGAGCAAAGCATTGAAAATGACTTAAGTACCTACTCTTCTCACCTTCTCAACATGAAGGTAATGATGAAGGGGGCAAGCAGCAAGAGTCTGTTGCTCATCGACGAATTTGGAGGCGGTACAGAACCCCAAATTGGCGGAGCTTTGGCTGAAGGAATTCTCCACCGCTTCGTAAAAACGGGCACGTGGGGGATTATAACCACTCACTACCAGAATTTGAAGCATTATGCTGAGCAGGAACCTGCCGTAATCAACGGTGCGATGCTTTACGACCGTGCGCAGATGCAACCGCTCTTCATTCTTCAGGTAGGTAATCCCGGTAGTTCTTTTGCCGTTGAAATTGCCCGTAAGATTGGTATTCCCGAAGACGTAATTGCCTATGCTTCAGAACTTGTGGGCAAGGATTACATCATGAGCGACAAGTACCTTCAGGACATTGTGCGCGACAAGATGTATTGGGAAAAGAAGCGTCAGACAATTCGTTCACGCGAAAAGCAGTTGGAGGAAACCGTAGCCCGCTACGAAGAGGAAATGCAGCAGTTCCAACAACAGCGCAAGTCGGTAATGGCACAAGCCAAGGAGGAAGCGCAGCAACTTCTCAAGGACACGAACGCCAAGATTGAGAATACCATCCGCGAAATCCGTGAAACGCAAGCCGAGAAGGAGCGTACTCGCGAAATTCGCCAGGAACTTTCCGAATTCCGTGAGGCACTCGCGCAAACCTCTGATGAAGAGAGCATTATTGCCCGCAAGATTGAGAAAATCAAGCGCCGTCAGGAGCGTAAGCAAGCCAAGCAGGAGCAAGGAAAGGACACTCATTCACAAGCAACTCCCGCAGCTTCCCCCACAACAGAGCAATTACAAGCGCTTAGTACGACCACTCCAAAACTCCACCTTGAGGCAGGGCAATATGTGCGCATCAAGGGACAATCTGCTGTGGGTCGCGTAGAAAGTGTGCAGGGCAAAAATGTCAAGGTGCTCTTCGGAAGTATGTACACTTCCCTCCCCATCAACCGTTTGGAACTTGCCGAAAAACCCAAGGAGGACAACACCATGAAGGCTGCCACCTTTGTAAGCAAGGAGACGCGTGATGCGATGCAGGAAAAGCAACTTAACTTCAAGCAGGACATTGACTTGCGCGGCATGCGCGTAGATGAGGCACTGACTGCGGTGGCTTATTTCATTGACGATGCTATTCAGGTGGGACAAGCCCGCGTGCGCATTCTCCATGGTACTGGCACAGGCGCCCTGCGCCAAGTTGTGCGCCAATACCTCAGCACGGCTACGGGCGTCATGCGCTTCCACGACGAGCATGTCCAGTTTGGTGGCGCTGGCATTACTGTGGTGGAACTCATTTAAGCAGTCTGCGGAACGCAAATCTCAGTTTGTCAAAACAGACGGGGAGATGGCGCAAACAAACTGGGAGATAAAACAAAATATCTGGGAGATAGTTTCATTTATCTCCCAGATATTTTTTGTTAAGTCGGCTGCGCTATGAAGCAACAGACTTTTGTATGTAATTACACGAAAATATTAAGCCTCTTCTTCCAACTCTGTGCTGAAAATCATGGTTGTAGCACCGATGGTAATAATGTCGCCCGACTCTAAACGCACTTGTTCCTTGAGTCCAACGAGCGTATTGTGCACAAACGTACCTGTGTTTGAAGGTGCATCGCGCACGGTGAAGACGAGTTCGCCATTCTTTTTCTCACGCACGTTTACAATGCAGTGCGTTGTGTCGACACTGGGGTCTACAGTCTTGATGGGCGTATTTGCCTTCGTACCCTTCACCCCTCTGCCCACGACATTATCCCCCAAATAGAGCGGGAGCACCTGCTTAAAATGAAAGGCATTCTCAATCACGGTGAGCCATCCCAATACGGGCACTTCTTCCTCTACCTCTTCCTCAACGGGCTTCGGCATAGGGATGCGCAATTTGAATTGCTTGTGACATTCGGGACATTCAAACACCAAGCTGCGCCCGGGTTCGTATTGCGTTTCATCAAAAAGGATAGCCTCATCACATTTTGGGCAACGTATTCTCTTCATATTTCGTAAATTACTTAGGATTCTACTACTATTCACCATCCGCAGGGAGAAATCCAAAAGGCATTTCCATCCTCTGACTTTTAACAAAGCGAAAGGCTGCATCAAAATGATTTATTTGACACAGCCTTAGGACTTTCATCTATTTTCTCAACACCCACGCTTGCTCAAAATCGCTACGTTCCTTGCGGTACTCACGTAGCGCTTCTGTCGCGGCATCTGCTGTAGGATAACCTCCAACAATAACACGCAAGATGTCGTTCTTAACAAATATCTCTACTCCATTAACGCCCGATGCTTGGAGTTTTTCAACCAAAGCGTCAGCATTTTTACGGGGAATGCAGCTGCAAACTACCAATGTATAGCGCCCTGCAGTTTTGGACTCCTCAACAATTTCCGTTACTTTGGGAGCAGGTGTTTCTACCTTGGGTGCTACAGGTTCTTCAAGCGCATCTATAGGTTCGATTGCCTCACTTTCCGCCGACACTTCTGCTTCATCCGCAAAAGTTGTTGCTGGAACAAGCAAAGGCTGGGGTTTTGATTCGGCAGTTCCAAAGAGTTGCGCACTGAAAAGCGCAGCTTGCTTCACACCATCTTCAGCCGTATTGCTTACAGGCACAGACCAAGTGAAGAAGCACACAAGCATCACCACTGCTGCCGCTACATAATTTACCACCTCGCGACTCACACGAATCGTATAGTGCGTTGCCGAACGCTCAATGAGTTTCGTAGGTTGCGCTATGGGGGTTGCTACAACTTCCTGCTCTTGAGCAACCACTTCTTCCTCCTTACGCATCACGAAAGCGTCCAATCCGTAAAGTTCAGGCGAAACGACACCAGCTTCACAAGGTTGGAATTCATACATACCGCTCAGCGAAAGCGTAAACACACCAATGCCTCCAAGTTCAAACGAACCTGAAGCATGGAGTTCTGCCTTTACCTCTGTAACAGCTGTAGCTATTTGCTGTACAGCCTCAAGATAACCAATGCCATAGGCATTCATGTACGACTGTGCCAAGAGCCCATCGTTCAACGTCAAGCATCCATTAAAGCCCACGCTACGATAGGGAGGCAAGAACAAGCCTTCGTCCTCAACATAGCGCGCAACAACCTGCTGCGTAACGAATCCGCCAAAGTCGGGAACGATTACGCAGTCGTGCTTCAAGAGCAAACTTTCGATATGTCGAGCTAATGCTATCACGCTACTTGAGTTAAAGAAATGATTATCAGTGCATATATAAATCTCACCCTTTTCAAGGGGGATATTATAGTGCAAAATTAGTAAAATTTGTTTAATCTAACAACCCCTACTCGCCCCTTTTTCTTTGCATATTTTTACAGAAAATCATAAACTCACAGAGTTACAGAACTTTAACTTTTCCGGACAATTTTCTGACTCAAAGTGTGACATTGTAGAGTTGAAAATCTCCATCTTGGGGTAAAATACTGACTTACATAGGATAAAATCGTAAGCATATTTGAGATACCCAAACATACATCCGTTTCTGTAAAAAATAACTCGAACTTAATTCAAAATAATCGGTACTTAGTTTCAACTTTATAGGAGATAGTTTTCAGCATCTCAAAAGAAATTATTTCGAACACCGATGCATTGTAATTTTATTGGACATTTCGCTTTGATTGTACCCAGTCCACCGCTTCAAAATCCGGCTTTAGGTTAAATCAATCCGTCTTTTTGAATTTAACCACTGAAATTCAAAATTCGTCCATCAATTTTGATTCCCAAGTTTTCGCCATACGCCTTTTTTTTGATAAGTTTGCAGAAGAAAGTCCCACCTTATATATAATTATGTCCACACACTACGACCTTATTACCATCGTTGGTCCCACAGCATCGGGAAAAACAAAATTTGCCACCGCATTAGCGCGACTTATCGACGCAGAAATTATCAGCGCCGACTCGCGTCAGGTTTATCGTCGCATGGACTTGGGAACAGGTAAGGATTTAGCGGATTATACTGCGCCTGATGGCACACAGATTCCCTACCATTTAATTGACATTGCCGAACCCGGAACGAAATACAACGTCTTTGAGTTTCAGCGCGACTTCCTTACTGCTTACGAAGACATACGCTCTCGCGGCAAACGCGTCATCGTATGCGGCGGCACCGGACTTTATGTAGAAAGCATCCTACGCGCTTACCGTTTAAGCCCAGTGCCACAGAATGATGAGCTCCGAAAACAGTTGGAAGGCAAAACCCTTGAAGAACTCACCGCCATTCTCAAAACCTATAAAGCACAACTCCATAACACGACGGATGTGGATACCGCCCAACGCGCTATCCGCGCCATAGAGATTGAGGAATATTACAAAAATGAACCCAAGGAGGAGCGCCCCTTCCCTACGCTGAGCAGCCTCACGTTAGGAATAGACGTAGACCGCGAAGTGCGCCGTGAGCGCATCAGCAACCGCTTGCGTCAACGTCTTGAAGAGGGGATGTTAGACGAGATTCGAGCGCTACTTAAAGAGGGAATTTCGGCTGAAGACTTGATTTACTACGGACTGGAATACAAATTCTTGACGCAACACGTGATTGGCGAACTCTCGTTTGAGGAAATGTACCGCCAACTCGAGATTGCCATCCACCAATTTGCCAAGCGCCAAATGACATGGTTCAGAGGCATGGAAAAACGTGGCACCCCCATTCGTTGGATCAGCAATACCGAAGCATCCATTCGTAGTATAGCAGAGGAAATCCTTTCTGAAGCATGACTTAGCCCCTTACGGCAACCGCTAATCTTTACCTACCTTCATCTACCATGAACTTACACCATACAACCCTCACCTTTACCCTTCTCCTCTCGCTATGGAGCATTATGAGTTGCTCTAAATTAGAGGACGAGACAAGTATGGATACCCCAACAGAGCAACCAGGCGACCAACCTGGGGATAATAACACTACCACTACGGAGGATACCCTCACGGTGGCACAAGCGTTAAAAGCAACTACGGGGACATGGGTGGTTGTAAAGGGGTATATCGTAGGTTATGTGGATGGTACGACGATGAGTAAGGCTCGTTTTGCGCCTCCAACCACAAAAGTGAATACCAACTTGATTATAGCCGACCGTATTGACGAAAGAGATTACTCCTATTGCCTGCCCATACAAATTAAAAGCGGTACTGACGACCAAATCGTCTATAACCTGATCACACACCCCGAACTTCTTGGAAACAGCGTGGCTGTAGGGGGAGAACTCACCTCTTATTTTAAGGTTAATGGCTTCAAATATCCCGATTTCTGGATTACAGAACTTACTGAAGAGGACTTCCCAGAGCGCCCTGAGGACGGAGAACCAACGCCAACGCCTGACCCCACTCCTCAACCCGAACCTACCAACGACACACCCACTTTAGACTTTACCCCTCAAGCAAATATTTATGGCAGATAACGCTCATTTTTTCTCTAAATGGGGCATCATCTATTGTCCCAAGCCTGCATTGCACACAGAACGGCGTTGGAAGAAAATTCTTCACGCCTTGCAAGAAGCGGGGCAGCCTTTCGACTTCGTACAAAGCGAGGGAGAGGGTTCGGCTGAGCGTTTGGCTGGCATGATGACGCAAAACGGATACAAAACCATCATTTTAGTGGGAGGAGATGCGGCATTAAATGAAGTCATCAACGGAGTAATGCGTACAACTCCCCCCCTTGGCAAGCATCCCACCATTGGAGTAATCCCCAATGGTTTTGCAAATGATTTTGCACACTATTGGGACTTTGACATTGACGATATTAAAGGCACTATAGCCCGTTTGCAGCGTAATAATAAGCGAAAGATTGATGTGGGAGTGCTAACTGAAGGAGGCACACCCAACAACCGAAGCTATTTCTTGAATTGCCTGAACATTGGAATCGTTGCCAACATCATTCACTTGAAGCGCACCACTCGCAACTACTGGATGTCAAGATTAACTTCCAATCTATTTTCCAGCATGATGTTGATTTTTAAGCGCAAAAAGTTTCGCATAAAGTTCAAGGTAAATTTCGAGACACACGAAAAGGAGCTTACCACGATTTGCATCGGTTCTGCCCACGGATATGGGCAAACGCCCAGTGCCGTCCCCTACAACGGAATGCTCGACATTACCTCTGTTGCGCAAGCCCCGTTTACCAAGACGCTCAACGGACTTTGGCTGCTTTTTACCAACCGTTTCTTGTCCTACAATAGTGTTAGATTCTGGCGCACAAAGGGTATCGAAATTTTAGAAACCAACAATGCCCCCATCGCCCTTGACGGACGCATCCACACCAGCGAGGCTACACATATCAGAATAGATATTTTACCTGAAGAAATAGAGTTTTTGGTATAGTTCAAGGATTTCATCCGCCCATAATCTCCATTTGCAGTACATCATTGGCACCCATCTAAAACAGTTTGGGATTTTGTAAAAACTAAGTACCGATTAAATCAAATTAAGTGCCGATTAGTTTGATTTAATCGGTACTTAGTTTTTCCTACTTACTACGGATTACGGATTCAAAGCGTCATAGCCTCCAATATAGCGCATTCCCCCGCCTTTCTACTTAGGAAAGACGGGGGAATGTCGGATATGCAGACTTTCATCGTGCAATACAAATGTTTGTAGGAGAAAATCGGAGCAAAAATCTAAATATCGTCCTCTAATACATACTCGTTGATGAGTTCGAGGAGCTCTTTGCCATAGCGTTCATACACAACCTTTCCCACTCCTGGAAGTTTTTTGAATTCAGATTCCGTTTGCGGTTGCATATTTGTCATAGAAATCAAGGCACGCTGGGAGAAGACGATGTAAGCAGGCACTGAGAGTTCGTGCGCCTTCTCTGCACGCCAAGCGCGAAGGATTTTGAACAAGCGAGGATGCTGGATATCCTGCGGTACATCCGTCATCTTCTCCACTTTCTCCGCCTTTGTGCGCGTGGATTTCGCAGTCTTTTCTGAAGGTTCAGACTTTGACGGTTCTTCTACATCAAGCATTATGTCTGCCTTCTTCTTAAGGTAAGCATTGAGCGTGAATCCCTTGCCTTGAACGAAAGATAGAAGTTGAATCTTTACACGCAACGCCTCACGAAGGGTTTCTATGGAATTTTCAGCACGCTCCTTCACGCGTTTACTGTCGGTGGGTAACGAAATGTTGGTAGCCTGAGCCACGAGCGGTGCTAATTTGTCGAGGAAATAACTTGTTGCCGCAGCAATGCGCTCTTGGAGTTGCTGAGAATCTTCACCTTTGCATTCCGCACACACCAAATATTCCAATTGGTTGCGGAACTTTTGAGCCACAGCCTCTACGTCGTTGCGCATATCGGGCTCTAAGGCTTTGTAACGCGCAATAAGTTCGGGATATAACTTTAAGAAATGTTCCTCCATCACGCGCAACAAGTCGGCATACGCATAGAGGATGGAAGTAAAGTTATAGAGTTCCTCGAGGGTCGCAAACAAGAATTTGCGTTGCTGCTCAGCAATCTGCTGCTCCGAAGGTTCGCGCTCCGCCATTTGCTGCGTGTAGGTACGCACTTGGTAATCCGTAATAATAGCATGCGCAGGGATGGGCGCACTGAGCACTAATCCCTCAAACGTCTTGCAACGGCTCAACGCCACATAGGTTTGTCCAGCAGCAAAGGCTTGTTTCGCATTGATTATGGCGCGTTCGAAGGTCAACCCCTGACTCTTATGAATTGTGATTGCCCAAGCGAGTCGCAAGGGGATTTGCGAGAAGGTGCCAATGACTTGTTCGGAAATTTCTTTCGTCTCCTCGTCCAACACATACTTGCAGTTCTGCCACACGTCTGCCACAACTTTGAGTTCCACGTCGGTATCCATCGGGCGCACCGTAATACTGTTGTCGTCAATGCCGATTATAGTACCAATCATGCCGTTATAGTAACGCTTGTCGCGGTCGTTTTTGACAAACATCACCTGTGCTCCTATCTTTAATACCAGCACCTTGTCCGTAGGGTACGACATTTCTGGAAAATCTCCCTCTATTTTGGCATCAAAGATGAATTGCTTTCCTGCAAGCGCCTCCATCTCACGCTGATTTATCGTATCTGCTTGACTATTATGGGAAGTCAGGCGAATATACCCCTCTTCCTTGGGAGGTTCAAAGTTGGGAATGCAACGCGAATTGAGATGCGCCAAAGCCTCGGGCGTCATGCGATTCTCACGCACCATATTGAGCAGATTTAAGAACTCAGGGTCGCTCTGACGATAGACCTTCTTAAGTTCTATCGTATAATAATCCAGTTGCTGAAGCGCCTTGCTACTGAAAAAGTAAGGAGAGTCGTAATACTTACCCAACAAGTCCCAATCTTCTTGCCTTACGACGGGCGCCAACTGCTGAAGGTCGCCAATCAGCAGGAGTTGCACTCCACCAAAGGGTTTATAGCGATGGCGATAACGGCGCAATACGCTATCAATAGCGTCGAGCACATCGGCACGCACCATACTCACCTCGTCAATCACCAAGACATCGATACTGCGCAGGAGGCGAATTTTCCCCTTGGGGAAGGAGAAGCGACGCTGATTGTTGTTAAAAGTAGTCTCTGGGATATAGGGCGCAAAAGGTAGTTGAAACATGGAGTGTAACGTCACTCCCCCAGCATTGATCGCCGCAATTCCCGTAGAAGCACAGACCACAACGCGCTTAGGCAACTGTTCACGCAACTGGCGGAGAAAGGTTGTCTTACCCGTCCCCGCTTTACCCGTAAGAAAGAGGCTTACGTTGGTGTTGGCAATCGCCTGCCACGCCTTATTTAGTTCTACATTCTGCATCGTGATGCGTATGCTATTGCTCATCTTTGATGCCCAACTGCGCCTTTACCGCAGCCAAGGCTTTTTGCCAATCGGTGTCGAGCGAAAAGGGCGTAAGTTCGGTGCCCGCATTGATATAGGCATAAATGGTGTCCTCGTCCTTATCGTCAAAAAGAGGATTGGAAACGGTAGCATCAAGGAAAATCATCACCTTCTTGGCACGCGCCTCAGCCGTTTCCTTTGTGCTCTTGACGAGTTCCGCTTGATAAAGCGACATAAACTCTGAGAGGTAATATGCCTGAACATCCAAGAAACGGTCAGTCACTTCGGGCATCGTTTCAAATGCTTTCTGGCGCAAATACGTGAGTTCGCTGAGCTTAAATTGCGCAATTTTTGCCATTGTCAGACTTGTGGTAGGATTATTCACAAGTTGCTCAGCATTCTTATACACAATCTTATAAATTTCTTGCGCCGTTGCTCCGTAAGAAAAGGCTGCAAGAAGCAATGTCATAAGGAAAGTCTTCATAACGTTCGGATTTGGTTTTATGTTCTACTTCAAAATTTTAACTCATAATGAGATTATTATCATCATATTGGAGGCAAGAAAAACTAATCGGCAATAAGTTCAAACTAATTTGGAGTTAAATCAAACTAATTTGGAGTTAGTTTTTAGAAATTCGGATGCCGTGTTCACAAACCGTTGAGCAGTGACCTGCAATCTGCAAATCGAATCACTTGTGCACCCTATCCGCATTCTGTTTCACAAAAGCCGCCCAAGAATGTGCACCTCCCGCAGTTGTTTCGGGGCGCATACTTTGCAAATGATGGCAATAAGCAACGGCAAGGGCATCCGTGGCATCAAGGAATCCCACAGGGTCTTCCTTGATATTGAGCATGCGCTTAATCATTGCTGCCACTTGCTCCTTGCTGGCTTGACCGTTACCCGTAATGGACATTTTTATTTTCATGGGAGCGTATTCCTGAATGGGAATTTGGCGACTGATTGCAGCAGCTATGGCTACCCCCTGCGCACGTCCCAGTTTGAGCATACTCTGCACATTCTTGCCAAAGAAAGGCGCCTCAATAGCCAATTCATCAGGGTGGAAGGCATCAATAATACCCATCACACGCTCATAGATTCTGCCTAATTTCAAGTAACCATCCGCACACTTGCGCATATCTATGACCCCCATCGCCATCATTTCCACCTTCTTGCCACAGACACGCACCAATCCATATCCCAGCAGGTTCGTGCCAGGGTCAATTCCCAATATTATTTTCTCCTTGGGTTGAGAAACGGAAAGTCGAGTTGTAGTTTTCATATTATCTTCCGCAAATTTACAAAAGAATACCCACCCATGTTTGGAATATGAGAATATTTTTCGCCCACATAGTGCTTATTCACAGATTAAATCTTACATTTGCAAACGACAACACTAATCACACCCTAAACAATGAAGAAAATTCTCACAGCATTCTTTGCACTCTTCTGCATGAGTTGTGTAAATTGTTTTGCTCAGGCAGAAATCAAATTTGAGAAGACAGTGCATAATTTTGGTACCTTTAAGGAAAGCGAAACCCAAAAGACCGTATTCAAATTTACGAACACTGGCAACGAACCTTTGGTAATTCACCAAGCCATCACCTCATGTGGTTGCACCGTAGCCAAATACACGCTGACGCCTGTTGACCCCGGTAAAACGGGAGAGGTTGAAATTGTTTACAACGGCAAGGGAAAACTTTTTGGACACTTCCGCAAGTCTATCACAATACGTTCTAACGCAAAGTCTCCCATTACGCGTATCTCTATTGAGGGTACGATGAACGAAGACGAGGCCAAGAAATAAGGCCAATAGACATTTACAATTTATCATTCACCTTTAGCACACACATCCCCCATGATGAAACATAATCACCTCGTTATTATGGCAGGCGGAATCGGCAGTCGTTTTTGGCCGATGAGTAGCCCTGAAAAGCCCAAGCAATTTCTTGACGTATTAGGTTGCGGAAAAACGCTACTTCAGCTTACCGTTGAGCGTTTTGAGGGACTCATCCCTGCCGAAAACGTTTGGATTGTCACCTCTGCCGACTATCAAGCACTCGTAACGGAACAGTTGCCACAGATTCCAGCAAGCAATATTTTGTTAGAACCTTGTCGTCGCAACACTGCGCCTTGTATCTGCTACGCAAGTTGGCGCATTAAAAAGCGCGACCCACGTGCGAATGTCGTAGTGGCACCTTCTGACCACATTATCGCTGATGTCCCCACGTTCCGCCAAGCCATTGGCGACTGCCTCGAATTTGCTGCAGAAACCGACGCGATTATCACCCTCGGCATCAAGCCTACACGTCCCGAAACGGGATATGGTTACATCAAAGGCGACCTTAGCTACGCTTCATCACGCCGTAAGAACATCTATCGCGTAGACGGATTCAAGGAAAAGCCAACTCTTGAAGTGGCACAAGAATATATCAAGCAGAGTGGTTACCTTTGGAATGCGGGTATCTTCATTTGGAGCGTCAGCACCATTGTAAATGCCTTCCGTGTCTATCATCCTGAAATTTCTCGTACGTTTGAAAAGTTGCTTCCCGTCTATGACACAGCTGAAGAGCAGGAACGCATCAACGAACTCTTCCCCACTTGCGAAAATATCTCAGTTGACTACGCCATTATGGAGCGCGCTGAGGAAATCTTCGTTTATCCTGGCGACTTCGGTTGGAGCGACCTCGGTTCATGGGGTTCTTTGCGCGAGCAAGTCACACAAGACAAATACGGCAACGCTTGTATTGGCGAAAACATCGATACTTACGAAACCCACAACTGCATCATTCACACAACAGGTGAAAAGAAAGTTGTCGTTCAAGGACTTGATGGCTACATTGTCGTAGAGAAAGAGGGTACACTCCTTATTTGTAAACTCTCTGAAGAACAACGCATCAAATTGTTTCACTAAAACTTAGAGTAAAGAGTAAAGATAAAAGAGTAAAGAAAACCTCCGGCGGAAAAAGTTCCGCATGGCATCTTTTATCTTTACTCTTTTATCTTTACTCTTTATTATAATGTTCTCCCCCCTCCTAACCTGGTACCAACAAAACGGACGCGACCTCCCTTGGCGCCACACTCAAGATCCCTATAAGATTTGGCTTTCAGAAATAATCCTTCAACAGACGCGCGTAGAGCAAGGTTTGGCTTACTATCTGCGATTTACCGAAGCCTTTCCCACAGTTAATGCCCTTGCCGCCGCCAATGAGGACGAGGTATTGCGCCTTTGGCAAGGATTAGGTTATTATAGTCGTGCGCGCAACCTACATGAAGCGGCACGACAGATTGTTCGTTTAGGGGCATTCCCCACTGCTTATACAGAGATTCGCAAGCTAAAGGGCATTGGTGACTATACCGCAGCTGCTGTAGCTTCATTTGCCTACGGTCTTCCCCATGCCGTAGTGGATGGCAACGTCTACCGCGTACTTTCGCGCGTCTTTGCTATCAGCACTCCCATAGATAGCTCAGAAGGGAAGCATCAATTCGCCCGTCTTGCCCAAGAATTACTCCCTCCTAAGCACGCCGCTCTTCATAACCAAGCCATCATGGATTTGGGAGCACTTATCTGCACCCCACGTTCTCCACAATGTGATGCTTGCCCCCTCAACAACATCTGTATCGCGCATACTGAACATTCCCCAGAGGACTTTCCCGTAAAAACGAAGCACACGCAGGTGCGTACACGCTTCTTCACGTACATTATCGCAACCGATGGTACAAACATTCTGCTCCATCGGCGCTCTAAAGGTGATATTTGGCAGGGACTCTACGAACCCATACTGCTGGAAACGGAACAGCCACTCCACGTCTCCGACCTTTTTAATCAACCATTGCTTAAATCTCTACCTTCAACAGACATCACGCTCACGCCATTGGTGGCAGATATGAGTCATAAACTCAGTCACCAAAATTTACGCACTTGGGCATTCCTGCTACGCACAAGCGCTCCTCTCACCTCCGAGACAATCCCCACTTACGCCAGCATCCCCATTATTGACCTCAACAATTATGCGCTACCTCGCCTCATCACACGTATTTTAGAGCAAACAGAAGCGCTCAATTCGCTTTAACGCGCATCTTATTCGAAGAGCATAAACTATACATCGGAATTTGCAAAAATTATCTTGGAGTTAAATAAAACAAATCGGCACTTAGTTTGAATTAAGTGCCGATTTGTTTTTACTATCTTTGAAACGATAGTTGAAACATCCCTCATCCCCCACAGCACGACAAAGGCGCATCAAGCAATCTTGATGCGCCTTTATAATGTCTGCCTTAGCAGAAATTAGTTTTGCGTTTCTGTTGCGGGTGCAGCAGGAGCTTCTGCGTTTACGTCAAGCGCAGGAGCAGCAGGTGCTGCTGTAGGAAGTGTAGGAACAGCAACCTTCATTTCTGTTACAATCGCGTCAGCATTCTTTGCTTCAGGAGTGCAGAAATGTGAAGCAACACTCAAAAGAACGAGCACAGCTGCAAGTCCCCAAGTTGTATTTTCTACAAAATTTGTAGTCTTGTGTACACCCATGATAGAGTTACCTGCTGCCATGTTAGAGGTAAGACCACCACCCTTTGACTCCTGAACGAGCACGATGAGCGTAAGCAAAATAGCTGCCACTACAGCCAAAATTACGAGTACTGAATACATTGTTTTAGTTATTTAGTTTTGTTATTTATTATCTGTAACTTGCGCAAGAAACGCAATTGGTCTGCAAAGTAACTACTTTTTTTCGGATAATTCAAATTTAAGCGCGTAATAATTTCAATTGCCTTGTCATAATTACCCTGTTTGATATA
>JAEIGA010002589.1_pt1 | contig 28779 bp, 26 predicted proteins | sample 9270691 | NCBI WGS metagenome assembly JAEIGA01 (sample SAMN17057246, study PRJNA624740) | gut metagenome | biome: biome; isolation source: fecal sample | host: Bos grunniens | place: China: Xizang | collected 2019
ATAGATCAACGTTTTTTAGAAGAAGAAACAATTGTTGATGAAAATACAGAAGGATATTCAGAAGAAGGAGTTGTTATAGTCGGTCCATTCCCATACACTGAAGAGGAAATGTTGAAACTAGATTTAGCAGAACTCATTCGTTCTGGAGTAAAAGATGATGAAAGTAAAGAGTATTTATATGCTCAAATTAGAGCTGTACAAGATTAACTTATTTTTAATAACTAAATTTTTATAACATGAAAAAGAAATTATTTATGTCAGTAGCATCAGCTACACTTTTTACCAGTAATTTATTTGCACAAGGCAATGCTGTAAGTGCTTTAAATTCAGCAACAAAAGAAATTAATGATGTATTTGAAAGTGCTGCTACATTAATGTTAGCAGTTGCTGCTATCATTGGAATTATTGGTGCCATTCAAGCATATACAAAATTTAATTCTGGAGATAGAGAAGGTGCAATGGTAATTGCTAAATGGGCAGGTGGTTTAGTCTTCATCTGTTTAGTTCCTGCAATATTAAGAGCCTTCTTTTTGTAAGAATGAAATTTAAAGTTAACAAAGGAGTTCTTAGACCCTTAGAATTTAAGGGTCTAAGAGCAACCTATATAGCAGTAGCTGTAATAGGTATAGGTATTGCCTTTATACTATATTTCATCGTGCAAGCGATTAATTCTTACCTTGGAATAATTATAGCTGCTATTGTAGCAGTCGCGTCAATAGGTATGGCATTTTACCTAAATCAAAAATTTGGTCAATATGGTTTACAAATGTTTCTAGCTCGCAAAAACTGTATTAAATATATAGGCAACAATAAAAGAATTTACACGATTCTTAAATCAAGACAATGAAAATAATAGGAAAACAAATAGAAGATAAATTACCTTTATTTGCATACGAGAATAATATTTTAATAAGCAAAAAAGGTGATATGACAGCACTATACGAAATTACCTTACCTGAAATTTTCTCATCTGGAAAGGAAGACTTTGATAATATGCACTCTGCCTGGCAGAGAGCCATTCGCTCACTACCCGACTATTATATAGTGCATAAACAAGATATTTTCTTTGATAATATCTTTAAAGCTGACGAAAAGAAAGATATAACATATCTTACTGCATCATCTAATAAACACTTTCGTGGCAGAAGATATCTTGCACATTCTTGTCTTGTGTATATTACACAATGTAATGCTAAAACATTTATAACAAGTTCATCATCTTCTCCACTTAACGTTAATCAGTTTATAATACCTGATAATGTAAAATTAAAACGTACAGCAGAACAAGATTTTCTATCCTCTGTCGCTTCGTTTATCTCAATACTTAAAGAAGCTAACATCACAGCTCGTCAGCTTACAGAAGATGAAGTGATAGGTTCTCCAGACAAGTTCGGAATAATTGAAAAATACATAAACTTAGATTTTAGTAAAAAATCTACACTTAACGATATAAATATAACTGATACAGAATTTCTTATTGGCGATAAATATGTATCACTCTACTCTATTGGCTCTACTGATGATATGCCACAAGAAGTATCTACATTTTCACGTCATAATAAATTTTCCTCTGATAATGTTTTCTTTGCGGTAGGTTATGTATCAAATCTAAATTTACAGCTTCCATTTTCTCATATCTATAATCAATATTTCTTTCTTGAAAATCAAGATAAAATATTAAAAGAGGTAGATTCATTATCTAAACATCAGTCTTCACTCTCTGCAGTAAGTAGAGAAAATGCCGTTAATATGGAATATAATGTAGAGTTCATAGATGATGTTACTCGTAATGCTTCACGTCCTGTAAGATGTGCGTTTAATCTAGTTCTATGGGACAACAATTATTTAACTCTACAGAAGAAAAATACCATTGTATCAGCTCGTCTTGCATCAATGGATGTCACTGCATCAAAAACAGAAAGAATAGTACCACAAATTTTCTGGTCAGGAATACCTGGTGCAAGTTCTTATTTCCCTAAAGAAATGAGATTTCTTACCTGTTTAGAACAGGGTTGTTGTATGATTAATTACGAAAGTAATTCTAAAACATCTACTACTGGGTTTGGCATTCGCCTATGTGATAGGATAAATGGCATTCCTCTTAATGTAGATATATCAGATGAGCCAATGTCAAATGGTTGGACGAATAATAGAAATAAATTTATCTTAGGTCCTTCAGGTAGTGGAAAATCATTCTTTACTAACCATATGGTGAGACAGTATTACGAACAAGGAACACACGTCGTCATCGTTGATGTTGGTGATAGTTATCTTGGATTGTGTAAGCAGATTAATCAAGAAACAGGAGGGAAAGATGGTGTTTATTATACCTATACAGAAGAAAATCCGATAAAATTTAATCCTTTTTACGTTGCTGACAATCGTTATACGATTGAAAAAAGAGAACAATTATCTAATCTGATATTTGTTCTATGGAAAGGTGAAAGCCAATATTCTAAAGCTGAAGAAACTCACGTTTCTACAGCCATAAACAATTACATTGATAAATGTGTTGTAACAGGTAAGGTTAAAGCTTCTTTTAATACATTCTATGAGTATTTAATTACTGATATGAAAGAATATGTAAAAAAAGAAGCTATCAGAATAGAGAACTTTGATATTGACAATCTATGCCAGGTACTAAAACCGTACTATAAAGGTGGTAGATTTGATTATCTGCTTAATGCAGAAGAAAACATAAATCTTATTGATAAGAGATTTATTGTCTTCGAGATAGATAATATCAAAGACCACCCTACTCTGTTCCCAGTTGTAACACTTGTCTTAATGGATACATTTCTTTCTAAAATGCGACATCCGTCCATTGGCAAAGAAAGAAAAATGATACTCATCGAGGAAGCATGGAAAGCAATTTCTAAACAAGGTACTGCAGAATTTATAAAGTATTTATATAAAACAGTTCGTAAACACTTTGGCGAGGCGATTGTTGTTACTCAAGAAGTTGATGATATTATTGAAAATCCTATTGTAAAGGAAGCTATTATATCAAATGCAGACTGCAAGATCCTATTAGACCAACGAAAATATCAGAATAAATTTGAGGTGGTCCAAAAGGTACTTGCACTAACAAATAAAGAGAGTGCCATTGCATTGTCTGTCAATAAGGATTTGATAAAGAAAAATCGTCCACCATATAAAGAAGTATTTATATCACTGAACGGTAATCATACTGCTGTATATGCAGTAGAAGTATCTCGTCAGGAATATCTGACCTATACTACTGAAAAGAGAGAGAAAGTGCGTCTTTATGAATTAGAAAAACAAACAGGCTCAATGGCTAATGCCATAGAAGCATACATTAAAGAAGAAAATATAAAAAAATAAAATGATGAAACGGATTATTACATTGGTATTATCACTTATTATTATGACTTCTGCAACTGCTCAAAGTGTTGTATTAGACCCTACTCGTTTAGCTACAGAAACAAGTAACTTTCTGGAAAGTTTTAAAGCTTTGCTAGAAAAAGGTGCTATAGCCTTTGATAAACTAGAAAGTGTAAGAAATGTTCTAGATAAGTTAGAAGAAGTAAAATCACAGGTAGAAATAGTATCTGACTACATCGGAAAAGGAAAGAAAATCCAAGAGATTATAAGTTATTCAGAAAGCTCTGTCCGCAAGATGATGAGTATTCAAGAAGAAATTGTCAATGACCCTTATATGTCAACTTCAGAAAAAATAATGTACATAGAGGATTTAATGGATAGAACCATACGTATAAATGAAATGATTTCTGCAACAATAGAAGATTTCTCATCTGGAAGTAAAGAAAGTGGTAATATGAACGATGCTGAAAGAGATGATATGCTTGATGATATAAAGTTAAATATTAATTCAGAAATGATACAAATGGAGCAAACGCAAAAGTCTAGAAAAGAAATCCAAGAAATTCAACGATATAAACAGAGTATGATTTCAACAGGAATAAATGCAATGTTTCAATTATAATTATTAATCCATTATTAATATGAAAAGTACTTTACTTATATGTTTTTCGTTCATAACATTTCACTTATATGCTCAATCTTTTCAAATAATAGATGACCCTACTAATACAGGTCTTGATGCTTCTAATCACGCAGAAACAATGGCAGAAGAAGAAGCACAAACAAAATTAGAACAAGCAGAAGAGCAAGTACAAAAGAGTTTTCAGGAGAAATTTGCAGAATATCAAAAGAAACTCAATGAAGCTAGTGATTATGTTAAGAATTCTCGTGAAATGGTAGAAGCAACTGAATATATGTATTCATCAGCAGAAAAGATTGCAAAAATAATAGATGATATTTCTAGTAATCCAAATATAACCTATAATGAGGCTATACATAGTATTGAGAGTATTAATTCTTATATGGGGAAAATGTTTTCAGCATTTGAAGATATACAAGAATTAGCAGGGATATTTGGTCAAAAATCAAATATGAGAGATGCTCAAAGATTAAAGAAAATGCAACAAAAAAACAGAGAACTAAAACACCTAATGAGTCAAATAAATAGTATTGAAAGTTCTGTGAAAACAAAGAATAATTATTATATGTTAGATTTAGAAAAAACAGCTATTAACTGCTTAATATTTAATTTTTAAGGTAATTATGAAAAGAAATTTAATTTTATTGATATTGCTTTCAATTTTTACATTTTCTGTAGAATATTCATTTGCAAATACAAATGCTAATGCTAATGAAAAAGATAAATATAAAATTACAAATACCAACAATCAAGAGGATATAACTCCTGAAAGAATGAACAATGTAGTAGAAGCGATAGTTAAAACAGCATCTGATAACTCATATCTTAAATATGTAAAGTTTATTGCTGCTATAGCTGCACTTGTATTTATTTCAGCTACATTTTTCAAAGGTTGGGTAAAAGGTGAAAGCATAGATTTTTATCCAATGTTACGACCATTTGTCATAACACTTATAATACTTAATCTTAATTCTGCCAGGATTGTTATTGATAGTTTAATAAAACCTTTTGATTTGATAACAACATCTCTGGCAGAAAGCAAAGAACAAGAAGTTGCTGAATGTATGACTAAATACCTTAAAGTTCGTTGGGAATTTACTCAAAAAAGTAAAGAAGTATTTTATGAAGCGAAAAAGGAATCCCTTAAAAATTTAGATTTTTTTGACTATATAAAATATAGTGTTGGAGAAATTGCAGAAAGAATATCAAATATAGGAGACTATGCATTTATGCTTTTTTCTGCAATAATTGAAGGATTTTTATATGTAGTGCAGGGAACTGTAGTTTATTTACTTATAATAATATCAGGGGTAACAAAAGCTTTATTCATATTGATAGCTCCTATAGTTCTTGCTCTATCAATATTTCCTTGGTTTCAAGGAGGTGTAAAAACATTAGTATGTAGATACGTAAATGTAATGTTATGGTTACCTATGGCAAGACTTGTAGGTTATATTGTAGGAGTTATCTCTATGGAAACATATTATTTACCACAAATAACCAAATATGAAAATTTTATAAATGACCCACAAAAAATTCTTGATTTAGGGTCACAGCTTACAGCAGATGGTTCTGTATCTTCTGTATTCGTTCTAATGATACCAATCATTGGTACTGTACTATATTGTATGGTTCCCAAATTATCAGACTACATAATAGATTCAAATGGTGCTGGGGCTGTAGGTGCTGCCATTACAGGTGGAGTTACAAAAATTGCTTCTACTGCAACTGCAGCTGCAGGTGCAGGTGCTAAATATATAGCCGCTAAAACTTTATTAAACAATTCAAACAATTCAGAAAAATAACTATGTTACAAAGTCTAAAAAATATTCAATCATCATTTAAAATGATGAAAACAATACTAATAGTAGTTGTAATATCATCTCTTAGTGTTGTTGGAGTGTGCGTTTATCAATGTTTTCAGTTTGCTGAAAAACAAAGAGAGAAAATCTATGTTTTAGACCAGGACAAAGCATTACTTCTCGCCATCGCACAAGATGTTTATCAAAATAGAGTCGCAGAAGCTAGAAGTCACGTTAGACGATTTCACGATTTCTTTTTCTCTCTTTCTCCATCAAAGGAAGCAATAGAATATAATATATCTACTGCCCTAAAACTAGCAGACGAGACAGCTGTAAAACAATATGAAAAACTACTTGAGCAAAACTTTTATAATTCTATAATAGAGAGTTCAATGTCTGTAGAAATTCAAATGGATAGTATAAACATTGATATAGACACTTATCCTTATAAGGTTTGGTATAATGGTAAAATAGCAATTGTAAGGACTTCTTCAGTAAACTATAAATCTATAAAAACAGAAGGAGAACTACGTAATTGCACAAGAACAGATGATAATCCCCATGGATTTATTATAGAAAGATGGCGAATAACAGAATTTAATGATATTAAATCAATAGACAGATGAAAAATATAATAGATAAGATAACAACAAAATTAAACAACATAGAACAGAAGAAAAGGATATACTATGTTGTAGCCTTTATTTTGCTTGCTATTGGATTATTTACACTTGATAGTTACATAGGAACACTATATAGTGAAAATGACTATAATGAGTTTAAAACAAGTATAAACAAGGTAGAAAAAACAATTGATATATTAAAAAAATAATCTATGAAAGAAAATCAAGAAGAAATGCGTAAATTAAAGCAAAGTATGCTTATTACAGGTGGTTTTATTCTAGCTGTAAACATATACTTTTTTTGCTTTGATTTTCTATCATCATTCTTTGTAAATGAATATGTAAACTATATTTTCTATAGAATAGAGAAAGGATTTTCTCTATTCTCATCACCATACATCTTATTGTTGATAGCTCAGATATTTATTGGAGTCTTTTGCATTGCAGATAGAGGTGTAAAAAAATCAGATAACACCTATAAAATCTTTGGCAAATTTGATTTTACAATATCGAGAGAAAGAGGTATATTATTCCTTGTATTAGGTCTTATTGTCTATTTTCTTTCTCCTACTGCCTTACTGATTAAAATGCCATCTGTTAAATTCATATGCTATTTAACATTGATTCTTATTGGATTATTTGCAGAAATAGCTGGAGCATATATGATACACAGAACATTAATAGATACTGACGACGATGATTATTTTAATGAAATTCAACAAAGCACATTCCCACAGTGCGAAGATAAAATTGAGAATGAATTTTCAGTTAATATCCCTACAATTTACCGTTTTGGAAAGAAAACCAAAAATGGTTGGATAAACTTTGTTAATCCCTTTCGTGCTACAACAGTCATGGGAACACCAGGTAGTGGTAAGTCTTTTGCTTTCATAAATGAGTTTATTCGTCAGCATACACGTAAAGGGTTTGCCCTCTACGTGTATGATTATAAATTTCCTACACTTACCACTCTAGCATATAATGAATATTTAAAGAATAAATCTAATTCAAATATTTATCCTGTAACACCTAAGTTTAGAATGATAAATTTTGATGACCCACGTTATTCACATCGATGTAATCCTATGTCTGCTTATTCATTAGAAAGAGTTGATGATGCTTATGAGTGTGCTTATACTATAATGATGAATTTAAATAGAAGCTGGCTACAGAAACAAGGCGATTTTTTCGTAGAGTCCCCTATTAACTTTCTAACAGCAGTAATATGGTACTTCCGCAATGTAGAATTTGGTAAATACTGTACACTTGCACATATCATTGAATGGTGTGGTAGAAATTCTGCAGATATTATTGCTATTATGTCCACCTATCCTGAATTAATGGGTTATATGCGACCTTTTTATGAAGCACTTGAAAAAGGAGTATATGAACAGTTGCAAGGTCAAGTAGCATCTGTTCAGATTCCACTTTCTCGTCTTCGTTCACATGAACTTTATTGGGTGATAAGTGCTAATGATTTTGATTTAGCAATTAATGATAAGAAATCTCCTATCATTCTCTGCACAGGAAATAATCCTGAAAGACAAACAACATACGGAGCTGCTCTATCTCTTATTAATGGTCGTCTGACAAAGAAAGTCAATCAAAAAGGTCGTTTACCACTTTCTTTTATAGTTGATGAGCTTCCTACAATCTTTTTTAAAGGTATTGATACACTTATTGCTACGGCACGAAGCAACAAGGTATCAATTTGTTTAGGCTATCAGGATAATACACAACTTATTCGTGATTATGGAGACAAAGAAGCAAAAGTAATTATTGGTACACCAGGCAATATTGTATCTGGGCAAGTCAAAGGTAATACTGCAAAAGACTTACAAGAAATGTTTGGGAAGAATAAACAACATTCTAAGAGTGTTAATACATCAAGCGAAAACACATCAATAAATATTTCAGAGAAAGAAGATTATATGATACCTGCAAGTAAGATTGCACAACTTTCTCAAGGTTCATTTGTAGGTCTTGTTGCTGATGATGTTAAATATCCAATTGCTCAGAAGGTATTTCATGCTAAAGTAAATCTAGATGTAAAAAAGCTGGATGCAGAAGAAAAAACTTTTAAATCAATACCTAAAGTATATGATTTTTCTTCTGTTTCAACATTAGAAAAATTAAACGAATTTTCTAAAGAAAATTTAACCACATCCAACAAAAGAGTGAAAGATGTTCTTCAAAAATTTATTGATAATGGATATTATAAGAAGAGTTTATCACAGAAAGAGATTTCTACGATAGTCTCATCATTTAAAAATGAGATTAAAAGTGTTGATGAATCTAATTATTATACGAATAAAATAGATGATATAGAGAAGAGTGTAATGATAGATTTTATGGAGAAGAACACAAGAAAAATAGAGTTAGAATTAGATAATCTAATTAAGAAAGAAATAGAAAAAATCTATACTTGCGAACAGTATAAAGAAATAAGAGAAATGCGTAATAAAATCCTAAAAACATAACTAATATGAAAGAGAATACAGAAAAGAAGCCACTAATTAGTGGAAAACAAAAACAGTTTCATATCTATTCAATTATAATATTTATTGGAGCTTGTCTTGTGTTTTACATTCTAGGAGGAGGAACGGAGGTTGTAGAGGAAAATATAACAAAAGAAGTAGAAATGTCACTACCTACAATTGGGTCAAAAGTAGAACTTGCCGAAGATGTTTTTGATGCTACAGAAAAATCTTCAGCATTTCGTCTTCGACAACAAAAAGAAGAACTAATGGCTGGAAGTGCCTTTGATTGGTATAACAACGACAGTAAGGATAGCACTTCAGATGATGTTATATCACCGATAAGTGCTTATGAAAGCGAAGAAGAAAAATTAAGAAAAACTATACAACAAAGTAATGACCTTGTAAGTGGATTCTTAAATAAAAAAGAAGAAACACAACCTAAGCGCAATACAAATAGTAGTTCTTCATCTTCCTCACAATCTTCTATTGCTTCTGATAGAGCTGAGCGTCAAGCAAGGTATGAAAAAGCAAGAGAAAGAAACGAGAAAGCATTAGAAGAGTATAAAGAAAGAATGAATGCCAACCAAAAGAAAAAAGAAGAGCCTAAAAAAGTAGAAGAAAAGAAGATTTATGCAGAAATTGATAATGGAAATACTAAAAAAGGTTTCTATTCAATATCTTCAGCAGAAAATAATATAAATAGAGATATAAGAGCTGTAGTTCACGGAGAATATAAAAACATTAGCACTGGTTCACAAGTTAAATTAAGACTATTAGATAACATCAAAATAGGCAATGTGAGAATTCCTAAAAACACATTCGTATATGCCTTACTATCATTTGGCAATGGCAGAGCACAACTAAAAACAGAACAGATAAACTATAATGGCAAGATGATACCATTTGAAGGTATAATCTATGATAGAGATGGTTTTATGGGACTCTATATACCTGAAAATAAAGTTTCTAATACCAAAAAAGAAGCAGGAGCAGAAGTTGTCTCTGGTGTAGATCTAAATATTTCTTCACCATATGGCTTAGTATCATCTGCAGTTAATTCAGTGACAGGTGCAGTACAATCCGCAGTAAGTGGTTCTATCCGTGATGAAAAAATAACTATTTCAGCAAATTATCAATTAATAATTAAACAAGAATAAATTATGAAAAAACAAATCTTATTTCTATTGTTATTATTATCCTCACTGACAATGGAAGCAAACATTAAAGAGCCAATGCAAATTAAAATTAATAGTACTCAAACAGTAACTATTACATTTGACAACAACATTAAATATGTTGACTTTGGTTCTGAAGATATTTTAGGAGATAAAACATCACACCAAAATATTTTAATGTTACGTTCAAAAAAAGATAGCATTTTACAAACAACAGCATCTGTTGTCACATCTGATGGAGCTTATCATTCGTTTAATCTATCTTATCAATCATTACTTGTGGACACAGACTTCATTCTACATAATGATAGTTTAGTTAAAGATACAAAAGTGGATTATATTGAATTATCAGATATTCATACAATTCATTTAATTTGTGATGAAAAGATAACTGATATATATGTTGGTTCTGATAGCATAATAGCAGATTATGCTGACAACATTGACAATATAGTACGATGTAAAGCTATTAGCAAGCAATTTGATAATACATCATTAACCTTAATTACAGCATCAGGAGACGTTCTTAATTATATGGCTTTGTATAATGCAAAACCTACAAAAATGAACATTTTAATTAAAGGTGCAAACCAAAAGAAAAAAGAAGAAAATCAACAAATAGCACAATTTAATGACAACAGTATTAATGAAATAAAACTTAAACATTATGCTGAAAAAATCATAACATTACCTCCTACTCTTACCAATGTTGGAGTTATTTCACAAAATATGATATTTGGTTTGTATGGTTTATATATACAAGACAATATTCTAATGTTTCATGTCAATCTAGCAAATAATACTAATATCGACTATGAAATAGATTTTGTAAAGATGTATATCACAGACGAAAAGAAGTCTAAGAAAATTGCAATGCAAGAAGAAGAAATTACACCAATTTTTGTATATAATCAAGCTGAAGATAGATTAATAAATGGGAAATCGTCATCTTCTTCTGTATTATTCTTTAATCGTTTTACCATACCACCCAAACGTGTTCTTTACGTAGAAGCATTTGAAAGAAACGGAGGTAGGCACATAAAATTTAAAATAACAAATAAAGAAATACTAGGCGCAAGAAAAATTACTTACTAATAACAAACTTTAAGGTTATTTATATGTCTATATATAGATGTATAGATGTATAAATATATAGATATATAAACTAAAAAAATCAATTCTAAATTTTAATTATATGAAACGACTAAAAAAGAAAATTTTGGTAATGCTACTTCTAGTATGTGGTATTACAAATGTACAAGCTGAAAACCCAGCTTGGTACAATCTCTCTCACGTAGAGGGGATTCACGCAATTGGATTTAATGGTGGAACAGGTTGGGGAAATACCTTTCAGATTGATATTTTCCACCAATACTATTGTCACAGGAAATGGTCTTACCTAACTCACTTACAGTACGAGAGAGGATATTTTAACCTTTCAGGTTTTAATGCTATTAATCTGATGCCGTCAGTAGAGGCATCTGTATGGAATCCTACTACATGGTGTCATTTACATTTAACAGGTGATGTTATACTAGGTTGGGACTTTTGGAATAACTCCACTATCAAATCAAATGTTAATGGTTTTGCTCTTGGTGCAAATCTTGGTTTTAACTTTGAATTTCTACCTACTCCAGAATGTTCTATTTTAATTGGAGCAAAACAAGGTTGGAAATACTCCTGGTTAAATGATAATAGTGATTATAATTACTTCGTTCCTCAATTCTTTATTGGGGTAAAATATAACATTAAATAATAAATTATGAAAAAGAAAATTTTTACAATATTGTTATTAGCAACAGCCCTATTACAAGGGGTATATGGGTTCAGTTATTTAGAATGTAAAGGAAGTTTATATAGTTGGGAAGTAACAACCGCAAATGGTAAAACTGATTGCCCATATATTGCATTTCAAACTATGCCATATAATAAAGGTATAACATATAGTATAGTTGATAATGAAAAAGGCACGAGTAAAAGTGTATTTGAATATGATGATAAATTACGAGTTACAGGTACAATTAATCTTCAGCATGTAAATATTGCTTGTAAGGGAGATATAAATCCACAACAATTTAAAAGATGGACGGTACAATATAGTTATTCTTATGAAGTATATGTAAAAGAAACTAACAACTCTCAATCTAAGTGGGAACTCATAGGAGAACCAGTAAAAGGAACAAAATCATTTGCAGAAGATACTCCTTCTATGCCAGGATTGTATGAATTAAATGAAAAAATTGTTACTAATTCAGTAACAATAGATGCAAGTGGATTAGATATATCTTCATTAAAAGTTAATACAAAATATGATGTTAAAATTATATTTAAAGTTACACCAACATATGATGAATGGGGTAATTATATTGGTGATGATAATCCTTGGTATGCAACACAACAAGTTTATGAAAAAACATCAGGTACATTTATTCGTATGCCTATCGCTGGGACTTCTATTATAAATGCAGATAATAAAGTAAATCCACAAAATTATATTTATAACGATAACAATGCTAAATTAATCATCAATCTTGCTAAAGATGATGATTTAACACCTACAAAATCAATCAGCACAACACAATACTATGGATATAGTACAAATGTAATGTATGCAGGTAACACCAATAGAGATGCTGACTATGATTATTCAACACAAAGTAATTCTATAATAGCAACTGAATATATCAGTTATAATCCATGGTTTACACGTAATAACGCAACAAATAATATTGAGTTTTATTACGGAACAAAATATACTGAAGAGTATACAATCTCAAATGACTATTATAAATCATTAGCAAGATTTAGAGGTATTCCTTTTGTTTCAAAGGGATATACTATTAGAAAAATAAATTCTACTACTAATGATATTATTACATCTTTTGAATATGATTTAAAAGATGTTCTTGATGCTAATTATGATAATGTTTCTATTAATTCAAATTTTAACATTAAGGTTAAAAATGCTACTGTCTATTTTGATAAAGTAGCTAGTGATAGTATAAATAACAATACTTTAAAACTTCATGGTTGGTTTGGTTCTGCAGAGAATTATTATTATAGTCGTGGTTTTCATTCACCATACCAAGCATTTAAAAATTTTGCATTTAGAAATTATAAAAATTCATCATATAGTTCTTCTCCTACAAGTTATTCAATATTAAATGTAAGAAGTAATCAGTTAGAATATAAATTAGCATCTAAATTAACTCTACCAAAATTGAATGATGAAGACAAAGCATTAAGGTACAAATGTGTCTCTGAAAAAGATGAGATTTCTGCAGATGGTGTAATTTTAATAGATGGAAAAAAAGTAGAGTACATTGAAGGAGATGTACTAAAAACTCCATTAGATGTATATGGTATAGAATATCGTTGGCAAGTTCGTACAGTAGGTAAACAAACTTCTAGTTGGTCATATGTTGATGATTTTTCACCATTAGGCGGAAAAATATTAAAACCACAAGACATTGCTGGAGCAATTCCTGAATATAGTGCAGGTAATGAAGATTTATTATTTTATTCATCAGCATATAAAACTTCCGAGCAATGGCAATTTCGTCAAGTTGTTATATTAAAGAACTTTACATATAGTGAAAAAACTGAACTATATAATTATAAAATAGCGGATAATAAATATTGTATCGGTATTCTTAATACAGATGATTTCTTCTCTATTAAACGTTACCCTACTCTTGAGGATAAATCTTGGAAATGGCTAGGTGATATAACAGATAATAATCTTATACAAACACCATGCCCAGACGATGAAGCTGAAACCCTAGCTTTAAAGATTAAGTTTGAACCACAAAGTACAGATAACTTTGAAATTGATGATTATACTTATGATGAAATAATAAAAAATTGTAAGGTATATGAATTAATTGACAGTGAAGAGGGATTAAATCTAAGACTTGTAAAAGAAGGAGTTATAAATAATGAAAATAAATATGAGATAGCATATACAATACCATATACTCAAGGTAAAACACTTCGTTATCGTTGTGTTATGGAATTATGTGGTAATAAGATAGAAAAAGATATATCTATTGAACCATTTGCAAGGATTCCAATAGATATAAACAAAATAGAAGCTAATGGGAATAGTGTAATCACAGAACGTGACAATGTTTCTAAAACTGTTTATATGGTTTGTCCTAAAGGTAAAAAAGCTGGAGTATCATTAAAACAGTTTATGACAGACAATAATTATTCAGGTTTTGGAATGTACTCTCGCTTGGAAGATGTTGTTTGTCCTGATACTACATATTTGGACTACCCTCCTGCTCCTGAATATCCAGAAAAACCACAATATCCAGAGCAACCTACATTTGACCCTACAGCTGTATATGAAGACTATCCAAATACGGAAGAGGGAATAAAAGCTCTTGATGCTTTAATAAAAGAAAATAAATATGATACGAAATATTATCGTGAAACAAGTAGAATTTTATTGTCTGAAGATTATAACACTAAAATTTACAATGTAAATAAATATCTAAAAGAAGATTATCAAGCAGAATATGATTTATATAGAGCAGAAATAGATAGAATTGATGCAGAATATAATTTACAAATTAGTGAAATATTAGCAGAGTATCAATTAGCTCGCGTAGAAATAGACAGGGAGAATACTAAGCGAAAAGATGAAGTCGAGAAGAGATGCGAGGATATTCGCTCTTGGAACAACTTCGACAATACTGCAGAATATAATACTATTCTTCTTAATACTTATGCAGAGAATCAAGATAAATGTAAATTCTACATTCGTGTCAAGGACCTAAATGGTTGTTATTCTGATAGTATTGCTATAGTTATTGATTATATTTCAGAAGTTACCAATAACGTAATTTCATTATCTGAGAATGAATTACTGGAAGAAGCATATCTACTTCCAAATGAAAATACTCCACGTATATTTGGTAGTATTGTAAGTGGTGGTTTCGGAGAACCAACACCGGACAATGTATTCTCATATAATTATTATTGGGAATATTCATATGACAATGAAAACTTCTCAGGTAAAAATTGGGAAGATATTACTTGTACACATAATAACTCTTCCAACGTGGCATTCAATACTCTTGGTATATATCTTCCTGAAAATTCAAATGAAAAACTAGATGAATATGCAAGAAGACCAATCTATATTCGACGTGTAGTTTACTCAAGAAGAGGACAAGATGTAAAATCACAGATAGAAAGCATTTCTAATGTAATTACCATAAAGCAAGGTAATGAATTATTAGAGAGTTCCATTAAATTATCAGAGAGCGACATTTGTACTGGTGAAAGTGTTACTATTACTATCGAAGAAGAATTTGAAAATACTCTTGAAAATGATGACTACAAATATCATTGGGATTTTTCACAATTGAAAGAAGATGTACTTGTAGAAGAAGAAAATACAATGTTATATGACCCATTGTTAGACAAGAAGATTATTAAAAGTAAAGTAAAACTACTTAATATTACAGAAGATACTAAACTGTCTGTATATCGTTACAACGAAACAAAAAGTGAACAATCTAATACTGAGGAAATTTTTATTAATGTAAATGATATAACATTAGATTATGATGTTGTTATCAATAATGAATTACAAGTTGATATAAACGAAGAACATCACGCTAAACCAGGAAGTAAAGTAGTATTTAAGAACTTCTCAACATCTGATAGTCCGTTACAATATGTATGGACATTGCAAGTTCAAGAATTTATACCAGGCATAACAACTGATGGAACAAAATCCAATTTAGAAGCTCCATCATTGTATGTATATAATCCTGGAGAGAATAAAATTAGACTAGAAGTTCAAGACGAACTTGGCTGTCGCAAATCTTTACAAACAGCAATTAATGTAGAAGGTTATTATTTAGGGGAAGAACGTTCTGCCTTTGTAGAATATGAGGAAGAAAAAGGTATAAAAATACCACAAAAGAGCGAAATAATACGTGTTTACCCTACTCTTTTATCATCTGCAGTAGATAATGTTGTAAAAGTATATTCAAGCATAGAAAACTACAATATTACACTAACTAATGTAGTTGGACAAGTGTTATATCAAAAAGAACATTGCAATGCTCATGAGTCTATAAATATGTCTGATTTCAATCCTGGCAATTATCTATTAACTATTAACTCAAAAGTTTATAAATTAATTAAAAAATAAAAACTATGAATAAATATTTTTATTTAATAATTTCATTCCTATTATTCCTTACGGCTTGTGAAAGTCGTAAGGATATCTTCGAAATTAGAAACGAAGCTCCTACTATGAAAATTGGTAGAACTGATGATGTATCAAAGTCACAAGATACACTTGTATTTAATTCTCGCTATGGTGATGATATTGAGTTTTATTACCATATAAAAGATGACTTTTTAGCTGATGAAGCTAAAATATCATATTCGGTATTCCCTCTTACACAAACAGAACTGTCATTAGATTTTGAACAGATTCTACCTAATAAAATTATCATTAAAGATGGTCAAGATAAGAAAGTTATCAAAGCAGATTACAAAGCAGAAATAGATATTATAACAACTGATTTTTATGGCAAAACATATTCTAATAAGATAACTATTATTAAGGCCTGTAATAAAGCTCCAGTGCCTAATTTTAGTATTAAGAATGATAATACTGATTATATTATTGATGCTTCAGCAAGTACAGACCCAAACAACGATGATATAGTTTCATACGAATACTTGATTGGTGGTGAAATTATGTTTGACCAGGAGGGATATGAGACTGAAGAAACAAAAAAATATGGTATCAATCCAGGACACGCAGCACGCTATGGAACATACATAGTGAACTCGCCTTTAAACAATATTAAACACGTATTTCAGAGTGCTGGAGTTTATGAAATTGCCGTTAGATGTAAAGATAAAATTGGGATGTGGAGTAAATGGAGTAAACAAGAAATTACTATCAAGTAAAAATAGAAAGCGAGCTTTATGCTCGCTTCTTTAAATATGAAAAAAGTAGTATATTTGTGTATTGCACTTATAGCAACAGCGTGTTGCTCTCAACGTTATCAATTTACAGATAACGTCTGTGATAATTTGTTTCTGCAGATAGAAAATGATTTGATTTATCACGGTTATCAGAACTATGAGTACGATTGGTTCGAACAACTGGCAGATAAATTCTACTGCAAATACACTAAAAGTGAGGATAAGGCTAAAACATTATCTGAAATACTCTCATACTTTGAAAAAAAGTATCCAAAATATTATCAGTGTTTATCAGAAACAGGTGTTTATATTGAATATTACAAATCACAGTCAGAATAAAGAATTATGAAAATAATAAAATATTCTATACCTATTATAATATCTCTTATAGTCATATTATTACTATTTTACTTTTTGACTATTACAACTTTCTTAAAGACTACCCTTATAATAGCTCTGATAGTTGCTTTATTTGGTTTCTTCTATTATTTATATATATTTGAGCAACGTAATACAGAGAAATTTTACAATGTAGCAATTACGCTAATTATAGCATATATCTTTATATTACCTAGTTTTATATCAAACTTAATAAGTTATTAATATGGAAGATGAAAAATTAAAAGACTTACTGACTAAATATCAATTATTAGAACCTCAAAAAGTATCTGAATGGGATTTATTAAGTCATGCAATGAGAGGATGTAATACTTACGATTTAGTGCAAATTACAAAAGTAGAAAATATTGATATTATAATTGCTTTATATAATTATTTATTTTATCCAGATGCTACATCTTTACACGATGAAGTATCAATTAATTTAATACGTGAAGCTTGTTTAGAATCATTACATTATAAAACAAAACTCGTTATTAAACGAGAACCAACTATAAAATATCTTACAGATAATTATGAATTAAAAGAGCACAAAACTTTTGATGTTCTCTTCACATTGAAAAAATTTAAAGAAAATATTTCTAGACTTGAATAAATAGAACCTATAAAAGCGAGCCTTACTCGCTTTTATAGGTCTATTCTATTTTAATATTTTCTTAGCATTTTCTTTAAAAACCAGATAGTAACACCACAATACTCACGAAATGTACCATCTGATGTTTTATTGGTATAACACTCCAATTTATCTTTTAAATCTTTTTTCTTCCATTGTTTTTTTCCTAATTCTGTTATTAACGCTTTAATTACAGCAAGTCTATTGGCCATTAATCTTGGATGATTAAGATTTAATATATCATTAAATTCCTTATCATAAACATCATTAGAAGACTTTATTTGTCCATTCTTAGTTGAATATGATATAGTATCAAATACAATGTTATTAAATAAATTAAAACTTATTCTTTTATCTTCTTTACTTCTATCACAATGATAAATACCATCCCCAGCTATATCACCATCACAACAAAGTACCATATTATTATATTGTAAAGTTTCCTCTACACAACCTTCTTCAATACTTATTGTACGTGGTTTAATATGTTCAATTCTAGTTTGGGTTAATCTATTTTCAATATTTATTTTACGCATACAATATGCACACAAACCACCCTGTTCATTATAAAGAGATTTTCTTAACTCTGTTTTATCTGCATCCTCATAAGTGATACCAGGCGTTTTTTTTATCTCTACCCATTCTACGGGTTCTGAACTTTTCTTAATCTCTATCATCGTTCTCCAAAGTAAAGTCCAACATTGTACGAGCTTGTATTAATTCTGGAAGAGTATCTCCAAATTCGCTATCTAAATCATTAAATACATTTTTTGCCTCTGTATATTTATCCTCATCAATTAAAGTAAATAAATGATTGAGTTTTTCTTCTACTTCAAGAACTCTTGTCTTACGTCCCATATACATACCAAGAATTGTACTAGCATCTAGACCATAAGTCTTTATTGGGTTTGATATATATTTATTATCCTTATATTGCAGATATATTACTATATTTTCGTTGTCTGTCATTACACTAGACATTACCATTGGAGCATGAGAAGTTACGATAAACTGCAAATTTGGGAATGTTAGACGTAAGGATTTAATAACAACTAATTGAAGTTCTGGATGTAAATGTTGGTCTATCTCATCTATTAAAACAATACCAGAAGTATATTTACAACAATCTACACCAAATTTCTTACCATTAAGTAGATAGCATCTTATGGCTAAATCTATAACTATATTCACAAGACGTTTATAACCGTCAGATAAGTTTGAAGAATCTACTTCTCGACCATCAATATATCTAAAGAATACTTGCTTCTTTAAAGGACGAATTATCATTTCTTTAATGATATTACAACCATTAAACCCCAAAGCATCTTTTATGGCATTGTTTACTACATTAATCTCTGTCAGAGATTTTTGTCCTTCTGTTAAAATTAAAAGACGATATAACCAGTAATCAAAGAAACCATCACCTTGCAAACACTCATAATATCCAAAAGAACGTGGCTGAAAATATTTACTAAATATTCTTCTATCCAACTTTCTTGAACTATGAATATCTTCTGTAGAGAATGCGGCAAAAAGTGGTAATTCTATAGAACCATCATCTTCAAAAGCTAACTTATTATATAAGTTTTTTGTATTTTCACGCATTATCTTAATGCCAGAAATAGATGTACGTTTATTTTTCTTTCCTGAACGAGATAGTTTAAGTTCACGAAAATCTGAGAAATCATATTCTAATGAAACTGGACGTTCCAATGTCTCTACTTCATTTTCAATTTCATTCATAAAATCAGAGTCTGCAATACCTATAAATCTAGTATTACTATCAGAAAAACCAGAGAAAAAAGAGCTCATAGCAACCTTTATTCCACGTAATATTGTTGTCTTTCCGCTTCCATTAGGTCCAAACAAAAGATTAACTCCATTTTTAAATTCTAATTGATAATTTTCAAAACATCTAAAATTACCAAATTTCAATTTTTCTATTTTCATATAGTATATTATTTATAGTGACAAAAATACAAAAAAAATCAATATTAAGTACAAAAGTTATAATTAACTTAATATTCCCTCGTCTGAGAAGCTAGAGTGTCCACTATCAGTTAATATTATGTGGTCTAAAACTTTAACATCTAAAATTTTAAGAGCTTGTTGTAGATCTGCAGTAATTTGCATATCTTCACGACTAGGAATAAGTGAACCAGATGGGTGGTTATGTACTAATATAACACCATTTGCAAGAGTATCTATAGCGTATTTACAAATAATTTTCTTATCTACTATAGTGTTACATACTCCACCTTGTGAAATTTTTGCCCATCCGATGACTTTATTAGCTCTATTTAGTAACATAATAAAGAATGACTCATAAATATTAATATCATCAAAATAAAAGTTTCTTGCAACCTCTACTGCATCTGCAGAAGTTCTGATAGTTGAAGCTTCTACTACTTCGCCTGTTCTCTTACAAGATAATTTATACTCGCTTGCCATTGTTTGTTTTTTTGTTGCCATAATTATTAGTATTAATTTTTTTCCTTTTTGTTATACTACAAAGTTACTAATAATTTAGCCCTATTTCAATACTTAAAACGTTAATACACAACACTTTAAATTTATTTCCCTTACAGTTTTATTGTTAATTTGCAAGGCAAAAAAGAAAATAAAATCTCCTCGATTAGACACAAAAAAAATATTGTCAGCATATTAGCCGACAATATGAGAAAAAGAAAAATCAACCAAATTTATAAACTGTTACTTTTGTTATATATTCTCTTAAACTTAACTACTGTATATGTTGATAATTTACATAGTGTTGCAATGTCTGCAATGGTGTTACCTTTAAGTAGCAAAGGTAAAATAGTTCCTTTATATTTATTTATAAATTTCTCGTCTGTCAGTTGTTTTCTTCCTGATGATATTTTACCATTTTTCTTGATATAATTATTTCGCCCGGATATAAGTCGCTCAAGTATCCATTCCTTTTCCATTTGTGATATTTCTGCCAGGATTGTCAAAAGGAACGATGCCATTATATCAGATGTTCCGTCTTCTTTTAGGGTTTCAATATTAAAATTCTGAATGTATAACGATATGCTATGTTCTTTTAAATAATTGATAGTCTCAAGAACCTGGTGTGTATTTCTTCCTAGTCTTGAAATCTCAGTTACAAGTACTTTATTGATAGTTCCATTTTTGGATCTATCAATAAAATTACGTAGTTCTATCATATCATTACGTTCTGAGTTCTTTTTTGCTCCAGATATTTTAAATGAAATAACTTTAACAATATTCCAGTTTTTTCTTTTCGCCAGTTCGGTTAAGTCATTTATCTGTCTTTCTGCAGATTGCTTTTGCGTCGATACTCTAGCTAATATAATAACATTAGTACTCATACATACTAAATTAATTGTTTTATTCAAAGAAATTAAACAACTAGATTTTAAGTGTTTAATAAGCAGTTTTTTAGGAATTAATCAACTAAAATAATTAAACAACTAAAATGATAGTATTCCTTTATTAAAATTTAATTCCTCGATGTTTTTTCTTTTCCTTATGAAATTTAGATATATCATCAGTAAATAAGAAAGAATTATGTTTTACATCCTGGTATGAATATTTATCAGACGAAAGCGAATTAATATGCTGTAGTGTTTTTAAATCTTCGTTATAATCTTTAGTAATTGGCACATCAATTTTAATATTCTGAGGTTTAGATGTCAATAATAAATCATTAAGAGCAGAAATAGTCTTAATATCCTTTGAATATAAAATATTAACTCCCCCATCCTTGGCATTAATATCTAGGTTTATATCTTCTTTTGGCAAGTTGTCATACAATTTCAAAAGATTATTCGTATCTGCAGAACTTAAACTAATCATTAAATCACATCTGCCGTCTTTAGTGTTATTAAAATGTATATTAGTATTGCCTTTTTCATCTAAGGTAGAAAGAATATAATTTAGATTAAACATTGCTCCAGCTGCATCATTATCATTAGCTAGTGTAATGGTATAGTTGGCTGCTAAAACATTCTTGTTATTCTCAATTATACTTTTAATGGCATCTAATTGCCCATCTGTAACATTACCACAAGTTGCAAAATACAGAGTATTGCTGTCTCCCTGTAACTTATGATACGAGATAGCATCTAAAGGAGCTTCACATATAACTATGTTATTTATTTTCTCTGGAATATTTGAATGCCATACACCTACAGACTTTCTAGACCCCTTTAAAAAGGACTTGTAGTTCTCTGATACTAGTTGAACACCTACCATTTTTTCGTTTTTATCGTATAATGGGAATGCAACTTGATTATTAGGAATTTTATTTATATCTGCTTCTATTTTAGCTGTATTTGTCCCTACTACACTTCCTCTAAATGGATAAATTAGGAAGTCATTAGAATCTAGTCCACGTGTGGACATATATTCAACAGCCTTAATTGTTATATTGCCTGTATATGGTTGATAATCGCTTATAAATATGTTTTGTTTTGATTTTTGAATATATTCATCCAAACTATTATATACCTTTCTATCTTCAAATGGTATGTTTAGATATTCATGTAAGAGTATATTAACCTTTTCAAACGGTGAAGTACCATTTATAGGTTTATTTATTATTCCATTATCAATTTTATTCTTTACAAATGATATAATATCACCTTTATCTGCATTTAACCCTCCTATGGTCATATAAATTTGTGGTTTACCATCAGGGTTATTATATATGCATATCTTCTCACCTGAAGAATGCTCATAAATTAAATGTTTATGAGTGGTCTTGTCTTTACGTAATTTATAGCCAATATATTCTGCAAATTCAGTTATCTTAATTTTAGATTTCAGTTCTTTAAAATCAAGTTGCTTAAAATTATTACAATAGTCTTGCTTAAATTGGAACTCAATATCATCAATATTCTTAAAAATTTTATTTTTTTCTTCTTCAAGTATTGGATTTTCAAAATTTTGTATTATCTTTGCAATAGAATCCAAGCTTAGATAAGTCACGTCAGCGAGAGTCATTCGCTGTTGGTTTATCAAATCTTGGGTTCTTTTTTTGTCTATATATAATGCCTTACCTTGTTGTATCCAATTTAACCATTCTGAATTATTTTTAGGAAAGACATTTCTAATACTATTTATTTCTAATATATCTCCGTCAATATCAGGTCGTATAGATATCCCTACTAAGAAGTTCTTTTCATTAGATTGAATTTCTAGTATAATATTTTGAGCCTTATTTTTATTACCATATGCAAAAATAGCAATTGGATTATTCAGTTCTTTTACAAAATTCTTTATTTCTTCTAGATTGTAACTATGTCTTTCTACATTAGATTTCTCTAATAAACGAGATGAATTTAATTGAATAGGTAAATCTGCAATCCCTGTACTTCTTAATATTTGACCTGGCATACCTAATTCATAAATATGATTATTAGGTAGAGTACCATTTATTTGTTTTTCTAATTCCTCATTAAACTTATCATTAAAAATATCTACTTGTATTTCATCAACAGAAATATCTTGTTTTGGATATCTTGTATTTAATAAATATTCAACAACTTCTGGAGCAGGTTTTTTAAGCCTTATTAGTGGGTCTATGAAATAAATATTCCCATCATCACCACGCACTACATTATCACTCTCATTAGGATTTATATCAGTAATAGAATAATAGTCATCACCATAGAAATAATTATCTTCTTTTTTAAGTCCCAATTGCTCCTCTAAATATTTATGAACTTCGCCTTGTGTAACTTTTACCCTATGTGGATCTATTGCATCTTGTTCCAATATAATACGTACACCTTCTATGTCTTCAGTAATACCTTTAAAAGTATATGCAGTATTAGGAGATATAAGATTATGAATTATAGGTTCATATATAGCATCGTATGCACTAATATTTTTAATTGATGCTTTTGCGTATGGGTCTTTTAGTTTTATATATTTTTGAGTCTCTTGGTTAAAATAAACAATACTTTCACCAGAACGTTCCGTTACCCTTTCACCAAATTTTTTACATTCTGCAAGCGAAAAGAAAATATTATGTTCCTTAGCTATTTCTATAATTCGGTCGCTCTCCCTTCTCTGCAAATTTTTCTGCTCTGTCTCGCTATCTCGCCAGAGTTCATCGGATAACCCAACTGTAAACATTCCAATGCCGCTTGTTTCGCTAATTTCCTGTCTTGTTGGGGTACTTGAGTATCTATGTATTCCTGCACTGTGATTGGAATTTGACTCATCATTACTTTGCTTAAATCTATTTTTTGTTCCATTTTTAATTATATTTAAAGTGTCTTTATTAACTGTTTTTCCTGTAATTAAATCATTAAGGATAGTATCTGCTATTTCATTAGTTTTTTTCTCGCTTCTAAAGATACTACTTTTTACTATCGTCCAAAGTTTTTGGACTGCTTTTTTCATATTATTTACTAAAGTAGCTTTAATACCTTTGTATTTTTCGTCAGGTTCGTTTATTGCTTCTTTAGCATATTTGATTAATTTTTGTGCTCCTCTTCTTCCTGAAATACGTGCGAGTGCTTCAGATGCTACACGTGAATCGTTAGAATGAATTTTTGCATATTTCTCATCTTCTAAAACCTCATTCCATATAGGAGTACCCTTTATATTAGAAACAATTTCTTCCCATTCTTTGGGTCTGGTGCGTTCAATTACTTTACACCATAAATGGGTATATTCATGAATAGGTGTTTCTGGATTAATTCCATCATGAGTAAGGTAAATAGTATTTCCAGAAGTAAAACCACATATTCTTTCTGTTGCAGTTCTTATGTCTTCGAAAGGGTTATTAACTCCTTTTATTTTTACCCCAATTCTTGCTAAGAAACTATCATTATAATCAGAATTATTAATAATCTGTACATCTACCCCACATTCTGATAAAAGGTCTAATACTCTATCTGTTGCAGATAGTACAACATTATCATCATACTCCTTGTCGTAATTAGATTCAGTGTATAATTGATTCTCTGCTTCAATTTCATTATCTTCTATTTTTTGTAGATTATGTGGTAGTGAAATTGTAAATATATTTGTATTTTGGTAATTTATAGTCAAATTTCTACAATTTTCTGTATCATATATATACATTGTATCATTCTCAATAACGTACGCGAATGCCCAACCTCTCTTATTTCTTGCAACATCATACCCATTAGATAACCACAAATTTGTTGTTTTGTTAGTAGGTATCAAGTTTTTGTCTTGTGCTGATAATTGAATATCATTAAGAACTTCTTCCCAATCATATGAATTTGGGTATCTAAATTGTTTTGCTTTTATATAAAAATTTGAAATTTTCTGTGTTATTTTTCTCCTATTAACGAATATTATTGAAATTACATTTCTCATCGTCTTCTTTTGCTTTCTTAATTATTTTTATTACATCACCCCAAACATCATCCCATGTCCCTTCTTGTGGGTCTGATAACTCATTATGTAATTTAACTTTGTCTTTTTCAATATAGAAATTTTCATCTATATCTAGATGTTCTATCATTATTTTTTTATTTTTTTCTTTCATACCTATAAATATTTCATTTTTTACAAATCTACCTAAAATTATTAATACAATCAAGTTACTTTTTCACTTTTCTGATATAAGTTCTTTGATATTATTGTACAGAAGAAGGGGGGAGAATCAAACTCCCCCCATTAAAATCCTTTTCTTATTTAGAATGGCAGACCTTGTCCCATAGATTGACTTTCATTGTTTGACGATTTTTTAGCTTTTATAGCTTCAATCTGTTTTTGTCTTTCTTCTACATTTACATCTGTAGCAGTTCCATTTAATTTATACCCACCATTTTCTGATAATTCTTTGTATTTTGACAGATTTAATGAAACCTTATTTTCTGCATTGATACTAATATAAACCTCATTTTTGGTATATTCTTTATCCCCTACAGTCGCTTTTTTCTCTATGATAACTTTAGGATTAATAATATCTGATTTCTTAATTATGAAATCTTTTAGCGAATAAGTATCTATCTTATTGAAAGTAAACTCCTGTTCTGGAACAATCACACAATCTGGAGCACTCTCGCTTTTCTTTTCTTTAAGTGCATGAATGGCTAAATGGACCATTCCATTGTCATCCATTGGCATAAACTTAACTTTGTCTGGTTCTAATACAATGCTATATTTTCCATCTTTGCTCCAGGCATTACCTACATAATTTAGGTTTATACCCTCCTGTTCTGCTTTAAGCATGTTACGATGAACTTTATTTACTTCAATAGCGTAACCTTCAATTTTAGCATTTTCATCATATTTACCGTAAGTAGGCGAAAGATGTCCTCTATAATCAACTGTTACATAAGCTCTGTTTTGCTCTTTCTCACCTACTTTTGTTGTTTGTTATCTTTACTAAAAGTATTTTCACGAAGGTAACAGGTAGGTTGTTTTTTCTTTTCAAGTTCTGCAGCATCTTTTTTTAAATACACTGAAAACTTAATATTACCTTCTTCATCTGCTTCAAGGTCCTTTACTTTGTCTGTCTCAAAGATGATGTTATACACTGGAGAAGAATATTCTTTCTGTTCGCCAGTTGTGCTGTCTTTATAGTACTTATTTTGATAAGCATTTGCATAGACTTCTTTTTGTTCGTTTTTTTCCATAATTTATTAATTTAAAAGTTATTTATTGTTTGTATAATTACATCTTAAATTTAGGTTTAAATGTCTGTTTTTTTGATAATGTTTCTTTTATATCATCATACTCAAGTTTATTCTTAAGTACATTAAAACGTACATTTCCATCATATGTAGTACCATCAATTATCATACCTCTCATAAAAACAGTTTTACCATTTTGAAGTAATTCTTTCTGTTCTTTATTTATTTCAACTCCTTTATATTTTTTTGGTAAACCTATTTTATCTGTAATTCTATAACCCCAAACACCATCTTTGTAAAATGGTAATATATTTTTACTAACTCCCTCATCTACAACAGTTATTGAACCATTTTTAAGTTGACCAAAATTCAGTAATTGTTTCATTTCATCTTCGGTAAATACATGATCATATAAAGTGAGTTTTTTTTCTAACTCTATTCTCGTTACTTTACATTCAAACATTCCCTCTTCATTTTTCTCCAAACAAATATAAGCTTCTGCTTTTTCATCGCGACTTAGATATATTTTAACTTTTATTTCATCACCTGATAGCAAAGCAACTACATCTCTTTGAGGTATCAAGCGAACATCAATGCCTAATTTGGTTATAGATGACATATCTAATTTATCCTTAGGGATAAATCTCTTTTGTTGATATTGTGTAGGTTTTGTAAATTCCTTAAGTAATTCAGCTTTAAGATTGTCTTTAATATACTGCTCTTTATCTTCTGATAATTGTAAATTAGAGAACTCTTTAATCAATGTTTCTTTGTCTAAAGCGAATACCTTTGCGTTACTAGACGTTGAGAGGGCATTTACAAAATTTCCATTTGATAGAAGAGTATTAAGCGATTTTTGATCCATTGCTGGGAATATGTTGTTATCAGTCATTATAAGTAATGATTTGTCAGATAACATATCAGGCATATTATTACTTTCAGTAGAAGGTAATTCAAGTCTATTTTCTTTGATTCTTTCTGTTGGGATAAGTGATTTAATCACCTCACTTAATGGTTTATTTTCTTCTATCTTCTCAAGCAGTTTATTAGTCTCTTCAGGAGTTGCTGTAAATTCTAATTCTTCATTATTCATTTTATTTTTAGAAAAAGCTCCTTTGTCAGATTTAATAAAGCTCTCTATGAAAGCTATTAAAGGCTTAAGTACATACATATCATCACCTATTTTGTCTGCTTCTCTCGTATCCATTGAAGTCTGACGAGAGAGTTCATCAGCAAATTGCTTGTCTATAGAACTTATTCTTTCTTTATTATCTGCTAATTTCTTATTAAGATATTCCTTTTCGGTTTCATCTGAAGTCTTCTTAAGAATATTAAGTAAAATATTCTTCTCTTTCATTGCTTCAGCCTTTAGAGTATTTATCTCTTTAAGTGAATGAATGTTTGATAGGTTACTTATCTCATGTTTAGCACCATTTACATTAGCAAATAACTTGTTATCTACAAAAGAAAATTTATTGTTGTCTATACTCTCCATTTTAATTTAATTTTTTCTTTTGCAAAAGTACTAACTATTTTACAAATAAACAATATCTTATTAAGTAACGGTTTTTTATTGCAACCTTAGAATTTATGTTCTATAATGAGGTCATTAAATATTTAATTTATCACTTGTTATTTTTAAATATTTGTTGTAATTTTGCGTTCAAAGGTGGTAAGTTACCACCAAAAAAGGTGGTATTTAACATTATTTCACATGAAAAACTTAGAAAACATATACAAAGAATGGCTATCACTTCTTCCATTAAATGAGAAAAAGCAAGCACAACTAACAAGAAAATTTACTGTAGAATACAACTATAATTCCAACCACATTGAAGGTAATACACTTACTTATGGACAAACAGAATTGTTATTATTATTCGGGAAAGTTAGTGGTGAAGCAGAAATGAAGGACTTTGAAGAAATGAAAGCTAGTAACGTAGGTTTAAAAATGATGACAGAGGAAGCTAAAGAGAAACAACCTCTAACTGAAACCTTCATCCGTCAGTTACATCGTACACTTTTAAGAGAAGACTATACTATACATACCACACTTCCCAATGGATTGCCTTCTAGTTATGTTGTACACGCTGGAACATATAAAACTCGACCTAATAGTGTAATTACAAG